>ENA-ORXC01000795-ORXC01000795.1-marine-metagenome-genome-assembly--contig:-NODE-795-length-20665-cov-5.304255_pt1 | contig 20665 bp, 19 predicted proteins | sample MGYA00237865_ERZ511478 | MGnify/ENA metagenome assembly ERZ511478 | reverse complement strand
CCACCACCGTCCCCGGTGATGGCTAAACATCAATCAAATCAAATCAAAAAACTACTTATCTTTTTATGACAAACTTGCCACTGTGTTGTTGTGAGGCACTATATATTATTTTATAAGTGTAGATACCTGTTTGTAAATTTGGAGCATTATAAGCTGCTGTTAGCCCTCCATTATTTGTTGTTATTTCTTGTGCATCTACTATGCGCCCTAGCATATCTACTACTGTGATTTGTACTGTTGCACTTGCTTGTGGTAAGCGTATTGTAGTCCGCGATATAAATGGGTTAGGGTAATTTATTAATGCATCTGCTACCACTATATTTTCGTCTGTTGAAAGTACTTCTGAGTTTGCAAATTGTATATCATTAAGCTCCATTTCTTTTGTAACCATCGTTCCATCTTGAGAGACCATGGTAAACACTACTGTTACTAGATCATTAAGTAATAACGGTGCTCCCGATGTACTTGTAAAGTTCTCAAATGAGATGTCAAAATCTTGATTGCTTTCTGTAAGTGCTATCGTTGCTTTATACTGGTCTTCCCAGATTTCTATACTTTCCTTTACAAGGGTGATTTCTAAGTTTCCTGTTCCCTTTGCTGTCATCTGTAGTGCATTAAACATACTTACATCTACTGCTTGAAATCGTGCTGTAAGTGCTCTATATGCCGCAACATAACTGTTTGTAGTTGCGGTGAGTGACAGGTTACGTTCTATAGCATACGTATCCTCTCCATATGCTTGTTCATTTTCTGTAATCTCATAGCTTACTACATCTGTACTTTCTTGAGATGCATCTACTCCCCAAGGGCCGTCAGATAAGAATAAATCATCTGGAGTATTAATCCCGTCGCCTATTCTGAAGCCTATGTCAAATAAATATCCAGTATCTATAGTTACTTGTGTCATGTAATTTTCGCCAAGTGAGATGCTTGATGTTGTTGTTACAATCTCGCTTGTTTCTGTTGCTCTAATGCCTGCGTCAAAGGTGACACTTTCAGTTGCATTTGTATTGATAATTTCAAGTTGTAAAGCTCCATTGTTATAGTTTCCCTTTTTTACAAAAACCGTAGGTGGTGCTGAGGTACTATATGAGGTTACTGGCTTCTGTACTTCTAGAAGATTCAACACTTGTTGTCCTAGTTTGTGTAAATCATCTATCGAGTTTGCCCATATTTGGAAGTTGTAAAATGTCACATCATCTTCATAACTATCCAGATTCCAGTGGCTTTCTACAGCAAACTCAGTCTCGTTGTTTACCATTTTCGCCGAAAGGCTTAAAACAAATTCTACACTACCATCTATATTTTTAATAAGTGACTTAATAAATTGTTGATCATTAATTGCTATCGTAGATACAGATATAAGCTCTGCTCCTAGCAGACGATCACAGATATACTTCGTGTGCTCATACACGCCATTTTCTGTCTTAAGTGCAAGAATAGATGCAGTTGAGAGTTCGCCTTTTATGTAATCTACAGCATAAACATCTGTTGCGTTTGTGATACCTACTAGATCTGTAGGTGTAGACTCTACTACATAATCCTCATCAATCTCCTCTAGTGGGATAATATCTGCTAGCGTAAATGCTTGTGCAGTTCTTACGGCGTAGGTATCTTTCTTATCTACTAATGGTGCAAGGTCTTTATTAAACTCATAACTCTCCTTTGCACGATTAAAATTACGTTTTGCGATGGCGTTAGAGAGTCTATTATTACTTTCTAGTCCTCCTTTATTTCCTGTAGATGCTTCTGGATCAATAGTAGCACACATCCCGTATCCTGAGCATGATGGATCTTCACAATCTATAAGTCCGTCGCCATCATCATCAATGCCGTTATCGCAAATTTCTTGTAACACTGGTGCTGTAGGACAACGTGCGCCATCGTTACTTGCACTAGATGGTCCAAAGGCAAAAAGATTTGAATCTATACCATTACTTCCGGTTAAGTCTTGTACACTCTGTATCACATAAATAGTTCCTGTTTGATTTGCAGATACGTAGAAGCGTCCTGATGCATCAAAATAAACGGCTCCATAGGTGTAATTAAGTCCTGACAAAATAGGTACAATACCTAGTGTCTGTACTTGTCCGTTTTCTGGGTTAATTCTATATAAGATGTTTGTTCCTCTCTCTACAGCATACAATTGGTTATCTACCGCATTAAATGCCCAGTCGTGAATATTTAAACCTTGTGATAATGAAGCCGTGGAAGTAAGCTCTGTATATGTTTCTGATGCTGGGTCAAGATCTACGGTGTAGTATGTGCTTCCACCAGCTTTAAAGTAATACTGTCCTGTAGCGCTTATGTCACCTACATACTTGTTACCAGTAGGTAATGCATCTATGGTGATTGTAGTTGTCTCAAAATTCTTACCTATTTTAACAATAGATTTTGCAGGGCTTGATAAATATCCCCAGATGTACCCATCTGCTGGATTGTATGCCGCTGCGTTTATGTTTCCTGCTGTAATATCCTTTGCTGCTAGAAAAGAGTTTCCAGAAGCGAGGTCAATGGCGTACACATCATTGTATTGAAATAAATAAGCGCTAAAATCACAATCAAAAGGGACGTCTTGTGCGCTGGCTGTAAATGAATACAACAGGCAGCTTAGTGCGATTAATTGTCTTGTAAGAGAGTAGAAATTTGCTTTCATATTGCTTCTATTAATGTGATTATAGAAACAAAATTAGGCAGTTTATACCCTGATTTTTAATGTATTCGACCGCGCTGATACTTGTATCGTTGAGTGGTAATTTACTGTAGACGAATGGAATTTGTTGTTTTATAACAAGTTAAGACGCTTCATAAGTTCAGGTCTGTTAGATCTACTTATTGGGATTACATCTCTAGCTATCAAAACGCTATTATCTTCAATATCAACTATTTTCTTAATGTTAATGATATAAGAGCGATGTACTTTTAAGAAAAGACTATCCGGTAGTTTTTCCTCTATTTTCTTGAGTGTAGAGTGTACGGTGTAATTTTTATCTTCTGTTTTGATAAGTATATAATCTCCCTTTGCTTCTATAAGAAAGATTTTATCAAAAACAATTTTAATAAGACGTCTATCTATGTTTACATACATCTCTTTTTCTGAAGCCTCTTCTTGTTTTACTTCTTGAGGTGCCGCAGTTTTTTGAACAACTGGAATTTTAAAGTTCTCCACCTTTTGCATGGCCTTAAGAAATCTAGGTAAGGTTATAGGCTTTACTAGATAATCTACAATACAATCATACTCAAAAGCTTCTATTGCAAAGTCACGATCTGATGTTGTGAGTACAATTTTAGGCGGATTTTTGAGCGAATCTATAAAGTCAAAACCAGTAAAATCTGGCATGTGTATATCTAAGAATATGAGATCAATCTCATTCTTATTTAAAAACTTAATTGCCTGCATCGCGTTAGGAAACTCATCAATTACATTGAGCTCATCTACCTGGCTACACAAATGCGATACGATAGTACGTGCCGCAGTTTCATCATCTACAATTATACAGTTCAACATTTAGATATTTTGTGATTTAGTATGCAATTTACAGATTATAAATCTTTTATAAAATGGATTACAGCGGTTAGAATACTATCAAATTCTACTTTTAGCGTTGATTTTCCTTCCTTAAGCTCATCTTCATAAGCAATGGCGAGTACGTATCCTTGCTCTAATCCTACGATACCTAGTTTGTGTTTTATCTTATGTACATTTTCGGCCGCTTTTGCGAAAGCGAATTCCTTCATATTACCTTCATACTCGGCAATTTCTTGGGGTAATTCTGCTTGTACTACGCCTATCAGCTTTTTTTCAAAACCTGCGTCTCCTCCTGAAAGTTCTTTGATATAATTGAGATTAGGCTGTTCCATATTAGGTAGTTTGAGGTAGTGTAAAGTAAAATGTGGTGCCAACGCCTTCAGCACTATCTAGCCAAATCTTACCATCATAAAAATGTACAATTTTCTTAACGATAGATAAGCCTATCCCCGTACTTTCTGAGTCATTTTCTAGCTTTTGAAATACCTGAAAAATCTTGTGGAAGTATGCAGGATTAATTCCTTTTCCATTATCCTTGATTTCAAATTGGTAACCATCATCAAGATCTCTAGCAATCACTTCTATCATTCCTTGAGGCTTATCAATACTACTGATGGCGTTACCTATTAAGTTTTGAAACAGCTGTTGTATCTTAAAACGATCTGCCATGATAGTAGGTAGCTTATGTATCTTAATTTTAATATGATCTGATAGATGCATAAGTGCTACAGTCTCTGTTACAAGCTCATTTAAGTCTAGCTGCCGTTCTGTATGTACTTCCTTATCAATAGAAGAGTAATTTAAAATACCTGTAATGAGGGCGTCCATTTTTTCTAAATGGGTTACAATAAGATTTATTTGAGTTGTTCCCTCCTCACCTATAGCGTCTCCATAATCTTCTTTTAACCAGCTCACGAGTGCTTCAATACTGCGCAATGGGGACTTAAGGTCATGAGATACTATGTGTGCATAGTCATTAAGCTCTTGGTTTTGCAATGCAAGTTCTTTTACAAGCAATTCTTGATCTCTATTTACTAGAATAAGCTGTTCTGCTTGCTGGCTTATATAATCTGCTAGGTTTGTTTCTTCTATTTCTGCAATTTTATGAATATTCCCTGTTGCAGGTTGCACCGCGTTTATTACAGATTGCAACCGTATCAATAAGCCTTGCTGTCTTTCTGACTCTTCTCTAAGCTGCTTATTTGCTTGAAAAAGTTCGTCAGAACTTAGTTGCATGGCTCGCTGGGTCATCTTGAACTGGTCATCAAGATTGTCATAAGATGCTGCCACGGCATTAAAAAAGACCTGCATATCCTCACGATCTTTAAGATCGTCAGGAAGATATTTACGTATTTGTCTTTTTAAAAGTGGATTCATTTACTCGCTTATTAGGGTAATAGTCATCGTCTGGTTATGCAATTTACAACTACGCTCTCCGTAAAAAGGGGCGATTTCTCCGTAGGAGTACATCCCACCTATCACTACATCACTACCTATCACACTCATTACTTCCTCTACTTCTTCTTCTATACGTTGATCTAGCACTAGTTTACGACCTATACAGCTTATGAGTAAGGCTAATTGTGGTGGGTTATTTCTTCCTTCCATTGCACGTAATGCTGCGGTTTCTGATGCAGCAGCGATGCTATCCATATTAGTCATCATGAGTTGCACCTTAGATTGCTCTGGCACATCTCCTGCTAGAATCATTGCGTTTTTCTCTTCATCTATATTTAAAATCGTACGTACAAAAGATTGCTCATTTTCTTTACTTTTTACATTAAGTGGATATATAAGTGCAGAGCCTGGTAAATCCTTTGCTTTGTCACCTAGATACGTCTTATATAAATCTAATGCCGGTTTCCCATCTATCTCATATAAGATATTACCTTCAGATTTTGTGATGAGTCTTTCTGGTCCAAAGGGTGTCCATCCTCCATAAATTGAGAATGAGGCTTCAAAAGTATCACCATAAAAACCAATGACTACAATCTCACCCTCTTTTGGTGCTTCATTATAGGAAGCAACTGTCTTTTCAAAGCGAGCATCATCTCCACATAATCCTCCTGTAATCAACACATTAGGTAGCATTTTTTGCATTCCTTTAGTCAGTGCAGATCCATTTACAAAACTACCCTCAGATAATACAAACACATGTTTAAGTCCTTCTACAGTTAATGCTTTAACAACAGCAGCTCCAGCTTTTTCGCTATCATTTTCTGTATCATGAATATTAAAGGTTTGTATCTCAAAAGAAGATTTTTCAAACTCAATCGCAGTTATGGTAATATGATGATCATTTACAGCTCCAGCTACTATCTCACCACTCGAAGATCCAAATACTAGATGTCCCGTAGGAAATAACGCTTTTACCTCCTCGTAAATACCTTCTTTTTCTAGAAGAAAACGATTTCCTAAAATAAGCACTAGCGGATTTTTAAGTAATATTGATTCACTTAAGTATTGCCATGAACCAGCAGCCTCGCGTTGTAGTTGTACAGTCTTCATAAATTATTTTTGTATTGTAAAAAAGAAAGTTGTTCCCTCTCCTACTATGCTTTCTAACCAGATACTCCCATTATATAGGTCTACTATTTTCTTCACGATAGAGAGTCCTATTCCCGTAGAATCTTTATGGTCTGTAAGCGATTGGAAAATCTTAAAAATCTTATCATGATATTCCTTAGGAATCCCAATTCCATTATCCTTTACAGTAAAGGTATAATGTGTTTGATTCTCAGTAAATCCTACTTCTATAAGACCTTGTTCTTTGTCACAATAGCGTATGGCATTACTTATTAAGTTTTGAAAAAGCTGCTGGATCTTTACTTTATCTGCATAAATAATAGGTAACAAAGGATGAATATACAATTCAATATGTTCTGGACGGTGTAAAAGCGTTTCTATATCCATTAGTACCTCCTGTAAATTCACTGCCTCTAAGGTTATACTTTCTGATCCTACACTGGAGTATTCAAGAACATCAGATATAAGTTGTTCCATCTTTTCTAAAGTAGCATCTATCATCATAAGATGAGCTTTAGTTTCGGCTGTAAGCGTCTCTTTATTATCATCCTTAATCCAGTTTACTAGCGCATTTATACTCCTAAGTGGACTTTTAAGATCATGAGAAACGACGTGAGCATACTCTTGTAACTCATCATTACTTTTTTCAAGCTTCTTTAAAAGATTTTCCTTTTGCAGTTCTAAACTCTTAAGTTCTGTGATATCTAGATGAACACCTATAGAACCTATAACCTTACCATTAAGATTATAATTAGGAGCACCACTTATTAACCAGTGCTTTATCTCTCCACTCCTTGTGATAGCCTCCACTTCATAAGAGTTAGACGTTCCTTTAAGACGATTTTTGTTTTCTTGTTCTAAAAGACTACGGGCCTCGCTTGTGAGGAGCACTTCCATTCCCTTCTTTCCTAAAAGTTCTGCTTCAGTATACCCAGACATCACTTCAAAACTATTATTAATCATTAGGATTTCATCATCAAGATTTACTTCAATGAGTCCAAGATTCATATTTGCAATAATGTTACTATATTTTTGGCGTTGTGCTTCTATGCTTTCGCGAAATTTTCTTCTCAAAGTAACATCACGATACGTCCAAAGGTGGCCTTTATAAATTCCTTTCTCATAAATAGGAATAAAATCTCTTTCTAAAATGCGTCCATCATTTAATTGAAGTTCATCAGATAAAGCTTGCTCTTTTTTTTGCGTAAGTGTATGTATTCTTGATACAAATTCTTCTGGATGGTTAAAAAGATGTTTGCTATCTAATGCTGCGTTTTTACAATTTACCCCTACAAGTTGATCCGGAGTACTAGTAATGTTGAAAAAATCGCAAAAACGATTATTTGTAATTACAATATTACGATGCTCATCTTCTAGTAAAATACCACTCTCTAGATTTGATATAAGTGCAGATAATCTATTTTCTGAATCGATGAGGCGTTGTTGTGCTGCCTTTTCTTGAGTGATATCTCTTACGATACCTTGTGCAGCAATTGCCTTTCCAGACGCGTCTCTTATTAGACTCGCATTAATATGTACTAATCGTGGCTTACCACTTGCAATCACTATTTTTAAATGAAAATTTGTAACGGAGCCAGCCGTATAAAGCTCTTCAAACCCTATTGATGCTTTTTGAACTTCGTCTGGGTGTACGATTTCTATTAAGTTTAAACCATCCTTAATCGTATACCCCAGTAACTCTTCTGCAGCTTGATTCATTTTTATAACAGTACCTATAAGATCCATTACGACATAGGCATCAACAATATTTTCAAATACTCCTTCAAGTTCTGAAGTACGCTCTTTTACGACATCCTCTAGCTTTGAGTTTGAAACTTTTAACTCTTCAGATTTGTAATATAATTCTAATGACTTTTCTTCAAGAATACGCTCGGCTTCTTTTCTAGCAGCTTTTTCACGTGCTAGTGCTCTTTCATACATCTTGATTTTGGGGTCACTCATAAGTTGCTATACTGAATTTTACTTCGGTTCCATTTTCATTTAACTTCTCAACTAAGATAGTAGCTTTTGTATTAAAAAACTCAAAAGTTTTATTCATTAATCCGCGGCCAAAGGCATGCATGGCTCTACTTGACTTATAGATCATTACGAGACTATCTGGTGTTTTCTCTTCTACAGAAAAAGTAGGTAACTCTGCATCAGGATAAATCTTTCTAACCTCTACATGTATATGATTTTCTATAGATGATAGCATCTCTATAGGATCTGTATATTGCATTAAAAATGATGGATAGCTTTTTTCTACAACCGTAAAAAAGTGCTCTCCATATACCAGTAATAAATCATCAATTACAAGACCAGTTTCGTTACTTAAATTAGTAAGTAAGCTCACCATTTCTGTAAAGCTGTAAGTACCTACTGCCGTATAAACACCGTTTGAGGGTAGTTCAGATTCATTAAGAATGGTATCAACCATTTCTAAGCCAAATTTTGTTTCAACAAGATCTAAAAACTCTGTAAATACAATTCCTTTCATTATGCTTTGATTAATTCATTCATGCTCCAGTATTCTAGTGCTATTTTGATTTTTTGAACATAATGATCATATTTCAAAGGTTTAATAATATAACCGGCCACTCCAGAGTCATAACAAGCTAGTATATCTTTGCGATTACTAGAAGTAGTAAGCATTACCGTAGGTAAAAAACGTAACACCTCATCTTCTTTTAAAATCTTAAGAAACTCTATCCCGTTAATTTTTGGCATATTCAAATCTAAAAATAACACATCTGGTAATACGGTTTGATCCTTGAGAATCTTAAGTGCTTCCTCTCCATTCTTTGCTTCTATAAGCTCGTGATTCATTTCTAGCTTTACTATAGCTCTCTTAAGTTTCATCACCTCGATGGCATCGTCCTCAATAAGCAGTATTCGTAATTTTTTTATCCCCAAAATATTGACCTTTATAACTTCAAATATGGTGATTTAAAGATGCTATTTTTAATAAAATACGCTCAATGACTACTTCACTATAGATGGATGACGCTTAAGTGTAGACGAGTGGTAATTTGATATCGTTATACGATTACAAGAAATATAGAAGATGCTCGTTTTTTTATCTAAATAAATAATACCTAATGCATATTCTCTTACAATTATTTAAACAAGATTGAGATCATTATAGCTGTTAAATTTTCAATGTTTTATAAAATTCTATGGTATGATGTGTAGTTTTTTATCAATGATTACGACATAGTTATCTTTAATACTATTTTCTATAAAAACAATAACTACAAAAACCGCAATCTTAGTTTTCTCTCTTTCAAACGAGGCAGAAAACAAGCACAAGCCATTCCTTAAAAAGAATAATACGGCTGGAAAGCTCAACACCCTAGTTTTAAATAAAGTCGCCTCATTAGGAGTAGATTACTACCATTTTACAGAAAAGGAGCAGCAAGGGGATACTTTTGGAGAGCGTATTACGCGAGCTATTGCCTCTGTTTTTAGCAAAGGTTACGATCAGGTGCTTACCATAGGTAACGATAGTCTTAACCTCTCAAAAAATCACCTACGCAAAGCGCTCGCGGCAATGGATCGTGGGGAGATTGCCTTGGGGCCTTCTTATGATGGAGGGTTTTATTTATTAGGTATTCACAAAAGCCAATTTCAAAAAGAAGTTTTTAATTCACTTTCGTGGAATAGTGCTACACTCTGTAAAGAGATACGAACATATACCGATTCATTACATACCGCTGCCTACCTACTTCCTTATCTCTATGATCTAGATAGTAGTGCAGACATTCGTAAAAATAAAGCAACACTTTCGGCAATGATGGTGAGTGCAATGCGTATCCTTCAAGAACTCGAAGGGTTTTTAAATAAGGTATCTGCATATATTTTGGCGAAAGCCTATAAAACACAAGTTTCTACCTATTACAATAAAGGTTCACCCATCGGTTTATAGATTATTGAACGCTGTCTAGGCAGCCATTTTCTTTAAACAACTTATTTATATCAAACCGATGAAAAATTTATTTTTCGGGCTATGTGCATTGTTTGCACTTTGCATAAACGCCCAAGAAGATCTCGTAGTCTATGCCATAGATTTTACAACAAATACACCTGTACAGAATATTACCGTGCAACTCGTAAATGAACAACAAGGTTATAATAGCGAGAAAATTACCAGCGATATTGGAAAAGCTTCTTTTAACTCTATTCCCGTAGTAAACGGCTATCAAGTAATTTTTGATGGTGATGCGACCTATGCCGCAACCGTATCAGAAATAGTAGATGTACGTTCTAACGAGGAACTAGTGGTACAATTACTCTTACTTCCTGCTTCCTCTTCTCAAGATGTGCTTGATGAGGTGATCCTTACCACTCGTGGTAATGCAAAAATAAATCGTAAAAATGCTGAGGTATCTTTTGAACTCAAGCAGGAAGAACTAGAGGCGCTACCAGTAGAAGGTAGAGATATTACAAGAGCATTATTTAGATTGCCTAATGTTTCTCAAGCGACGGGGTTTTTCTCAGAAGCGCCTAATGTGAGTATTAATGGAGGTAATGGTCTTTTTACAAGTTACCTCATTGATGGCCTTGATAATAACGAGCGCTTTCTGGGAGGGCAGCGATTTGCTATTCCCGTAGGTTTTACAAAAGATATAACGGTGCTTACTAATAACTATTCGGCAGAGTTTGGGTTGTCTAACAATGGGGTGATCAATGTTACCACAAAATCGGGAAGTAATGAAGTGACGGGAGAAGTGTTTTTTGTAACAAGACCTGGTGCTGCGGTAGATGCAAGCTCTGCTTTTTCTCAGAGAGATTTATCTGGTAATGCCGTAAGAGATGGTTTCCAGCGCTATCAACAAGGTTTTGCCGTAGGAGGAGCTTTGGTTAAGGATAAAACCTTCTTTTTTATCAACGGTGAGTACACCAGAGATCTTAAAGATAATTTACTCAACTCCCCAGGACTCAATGTTAATGAGTCGGTGCGTGGAGCAAATGATTTTGCTTATTTCTCTGCAAAAGTTGATCATAAGTGGTCTGATCGTTTTCGTAGTTCGCTACGTGCAAACGTAGGATTAGTAACCATCGAGCGGCAAGGAGGAGGGCTTACAGGAGGCGTTAACTTCCCTAGTGCATCAAACTTTCAAGATCGTAATTCTATTAATCTTGCTTTTAAAAATGACTACGTAGGCGATAATTTTAGTTTACAAACGAATGTGCAGTATTCTAGATTCCGATGGGATTTTGGACGACCATTAGTAGAAGGCAGCCCGCAGGTAACCGTATTAGGAACCGAAGGAGCACTCTCTGACGATCTAAGTGGTGCTGGAGAAGATGTGCTCGCCGTTTTAGGGCATCCAGGTTTTGACTTTGATGCATTAGAAAACACTTTCCAATTCCAGCAGAAGGCAAAGTTTTATCTAGGCAAGCATACCCTTAAAGCAGGCTTAGGTCTTATCTCTGGTAATCACGAGCTAGCCGGTGGAGGTAACCCTAATGGAAATTATAGAATACAACTCACCGATGGGCAGCTACAGACCTTGAGACAAGCGAGTCTAGGCTCGCAGTTAGATATATCTGATTTACCTCTTGATGCTACGGTGATCAATTATGATGTAGAATTACGACCACAAACCTTTGGCGCTACCCAAAATATTTATTCTATTTATGTAGAAGATTCTTATAGCTTAAATGATCGCTTAAACTTAACCGCCGGCCTTCGTTACGACTACGATAATCTGTCAAAAGGGGGAAGTGTAGGTAATGGAGATACAAACAACATAGCACCGCGTTTCAATTTTAATTATAAACTCAATACAAAAAGTAGTTTAAGAGGAGGTTACGGGATTTTTTATGATAAAATAAACTACGCCATCTTTAGTGATGCCTTACAACAAAACACTACCTCTGCAGATTATAGAGCGCAGATACAACAGTTTGTAGATCTTGGTATTTTACCGGCAGACACAGATATTAATCGGGTGACTTTTGATGGTAACTTAAGCGCTAGTTTTACGGAGGGTGATAATATAGATTTCCTTAATGGACCCTCTGGCGAGAGTTTGCAAGATCAACGCGAAGGGGTTTTTAGTAACGAGCGCCGTATCTTAAATCCTAATGGATATAAAAACCCGTTTACGCACCAGTTTACGTTGGGTTATCAATTACAAGTAGGAGCAGGAAGCTTATTTTATGTAGATCTTGTGCACAACCGGTCTGAGGATTTATTTAGACTACGTAACCTCAATGCTGCCGCACCCTTTAGTATAGAGCCAGGAGCAGGACCAGAAGATACACGACCTATGGATGAGGCAGATGCAAGTAGACCTGTGCCTATTGTAAATAACTCGACCACCATAAATGGGCAGGTGCTCACGGGCGTTGCTCGTAATGTGACCATTACAGAAAGTGAAGGATCTTCTAGATATTATGCCGCAAGTTTTAATTACCAGAAGGATAGAGGTGCTAGCCCCTTTGGCTACCGTATTAACTACACGCTATCTCTTTTAGAAAATGATACAGAAGACATTAATTTTAGAGCGCAAGATGCCAATAATTTTGACGCAGAGTTTGCGCCTTCTATTAACGATCGTCGTCATATTATCAATGCGATAGGCACCTATTATCCTATAGATAATCTGTCGTTTACACTCGCTTCTTTACTCCAAAGTGGGCAACCTGTAAATCGTATTCCGGATCTAAATGTCTTTGATACGCGTGACCTCAATGGCGATGGCGCAGGTTTTGGTGATGCTTTTGTAGGTAATAGTGATCGCTCTCCCGGCGAAAGCAGAAACAGTGATCGCCTTCCCTGGTCATATACCTTTGACCTAGCGACTAACTATACCTTTGACCTCAACGAGTCTTCAAAAATAGAATTAAGAGCAGATGTTTTTAATCTTTTTAATACGGTAAATTTGAGTGGTTTTAGTAACAATGCCACACAATCTAACCAGATTCAAGAAGGACCTCGCAGTAACGGTATTATAGCACGTAACGCAGCACCACCGCGCCAGTTTCAGTTTGGGGTGCGCTACTTATTTTAATCAGGAGGCGATAGCCAGAGGGTTTAATTACCCCTAGCTTGCATCGCATTTTTTCGTTTCAATGCCTCGTGTGCTTGCACCGAGGTAGTTTATTAATTAACAACGATCTTGGATACCGATTGTTTTTGATCGGTATCTATCTTATGTTTATTCTATTTTATGAAAAATTACTTTTTACATACACGCAGTTGCTTGATACATAGGCTGCTTATGATGAGTATAGGGATGGTGATGGTTTCCGCTTTCGCGAAAGCGCAACACCCCACACCCCTCATCGTAGATGCAGATACCGCAAACGAGGTAGATGATCTCTATGCGTTGGTACGCGCCATAAATGAGCCTGCATTTGACCTGCGAGGGATTACCTCTGCACAGTTTAATATCTCTCCACTAGCGACCAAAAATACCGTAGGAGAAAGTCAGCAGATTAATGAGCAGATTATCCAGTTAATGGAGAGGCCAGATATCGTCTTGCCCTTGGGGAGTAATGTCCCTCTGGCATCACCCACAGTGCCCTCACCATCTCCAGCCTCCAAATTTATTATTGAGCAAGCTCATACGATGGAGGAAGGAAGAAAGCTATCGCTTGTGATTCTTGGTTCTTGTACAAACGTTGCTTCGGCTATTATAGAAGATCCTAGTATTATAGGTAAGATCAAGGTGCACTATCTTGGTTTCTGGCACACGCTGGAAACAAATACCTATGACAAAGATGAGTTCAACTCTGGAAATGATCCTATTGCGGTTGAGGTGTTATTAAATACGCCCAAGCTCGATTTTGAAGTTATGACCGCCACCACCTCTCAACATCTCATCTTTACTAAATCAAAGGTAGATGCCCTGTTAAAAGGAAAACCAGGCATAAAAAAACTCCTTGTGGACCGCTGGGAGACCTACGATCGCTGGTGGACGAAGGAAGACCCAGAAAAGAAAAGCTGGGTGATGTGGGACGTAGCCATTATTGAGGCTTTGCTGTGTCCAGAATATGCAACCATCACCCATTTACAAACGCCCCCAGAAAACACAAAACGCACTATAGGCGTCTACACAGACATAGACACCAGCGCGATGGAACAAGACTTCTGGAATCATCTTAAAAAATTGTAACGTGACCTATATAGATATCAATACCGATTATCAAGTGATCGAGGAACTTCTTTATAAAATCAACTTTTTAGAAGAAGGAGAGAAGATCCTAAACGTAACGACGCCCGGTGAGGGAAATATGAATGTGGTCTTACGTGTACGCACAGATAAACGCACTTTTATTGCCAAACAATCCCGTCCCTTCGTACAAAAATATAAAGACATTCCCGCACCTGCAGCCCGCATTGCTGTAGAGTATCATTTTTATAAAGCGGTGGCGAGTGAGGCGGTAAAAGGGCATATTCCTAAAGTGCTTGGGTATCATCAAGAAGAGTATTTATTGCTACTAGAAGACTTAGGCGATTGCCAAGATCTGAGTGTGCTTTATAAAGATGGGCAAGTAGATGCATCGCTTGTAAAAACCTTAGTACGTGTTCTTTCTTCCATACACAAAAGCGCTGTAGCGGAGGATTATCCAGAAAATAGAGAACTACGCGAGCTTAATCACCAGCATATTTTTGTGCTGCCTTTTAGCGCAGATAACGGTTTCTCTCTAGATAGTGTGCAAGAAGGGCTGGAAGCCCTAGCAACCCCTTATAAAAGTGATGCAGGTTTAAAAAAAGCCATTGCGGCTGTAGGCGATCGCTATCTAGCTAAAGGTACCGTAGTGCTCCACGGAGATTATTATCTAGGCAGCTGGATGACGCGTGAGGAGGAGGTCTTTGTGATAGATCCTGAGTTTAGCTTTAAAGGTTTTGCCGAGTTTGATCTAGGAGTGATGACGGCACATCTTATGATAGCAACAGGAAATAAGTTGATTATATCACAGGTAAAAAAAGCATACCAAAATAGCATTGATGAGAAATTATATCATCAAGTTACTGGTATAGAAATAATGCGTAGATTATTAGGTCTTGCTCAATTACCACTAGTAAGAACCCTTGAAGAAAAAGATGAAATGCTTAAGATAGCACGAGGTCTCGTGATGGATTAAGTAGTGTTACCACTACGAGAGAACTATGAAAAATAGTTTTATACTACGTATAATGTGTCTAAAACAATTAGTCGCTTCCTTGTTGACACACGCTCCTATCTATTTTTCAAAAAGATTTCTTATTTGAAATATTTTTATTTCTTTTTAAATTTGAGATGGTCTTAAAAGCGCTAGATTTTGACTTTAAAATTATGTGGTACATATTTTGCGTGCGCATAAGCGCGGTCGCCCTGAGCTTCCGTTCATCTATTGGCTTATCTTTAACCCTATAAAAATACTATCAATATGCACATACACGATTATTCTAATGACCATTCTATACTTAACCAGTTTATTTATGAGTTAAGAGATCATGATATTCAAAAAGATGCGATGCGCTTTAGAAAAAATATAGAACGTGCAGGAGAAATTCTCGCCTATGAGATGAGTAAATCATTGCAATATAGCACTAAGGATATACAAACTCCGCTAGGTACTAAATCAATGAACTTACCACAGCAAGATATAGTGTTATGCTCCATATTACGTGCAGGATTACCATTACATCAGGGATTACTTAACTATTTTGACAGTGCAGAAAATGCCTTTATATCTGCTTATAGAAATCATCCAAATGATGACGATGAATTTGAGGTCATTGTAAAATATCTTGCAGCTCCATCGCTTGAGGGAAAAACATTAATCCTTACAGATCCTATGCTTGCAACGGGTAAAACGCTTAAGAATGTGCTAGATGCGTTAAAACCTCACGGTATACCCGCACAAATACATATTATCTCCGTTATAGGATCTCAACAAGGAGTAGATTATGTACAAAAACAGTTTCCAGATAGCACCCATTTATGGATTTCTGCTATTGATGATGAGCTTAGTTCAAAGGGATATATCATACCTGGTCTAGGAGACGCTGGAGATTTAAGTTATGGTGTAAAGTTGTAATTTCATCCTTAATAATCCATTACACGGTTTGCTACCTTAGTATTATAACTAATAAATCATGAATATAGGTCTTTCCTTCTCTGGAGGTGGTATCAAAGGTGTGGCGCATCTGGGCGTACTCAAAGCGTTATCTGAATATCATATTAAGCCTACCCATATTTCTGGCACTAGTGCTGGGGCTATTGTAGGCGCACTATATGCTGCTGGTCACGATTGGCAAGTGATATATGACTTTTTTAAGTCAACGCCCGTTTTCTCCATAAAAAGATTTGCCCGAAGAAAACCTGGTTTTTTAGACTCTTTATTGTTTCATAAAGATCTATCAGTTTATTTTGAGGAAGATACTTTTGAGTCACTACAGCTTCCATTATCAATCACAGCAACAACGGTTCTTACAGGACAACTGTGTACCTTTAGTACTGGTCCTTTAATAAATCCTGTGATTGCCTCTGCTTCTTTCCCTGGTATTTTTACTCCCATAGAGATAGACGGTGTGCATTATTTTGACGGCGGTGTTATAGATGACTTTCCTATTGAATCACTGGTAGCTTCTTGTGATGTCATTATAGGTAGCTATGTAAATCCGCTGAGTGCTATCGATATAAAAGATTTAAAATATTCATATCAGGTGCTTAACAGAGCTTATGAAATTAACTTACACCAAAAAGGACTCAATAAATTTAAAGATTGTGATCTCTTAATATGCCCTGAAAAGTTAGCCAAATTTGGCACTTTTAGTATGCGCAGTATTCCAGCAATTTTTGAGATTGGTTATGAAGAGGCGTGCAAACAACTAGAAAACTCTACACTTTTTAAATAGGATTTAAAGATTTTTTATATTGCTTATCACGCTTTCGCGAAAGCGTAATAATCTCACAATAAGCAATGCAACTTGTAATATAGCGTTTCCTATTGATACAGCATTTATTTGTTTTTGACTCCCTCTAAAAGGGCATCACTGAGCTTATTATCACCGTCGTCATGAAGCACAGACATATCTCCAGTGCTTTCTAGTACAACAGCGCGTACCTCACTATAATCTAACACGTTTGCCTCTCTTAATTTGGCAATAAGATCTCCTTCACCCACATTTGCCTTTTCTAGATTATTATATAAAATTACTCCATCCTTCATAAGTAATAGAGGGTCGTTTGTGCTTATACGTTTAAAAAAAGTACTTTTTCTTACAAAAAATGCAAATAACATTTGAAAAGCAATAATCCCTCCTAGAGCCACCATTCCTTTAACAAGGGATTGATCTGGATTGAGAATCACTGCAGCAAGCACAGATCCTACAGCAATCGTAGAGGCAAAATCGAAACTTGACATCTTTGCAAATGTGCGTAAACCAGAAATTCTTGTGATGATAATCATCACTGTAAATATGGCTATTATTGATACTAAAACCTTGCCTAGCATAGGTAAAGATGTGGTGATCCAGTGTTCCATAGTTTAATTTTACAACATTAAAAAAGCCCTCTTAAGAGGGCTCTACGTACTACTTATTGTTATTTTATTTGGCATTTACCATCCACTCTACTCCATACTGATCTGTGCAACGCCCATAATGTGCGTTCCAACTGGTTTCTTGAAATGGTGAATTAATTTTTCCTTGTGCGCTTAATGCCTCAAATGCAGATTGAGCCTCTGCAGTGTCGCTATAATCAAGACTCATACACACCTTATTACCAGAAGTAAGTGGTGTATCTGGTGCTACATCATAAGCCATAAAGTGAAATCCTTTTCCTTTAAGTTCTGCATGTTGCAACTTATTGCGATAATGTTCTGGAATATCTGTTTGTTTTCCTTCCCAAGTCTCGCGGTTTACAACCTCTCCACCTAGTATTCCTTTATAAAAATTTAATGCCTCTTGGCAATTTCCATCAAATGATAAATATGCTTGTGCTTTCATAATAATTGGTTTTATATAAATTTAAAAACATAAAGCCGTGTCTCAATACACATTATAAAAACCTAAAGAATATTTTAACGGGAAGTGTGAGAAGTGTTAATGGTAGCTGTAGTTATTAACGTTAGATTATAGAAATATCTGGTTAAAAATATAATCCCAATAACTCATACTTTCATGCTAGCCTTGCAGAGAGTGCCATGGAATTGAGAATACCTACAACATTTGCTTCAAAGGGATGGTTTGTGGTAATCGAAAGGTATTTATTTATCTCGTTAATCTCATCACTCCCTAAGCCTACTCTAAAAGAACTATTGTACGATGAGAAAAAGGGACGATCAATCGTGGTATTAAACAGCTTTATAATATTTGTATGGCGTTCATCTGCTTGAATTCTATCAAACAACTCATTGATTTCCTTTTCCTCTCCTTCTAGAATTTGGAAAAATCGATTTGATGCACTAATGAGAACACCATTTACGCCGTGGTTAATATTGAAAATTTGAGATTTTTTTAGAAGTATACTTAATTTCGGATGAGTCAAATTTGATCTATGCTCACTGATATAACAAACCGTTTTAAACCTCTTTGGGCCGCGTCTAATCCATTTAAAAAATCTGCTAAATATCATATCGCTATCCAAGGTAACAAAAAAAAAGCCACCCGAGGGTGGCTTTTCATATTACTTGATAAGGTCTAGAATAAATCTTCAATCTTCTTGATCTCATTTACAGATTTTTTTACCTGTAATAATTGATTTCCAAGTACGCTAGTAATTTCTACTGGAAATGCCTGATTTTCCATTACTTCATTATACTCTTCGATACTTGCTTTATCACCTCTTATGCACTCTTCTAGAATTCCTTCATCTGTGTTCGAACTAAAGGCATCTTTAATACTCATCCATGTTCTATGAATACTTCCTTTGGTGCTTCCAGATGCTTTTGGAGTTTCATTCAGCTTTAGGATAATGTCACTTATTTCTGTAGCAAATACTGCTCTTGTTGCTGCCTTATTTTTAAGGTAATCTTTTAAGTAACTATTATCTGCCTTGAGCATTGCTTCTTTATATCCTTCCTCTGCATCGTAATTTTTTTCTAGTATTCCTTGTAAATTATTTACGATATCTATGTGAGATTGTTCTCTTGCTGCTTCTGCTGTTGTCTGTTTCATAATTCTTAGTTTTAAAAGTGTCCCTTAATAGAAACACATGATTCGTTAAAATGTGTACGTTATTGATACGTCGTAGTAATTAAATAAGTACTACTCTTCTTCGTTCTTATTAAGATCTTTAGATGATGGTTTATCTCTACCACCGTATCCTAATCCGTTAGGACGATCGTTTGTATCCTTTATCTCTGTCTTCGTTATTGTATCCTTTTCCATCTCTTTTTTTTGTAAAATTACGAGTGATTCTCAATGTTAAAATGACATTTAATCTTATTTAACTCCATGTGTTAGAGCACTCTTAAAATGACAAAAGCTGAAACAGGCAATGATCTGCCACATAAAATATGATAAATATCTCAATGAATATTAACCGTAAATAGCTTGTACCTCCCATATACAAGAGGAAATATGAGATCAAAAAAAATGAAATTTAGAAAAGCTAAAAACAGTAAAACGGCAGTAATTGGTACATTTTTAAACGGTCTATCTTAAGAAATTTTTAATAACTCCGCGTTTTTTGAGGTGAGTGAGGATACTCCTGCTGGTATAATAGGTGTGTTCTTGAGGAATAAGATACGCCTCAAGATCTTCTATGGTATTTACCGTTTCTTGATTTGTGATATAACCATATCCCATATAAATTCCGTCTATTACAAGTATAAAAGAGCGTTCATTACTGGTTCTTCCTATGAGATCGAGGTAGTATGTTTCCTCTTTACTTGTGAGAGTTTCCAGCGCTTTGTAAACGCGTTCATTATAGACTTCCTTGGGTTCTTCTCCTCTACAGATACCTTTACAGCCTTTACTGGAGCATGAACCAGCAGTGCGTTCTACACCCATAAATCTTGGACATAGCGCATGTATTATTTGTAATAGTTTGAGTTGTTGTATGACAGAGTCTCTATTAAAGGAAACGGTATGACAAGAGTCTGTGTAGCTTTTCTCTGTGGGCACTATTCTCAAGATTCCTTTGGCATCTATTTTAGATTCCACAATCCATGGGTTGTTGGTCTCTATTTGTTGGGAATTATAAATTGGTGTAAGCTGTTTAATCTCTGCCGACTCTTTGAGTAAAGCAATTAATTCGTTTCCCGTTTCTACATACTCTACAGCGACGGTTTCTTTACACAAGGTTTTTTCAAAAACTAGCCTGCTCTTAAAATGCGAAATCACACGTTTTTTTAAGTCGACTGCTTTTCCTACGTAAATCACTTCGTCGGCGGCGTTTCTAAAGTAGTACACGCCGCTTGTTTTAGGTAAATGATCATATAGGTTTGTGGTAGCGATGGTGTTGTTTCCCGCTTTCGCGAAAGCGTAACTCTCAACATCATCAACACTAGCCTTAGTTTGAAACAATTGAGCAAGTCCCCGTGCATTCATCCCAGGTAACAAAGAATCATACTCCACAGAATGAATAGCTGCAGTTTCCTCAAAAGATAGTTGTGCAGCGCTGCTACTCTTTCTGGAGGAAGTAGCATTAAAAATAAGGGAAG
>ENA-ORXC01000793-ORXC01000793.1-marine-metagenome-genome-assembly--contig:-NODE-793-length-20680-cov-94.309227_pt1 | contig 20680 bp, 20 predicted proteins | sample MGYA00237865_ERZ511478 | MGnify/ENA metagenome assembly ERZ511478 | reverse complement strand
GATCGCCTAGGTATCGCCAAAAGCACCTATGCCGGTTACGAATCTGGGTACCGACGACCTTCGCTTGAAGCAGTGAAGCGCCTGGCTGATTTGTATGATACGTCCATTGATTTTTTACTTGGTAGAACGGACGAGCCAGAGATACAACGTAAAATCTCTGATATCAAAATTGAACTGACGGAAGCAAAAGAAGGAACCATTCTTGTAGACGGCGTTCCCCTAAATGATGAAGAAATCAAACAGCTTGTTGCCTTTATTCGGGCGAAAAACACCCTAAAAGTATAAAACAAAGAAAAGAGAGGCCCCTATCAATTGGGTGCCTCTCTTTTCTTTTTCAGTTGCTTATGAATAAGGAGAAGACAGCTGACTTAATTCCTCTAAGCGCCGCTTCGCTTCTTCTTTATTAAACGAACTATAATAGCGATAATTCTCATCATCTAAGATGCGGTAATGCTGACTGAGCACATTTTGCTGAAGACGAAATGTGCCTTTTTTGATAGACGTCCGCCACCAAACCTTTCCGCCGATCGTACGTTCCACCGATAGATGCAATTCATCATGTGCCACGACTTCCAGAATCTCAAGCGGATCATCCCCAAGTGTCCCTTTTAAAATGTCACTATCCCTGAATAATGCACATACGGCCGCAGTTTGCGTCCAGTTGAGGCGCAGCCTATTTTTTTCAACCTGCTGCAAATGCCGTTTCGATAGACCAAGTACCTCAGTCATGCGGTCCTGCGTATAATTCTTTTCTTTTCGAATTCGTGCCATTTGTTCTGTGACGAGGTCGATTACCATCTCTTTATCCATCTCTCATCACCTCTCCGAGTGTTCAGTCTTTACTGACATCATACACGATTTTTCCGAAAAAGTGGCGCCTCATCCTTCGGAATTATGGAAAATATATCCTAGTCGATCTGCTCTTCGACCTGACCATGCTGCTGTCTCCAGTTCTCTTGGGCTGCTTGATTTAAATATGGATAGATCTCTTGTTTGACGGTTTGCTCGAATACTTCTTCATCTAAAATACTGTACGCTGGAATCTTGAACAATTTCCCATCCATTTTCCGAATAAGCACATCCATGAAGAGAAATCCCCTTACACTGTACCGATGCCTGCGCATATCAATGGATTGAATGTCTTGAAAAGGGATCGTCCGCTCTCGATACAGCACAGCACCATTCTCCCCGCGCTGAATGCGAAAAATCACATTTCCCCTCTTCGTAAAAGCCGGCAGAATCATCAAAAAAGAGATCAAGCCATAGACAATGCCTAATAGTCCGCCTAAAAATAAAAACAATGTATAATTCGATTCAAATGTAAGAGCTTCTGAAAACAACCAAATACCGATGATACCGAAGCCGCCCGTTGCTAAGAATGCCCATACCCTTAAAAAGGTCCTGCTTCTCACTTCTATTACTTCACTTGGATTCAAGCGTCATTCTCCTTTTCTCCATTAGAATATAGAACGTAATCCGTCTCTATGAGCCGTCTCCACGCGAAATTCATTTTCTTTTATTCCCGACACAAGCCACGACTGTTTCTCACCCGGAATAATAAATAACATGGATTCCACATCAGGCGTATTATTTTTATCGTAGACGACCTTCATCAGGGAGTCCATCTTTCCTTTTCTCGTCTGTACATCAGAAACAAATGCCTGCACGAGTTCTTCGTTCTCTGCTCGATGAAGGAAGGAAGGCCACTCATTCTTCGCCTCACTTGCTTGCTCTAATAGCTTTTCAAATTCCTCTGCTTGCAGGGTGACGACAGGTGCAGGGTGATCACTCATTTGTATGTTGAAAAAGGCAGTCACTTGCTCCTCTGCCTGCTGGTCATCTTTCAGTTTTTGAATCTGATGGACTTGTTGATCATACAGCGTATGGTGCGCATATACGCCCATCTGTGTCGTGTGAAAGGAGGTACTGACTTCTTCATCTTCATCCCCAAATCGAGATGCCTTGACGGTGTGAGATGCATCATTCATCGCCTGGATGAAATGACGGTATTCCGCTTTATATCGATATTGTCTGTTTCGAAATTCAAGTACTCCTTTTGCGAGCAAAGAGCGGCATGCAATTTCAAATAAAAACCCTAGACGCTCGTCCTCTACATCAGGATAATAGGCTTCCTTTAAGGACATACCTTGTTCAAAATAGCCTTCACTGTAAAAACTAAAGATGAGTTCCTCAATACTTAGACTTAGCTGATCCAACTTGATCTCTCCTTATCCAAAAGAAAATGCACCCTTAAAGAAATCGCCTGCACCTTTTATGAGCGAATCTGCGGTTTCTTTTGTTTTTTCTATCCCTTTATGTATCACCTGATTTGCCTGATCAATGGTGTCATTAACTGCTTTCAAACCTTGACCCGCCAGCTCGAATACTTGTTTCCCTTTATCCACAACCGCATGAATTGGGTCCTTTAATTTCACTGCAACCTGCTCAGCAAAGCCTGATGTCAGCTTGGCGACTTTTTCTCCTATAAATCCACCGACTGCGGAACCAATGGCTCCTCCAACGACGGTTCCAATCGGTCCTGCAAAGCTTCCAAGAGCTCCTCCGACAACGGCACCTGCGACAGACCCGCCAGCGATAAAGACCGTATTGTTCACTGCATTTCCAACAGCCTTAGCATTTTCACGCTTAAGGACTTCTGGCTGATCACCGAATTCTGCATAGTTCTCGGCAATTTTCAATCCACAGCCGACTGTTTCCGTTGCACCAGTGACTACCGTTGCAATGATGGCATTTCCTTTCGCAAATCTTGCCCCATTTTTCAGAACAGACTTGATTCCAGCCGTGTCCTTCCAATTGATACTTCCTTTTGTAAAATCACGGACACTGTTCGTGAATGCAACCGTATCATCAGGATAAAATTTTGTGAATTTCTTATGGACCAGATCAGCCATCGACCAGTTCGATCGTTTTAATAATTCTTTTTTACTCAGCCAAATCCTTGCTAGCCGGTCAAATCTCGTTCCTTCTACCCGGCTGGTCAGATCAAGCAGAAGCTTTGAATGCTGCGCGGCATACCGGCCATTGTCTTTAATGAAGGTCGTCATCCCAAGCCCGTAGTATTTCGCCTGCATCATCACAATACCAGCTAAGCTCGTGAGCGTCCCATATTGATCATAAATGCTGTACATTTTCCGTAAAATATCGTCTGCTTCGACCATCTTATCTGTTGCATGACGAATCGCAATATCATCACTGCTCAATTTACTGATCAATGCTTGTCCTGCTCCCCATGCATCCCCAACGCCTGAAAAACAGCTTCTATACCGAGGATCACAGCCTAAAATGAGACCATCCAGTTCACTATGTAAATCGCGGTGCTTCGTTTCAATGACAGAAAGTTCGCCTACAACATCATTCGCAAGCCCTGTCAGCTGATCTGGATCAACCACTATGTCACGTGCCATCACATCATCTCCCTTCTCGGTTTCTTTCTCTCCGTTCTTCTCGTCTCTTTCGCTCAAGCTCTTCCATTCTGGCTATTTCAGCTTTCCGTTCCTCGATTTTGACCGCTGCATCGCGCAGTTCCTGACTTGTTTCAAGCAAGTCCTTTTCGAATTGATCATAGCGTGCCGTTGTTTCCTCAAAGCTTTGATCAAATTTATTCCTTGCTTCTCCCTGCCAGCCTGATCCTACTGCCTTGAGTCGATTCTCCAGCAGCTGCTTTGACTGCCGAATCTCAACAGCTGCTTCCTGAAACTTTTGAGCGAGTGCCAGCGTTTGACTAGAATCCAACTTTCGCACCCCTTTCTCCCAATTTAACGTACAAATGGATGATTTTATATGTCCTCATTATAAATAAAAAGACACCCGAAAAAATCACCCTAAAGAACCATTCAACACATCACCAAATGAAAGTAGGTCTTTTTCCTCTCTAATTACCAGAGAAAACCTTTCTTGTTATGAAGCGCATTCAAGACGTGATAAAATGAACGTATTCTACAAAAGGAGTGACGTATACATGAAAGAAGAAATGATTCAGCGATTCACAAGTTATGTGAAGGTAGATACGCAGTCGGATGCAGATAAGGAAAGCTGCCCATCGACTGAAGGACAGTTGAACTTAGCGAGACAGCTAGTTGAAGAAATGAAATCCATCGGGATTCAAGAAGTAACAATGGATGAAAACGGCTATGTCATGGGAACGATCCCATCTAACACAGACAAAGACGTCCCGACCATTGGCTTCCTGGCTCACATCGACACAGCTACTGACTTCACCGGCAAGAATGTGAAACCGAAGCTTCATGAAGACTATCAAGGCGGCGACATCACCTTAAATGAAGATCTACATATCGTTTTATCTCCATCACAGTTTCCAAATTTACAAAAATATCAAGGACATACGCTGATCACAACAGATGGCACAACCTTGCTTGGTGCAGATAACAAAGCAGGTATCGCAGAAATTATGACCGCTATGCATTACTTAATTGAAAATCCAGAAATCAAGCATGGAAAAATTCGCGTCGCCTTTACACCAGATGAAGAGATTGGCAGAGGGCCGCACAAATTTGATGTTGATGCCTTTGGCGCTTCCTATGCGTATACAATTGACGGAGGACCGCTCGGGGAGCTGCAATATGAAAGCTTCAACGCAGCAGGTGCGAAAGTATCCATTAAAGGAAACAACGTCCACCCTGGGACAGCAAAGGACAAAATGGTCAGCGCTGCGAAGATTGGGATGCTCTTCCACAACAAGCTTCCTTCTGATGAATCTCCGGAATACACAGAAGGCTACGAAGGATTTTTCCATCTCACGAAGTTTGTAGGAGAAGTCGAAGAAGCAGAGCTGCAATATATTATTCGTGATTTTGATAAAGACAAATTTAACGAACGCAAAGCACTATTTGAAAAAATAGCAAATGACTTAAAAGCCATTTACGGAGAAAACAGCATCAATCTCAAAATTCAAGATCAATATTATAATATGAGAGAAAAAATTGAGCCGGTGAAACATATTGTGGATATTGCCCATGAAGCAATGGAAAACCGCTCAGTGACACCTGTGATCGAACCGATCCGCGGCGGTACAGATGGCTCCCAGCTTTCATATAAAGGTCTTCCAACACCAAACATCTTTACTGGCGGGGAAAACTTCCACGGTAAATATGAATTTATTTCTGTCGAGAACATGGTGAAAGCAACAGAAGTCATCGTTGAAATCGCCCGTTTATTTGAAGAAAAAGCATAGATATGTTTACAACCGTTCCTGTTCGGGAACGGTTTTTTAATAAAAGTTTACAATTTTCTGAAACTTTTATGACACTTATTCGTACTAATAGAGACAACCCCAGAAAAATTCTTCTTGACGAGTGCAATAACTGGAAATATAATAGTTACAAACAACCAGTATTTTAGACCTAAATTAGCAGATCATCTAGACATTAAGAACTAAACCGATTCTGCTGCTTATTTTCAGTTATAAACATCACTCACCCTGTCTACACTTAAAGAATAGGATGAATTGGAGGAATGTCATATGATGATTTTATTGATTATCGCTTCACTTTGCTGCTACTTACTATTCTCTTTCAAAAAAGATAACCGCACACCAAAACGAAAAAGCGCAGAGCTTTCGGAGTTTGAAATCTTTCGTATGCGCCGCCACTACAACGGAAAACGCCGTCATCCACTAAACGATGCACCTAAACAAGTATAAATCTGAAAAAGAGCCTCATATGGGGCTCTTTTGTGTGAGTACATAACAAAAAACGACCAGACTCAGTGGTCGTTTTTCTTTTTATTTATATACCTTCGCAGGAACTTGAATCATCGGAATTCCTACATAGTAAGGTGAAATCTCATATGGCTGAAAAACAACAGCAATTCCCTTTTTCGTGAAGTAATACTGCGTGTTGTAGTTGATTTCAATGTCTCTTTTTTTCAGGTTCGCATAGAATTTGCTTTTATGTTTCTTTGTGTAGTTATAAATATAATCTCTTACTTTCGTACGCTTTTTCTTTGTTTTCACAACGTCTGTCAAGAACAGCTGCTTTGTCTTTTTCTTCGTTAACACATAGTTCATGCTGGAAACCATCGTATCCCCATGCATTCCACCATCATTCATGTAATCATAGTTTAAGATACTGAGCTTCTTCCCATTGTTAAATTTCGTTTTAAACGATCTTTCGTAAGTGATCTTCCCGTAGCCTTCCTTTTTCGCTTCGTCCTTTAAGAATAAGTAAGTAGAATAAGAGAAGGCGATGTCTTCTTTTAAGTCACGATTGATGGTTTTCATATGCGCCTTGCTTAGGTTTTTCACCTGTGCATATTTGAATGTTTTTTTCTTTTTATAATAGTGTGTGCTTACTTTCGCTTTTTTTGCTTGTTTGGCATCCGCAGATCCAACTGGCGCAAACAACGAAACAATCAGTGAGAAAATGAGCAGGCTGATTGTTAGGCCTTTTTTCATTGTCATAGTAAAAACCCCCATTTTTGTCTATTACCAATTGAGTATACCATGACAAAAGAACCAAAAAAAGCATTATTTCCATATTATTCTTCCTTTTTCCACATCGGGTTTGTTTACCGTTTTCATAAGTTCCTGTATGCTTAATGTAGAATGCTAGATGAAGTGTGGTGTTTATCATAGAAGAGAATATTTTTAGTCACATTCGGACAACGTTTCATAGTTTGTCTCCGACCCAAAAAAAGATTGCCAATTACATTTTAGAAAATCCTCAGAAAGTTGTGCTTCATTCCATTAGTGCACTCGCTGCTGAATGCAATACGAGTGAAACGACGATCTTTCGGTTTTTACGAAAAATTGGCTATGAATCGTACCAAGTGTTTCGTGTCCATGTCGCACAGGATATTGCGACCAATACGCCTCAATCCATTTACGGTGAGATCGAGGCATCCGATAGTGTAGCTGACATTAAACATAAGGTCATAGAGTTAACAACAAACTCGATTCAGGATATGAAGCATATTTTAGAAGATCAAGCCGTGACACAATTTATCGAACAAATGAAACAGGCACATAAAACCGTCTTCTTTGGAGCAGGTGCGTCCAGTTTTATTGCAGGAGATGCTTATCATAAGTTCCTCCAGCTTGGTTTTGAAGTGAGTCTATGCAGTGATCCGCATATGATGAACATGATTGCAACTCACGCCACGGAACACGATTTTATCGTTGCGATCTCCCATTCAGGAGAGAGTAGAGAAATTCTTGATGCCGTGCAATTTGCTAAAGAAAAGGGAGCAAAGGTTGCCTCTATCACCAGCTATCCGAAATCAGAGCTCGCAAAGCGATCTGACTTTCATCTGCTCAGTTCTTCCAGGGAGACAACCTATCGATCTGACTCCATGATCTCCCGTATTAACCAGCTTGTAATCATCGATGTACTATACGTCACCGCTGTTTTAGAACTAGGATCAAATGCCATTGAAAACGTGAAACGATCTCGATTAGCCGTAGCTAAAAATAAAACATGAACGCAAAAGGCCGGAGTTGATTCCGGTCTTTTTTTGTGACTTTTCTCATATTTTCCGTTGACACGTTCCTATCACGTCATGTACATTAAATGAACAATAGTTTATTTACTACTATTAAAACAAAGGGATAGTATATATACTAACAAAAGAAAAAGAAAGCGCTTTTTGTAAGGGTTTTCTATATAGGAGGCGTTCAATGTGACAAAGAAAATTGGATTCATTGGATTAGGTATTATGGGAAAACCTATGGCACTCAATCTATTAAAAGCCGGTCATACTGTGACTGTTTTCGATCTAAATGAGGAAGCGATTCGAGCGTTACAAGAAGCTGGAGCAAAAGGTGCTGTTTCAGCAGCTGATGCCGCTTCTAAAAGCGATATCATCATCACAATGCTTCCTAAAGGAGAGCATGTAGAGGCAGTTGTTTCAGGTGATCATGGCATTTTAACTACAGCTAAACCTGGCACTGTTGTCGTAGATATGAGCTCAATTTCCCCTGTTACTTCTAGAGCTTTAGCTGCTCTTACAAAACAGCATCAGGTGGAATTTATCGACGCACCTGTCAGCGGCGGAGAACCGAAGGCAATAGACGGAACACTTGCCATCATGGCTGGCGGCGAAGAAGTCATCTTTGAGCAAGTGAGGGATGTCCTGCTTGCGATGGGCACAGAGGTTGTATTAGTTGGGACAAATGGAAGCGGAACAACAGCGAAGCTCGCCAATCAAATCATCGTCAACTTAAATATTGCCGCTATGTCCGAGGCGCTAGTTCTTGCCGCTAAATCAGGCATTGCCATTGACAAAATGTATGAAGCCATTCGCGGCGGGCTGGCAGGAAGTGCTGTTCTCGATGCAAAGGTCCCTCTCATCTTAGAACGAAACTTTGAACCAGGCGGACGTATCGACATCAACTTAAAAGATTTAACCAATGTGATGGAAACTGCTCATGATATCGGCGTTCCTCTCCCGCTCTCTAGCCAACTGCTCGAAATCTTCCACGCTCTCAAAGCGGACGGAAAATCTGGGCTTGACCATGGCGGCATCGTTCAATATTACGAAAAAATGGCTCATGTCGAAGTGAAGAAAGGATGAAATGGTCATGAAGAAAAGCACTGACATACTGAATGCCCTTCCGAAAGCGGATTCAAAGATCATTCAATCAGCATACGAACAAGCACTGAACAGCTTTCATCATAAAGTCATTGTATTAGATGATGATCCAACAGGGATTCAAACCGTACATGGCGTCTCTGTTTTCACCGATTGGTCAGAAGAAAGCATTGAAGCCGGTTTTCTTGAAGACAGCCGAATGTTCTTTATTTTGACCAATTCTCGCAGTATGACAGAGAAGGAAACGGCTGCTGTGCATGAAACAATCGCTTCAATAATTGTGAAGGTAGCGGAACGGGTTGATCAGGATTTCATTATTGTCAGCCGAGGAGATTCCACTCTTCGTGGACACTTTCCGCTGGAAACTGACGTACTCAGAACCACGATTGAACAGCAAAGCTCCCGCCAATTCAATGGAGAAATCCTTCTTCCTTTTTTCCAAGAAGGTGGACGCTTGACGATCAACAATATTCATTACGTCCAAGATGGACACGAATTAATTCCTGCTGGTGACACAGAATTTGCACGAGATCGCACATTCGGCTTTCAGTCATCTCATCTCGGAGAATGGATTGAAGAAAAGTCAAACGGATCGTTCACGAAAGAGAACACCACCTACATTTCGTTAGATGATCTACGGGCTTTACGGATTGATCAAATAAAAAAACAGCTCATGAGTGTGACCGATTTTAAAAAGGTGGTTGTAAACGCTATGGACTATGACGATGTCAAAGTTTTTGTCACCGCTCTCATTGAGGCCATTCAAGCAGGAAAGCAACTCATGTTCAGAAGTGCGGCGGCACTTACAAAAGTTCTTGGCGGTATAGGGGATCGTGCCTTATTAACAAGACATGACTTGATACAAGAACAAAGCCCGCACGGTGGTCTCATTATGATTGGTTCTCATGTGAAGAAGACAACAGATCAATTAAAAGCGCTTCAACAGAATAAAGAGGTAGCTTTTATTGAGTTTAATACACATCTCGTGCTGGCGCCTGAAGCATTTCAACAAGAAATTGACCGCGTGATTCAGCAAACTGAGGCATTATTAGCATCTGGTCAATCTGTGGCTGTTTATACAAGAAGAGAACGGCTTGACCTTGGGGATGATCGTCAGGAGGAAGAATTAAAGCTCTCTGTAAAAATTAGTGATGCTGTGACAAGCATTGTCCAGCGTCTCACAATTCGCCCTAAGTATCTCATTGCCAAAGGTGGCATTACCTCCAGCGATATTGGAACTAGAGGACTTCACGTGAAACGCGCAACTGTGGCAGGGCAGATCAGACCAGGCATTCCCGTTTGGCAAACAGGTGAAGATAGTAAATTCCCTTTCATGTCTTATGTGATTTTCCCGGGAAATGTTGGTTCAAGGGATACGTTAAAAGAAGCTGTAGACATACTTGAAGGATAAAGCATAGGGGGTGTTTTCCACTCCCTTATGCACCACAAAGGAGGAAAGATCATGTCGTTAGTGTTTATCGGACTTGGCGTTTTATTATTGCTTTTACTCATGGTTGTCTTTAAGTTAAACGCTTTCATATCTTTGATTATTGTTTCTTTAATTGTTGCTGTTTTAGAAGGAATGTCACCACTTGAAGCGATTGCTTCCGTCGAAAAAGGACTCGGCAGTACGCTCGGTCACCTCGCACTCGTTCTCGGTTTTGGGGCGATGCTTGGTAAATTGATGGCTGATTCTGGCGGAGCTCAGCGTATTGCGATGACACTCATTGACCGATTCGGTATTGGAAAAATTCAATGGGCAACGATGCTGACTGGATTTGTGATCGGAATTGCTCTATTTTATGAAACCGGATTCATTATCTTGATTCCACTAGTTTTTACGATCGCACAAGCTGCAAGACTTCCTGTGCTTTATGTGGGTATGCCGCTCGTCGCTGCACTTATCACCACACATGGCTTCCTCCCTCCTCACCCAGGGCCGACTGCCATTGCAAATGTCTTTCAAGCAAACATGGGACAAACCTTATTAGTTGGGATTATTTTAGCGATTCCTGCAGTTTTAGTAGGTGGACTTCTCTTTACGAAACTATTTAAAAAAGATCAGTTACACGCACATATTCCAAAGAACTTATTTAATCCAAAGGAATTTACAGAAGAGGAAATGCCAAGCTTCGGCATTAGCATTTTCACCGCTGTTTTGCCTGTATTGCTCATGACATTCAGAGCAGTTTTAGAAATTTTCTTCCCGTCCTCCCCATTACTGCCAACCGCTGAGTTTTTAGGCGAACCGGCGATTGCACTGTTAATCTCCGTGCTTCTTGCTATCTACACGTTTGGACTTGGCAGAGGCAAGAGCATGCAGGATGTGATGAAATCAATCACAGATTCTATCGGTTCTATTGCAATGATTTTATTAATTATTGCAGGTGGCGGCGCCTTTAAACAGGTGCTCATTGATAGCGGGGTTGATCAATACATTGCAGGAATCATGCAAGGAAGCACACTTTCTCCACTGCTTCTCACTTGGTTGATTGCTGCGGTCCTTCGTGTATCTTTAGGATCAGCCACCGTCGCCGGTCTCACAGCGGCTGGCATTTCTGCTCCTTTGATTGGATTGACAGGTGTGAGCCCAGAATTAATGGTGATCGCAACAGGTGCCGGCAGTATTACGTTCTCTCACGTGAATGATGCGGGTTTCTGGATTTACAAAGAATACTTTAACCTGTCCATGGCCCAAACCTTTAAAACGTGGACATTGATGGTGACCGTTCTTTCACTTGTCGGACTAGCGGGTGTTCTCGTCGCTGATTTGTTCATGTAGGAATATTAAATTAGCACCTTCTATGAAGGTGCTCTTATTTAAAAATCAAGTCTCTTTATGTTCTTGAGAGTTCGTACTTTGGATTAGTAACACCGAAGTAATTAAACACTTCGTCTTTTAAAAGTTCATTTGTATTTTTGTTACTATCTGTACAGTCGATATAATTTTTAGCTATTTTCATTTTTATATTTTTATTGTTAATAAATTCAACTATATGTTCTTTATTAATAAAACCATCATTACCTTTAGGGATGAGAATTGATTTGTCACCAATTATTTTAGAAAAAGAAGTTTGAGTATTAAACTCATATTGTTGAAATAGAGTTCTCAAATACTCATCACCTTCTTCTTCAATTACACTTTGAACTGCTTTATAATAATTTTGGGGATCCAAACAATCCTCGATGACTGTACGTTCATAAAATTGCCCCTGTCTCCAAGGCTCTAAAAATTTAACAGCTTCTATATTATTACTAGTTAATGTTTGAATCCTTCTTATATCAACTTTCCCTTTGCTCTCAGGAGCTTTAGTTACGTTCACTTTATTACTATCAGTATCGATTAAGCAAAGAATCTTACCACTAAATTGATCTGCTGTTAATTTGTCAGAAAGCGGATAACTTAATAATCCATATAATTTTATAACATTGCCACAACCACCAACAGGTAAAACACGGAAATTCTCTAAACCATCAAGCAAATTCTCTAAATATAGCCTATCTGTACTACCTTCACAAATTATCCAATTAATATTTTCAACACTTTTTGAAAAGCTTATAATGCTCGAAGCTAAATCAAACATGCTTTTCAATTCAATGTCATCAGGAAAGCGCCGTTGTTCATCTAAATAATCAAAAAAATTAAAGTCAGATATTTTTATATCAACATCTTGCTCTTCTTTTCTCAAATGATATAAATAACCATGATCTGTTATTGGTAAAGATCCATACCAATGTGTAGTAATTAAAACCTGTCTTTTAAAATTACTTGCTAATTCTTGAAGTCTCATAAATTGAGGAAAGCAGTTTGCAATATTCATTGAAACTTCAGGTTCATCGATAGCTAAAATTACTTCCCTATCCATTTCTTTTGAATTAGATAAAAAAGCATAAGCAATATCAATTAAAGCTTTTCTTTTTTCACCAGAACTTAATTGATTTACTTCTCTGTTCTTATATCTTAACGGTCTTTTAGAAAAATATGCTTCTATTATTTTATCTCTGATATCTGTAACGGTTAGATTTTTTTTACTAAAAGCTTCTGCACTATAGTTATAATTTTCGTCTATTTGTTTTATTGAACTATTGATACCCTTAATAAATTCATTAAGATAATCATTTGTGAAATTCAGAAAACTCCTATTCTTACCCTCTATTTCATATTTAGAGTTTAATACATTATCTATCTCATATAAAATGTCTTTATTCATTAAAGTTTGCATTTGCCTATCTTCTAACTTTAATGTTTCATCAACATTTTGCTCTACCGGTATATATATGTATGCATAATATTCTTTTAATATTTTCCTCAATCTGTCTATCTTTTTTTCAAAGTTATCCTCACCCAATAACTTCCTATAATGACTATCAAAAGGAGTTAAAGTTGGTTTGCCATTATATTTAATGCCAGCTGGCAGAATATAATACTTTTCCTCAGAATAATTACTTATTAATTGCTCCAAATGACTAAAGAATATCTTTGCATATTCTCTTCTTGTCGCACCAACCAGAGAATTTTGTATACCATTCCAAAACTGATCACTTATAACTTCAATATCATTTAATAATAGTTCATTCTCTTTAATTTCAATTTTATTAAAACGATTTTTATTTAAAACAAATTCTCTTAAAATTTCTTTCTCTATCATAAAAATGGGAGTTATATAACATTCTTCTTTTTTTGAACCTCTATTAGCATTCCATTCTCTATTATTAAAAAAAACATCTATCGCTTCTAAAATCCCACTTTTACCTATACCATTAGTACCTATATAAACAGAATATTTTTCCTTTAAATCACTTGTGATGGGAATAAATACAGACTTTGGATATGATTTATATCCATTTAAAAATACTCCTAGAATCATGAGTATCCTCCTTTATAAAATTTTCCATATAATTAAATATAAGTTTATTTGACAAAATAATCAATAAAAAACCATTGACTTTCTCTCGGAAAAGTTGAATAATTATGTTTATTAAGAAAATTGAATCAAAAGGTAACCTTATTAAGAGTGGTGGAGGGACTGGCCCTGTGAAACCCGGCAACCGCTGTTCCTCGGAACAGAATGGTGCTAATTCCTTAAGCAAGCAGATGCTTGTTTGAAGATAAGGCAGAGTTCTCTCAGTATATGATGCTCTTCCTTATCCAAGGAAGAGCTTTTTTATTTGATTTTTAACCTGTAGAAAGAAGGGATTCAGCATGACACAAGTACAAACCATTGGAAAGAAAACAACGAAACCGCCATTTCGCGCAAATCAAGTAGGCAGTTTACTTCGTTCAGAACGTATCAAGGAAGCACGCAAGCAAAAAGCAGACGGCACACTGACAGCAGAGCAGCTCCGACAAATTGAGAATGAAGAAATCACTCGTATTGTGGAGAAGCAAAAGGAAATTGGATTAGAGGTTGTCACAGATGGAGAGTTCAGACGTGCTTGGTGGCATTTTGACTTTCTTGAGGGATTAGATGGGGTCGAAGGATTTGAAGCAGATCAAGGTATTCAATTCCACAATACGACGACAAAAGCACGGGGCATCAAGGTAACGGGCAAGATTGATTTTACAGATCATCCAATGCTGGAGGATTATCGATTCCTTCACAGCATCGCTGGTGATCATACGGCTAAAATGACGATTCCAAGTCCGAATATGCTCTTTTTCCGTGGAAAGCTTGATGAAGGTGTGTATGACAGCTTAGATGATTTCCACCATGATGTGGCACAGGCGTATAAGAAAGCCATCCGTGCCTTTTATGATGCAGGTTGCCGTTATCTACAGCTAGATGATACCGCATGGGCAGTGTTCTTTTCTGAAAAAGGTCAGGAACAAATCAAAGCCTTTGGCCGCGAGGAAGATGAACTTCGTGAGTCGTTTGCAAAAACAATCAATGAAGCCGTTGCCGATCGTCCAGAGGATTTGGTGATCACTATGCACATTTGCCGTGGTAACTTTAAATCGACGTGGGCAGCTGAAGGCGGTTATGAAGCAGCGGCAGAAACGATTTTTGCCGGCTTAGATCTGGATGGTCTCTTTTTAGAATTCGACGATGATCGTTCTGGCGGATTTGAGCCCCTTCGCTATGTGAAAAATCCAAATCTTCAAATCGTACTTGGTCTTGTGACTTCAAAGTATGGTGAGCTTGAGCCGGCTGAACAGATTAAAAAACGAATCGAGGAAGCTGCTCAATACGTCGACATTAACCAGATTTGCTTGAGTCCGCAATGCGGGTTCGCCTCAACGGAGGAAGGCAATCTGTTAACAGAAGAACAGCAATGGGAAAAACTTCGTCATGTGATTGAGATTGCAGATCAAGTGTGGACTTCATAGTCCCCTTGACGAAAAAAAGACAAACCGCAGTATGAACGGTTTGTCTTTTTTCTTTTATGCATCTAAATGATCACCATTTGTCGCAATCACTTGTTTATACCAATCGAAGCTTTTCTTTTTCTTTCTATCTAATGTTCCTTTTCCTTCGTTATCACGGTCGACATAAATGAAGCCGTATCGTTTTTTCATTTCAGCTGTTGATGCGCTGACAAGGTCAATTGGGCCCCAGCTTGTATAACCCATCAAGTCTACTCCGTCTGCAATGGCTTCTCTCGCCTCTAGCAAATGGCTTCTGAGGTAATCAATTCGGTAATCGTCTTGAATAGATCCGTCTTCTTCTACTTGATCGACAGCACCCAATCCATTTTCTACGATAAACAATGGTTTTTGGTAGCGGTCATATAGTTGGTTTAGTGTTGTACGAAGTCCTTTTGGATCAATTTGCCAGCCCCAATCACTTGCTTCTAGATAAGGGTTTTTCACGCCTTCAAATAGGTTACCACCAGTCACTCGTCCAAGAATCTCTGGATCTGTACTTGTCACAAAGCTCATATAATAGCTGAAGCCAATATAGTCCACTGTATGGTTTCTTAGGATGTCTTCATCACCATCTTGGATCTCAATATGAATTCCATTTTCGCGGAAGTATCGTTTCATGTAACCTGGGTAGTAGCCTCTTGCCTGTACATCTGAGAAGAACAACGTTTTACGATCTTGATCAATCGCTGCAAACATATCTTCTGGTCTTGAGCTGTACGGATAAGTTGTCATCGCTGCGATCATACAGCCGATTTTCGCATCAGGAATGATTTCGTGTCCTGCTTTGACAGCTAAAGCACTTGCAACAAATTGGTGATGCGCTGCTTGATATTGAATGCTTTTCTCGTCATCACCCTCTTCAAATACAAGTCCGCCGCCAGTGAAAGGCGCATGTAACACGACGTTGATTTCATTAAAGGTCATCCAATATTTCACTTTGTCTTTATAGCGAGTAAACAACGTTTTCGCATATGTTTCATAAAGATCGACAAGCTTACGGTTTCTCCAACCGCCGTAGTTTTTCACAAGTGCAAGCGGCATTTCATAATGAGAAATTGTGACAACTGGTTCAATTCCATGCTTATGCAGTTCATCGAATACTTTGTCATAAAAAGCAAGGCCTGCTTCATTTGGTTTCGCATCGTCGCCATTTGGGAAAATACGCGGCCAAGAAATAGAGAGTCTGAAGCATTTGAATCCCATTTCTGCAAAGAGTGCAATATCTTCTTTATAGCGATGATAGAAGTCAATCGCATCATGATATAAGTTTAAGTCTTTCATTGATTCATCGAATGGATGCATAATCCCGTGCGGTGATACATCAGCTGTCGATAAGCCTTTTCCATCTTTATTATAAGCACCTTCAATTTGGTTGCCCGCAACAGCGCCGCCCCATAAGAAACCTTTAGGAAATGTTTTTTCTAACTTGTTCATGTTGAATGCCCTCCTCATTTTCTTCTACACTGACTGTGAGCAGTGTCTCTTGTACTGAAATCGTGCCTTCTGTTTTCGCATCAACTTGTGCAAAATCGTTTGTGTTGGTCACAATAATTGGTGTGGTGACATCATAGCCTTCTTGCTGAATGCCCTCGATATCAAATTCAACGAGCACATCTCCTGCTTGAACAAGATCACCAGACTGCACATGACTTGTGAAATACTTTCCGTCAAGTTTTACCGTGTCAATCCCGACATGAATGAGAAGTTCTGTACCTTGTTCACTCTTCAAGCCAATAGCATGTTTTGTGTGGAAAATGGTTTCAACCTTGCCGTTGAACGGTGCTACTACACGTCCAACTGTTGGGACAATGGCTGTACCTTTACCCATGATTTCATTTGAGAATGTTGCATCATTTACTTGATTTAGCGGCTTTAGTTGTCCTTCAAGCGGGCTTTGTACCACTTCATTTTGAAGTGCTACTGTGTCTTTCTTTTCTTCTGGTTTGTCTGCTTTTGTATCATCTTTCACTGGTACATCTTTGAATCCTAGAACAAGTGTCATGATGGTTGCTACAACAAAGCCGATGACTAATCCAATGATGGAGTAGACAAATGTTGGACCAATGAATGTTGGGAGACCTGGGAGACCTGCTGATCCAGACACCACATATGATTTTACTTTAAAGATCGACATGAACACGCCGCCTGCTGCTGCACCAATGAGGGCTGCAAAGAACGGTTTTTTCAATCGCATGTTCACCCCATACATAGCAGGTTCAGTAATACCCATTAATGCAGTGATACTTGTAGACATCGCCAACGATTTGAATGTTTTGTTTTTTGATCTTAAGAAGACACCGAATGCTGCACCAGCTTGTGCCATATTTGCAACAAACATCATTGGCATAATGAAGTCAAAGCCGTTTAATGTAATATTGTTGATCATGATTGGAAGTAGTGCATAGTGCATACCCGTAATGATCAATGGTGACATGAAGCCGCCGATCAAGAGTCCGGCCAAAATACCTGCATGTTTGAACAATAAATCAATTCCACCTGAAAGGCCATTTCCGATAATCCCACCAAGCGGTCCTACCGCGATGAGCATAATTGGTACAACGACGAGAAGTGTGACCGTTGGAACAAGGATGATCTTTAATGATTTCGGGCTGTATTTTTCTGCGAATTTTTCAACATATGAGCCGAGCCAGATGGTAAGTAGAATTGGAATCACCGATGAAGAGTACACAACGGCAACCACTGGCAAGCCTAGAAATTCTGTATTTCCTGCGCCTAGTAAAGCCGTTAACTGCGGGTGCAGTGCGGCGGCTGCAATGGCAGCGGCGATATACTGATTTGTGCCAATTTTTTTAGCGACGCTTACAGCAAGCAGAATCGGTAAGAAGTAAAAGGCTCCGTCGCCGATAGCTGTTAAAATTGCATATGTGCTACTTTTATCCGATATCCACTGGAACGTAAGCATGAGTGCCAAGATCCCTTTGATCATACCGGCACCAGCAATGGCTGGAAGAATCGGTGTGAAGACACCAGAGATAAAATCGAAAAGCTTAGATATCACATTTTGTTTTGATGCTTCTTCTGTACCGCCTGACTTTACATCTGTTGACAGTCCTGAGTCAGCAATCATCGCTTGATAGACATTTGAAACATCATTGCCAATAATGACATGATATTGACCTCCGCTTTGATTCACACCCATGACGCCGTCTGTTGATTGCAGCTTCTCCTTATCCGCTTTGCCTTCATCGTATAAGTTGAAGCGAAGTCTTGTCATACAATGCGTGACTTGCTTAACATTCTTTTCACCGCCGACAAGCTCTAAAACTTCTTTTGCTGTTTGTTTGTGGTTCATTGTATTACCCTCCAATCGTTGATTACATCTTGATATAGAAAAAACCTAAACATCCATTAATGTCCGAAAAATAGCGATTCAGACATTAATCGATATTTAGGTTTTGCCTGCTTAACCAGTAACAATCCTTCATAGCGATTGATCTTTATTTAATTTTATATGTCTTTAGATATAAAAAAACCTAAATCATGCCTTATCAAAGATAGGGACAATGATTTAGGTTTTGCCTGCTTGACCAGTAACAATCCTAAAAGATTGTGGGTTATTTAGTTTATAGTTATAAATTATCATGTTATTTTAGTAATGTCAACGCTTTCTTTTTAAATTTATTTTCTTTTTATCACTCTGTCGATATGCAAAGTTAAGTATAACATCTCATCTTCTATGAGACTTCGGTTGTATTCTTTTTGAACATAATCATTAATTTTTTCGGCGCATTGGAAAGCTGCTGTGTTTTTTTCTTTTACCACTTCATACAGAAATTCATTTTGATTTTCCATTTGTGTTTCGTTAAACAGACGCTGCCCAAAAAACTTTAAATGCGTGACAAAACGGAAATAATTTAATGATTCCTCGTCTAAATCAATTTGAAAGTGATACTTGACGATATTTAAAATATCTTGAATGAGTTTGGTAATTTGAATCACGTTCGGCATTTCTTCATTGAGCTCTGCATTGACAATGTGCATCGCAATAAAACCGGCTTCATCCTCAGGAAGATGAATGTTGAGCTTGTCCTGAATAATCCGAATCGCTTCTACACCACACATAAACTCATCTTTGTACAACCGCTTGATTTCCCAGAGCAAGGCATTTTTGATGTCCATTCCTTTTTGATGACGTTCAATAGCAAAGGTGATATGATCTGTCAGTGTCACATAGATGCTGTCATTCAAATTTTTATTAAGGGTTGTTCTCGCATGATCAATAATCGCCTCACACACTTGCATATACTCGATTGGAATATCATAAAGCAGGGTTTTGAATTTTTCTGATATATCTTTATTTTGAATGGAAAATACTTTTTCAATACGTTCTTCGTCAATCGGGTCTCCACTTTTCTTTTGAAAAGCGATCCCTCTGCCCATAATGACCAGCTCATGCTGCTCGTCATCATACGCACTGACCACATTATTATTGATTACTTTCGAAATGATCAATTGATACCCCCCAGTACATTCCGCTTTTTCGAGCATTTATTGTTGATTGATATGTCATTTTATTATTATTATCAAAAAAGAGGACTTTAAGATGATTTTACATTTTTTTTTGATACGGTCAACTAGAAAGAATGACATATTACCTCTCAAACATGACGAAATAGGGGCAAAAAGTCTAAAAACACTCTTTAAACACTCTATCAAGAGTGTTTAAAGAGTGTTTTTTACAAAATCAGGAGCAATCCCAATTATAGACGACATTCTCGAAATTTTTTCGTTTGAGGTCTTCTGGTTTGATAAAAAAGTTGGCGATTCCGCAGTCTCCCCACAACATATCCACTTCATCATCTGAGTCGATTTGTAATAGTAGAACGGTATGCTCTTGGTCTTCATAGGTACGCGGATCCTCTTGTGTAAAGCCTGGATATCCACCCAATTTGTGACCAAAACCACTCTCTGTCTCATAAAATTCATCTAGCAAGGCATCCGCTTCATCTCCATCAATACCTTCTACACCTTCGAATAGGTCCCAGCTTTGTTTGCCTGTGACTTTTTCAAATCGGAAATCTCCTACACTGATCGTTTCGCTTGATAATTCACCTGTAATCGCGCCTTCTTTCATAACAGGAAAATAAAAATCATCTGGAATTTTTACAAAAGAAAAATCAGTTAATAACTCTTCTTCTGCTAAAAAAGGTTCTTCAATGAATTTAATCCGAAAATCTTTTTGCTCTGTTTTATGGTCAATATTCATCCCATAAAGATCATCATGCACAGAAATAAAAATTTGCAGAAGTCCTGTTTCTGGATAATCCTTCAGCTTCGGTAGCTGGCCAAAATTCATTTGTGCCAAAAGCTTCATAGGGTGTCCTGCGCCATCAACTGGATATTCGTCGTTTTTAGGGAAGTAAGGATCACCTGCAATTTTGCTGTCGTATGGTCCTGTTTTTCCTTGTTTCATATTTAGTTGAATCATTGGTTGTTCAGTTTGATCTAACATTTTACGGTAAGGTGCTATGATTTCTTGCAGCCTCGCTGATTGTGTCACGATGGTCTTCCTCCTTATGAATAGGTCTACTGACCAGGGTAGTATCTCTTTTCTATCATACAGAAGTGTACACTGCCTGTCAGCGATCAATCGGTCAATATCCTAACAAGTTCCTCACCTTAAAACGAAAAAAACCTCCGATTAATCTGGAGGTTTTGGTCGATCTATTTTTTATTTCACTTGATAATTCACTAAGTCTTCTGCGAGTGATTTCATCGTTTCAT
>ENA-ORXC01000789-ORXC01000789.1-marine-metagenome-genome-assembly--contig:-NODE-789-length-20747-cov-59.285825_pt1 | contig 20747 bp, 22 predicted proteins | sample MGYA00237865_ERZ511478 | MGnify/ENA metagenome assembly ERZ511478 | reverse complement strand
GTTATTTGTTTTACAGAAGAGGGCACCGTCTTAGAAGGTCCAGAAGGCTTTATGGAGTATGAGTGGAGTACTGGAGAAACTACAAAAGACTTGCTCATAACAGAGGCAGGAGTATATACACTAGATGTTACTTTATTTGCAGGTTGTAGTGGTTCACTATATTATGAAGTTGTAGCAGGGCTAGAATTACAAGTAGAGGTAGAAGTAGAGGATTTTTTACAGAGTAACACGATTATTGTAGATGCCTACCTTGCAGAAGGGACTATTTATTACAGTATAGATGGAGGAGCGACTTTTGGTACATCAAATGTGTTTGAGGACTTATCTCCTGGCATCTATAATATCGCTGTGAGAGATGAAGTGGGTTGCAATTATATTACGAGAGAGGTAGAAGTAAGGGGTGCACCTAAGTTCTTTACACCTAACAGCGATGGTTACAATGACACCTGGCACGTTATAAATGCTCAAAATTATCCAGGATTGACCGTAGAGGTATTTGATAGATTTGGAAAACAAATGACCTCACTCACAAGTAACTCACCAGGATGGGATGGTACCCACAACGGTAGAAAACTAGCAACAAATACGTACTGGTATAAAATCACTTATGAAGAAAGAACTACATATGGTTTCTTTACTTTAATAACAAGAGGTGATTTATAATGTTTCCTTAATGTGGTATCGTTGCTTTTCTCTCTTTGTACGTAAGATGAGTTCTCCTATAAAACCAGCTATAAATAGTTGTATACCTATGAGCATAGATACAAGAGAGATATAAAACTGTGGTCTTTGTGTAATGAGCCTCCCGGCTTTATTTAAGAATAGCTTATCAATACCTAAATATGCCGCAAAGCCAAAACCTACTATAAACATCACCACTCCCAGTGCCCCAAAAAGGTGCATAGGTCGCTTACCAAAACTTCCTAAAAACCAAATAGTCAATAGATCAAGAAAACCGTTTAAAAAACGTTCCATCCCAAACTTAGTCTCCCCATACTTGCGAGCTTGATGCTGTACAACCTTCTCACCTATGTTAGAAAAACCAGCATTTTTTGCCAGCACAGGGATGTATCTGTGCATCTCACCATAAACATCTACCGTTTTTATAACTTCATTTTTATAAGCCTTAAGACCGCAGTTAAAGTCGTGTAGTTTAAGACCACTCGTTTTACGAGCGGCGGCGTTAAAGAGTTTTGAAGGTAAGTTTTTTGCAATTACAGAGTCGTAGCGCTTCTTTTTCCAGCCAGAGACAAGATCATAATTTTGTTCTGTAATCATTTTATAGAGCTCAGGGATCTCTTCGGGATTATCTTGAAGATCTGCATCCATTGTGATAATTACATCACCTTCGGCAGCTTTAAACCCAGCGTGTAGCGCTTGTGATTTCCCAAAATTGCGATTAAAACGTATCGCTTTTATGTTGTTACGCTTTCGCGAAAGCGTACTTATCACCTCCCAAGAGCCATCTGTACTGCCATCATCTACAAATATGATTTCATAAGAAAAACCATTGGAATCCAGGGTTTCTGAAATCCAATGGTGTAATTCATTTAGTGATTCTTCCTCGTTAAGTAGAGGGATAACAACAGATATTTGCATATGTATTTTCTAAGCGTCTGCGTGCGGGTTCTCTTTCTTTAATATTAATCCACCTATAAGCGATATGATAAAACCAAAAAACAGAGACATCATTATAGCTACTGGTAACATAAAGCTAATCTTTGTGAAAGGCTCTTGAAAAGAAATAGATTGGTCTAACTGTGCATCACTCATATCTGGGTACATCTCGATTATTTGATCACGAGCCGCATCTAGTGCAAGTTCAGAATAATTAGGCTCTAGCACTTGGGTGAGTATAAGAAGCCATATACCTCCTAGTAGTGCTGCTATAAGTGATACGCCTAGTCCAATTTTTATCGCTTGACCAAGCTTCATAAACCCGCCATTACCTTGTTTAAAAGCTTTTAGAGCCATTATAATTATAATGATTGTAATCACAAAGTTTAAAACCCCTAGTGACCAGTGTGGTGCAAGAAAATTATCTGTTGCATAAAGTACAACATTGAAGAGTATAGACATTACACCAAGTACGACACCGAATTTAATCATTACATCTTTGATAGTAGTCGTGTTTGTAGTTTCAATTTTCATAATAGTATGATGGTTTGGTTATGGCTAGTTAGTACACAAAGATACAATATCGTTACATCGAGCCTATAAAAATCGTAACTTCGTACAATAGGTGAGAATTATTTTAAATAATAGTTGTAGTTTTTTAAAAATTATGTAAATTTGCACCTCGAAAAATCGAATATTAAAGCACTGAATTAAGATGAAAGCAGGAATACACCCAGAAAATTTTAGAGTAGTAGCATTTAAGGATATGTCTAACGATGAGGTGTTCTTAACTAAGTCTGCTGCAGATACAAAAGAAACAATTGAGATAGAAGGAACTGAGTATCCTTTAATCAAACTTGAAATCTCAAGAACGTCACACCCATTCTATACTGGTAAAGCTAAGCTAGTAGATACAGCTGGACGTATTGACAAGTTCAAAAACAAATACGCTAAGTTTAAGAAGTAATTCTTATACTTTAATTTATAAAAAGCCTCCTTATTCAAGGAGGCTTTTTTTGTGCAAAAAATTATCATATTCAGCACAATAATATTTTTCTATAGATAATAGTAAAAATAACGCAACCTATACGTAGATAGTAGTCTTATAGGTATAAACAAATATTCAATAAACATCAATTAAATTTTATCTATGAAACTATCACACATAATCCTCTCAATTTTTGCACTTCTAGTTTTTGCTAGTTGCGATAATGAAGATGTAGACGATTTGAGTCAAATCACAACAGCAGACCTTATTGCCGAAGAGTCTAACCTTTTTAATTTAATAGATCGTATTGTTACAGATGATCCAGATGCTCGAGAAGTTACTTGTATAGACTTTGTGTATTCCTTTGTTGTTATTGAGTATAATGAAGATTTACAGATTATTTCATCTCAAACCGTTTCAAATGATAGTGAGTTTGCGTCTCTACTAAGTAGCATAGAAGAAAATCATTTTATAAATGTAAGTTTTCCTATAACTAGTCAGCTAGAAGATGGAACTACTTTTGAAGTAGCAAATAAAGAAGAGCTTGAGGAAGCAATAATTGCTTGTAGGGCCGAGGAAGAGCAACAACTCATAGAATCGGGAACAGAGTTGCTTCTTGAATGTGTTTGGGAAGTGATGTTACCAGAAGATGAGGTTTTTAACACCTATACAAATGCCGTTTTTGACAACGGTAATGAAGGCCTCACAGAGTTTTATTATAGAGGAGAGTCTTATAATGGGACTTGGATTGTTTTTGCAATAGAAGGAGAGGTACACGTTAATATTAATTTACAAGGAGATGGAGATGTACAATCAGATTGGAATTTTGATTGGAAGTTAATTGTAGACAGCAATAATAGTTTTACTATTGAAAATGATGAGGGTGTTTCTTTTGTGCTCAATAAAGAATGTGATGAGGCAGACTATTGTAAAACTTTAGACTTTGAGAGTTGTATTATAGATGGAGAAGCTTCATTTACATTATCAGATTATGATGACTGTGTTGTAATTATCGCTGCACCACAACAAGAAGTAGATGAGGTCACGGGTGAAGTATCACCACTAGTAGAGTGGGGTATTACCTACTATGCTTCTCAAAGTGATGCAGATGCTGCAATAAATGTACTTGTAGATCAATATATTATAAGTGCTACAGCGGGAACTCAAGTAGTTTATGCCCGTATTGAAAACCCAGATACACTTGAGTATACAGTTGCTGCTATAAACTTAATTCCAGAAGATTGTGAGTAGGTGAGGCTATCGCAGTACTGAGTAAGCGACATATATGATATGGCTATCTTTATAGGTAGCCATATTTTTTTGGTTCTTTTTTATAGAATCTACATCTGTTAATCTGTGCAAAACCGCTTCAAATTCTTAAATTTGCAACCTTTACATACTACCAGAAAACTATGTTTGATAATTTAAGTGATAAGTTAGATAAAGCCCTCCACGTCTTAAAAGGACACGGAAGCATTACAGAAGTAAATGTAGCCGAAACTCTTAAGGAAGTACGTCGTGCGCTTATAGATGCAGATGTTAACTTTAAAACTGCCAAAGAATTTACAAATCGTGTAAAACAAAAGGCACTAGGATCTGACGTATTAACGACTCTTCAACCGGGTCAATTAATGGTTAAGATAGTAAAGGATGAGCTTACAGAGCTTATGGGAGGTGATGCTGCAGGCATAAACCTTTCTGCAACTCCGTCTATTATCCTTATGTCTGGACTGCAAGGTTCTGGTAAAACAACCTTCTCTGGTAAACTGGCAAACTTTCTTAAAACTAAGAAAACTAAAAAACCACTTCTAGTAGCCTGTGATGTATATCGTCCAGCGGCAATAGACCAGCTACACGTAGTGGGAGACCAGATTAAGGTAGATGTATACTCAGACCGCGATGAGAAGAACCCTGTAAAAATTGCTCAAGATGGTATCGCTTTCGCGAAAGCAAACGGTCACAACGTAGTAATCATTGATACCGCAGGTCGTCTAGCAGTAGATGAAGCAATGATGAAAGAAATAGCAGATGTACACACTGCTATACAACCACAAGAGACACTCTTTGTAGTAGACTCAATGACAGGTCAAGATGCTGTAAACACAGCAAAAGCCTTTAATGATATTCTTAACTTTGATGGAGTTATACTTACAAAGTTAGATGGTGATACACGAGGTGGAGCAGCAATCTCAATAAAATCTGTAGTAGATAAACCTATTAAGTTTATAGGTACAGGAGAAAAGATGGAGGCTATAGATGTCTTTTATCCTTCTCGTATGGCAGACCGTATCTTAGGTATGGGAGATGTTGTCTCACTAGTAGAGAGAGCACAAGAGCAGTTTGATGAGGAAGAAGCTAGAAAGCTTCAAAAGAAGATAGCAAAGAACCAGTTTGGTTTTGACGATTTCTTAAAGCAAATTCAGCAAGTAAAGAAAATGGGTAATATGAAGGACCTAATGGGGATGATCCCAGGTGCCGGAAAAATGCTCAAGGATGTAGATATAGATGACGACGCTTTTAAACATATAGAAGCAATCATACACTCTATGACACCAGGAGAACGTGAAAACCCTTCTACTATAAACGCAAGTCGTAAAAAGCGCATAGGAAAAGGATCTGGCACCTCTGTACAACAAGTAAACCAGTTGCTCAAGCAGTTTAACCAAATGAGCAAAATGATGAAAATGATGCAAGGCGGCGGTGGCCGAAAGATGATGCAGATGATGAATCAAATGAAATAAATTATATACAAAGGCATTCTAAAAGGATGCCTTTGCTCTTTTATATACCTAACTAATCAAAATAATAAGGAGTCACTTATGGTAATTCTCGACGGTAAAAAAACCTCAAACGACATTAAAAACGAAATCAAAGCCGACGTTGATAAGATGAAGGCAAATAACGAGAAGGTGCCTCACCTTGCTGCAGTAATTGTAGGTAATGATGGTGCTTCTCTTACTTACGTAGGTAGCAAAGTGCGCGCTTGTGAGCGTGTAGGCTTTGAGTCTACTATGGTGCGTATGCCTAATACCACTAGTGAGATAGAGTTGCTAGATAAGATTGAGGAACTTAATGATAATGATGATATAGATGGCTTTATCGTACAGTTACCATTACCACCACAAATTAATACTCAAAAGGTACTACTAGCAGTAAATCCAGATAAAGATGTAGATGGTTTTCACCCTACAAACTTTGGAAAGATGTCACTAGATATGAGTACGTTTATACCTGCAACACCATTTGGTATATTAGAACTTATGGATCGTTATGGTGTAGAGACTAAGGGTAAACATACTGTTGTAATAGGTCGTAGTCATATAGTAGGAAGACCTATGAGTATCCTTATGGGGCGTAAAGGTTTTCCAGGAAACTCTACGGTGACATTAACCCACAGTCACACAAAAAATATAACGCAGATTACCTCGCAAGCAGATATTATTATTACCGCATTAGGTGTCCCTGGTTTCCTTAAGGCAGAGATGGTAAAAGATGATGCAGTAATTATAGATGTAGGTATCACACGTGTGCCAGACGAGTCTAGAGAGAGAGGGTATTACATCACGGGTGATGTAGATTTTGATGCTGTAAGTAAGAAAGCTAGTTTTATTACCCCAGTACCTGGTGGAGTAGGACCTATGACTATTGCTATGTTACTTAAAAACACATTACTAGCAAGAGAGCGTCACAGAGCAATGTCTAAGGGTAAATAATTAATTATGCTTTGCTGCTCCAAAAAATATGGGGATAGCAATCATAAGCATTATAGCAATGCCTAGTAGCGTTACAATCCAGTTGTAACGCTTTGTAAACAGCCTAGATAGCGCATAAACAATAATGCTTGCAATGCCTATAATGACAGGTATGTAAACAATAGATTGTGAAGACTTCTGTAGCGTTCCATAATCGCTGTATGATAGCATTAAGGAACTTAGAAATATAAAAAAGCCCAAGGTGATTAAATTCCACTTTGGGCTTTTGCTTTTTTGACTAAAACTCATATTAATTGTATGCTTTTACATCTGTAAAATAGAGCCTAAAACTACCATCTTCACTTTTATGATCTGTAGCAATCTGTAAGCCATTTATATCTTCATAACCCTCAAAAGTGGTAATCATAGACGGCTCGCTAGCATTTGCCTTTCTAAAAACCCACTCTGTGATACGGTAATCATCACCGTAGTAAAAATCATAAGCATCTCCTGGTGTATAACCACCTTCATCTCCATAAAGTAAGGTAAGTTTATGGCTACGCTTTCGCGAAAGCGGACTCATAACACTATCATTTACAGTTACTGTTGTTCCTTCATCCCATAATATCTGGTAAGGTGCAAGTAGCCAGTATTTATCATTTATAAAACCTTGGTCTGCCGCCATAGAGGTACTGTCTACGCTTGCACGATTGTAAGTAACGGTATCGCTGGCAGCGGTCATTGTGACTTCATTTTGTTTTGGTTTCCAAGACCAAGAACGTTTTGCGACGGTATTACCCCCGCGATCTACATTAAAGGTGAAGTCTAGCTGTGTTACCTTATCCCAGTTTTCTATACCGTTTGCATAAGCAATTTTTTCGGCTTCGGTAGTGGGAGTAAATGTTACTTCTGCTTCATCTTGAGTTGCTGTTTTTGAATTTTCATTACAACTTATCGTTATGGCAAAAAGAGATAGTAATGCGATGTATTTTTTCATAGTGGTAGTTTTCTGGTTCAAAAATAACCAAAAAAAAGCCCCATACATAAGGTATGGGGCTTTGATAACAGTAGTGTATCTTATTGTACTATAAGAACGTTATCTGTAGTTGTTTTGTTAAGCGGGCAGAAGTATACGTACTCACCTTTTTTAAGTGTAGTTGCGTTTGAGCTACCTGTCGTATTGTTAGGTACAACGGCAGTTACATAAGCCGTTTTAATGTGATTTTCTGGATTTGAAATGTCTTTACCTTTTGGTACTAAAACAAACCCTACATCTGTACCTACATTGTTATTTGCAATAGAGAAAGTGTAAGTTCCTTCATTTACAACGATTTGTTTTTGTGTAAACTCACCTTTAGTTTGCTCTAAGGCAATAACTTTTGTAGGAGCATCTTTCATCATTTTATCTTGCGCTTGTGCTGCAAATGTTACAGATAAAAGTAAAACGAACATTGAGATTAATTTTTTCATAGCAATTTTTTCTTTATTTGATTTTTTTATTTCAGTTTCTATTTTAGAGACTGTATGATTGTTATGAGTTCTTTGACGTAGCATTATACAGGCACTTACAAAATTTGTTTCCATAGCTTAGGATATTTATGGTAACGTGCTTGCTGTGAGTGTTTTTTGCGCAATATTTTTTTCTCTAGAGATCCATAATTCTTGTTTTGACGTATATAAATTGTAATGACTATTTGAGCGTATAAGGTTTCGTTTACAATAGATTAATAAATAGCCATCGTTATCTATACCCTCCTCTGGATAATAAAAGGTCTTAACGCTACAGTGTTAAGACCTTTTTTAATTTTAGATCACAAAAAAAAGCCTTTCTTGTTATAGAAAGGCTTCTTGTTTATATGTATTGATGATTAATCTACGGCATTCTCAACATCATCTACAGCGTTTTCTACTGCGTTACCTACTTTTTCTCCAGTTGTTTTTTCTCTACAGCTAGAGAATGAAAGTGTAAATATGGCTACAGCTACTAGTGTTAAAAATCTCTTTGTCATAATGTTTGATTTTAATGGTTAATTGTTTTTAAATAATTAATATCACCTTATTGGTATATAGTTGATATTGATCATCATACATTAAAAGTACATTGGTTTTTATGTAGCTCAGTATGGCTTAACGATATTTAACAACAAAGTCTTAAAGTAAATATTGCCTTAGCTCTTTAAGAGCCTATGGGCGTTACAGTTTTTAATTTTGAGATGTTAAATGGAGAGACCATTTTTTGAGTCCGGCTTGTAGTTTATTTGCAGCTTTATACAATTGCTTTGCTCTTTTGTCTTGTGGCTGATATACGTTTTGGAGAGTAACACATAGTGTGAGAATCTTTTCTACACGTTGTTCTAGAGTTTCTTTAAAAAATAGTTTTTTGCCATAATCTGCAGTAACAGAGGCTTCGGCTATTGTCATAGGTAGTGTTAGTGCGCTTGTAGAAATATCTTGACTTAGGTTTGAAGCTATATTCCTTTGTTTTAAGCAGCGCCAAGCGTTTGATGATAAATGATTTTTAGACAGCTTTCGCGAAAGCGTAAAAAATGCTACTGCATCTGCATATAGCGTGCATCTAGAAACATCCTTAGTGTTTGCAAGTTGTATGTCTTTAAAAGTTACCATCAGTAAGGTAAAAATACAAGCTTGAGTTGATAACTCTATTTAGATTTTTAAGTAAAAAATTTGTTTTGCTTATGAATAAATGTATTTTTAAGTAATAACTTTAAAAATTATGATTGATTCATTAAATAATCGCATTTTACAATGTTTACAAGAAGATGCTAGGCAGTCTAATACTGCTATTGCAAAAAAGGTAGGCGTGAGCTCTCCGGCAGTAGGTGAGCGTATACGTAAAATGGAAGATGCAGGTATTTTACAAGGGTATAAAGCAATAGTTAACCCAGAGGCAATGGGATATCAACTCAAGGCAATTATAACGATACGTGCTTTTATGGGTAAATTAAAACCATTTTTAGAAAATGTAAAAAAATGGGAAGAGGTAGTAAACTGTTACCGTATTACCGGTAATGAGAATATTGTTATGGAAGTCGTACTCCGTAACCAGAAGCATCTGGAAGAGCTTATAGATAGGGTTATTACCTATGGTGAGTCTAAAACCCAGATTGTATTGTCACACGTAGTGTCTTATAACCCTATTGTTAAATAAGGTCGTCATCATCTCCATCATCCCAGTCATCTTCTAAGTCTCTTAAAAATGCAGAGGAGTCAAAGCTCAAACTATCTATAGGGTCATCATATGCGATTCCTGGAGGATTAAATAGCCCCCAGCGATCTATGATAAAGTTTTTTGTATCAAAAGATTGCACCCACTCTGCAAAGAGTGGTCTAAATTCTTCTACGGCATCATAAAGTAGCTCTAAGTACTCTGTTTCTTTGTATCCAGAGGCTTGTAAGCCTTTACTATCTACTAGAATTTCTTTTGCTGCTTTACGTATCATAGTTGCATTCTCCATTTTATGATCATAAAGGTCTGTAGAGTCTGCAGTGGCTATTTCTGAAGGAATGAGCAGTGCATTTTCCATCATTTGTCTCGTATAGCGCTCGTATAATTTAAGTTTATAATGAGTGCTTGGATGTGGATCATCTAAGTGTATACTTTCTATAATATGCTCTATAAGATGTAGAATAACGAGACCTTGTTTAAAAACAGGAAGTTTACGCCACTCGTCTAGTTCACTATTAAAACGCTCATCTTCGTCATTTATCATAATTGGGTAGTAAAGTTGGTATAGTTAAAACAGTGAGCCTTTTAAAGCCTATTGGTTTCTTATAAATGTACAGTTTATTTAGATTGTATTATTCTTAAATAGACGTATGTAGCTCACTTTTCGATAACTAGAGAGAAAGACTCGACAAGGGGATGCGTTTTTCAATTATAAAAACTAAGTGTACGTATTGCTACATAGTACAAGAAGTCATAATGCAGAAAAAAAGACTTTTAAATAACGGCTATGAGACAAAATACGGAGCAGATATATACTGTTAAAAACTCCGTTATTTTTTGTCTAATTATATGCCTTATAACTTTGTATAATTATACTATTTTTGTCTATGCAAAATAACGTTCTCATCTTAGACTTCGGGTCTCAATATACGCAGTTAATAGCACGACGTGTGCGTGAGTTAAATATCTACTGCGAGATTAAACCATTTAACAATCAACCTAAAGATCTGTCTTCTTACAAGGCTGTAATCTTATCTGGGTCTCCACACTCTGTACGTAGTGAAGATGCACCACATCCTGACCTTTCTGAAATAAAAGGAAAAAAACCCTTACTGGGCGTATGTTATGGAGCGCAATACTTAGCACAATTTTTTGATGGAGAAGTAGGGCAGTCTAACACACGTGAGTATGGTCGTGCAAATCTATCTATGGTAGAAGAGGGAGAAACATTTTTAGAAGGTGTATCTACTGGTAGTCAAGTATGGATGAGTCACAGTGATACCATAAAAAAATTACCAGCAGGAGCAAAGCGCATAGCCTCTACCCACGATGTAGAAAATGCAGGGTATAAAATAGAAGGTGAAGATACTTATGGTATACAGTTTCACCCTGAGGTATATCACTCTACAGATGGTAAGAAAATTTTAGAAAACTTCTTAGTAAAAATCGCTGGTGTAGCACAAACTTGGACACCAGATGCCTTTGTAGATACCACCGTAGCAGATTTAAAAGAAAAACTAGGAGAAGATCGTGTGATACTCGGTCTTTCTGGAGGTGTAGATAGCACAGTTGCAGCTACATTACTACATAAAGCAATAGGAAGAAACTTATACTGCATCTTTGTAAATAACGGTTTACTGCGCAAAGATGAGTACACACAAGTACTTAAGCAGTATGAAGGTATGGGACTTAATGTAAAAGGAGTAGATGCTTCGGCACGCTTCTTGGATGCTCTTGAAGGTGAGAGTGATCCAGAGACTAAGCGTAAAGCTATAGGTCGCGTTTTTGTAGAGGTTTTTGATGATGAGAGCAAGCTCGTAGAAAATGCAAAGTGGCTTGGTCAAGGAACTATTTATCCAGATGTGATAGAATCTGTAAGTGCAACCGGAGGTCCTAGCGCAACAATAAAATCTCACCACAACGTGGGTGGATTACCAGATTATATGACACTTAAGGTGGTAGAACCACTTAGAATGTTGTTTAAAGACGAGGTACGTAGAGTAGGAGCGAGTATGGGGTTATCACAAGAGCTTTTAGGTAGACACCCTTTTCCAGGGCCTGGTCTAGCTATTAGAATACTAGGTGATATTACGGCAGAGAAAGTACGCATACTACAAGAGGTAGATCATATATTTATAAGTGGTCTTCGTGAGTGGGGATTATATGATAAGGTATGGCAAGCAGGAGCAATGCTTCTCCCGGTAAACTCTGTAGGAGTTATGGGAGACGAGCGCACCTATGAGAAGTGTGTAGCGTTAAGAGCAGTAGAGAGTACTGATGGTATGACGGCAGACTGGGTAAATCTTCCTTATGAATTTTTACAAAAAGTGTCTAACGATATAATTAATAAGGTAAAAGGCGTTAATAGAGTAGTATATGATATAAGCTCTAAGCCACCAGCCACTATTGAGTGGGAATAAAATATGAATATGACTAAATATATTGCAGTAATAGCGGTTGTTTTTTGTTTCGCTTTCGCGAAAGCGAACCCAACCACAGCAGTCTCAAAAGCATCTAGCACCTTTTTTCAAAAGTTTATATCTCACCAAGTAAAAGGCGGTGAGACTGTAAAGGATATTGCAAAAAAGTACGGTATTAGTGAGAAAGAAATCACTAAGCTTAATCCAGATGCCAAAAAAGAAATCTATGATGGTCTAGTACTCATCTTACCAGCTTCTTCACAAGCAAGTGCACAAGTTGTAGAACAAGATAATCTTAAATTTAAGACGCATAAAGTAAAGCGCAAGGAGACATTGTATAGTTTATCTAAGCGTTATGGAGTGCCTCAAGATGTGATTAAGAGATACAACAAGCGTTTATATAGTGAGACTCTTAGAAAGGGTGATAAACTTCGTATCCCGACTAACTATAAACCAGAAATAGTTACGGAGTCTGTTGTAACACTTCCTGAGCCTCAAACTACTCTTGAGCAAACCACTCATAAAGTAATTGCAAAAGAGACCAAGTACGGTATTGCCAGAAAGTATGGTATCACAATAGCAGAGCTCGAGCAGGCAAATCCACAAGTAAAAGGTGGGCTTAAGATAGGAGATGTTATAAATGTACCTAAAGCAAACTTTGCAGAGAGTACAATTATTAATAATGACAAGTATGCTTTTTATGAAGTTAAGAAAGGTAATACAATGTATAGCTTATTACGTTCTTTAAACCTTGAGGCAGACGAACTTTTAACCCTTAACCCTGCACTAGACGAAGGACTTAAAGAGGGGATGATACTTAAAGTGCCTAAAGGAAGTCCAGGTTCAGATAACCCTACGCCAGCATACGGCGAGACCTCTACACAAACAGAAGTGATTATAGCACAGGGTAAAAAAGGTAGCCTAGCTACTAGTCTAACAGATTTTTCTACAAAGCGTGTTGCGGTTATGTTGCCCTTTGGTGTAAACCGTGTTTCTAGTGATAATGTAGAGACTAATGAAGATTTGCTTAAAAATGATCGTATCCTACGTTTATCATTAGATTTATATAGCGGTATCCTTATGGCTGCAGAAGATGCAAAAAAGCTAGGAATATCTGTACAACTAGATACTTATGATACAGCATATAACCGTAAAGACGGTAAGGCAGTAAATGCTAGAAAAGTTGAGACTGTGATACAGTCTAATGATTTTAATGGTGTAAATGCTGTAATAGGGCCTCTTTTAGGAAGTAATATAGACCGTGCTTCATCATTATTGGCTTCTCAAAATGTACCCGTAATATCACCTATGTCTAATAAGGTGAATGGTAGAAGCAATATTTTTGTATCAAGACCTGCAGACGGGTTGTTAAGAGATAAAATGCTTTCTTACCTTAAACTTAATGGGCAAGGTAAAAACGTAGTGATTATTGCAGATGCAAAAAATGGAACTACAAAATCAAAAATAAAAGCACTTTTTCCTAGCGCAAAAACTGTAACACCACGTTCTGGTGATAATGGATACTATTTATATCCAGATGATATACCTAATCAACTTTCTGACGAGCTTGAAAACTGGGTGTTTATAGAGTCTAATGATGTCCCATTAATAAGTAATGTAACGACTAATCTTAATGCGCAAGTAGGAGCGCGTAAGGTTATATTATTTACTACAAACAGAGGTAGTGCTTATGACAGTGATGAGATACAACACGAGCATTTAAAAAATCTTTCTTTTCATTTTCCATCTGTAGAGAAAGAGTATAAGTATAAAGATGTAAAAGCTTTTGTAGATAGCTATGAGAGTAGATATAATGTAAGTCCTAGTGAGTATGCAATACGTGGGTATGACCTTATGTATGACACGTTATTACGTCTAGCATATGCACAAGATTTATATAGTGCAGCTTCTTCTGGAGTAGAGACAGATTATATAGAGAATAAATTTAAATACGATAGAAGAGGGGCCGGAGGTTTTTCTAATCAGGCAGTGTACTTACTAAAGTACACAGATGGTTTACAACTAGAAGAAGTACTTTTTACAGAGGTAGAAGATTAAACCTTAGTTTTAGATATAAATTAAAAGGGCGATTGAGTAATCAATCGCCCTTTTTTTATTCAAGTTAGTGTGCGTTATAGCCCACCATTTGCTTGTAGATCTTGAATACATAAATCATCAAAGTCTGGTATACTTTCTAATGAGCTTGTATTAAAAGAGTTTGTTACCGTCTGGAAATACATAAGACAATCTTCTACATTACAATGTCTAGGGTTATCTAAATCTTCGTGAGCAGATAGATCTGGAGTTCCCACATTCACAAGGCCAAATATATGTCCAAACTCGTGACGTATGGTAGAGGTCTCTATAAGTGTTCTATTAACAGGTGTAGTTGAGTTATTTGCTATATCAATAAAAGTTTTCTCATAAATAACCATAGATGTGTTTCTATAAGCAGAGCCTAGTACCACAGAGTTGCCACTGTCTCCCTCGCTACGCTCGTCAGAAAAGAAAAGCCACACGCCTAGTTCATCACCATTGTTAAACACCGTCCTATTAGCATCCTCAATAGCTACTATCTCGTTTATATCATAAGGTCCTGTTTCATCTGTTGTTATTATAGATTCCACCATTGTAATACCGTCTGGTTTATCTAGTCTTTCTTCTAAAAACGGAATCAATAAATCTAGAGTTTGCTGTGTAGGTCTAAAACCTTGCGGGTAAGCTACCTCTACACGTAAGCTCGTAAAGTCTTCGCTTGAGAGTAATTCTGCAGCAGAGCTACCTAGAGGTTGTTGGTTTGCTGCATTTTCATTTGTTTCTGGAACGGTTGTTGTATCATCGTCACTACAACCTAAAGTGATAGTAAGGAATACAAATAAAAATGTGAGCCATTGTGAGGATTTCATATGTAATATGTTCTATATTTATCGCTATAATTTAATCGTAAAAATGATGAAAAAATTACTTTTAGCCATATTTTTTATTTCTTCTCTGACTATTCAGGCTCAAGATACTAGTTATCACGAAGATGTACTTGCTTATTTTAAAGTAAATGGAACAGCCGCTCAGTACAGTAATGCAACAGACGGATTATTTGATTTACTTAAAAAGCAATATGAAAGTCAAAATGTGCCAGAATCTGTATGGACAGAGCTTAAAGCAGACTCTCCAAAACAGGTAGAGCGTGTATTAAATATGCTAGTTTCTGCTTACAGAGGGACATATAGTCACGAGGATATACAGAATATGCTTGCCTTTTATGAAACAGGTACAGGTCGCCAGTTACTTGCAGATAGAACAGCGCTAGATTATGAACAGCAAAAAGAAGCTTCTGTATTTTACAACACACCTACAGGACAAAAAATATTAATGGCAGAGCCAGATATAGCACAAAATATAGGAGAGATTTCTCAAATATGGAGTAGAGATTTATATCGCTCTATGGTAGATAAACTTGCCGAAAAGGGATACTCTATGTAAGCGATAGCCTTGCAAGATAATCATAATGATCACCTTCAAAAATGAGCTCACACTTGAGCTCATTTTTTTTTGCATACCACTCAAGCTTTGCATAATCTAGATATAACCAGTCAAAAGTGTCTCCCTGCTCACCCTTGTAGCTCATACTGTAAGTAACTTCACCATAATAATCACGATGTGTATCTACCCAGAAACCACCATCTTCGTCTTCAAACATATAGGCAATATCAGACCCATCTATGAGAATTTGCCCTTCTGGCGATAAGAGTGATTTGAGATGTTTTAAGTAGCTATCTATTTTTTGCACTTTTTCAAATATTCCCGTGCCGTTCATAAGTAATAGTAGCGTGTCATAAGTGCCCTTGTGATCAAGTATAGCACCGTGTATAGAATTTTTAAGGCCACGCTTTCGCGAAAGCGTAACAGCACCCTCACTTATATCAATGCCAGTAACATCAAGACCTTGCTCTTGTAACCAAAGGCTATGGCTACCTGCACCACTCCCTATATCAAGTGTTTTTCCTTTAGAAAGGGATAAGGCTTTCTGTTCAAGCAGAGGCATTTCTTTAAAATCTCTGAATAGGTAAGGAACAGGTATTACATCATCTTCGGCTATAGAAGAGTGTACCACAATATCTTCTGTATACTCATCATTTATAAAATCAAGAAGCGCTGCCCCAAAAATATCTGCCTTTGTACCCATACCTTTATTATTACCTTTGCGCGATGGAAGAAGTATTAAAAAGCCTCCCACAGCTGGCCAAAGATAAGCAGAATGAGAACAAAAAGTTCTTTGCAAAGTTGCGTAATAAACCGCCAAAAAAGCTTGACTACATAATGCAAGAATTGCACGAAGAGGAGTTTGAAAGGACAGACTGCCTAACCTGTGCAAATTGTTGTAAAACCACGGGACCTTTATTTACAGATAAGGATATAAAACGTATTTCTAAACATTTTAGAATGAAGGAATTTGATTTTATAAACGCATACCTTAGAATAGATGAAGATAAGGACTATGTACTGCAAGAAACGCCGTGTACGTTTCTAGGTGCAGATAATTACTGTTCTATATATGAGGTGCGCCCTAAGGCTTGCAGAGAGTTTCCGCATACGGATAGGAAGAAATTTCAACAAATCTCTAAGCTTACATTACAAAATGTAAAAATGTGCCCAGCTGCCTTTAATATAGTAGAAGAAATGAAAAAGCGTATTAAACTATAACAATGTTGTAGTGCGTGCTTCTTATTTATAAAGCTTTGGCAATTTCCATACCGCCAAAAACGGCAAGTATCCCTAGCGCAAAGCTAGCAATTGCATAGAGGGCAAAGGTCATAAAATCTCCAGATTTAAGAAACACGTGGTTCTCGTAAGCAAAGGTTGAGAAGGTCGTAAAGCCACCACAAAAACCTGTAGCGAGCAACAGAGCAGTATTACTAGAAAGAGAATTGTTTTTAAGTGCCCACCCTAAGATGATACCTATAAGTAAACTACCCAGTACGTTTGCTGCAAAGGTACCATAGGGTATTCCCGTTGTTGTGCTGTTAAGATATTTACCTAATAAATATCTGGCTACACTACCAGTACCACCACCTATAAAAACGAGTAAGAGCGATTTCAAAATAGCTTATTTTATATCTTCTATAGGTACATAAATCTCTGTAACCCAGTTTGCAGGATTAGGGTGATTTTGAGGATCTGTTACATACACCTCAAACGGTTTTTCGCTTGATAAGGTGTATCCTTGATCTTGTACATATTGCATTGCCGTAGCCCAGGCTTCTCCTAGTTGTACGTAATTACCTTTTAAAGTTGCTTTTACAGCTGTTACTGTAGGCATATAACCGCTAAAGACGTTTGCATCACCTGCAACGATTATTTTTTCTCTTACTGGAAGTGCATTAGTCATAATAACATCTCCATTCTCAAGTGTCTCGTTATAAATAGTAAATGGCATTCCAGTTATTGCAATGTTATTCTCACTCATAAATGACGTTATGCCACCATAGTTCTCGCCCATTATTTGAGAGACTTTACTAGCCTTTGCAGAGGTAGTTCTATAGAGGTAGAAGCCACCACTGTATTGCGTGATACCATCTACATTTATCGTGTATTTTGAGATTTCTTTTCTTGCAGCCGTTTCAAGACCAGTAAGTCCTTCTTCATACATTGCCATCATATCACCGTCAAAGTCCATCCCTGTGATAGCATAATATACTTTATCCATAAGTGTATGCTCTCCCTGTATACCCCAGGTAACAATGGTTGCTAGTTCTGGTGTTGTTTCAAAAGTCCAGTAAACCTCTGGCTTGCGCTCTCCTCCAGGAGTTTGTAAAGTCATATTTTGTTTTATAGAAGTGTGTGGTACAGCTTCTGTAGTAGTCATACTACCATCCATCTCACCTTGCCAGCTATATGAAGCTCCCTCGCCAGATGTTTTATCTGCATAATTAAAAACCATTGTAGGTTCTTCTTTTTTCCAAGGTCCCCAGTCTTCCCAAGTTTTATACTCATTTACTATATCATAAATCACCTCTTTTGGTGCATTTATAGTACGAGTAGATTCTATTTTATAGGTACCGTCTTGCGTACCAAAATAAATAGCACCTCCTATAACTACGATAAGGATAAGAAAAAGGAAGAATTTTAAAAATTTCATTGGTGGTGGTTTGGTTTATGGGTAAAGATAATAAAATTCATCGTGTGGAATTTCGTTATATTTACGACCATTATTTACACAAAACATATGAAATATAAAGGAGTATACGCACTTGCCATTGCCGCTATGGTAGCAGTAGGATGTGCAGAAGAAAAGAAGGGTGATAACGCTTTCGCGAAAGCGGAAAAAACCGCCACAACAGACTTTGATTTTACAGTGGGTCAGTTTGCAGATATTAAAATACTACGTTATCAAATACCAGGATTTGAAGATCTTACACTAAAAGAGCAAAAACTAGTGTACTATATGACACAGGCTGGTCTTGCTGGTCGTGATATTATGTGGGCACAAAACTACAGACATAATCTTGCTATTAGAGAGGCTCTTGAGACTGTATATACATCAGATAAGGTTGAAAAAACAGGCGAAGAGTGGGCACAGTTTGAAACATACCTAAAGAGAATCTGGTTTGCAAACGGGATACACCACCATTATAGCAATGCAAAGATGAAACCTGCCTTCTCACCAGAGTATCTTAAAAAAGTACTTGTAGAGAGCGGTGCTACGCTAGAAGGTGAGGCTTTTGATGTACTTTTTAATGATAAAGACAGCAAGAAAGTAAACCTTTCTAAAGATGCAGATATTGTACTTGAGAGTGCGATAAATTTTTATGGTCCAGATGTTACCACAGCAGAGGCAGAGCAGTTTTATGACGCCATAAAAGTAGATGCAAATGAGCCTATAGAAAAAGGACTTAATACACGTCTAGTAAAAGAAAACGGAAAACTTGTAGAGCAAGTTTATAAGAGTGGAGGTCTTTATGGAGAGGCGATAGATAATATCATAGGATGGCTAGAAAAGGCAAAAACTGTTGCCGAAAATGAGCAACAAGAAAAAGCCTTAGGTTTACTTATCGAGTACTACCAGACGGGAAGTCTAGACACGTGGGATGATTACTGTATCGCCTGGGCAACTTCTACCGAGGGAAATATAGACTGGATAAACGGTTTTATAGAAGTATATAATGACCCTAAGGGATATAAGGGATCTTATGAAACCATCGTACAAATCAAAGATTTTGATATGTCAAAAAAGATGGCTGTACTCTCTACAGAGGCACAATGGTTTGAAGATAACTCACCACTTATGCCAGAGCATAAAAAAGAAACTGTAAAAGGTGTTTCTTATAAAACAGTAATTGTTGCTGGTGAGGCTGGAGATGCATCACCTTCTACACCTATAGGAGTAAACTTACCTAACAATAACTGGATACGCCAGACGCACGGTAGTAAGTCTGTATCGCTAGGTAATATTATAAACGCATATAACAATGCGGGAGGTTCTGGACGTCTTAAAGAATTTGCACACGATGAAGAAGAGGTTGCACTAGAGGAGCAATATGGTCAACTAGGAGATAAACTTCACACAGCGCTACACGAAGTAGTAGGTCACGCCTCTGGTCAAATTAATAAAGGAGTAGGGACACCTAAGGAAACGCTTAAACGTTATAAGTCTACCATAGAAGAGGGTAGAGCAGATCTTTTTGGGCTGTACTATCTTATGGATCCAAAACTTCAAGAACTAGGTCTTGTAGAAGACTGGGAGAAAACTGGTAAGGCGGCCTATGACGGTTACATACGTAACGGTCTTATGACGCAACTTATACGATTAGAACTTGGTGATATGGTAGAAGAAGCACATATGGTAAACCGCCAGTGGGTGAGTGCTTGGTCTTACGAGCGTGGCCTAGAAGATAATGTGATAGAAAAAGTTACTAGAGATGGTAAGACATACTATAACATAAATGACTATGTAAAGCTACGTGAGATCTTTGGAGAACTTCTTAGAGAGACACAACGCATTACTTCTGAAGGAGATTATGAAGCTGCAAAAAATCTTGTAGAAGATTATGGAGTACAAGTAGATCAAGACATTCACAAAGAAGTGCTTGACCGTAACAGCCAGTTTAAAAGTGCACCTTACAGCGGTTTTGTAAACCCAGCTATTGTACCAACGATGGATGGTGAGGAGATCACTGGTTTTTCTATCCAGCAACCAGAAAGCTTTGAGTCACAAATGCTAGAGTATGCATCTAAGTATGGCTCACTAAAATAGGATAACGCTTTCGCGAAAAGTAAAAAGGCTCTCTTTCAACATTGAAAGAGAGCCTTTTTTTATCAATAGAAATCTAAGTAAACAAAAGCTCCACTGTCTGAGAAGGACAATGGAGCTTATCTAAACAAATTTCGGGGGAAAATTATAGGTCTCTTAATACTCTGCTCACAGCGTGTATAACGCCATTTGTAGCCTGTACATTTGTGGCAACTATTGGGTTTTCACCATTATCTGGATCAATTGCCGCAGCAGGATCTGCTTGTATAGTAATATTTGTACCACCTAGTGTTTCTACCATCATTCCATCAAGACCAGCAAGATCTTCTGCTCTTACATTTGCTCCAGCAATAACGTGTAGTTCTAGTGTAGCAGCGAGTGTAGCAGTATCAATATCATCTAGAGAATCTACACCAAGATCAGTAAGTAAATTTTCAAAAGCCGTGTTTACTGGAGCAAGCACAGTAAATGGCGCAGGATCTGTTCCATTAGGAGTTTGTAAAGCACCTACGTATCCAAATGATGCATCTGCTGTAAGCGCTGCAACTAGTGTAGAAAAGTTAGGATCTGCCGTCGCAAATGTTGTTACATCTGG
>ENA-ORXC01000788-ORXC01000788.1-marine-metagenome-genome-assembly--contig:-NODE-788-length-20762-cov-15.813633_pt1 | contig 20762 bp, 19 predicted proteins | sample MGYA00237865_ERZ511478 | MGnify/ENA metagenome assembly ERZ511478 | reverse complement strand
ATTGCTATTATGACAGAATGGGATGAGTTTGTTAATTATGACTGGCAACAAATTTACAATCAGATGCAAAAGCCTGCGTTTATTTTTGATGGAAGGGGCCTGCTCGACACGCAAAAAATTGTGAATATGGGTTTTGAATGTTATACAATAGGGAAAGGTTAGTTTTTTACTTTGAATGAAGTGTATAACAGTTAAATGCTTAGAATTTTAGCCAATCTTTTAATTAGTAGATGCGATACAGAAAAACTATATTTGCAACTTAAACAAAGCTTAGAAAAATAATTTTTATCGATGTCAAAAACAACTTATTTTGCCCACGAAACGGCAGTTATAGATGATAATTGTTCCATTGGTGATGGAAGTAAAATTTGGCATTTTTCACATATTATGACAAATTCTACACTAGGAGAGAATTGTAACGTAGGACAAAACGTTGTTATTTCGCCAGATGTAATATTAGGTAGTAACGTGAAAGTTCAAAATAATGTCTCAATATATACAGGGGTCATTTGTGAGGATAATGTTTTTTTAGGGCCATCGATGGTTTTTACAAATGTTATAAATCCTAGAAGTGCAGTAAACCGTAAGTCTGAGTATGCACGAACCATTGTTAGGGAAGGAGCATCAATTGGGGCAAATGCAACAATTGTTTGTGGTAATGATATAGGTAAGTTTGCATTTATAGGAGCTGGAGCGGTAGTTACAAAAGAGATTGCTGACTATGCCTTGGTAGTAGGTAATCCCGCAAAACAACTTGGCTGGGTAAGTGAATATGGTCATAGATTGACATTTGATAACAATAATATAGCTATCTGTCCTGAGACTAGTCAGCAGTATAGTCTAAATGATAATAAAGTTAAACGCATAGCATAAATTTTATGAAGAATTTCGCATTAATAGGGGCTGCAGGATATATTGCACCTAGGCATATGAAGGCCATTAAGGAAACTGGGAATGATTTAATTGCAGGCTTAGATAATTTTGATAGTGTAGGGGTTATAGATAGTTATTTTCCAAATGCTGATTTTTTTGTTGAATTTGAGCGTTTTGATCGTCATATCTCTAAGCTTAAGTACGATAAAAATATAAACTTAGATTATGTAAGTATTTGTACACCGAATTATTTACACGATGCTCATATTCGTTTTGCGTTAAGACAGGGGGCAGATGCTATATGTGAGAAACCACTTGTCTTAAACCCTTGGAGTGTAGATTCATTAAAGAATATACAAAAGGAGACAGGTAAAAAAATATATAATATTCTTCAGCTTCGTGTACATCAAAGTATAATAGATCTTAAGAAAAAAATAGATGACGGGCCCAAAGATAAAATTTATGATGTAGACCTTACTTATTTAACCTCAAGAGGTAACTGGTACTATACATCTTGGAAAGGTGATGAGTCAAAATCTGGCGGTATAGCAACAAATATCGGTGTACATTTCTTTGATATGTTATCTTGGATTTTTGGAGGTGTAAAACAAAATATCACGCACATCTATGAGCACGACAGAGCTTCTGGTTATCTAGAACTTGAGCGTGCAAGAGTAAGGTGGTTTTTGTCTATAAATGATGAAGTCTTACCAAAAGAAGTTGTAGAGAAAGGACAGAGAACATATAGATCTATTACCATTGAGGGGGAAGAGTTAGAGTTTAGTGGAGGCTTTACAGATTTGCATACTACCAGTTATAAAGAAATATTAAATGGTAACGGTTATGGTATAGAAGATGCTGCACAAGCCATAGATATTGTATATGATATCCGTAATTCAGAAGCAATAGGTCTCAAAGGAGAATATCACCCTTTTGCAAAGAAAGCACTGGCTATACACCCTTTTAGAAAAAAATAAATAATGAAAGTCGTTACAATTATAGGAGCTAGACCTCAATTTATTAAATCTGGAGCGGTTAGTAGATCTTTTATAGAGTACAATCAAACCAATCCAAAGGAATCTATAAGTGAGGTTATAGTGCATACGGGACAGCATTACGACAGCAATATGAGTGATGTCTTTTTTGAGCAAATGGATATTCCTAAGCCTGCATATCAACTTGATATAAATGGACTAGGCCACGGTGCTATGACGGGACAAATGCTAGAGGAAATAGAAAAAGTATTACTTATAGAAAAACCAGATTGGGTGATGGTGTATGGTGATACTAACTCAACACTTGCTGGAGCCCTAGCTGCATCAAAACTGCATATTAAATTAGCTCATATAGAAGCAGGCTTACGTTCTTTTAATATGCGTATGCCAGAAGAGGTTAATCGTATTCTAACAGATAGAGTAAGTAGTGTGCTTTTTTGTCCCACAGATTCGGCAATAAGTAATCTAGAAAAAGAAGGGTATAACGATCTTGATATCGCTATTGTAAAGAACGGTGATGTGATGATGGATGCAAGTCTTATGTTTTCCGCTTTCGCGAAAGCACCACAAGAAGAAATCCCATCTAACTTTATCCTTACAACTGTTCATAGGGCAGAAAACACTGATGACCCTGAAAGATTAAAGAATATTTTTAAAGCACTAAACACCATATCTCAAGAGACTCCTGTAGTCTTACCATTACACCCTAGAACTAAAAGTTTTATAGAAAAATATGATATACAAATAGGAAGTAACCTACACTGTATAGACCCTGTGGGTTATGTTGAAATGTTGTATTTACTAAAAAACTGCTCTCTTGTACTAACAGATAGTGGAGGTTTACAAAAAGAAGCGTATTTTTTTAAGAAATACTGCCTAACCTTACGTGATGAAACCGAGTGGGTTGAATTAATAGATAATGGTTTTAACAAGCTTGTAGGAGCCGATTTTGAAACTATTATGGCTGCCTTTAAAAATGCTCATTCTCAATCACCAGATTTTTCGTTAGATCTATATGGTAATGGAGAGGCTAGTAAAAAGATTATAGAAGGTTTACTTAAGCATAAATGAATAATTAAATCAAAATGAAATTGATTTAGATTTAATAAATTTTGACGAAAAATATTTTACGATATATGACAATAATTAAGAATTTACGTTCTCTATGTGTTTTTTGTTTTATTATACTAATAACAACAAATTCTTACAGCCAGACCGTAGAAGATATAAACGCTATGCCGTCACAAGATGTGCAAAGCTTAGTTTCCAAAGCTAAAGCTAGCGGATATACTCCAGAGCAGCTTAGGGCGCTTGCAGCCTCAAAAGGGATGTCACCAGAACAGGTAAACGCACTTGCAGGTAAAATGCAAGGTACGCAAGAGGTGAGTCAGAACGTTCAAGACAATCTAACTATCGATAATAGTTCATCTGTAGTAACAAATGAGACAAATTTAAGAGTACCGAAAAAGTCTACCTTATTTGGATACGATTTTTTTAATAATCCTAATATAAGTTTTCAACCTAATTTAAACCTTGCTACTCCTGTAAATTATCAGTTAGGGCCTGGTGATGGACTTGTAGTGAGTTTATGGGGTGCTGCCGAAAATACTTTTGATCTAGAGGTTAATAGAAATGGAAGTGTAAAAATTCCTAATATAGGTCAAGTATTAGTAAGTGGTTTAACTATGGAGGAGGCAAGCTCTAAAATTAAAAGTAAGTTACTTAACGTATATCGAGGTATCTCTGCACCAGCTAGTAGTCCTTATAAAATTTTTACAGATATTTCTTTATCTAGTGTGAGAACAGTCCAGGTTAATATAATAGGAGAGGTGGCAGTACCTGGCACATATTCTTTAAGCGCATTATCTACAGTTCTCAATGCATTATATGCAGCTGGAGGCCCTACAGATCAAGGTACTTTTAGAGAAATAAAGCTTGTGCGTAATGGTGTTGAACTTCCGTACTTTGATATTTATAATTATTTAGTAAATGGAAGTCAAACTGGAAATGCTACACTGAGGGATCAAGATGTTATTATCGTCAAACCCTATGTATCTAAAGTAAATGTTAGTGGGATGGTAAAGCGTCCAGGGGTTTATGAAATGAAGACAAATGAAACTTTTGCAGACCTTCTTAAGTACGTAAGTGGTTTTACATCAAATGCTTTTAAGGATGTAATAAAATTAGAACGTATAGAAGGTGATAGAAGAGTTTTAAAAGAATTGAATATTGGAGATTTTAGAAATGCTAGGTTGCGTGATGGTGATGCAATTGTAATCAATGAAATTATTGATAAGGTAGAAAATAGAGTCTCGATAGATGGGGCGGTTTATAGACCCGGTGATTATGAGTTTACACCTAATATGTCACTAAAGCAACTATTAGATAAAGCGAGTGGAGTTTTGGAAACGGCATATTTAGATAGGGTAGTGATAACAAGTAATCCAGAAGGAAAAAATAGTACTTCATCATCATATTCACTTGAAGACGTAATTGACGGTAGTGTAGATATTACATTACAGGTTAATGATGTCGTAAGTGTTTTTGATAAGTATAGTTTAAAAGAGCAAGGCACACTCACCATAGGTGGAGCAGTAAAAAAACCACAAACTATGTCTTACATAGATGGAGTAGGACTAGAGGAACTAGTTCTCCTAGCTGGTGGATATGAAAAAGATGCAGATCCTAGAGTAATAGATGTTACAAGAGAGGTTATTGATGATGATTATAAAACCATTAATCAGACTTTTAAAATATCTGGTAACACTAAGCTAGATATGAATACAAATACCCCTTTTGTATTTATGCCTAATGATAAGATTATTGTAAGATACCTTAAAGGTTCTGGAGATCAAATAGGTATTTCTGTAGTGGGTGAGGTAATGTTTCCTGGAGAGTATGATGTAAGTTATAGAAATGAACGTATTCTTGACCTTATTGAAAAAGCTGGTGGTTTATCTCCTTATGCTTTTAAACAAGGAGGAAGTCTTGTGAGAAGAAACCCGTATTACAAAGAAGTCATACAACAATTAACATCAGATAAAATTAACGACAGTACGGTGACAAAAAATGTAAACATTGATTTAAACAATCTCGAGGAGTACCGCGTTGCTATAGACTTTAATAAATTACTAAAAGAAGGACCAGGATCTTCACAGAATATGGTCTTAAAAGATGGTGATAGAATTATTATCCCGACCATTAAGGAGACCATAAAGATAGAGGGGGAGGTGTTGCTTCCATCTCTAGTAAGATATGATAAAAGACTAAGATTTAAAGATTACATAAGCAAGTCTGGAGGTTTTAATAATCAAGCCAAGAAAAGGAAGGCTTATGTAATTTATCCTAACGGAGATATAGCTGCAACAAAAGGCTTTTTGTTTTTTAGGACCTATCCAGCTATACAACCAGGTTCGTTAGTAGTAGTGCCATCAAAAAGTGAGCGCACAGGTGGTATGAGTACCGAAGAAGTGTTGGGTATTACGACAGGATTTGCTACTATAGCGCTCCTAGTAGAAAGATTATTTTCAAATTAATATGAAAGAAGAAGAAAACCACTTCAACGAGAATGATTACAAAATCATTTTAAGCCTTTTAAAGGGTTTTTTGAGAACCAAAAGATTTATAATTGGCTCTATCCTTGTATTTTTATTAATAGGAGTCTTGGTAGTTGTCTTCACTCCAAAAACTTACAGCTCCAGAGTCTTATTTATCACTCAAGATTCTAGTAGTGCCCAATCAAGTGGTCTTGGAGGAATAGCTTCCTTGATAAGTGGTGGAACTATTAAGTCTTCCGGTACTGCTGATATACCTACATTTTTATACCCGCAAATTATTGACAGTTGGGAATTTAGAAAGCAGCTTTTTGATATACCCCTTCAATTAAAGGGGGAAGACTCTTTAATTACATTTGAGAAATATGCATTGGAGAGAGAAGGCTTAAAGCCTATGCAAACCATAGCCAAGTATACGATTGGATTACCAAAATTATTATTTGGAAAGAAAAACAATACGATTTCGAAGGTAAGGAAAATAGATTCTTTAGAATATATAACACCTAATGATAAAAAAGTACTGCAATCTTTACGAGAGAAACTCTCCTTTAGTATAAGCAAGGAAGATGGTACTCTCGAGATTAAAACTATATTTAAAGGAGAACGTGTTGCAGTAGCGCAACTAGCGCAAGAGGTACAATTACGTTTACAGAAGGAGATAATACGCTATAGAATTGCTAAGGCAAAAGAGAAATATGAATTTATAGAAGATCAATATCAAGAAACAAAACAGGAGTATAAGGATGCCCAGATACGATTGGCTAGTTATACAGATCGTAATCGTTTTAATACTACCGAATCTTCGTTGATACGAAAAAGGCAATTAGAGGAAGAAAGTGCTCTATTATATGCTCTATATTCGGATTTAGAGCAACAGCGAATTTCTCAAGGTATTAAAATTAAAGAGGATACACCTAATTTTACCGTGATTAATCCCGCGCTCGTTCCATCTGAACCAGACAACAGCAATACACTTTTAACACTGCTATTATTTGTTATTTTAGGTTTTATATTCGCTGCACTTCGGTTTATATTCTTGACATCATTGAAATATGTGAAGAAAATATGGAATCAAATTTAATTAATACATTTATTATCCTTAATATTTTTTTAAAAAATCTAATTCAGTAAGGTTACTTCTGATAAAGACATTAATGACAAGCCAATGCACAAAAACTATTTACCTATCGCTATAGAGGCAGCTGTAAAAGCAGGTGAAGTTATTATGAAAATTTATAATAGTGACATGGAAGTTGACTTTAAAGAAGATAACTCTCCACTGACAGCAGCAGATCAAAGCGCTAATACACTCATTAATTCCTTTCTCAATACGACCCCTTACCCTATTATAAGTGAGGAAAATAAGAACGCTTCTTATGAGGAGAGGAAAAAATGGACACGTTGTTGGATAGTAGATCCATTGGACGGTACTAAGGAATTTATAAAAAGGAATGGAGAGTTTACTGTTAATATTGCGTTGGTGTCAAAGGGTAAACCTTTACTGGGGGTAATTTATGTTCCAGTAACACGGGAACTTTACTTTACTGGAACATCAATGAAAAAGGCTTATAAGGTAGTTGTTGGTAAAGACTTTTTTATCACTCAAAATCTATTAGAAGAAGCTGTTGCTATAGGTCCGAGTTCATATGTAAACCCACCTAAACTTATCGTAGGTAGTCGTTCTCATTTAAATCAAGATACTCAGGATTATGTAGATGTTTTAAAGAAAGAAGGGGATGTTCATATTGTTTCCAAAGGTAGTTCACTTAAATTTTGTTTAGTTGCTGAAGGAAAGGCACATCAATATCCGAGATTCGCTCCTACTATGGAATGGGATACTGCAGCAGGACAAGCCATATGTGAGGCAGTAGGTTTGAAGGTGATAGATAGAACTACCGGACGGTCTCTTAAATACAATAAAGAAAATTTATTAAATCCGCATTTTTTAGTTACTTCTTAAATGACAAAATATATAAGGGCATCCCATATAAGAAGTATACTTAAAGGTATTTCTTGGCGTATTATAGCAACTGTAGATACAATTGTAGTAGTTCTGTTTGTAACATGTTTTCTTGATAGCTGTAGTTTGGAGAATGCTCTAAAAATTGGATTTTCTGAGTTTTTGATTAAGCTAGCTATTTATTATGTGCACGAGAGAATATGGGAGAGAAGAAGAAGGGGTCAAGAGATTACTACAAAAACTACTTTATATAAGACGATTTCGTGGCGAATTATAGCTACAACCACTACCTTTGTAATTGCAGGAGCCATTTTAGATAGTTTTGATTCCATTGCATTGGCTATAGCCGCAATAGAATCTATAAGTAAGTTTATCTTATATTATGGGCACGAGAGAATTTGGCTCAAATTACCTTTGGGAAGAATTCGTAATTATGTTTTTAAAGTATTACGCTTGAAATGAAAGAGAATATTATTGCGCATAGCTTTGGGATTACTCAAAAAGAAAGAAACCAACACAAAGGTCATAACTCCTTTGTGGTCTTGTTTACAGGACTTTCTGGTTCGGGAAAATCTACAGTGGCAAATGGGGTAGAAAAAGCTCTTTTATCAAAGAATATAAATAGTTATATACTGGATGGTGATAATGTGAGACAAGGGTTAAATAAAAATCTAAGCTTCTCACCAGAAGATAGAAAAGAAAATATTAGACGTATTGCAGAAGTATCTAATCTTATGATTGATGCCGGCATTGTCGTTCTAGCGGCTTTTGTTTCTCCCTATCGAGCAGATAGAGAAAATATTAAAAATATAGTAAAAGACAATAAGTACATAGAGATTTATGTAAATACTCCTCTAGAGGTATGTGAGGCCAGAGATGTTAAGGGTCTATATAAAAAAGCTAGAGAAGGAGAAATTACTAACTTTACAGGAATAAATGCACCATATGAACCTTCAGATAATCCAGATTTAGAAATAGATACATCTATCTTGAATTTAGAGGAATCTGTGCAAAAAGTGACGCATTTTCTAGAAAACAAACTAATCATTACCAATGAGTAAATATTATTTAAACTATTTAGACGAGTTAGAATCTGAAGCCATATATATTCTGAGAGAAGTATGGGCGCAATTTGAAAACCCAGTGATTTTATTTTCAGGAGGTAAGGATTCAATTTTAGTTGCACATCTGGCAAAAAAAGCATTTTTCCCGGCTAAAATTCCATTCCCTTTAATGCACGTAGATACAGGACATAATTTTCCTGAAACTATAAAATTTAGAGATGATCTGATAAGGGAGTTTGGATGTCAATTAATCGTAGGTTCTGTACAAGAAGCTATAGATGATGGACGTGTTACTGAAGAAAAAGGCAAGAATGCCACTAGAAACACGCTTCAGATTACGACACTTTTAGATGCTATTGAGTCTAACAAAGTAGATTGTGCAATTGGCGGTGGGCGAAGAGATGAAGAAAAAGCACGTGCTAAAGAGCGTTTCTTTTCTCACAGAGATGATTTTGGACAGTGGGATCCAAAAAATCAACGACCAGAATTATGGAATATTTTAAATGGTAAACATTTTGAAGGAGAGCACTTTAGAGCATTCCCAATAAGTAACTGGACAGAAATGGATGTATGGAATTATATTTTGAGAGAAAATATTTCTATTCCTTCCTTATATCTTGCACACAATAGAGATGTGGTATGGCGCAGTGATAGCTGGATTCCAGTTTCTGAGTACTTAAAATTAGAGCCAGGAGAGGTGATAGAAAATAAGAAAATACGTTTCAGAACACTTGGTGATATCACGATCACAGGAGGAATGGAAAGTGATGCAGATACATTAGAAAAAATTGTAGCAGAGGTTTCAACGATGAAACAAACAGAAAGAGGCAATCGCACTGATGATAAACGTAGTGAAAGTGCGATGGAAGATAGAAAGAGACAAGGTTATTTTTAAGCTTTCGCGAAAGCATACTAAATTTTAAAGCATACAACAATGGTTATAGACAATAATCAGTTACTAAGATTCACAACCGCCGGAAGTGTAGATGATGGCAAGAGTACCTTAATCGGAAGACTTTTGTACGATAGCAAAGCTATTTTTGAAGATCAACTCGAAGCAGTAGAGGCTACGAGCAAGCGTAAAGGACATGAAGGCGTTGACCTCGCATTATTTACCGATGGTTTGAGAGATGAACGCGAGCAGGGAATTACGATAGACGTTGCCTACAGGTATTTTACCACACCCAAGCGTAAATTTATAATTGCAGATACGCCAGGACATATACAATATACCCGTAATATGGTAACGGGAGCATCTACAGCAAATGCAGCTCTTATATTGATAGATGCCCGTCACGGGGTGATAGAACAGACAAGGAGGCACTCGTTTATAGCGTCATTATTGCAAATACCCCACGTAATTGTTTGTGTGAATAAGATGGACTTGGTAGACTACTCAGAGAAGGTATACAACGAGATTGTCGCCCAATTTGAGGAGTTTTCTTCTAAACTATACGTAAAAGATGTGCGTTTTATCCCTTTGAGCGCTTTAAATGGTGATAACGTGGTAAATAGGAGTAAAAATCTAGAGTGGTACAACGGAGCGCCCCTTTTACACACACTTGAAACACTCCACATAAGTAGTGATATTAATAAAATAGACGCACGATTACCTGTGCAAACCGTTTTAAGACCGCAATCAGGAAAGTATTTAGATTATAGAGGGTATGCAGGGAGAATAGCGAGTGGCATTTTGAGACCAGGAGATGAGGTGGTCGTTATGCCATCTGGATTTACTTCAAAAATTAAAACAATAGATACTGATAAAGGTGCTCTTGACGAGGCTTATGCGCCTATGTCTGTTTCTGTGACCTTAGAAGACGATATAGACGTAAGTAGAGGCGATATGATCGTTAAAAAAAATAATAAACCTCAAGTTTTACAAGAGTTTGATGCCATGTTATGCTGGCTTAATGATTCTGATGCTAAGCCAAGGGCTAAGTATACCATTTTACATACCTCTAATGAGCAGAAAGCTATGATAAAAGAGGTGATATATAAAGTAGATATTAATACCTACAACCGCATTAAGGATGATAAGATCTTAGGGATGAATGAGATTTCTAGAGTAACGATTAAGACAACGAGACCTCTTATGATAGATGAGTACAGAGATAATCGTGTGACAGGAAGTTTTGTGTTAATAGACGATACTACTCATGAGACTGTAGCAGCGGGAATGATTATATAAGACGTTTTTAATATAAATTGCAACCTTGAATTTATTAAAGAGCTTTTTTAGGTCTGATTTTACTAAAAATGTTGTGACCTTAATGACTGGTACCACAATTGCTCAGGCAATACCGCTGGCTATCAGTCCTATTTTGACTAGAATTTATACCCCAGATGATTTTGGGGTTCTAGGGCTTTTTTTAGCAATTTCTTCGATTACTGGAGCTGTTGCAACTGGACGTTATGAGCAGGCTATACTGTTACCTGAGAAAAAGGAAAATGCATTAGTAATCGTTAAGCTTTGTTTTTTAGCATCATTGGTGTTGAGTTTTTTTTTATTGATAGTTATAGTTTTGTTTAGCGGCTATTTTGCCGGAAGACTGGGGAATGAGGAAATTAGATTTTGGCTCTTTTTAGTACCTTTTGCTACCTTATCACTAGGGTTTTATAATACTTTAAACTATTATAATTTAAGATTAAAGCAATTTAAAAATGTATCTAAGTCGCAAATTCTGAGATCAACAACGCTAGGGATAAGTCAGGTTGTCATCGGACTTATAAAATCTGGAGCTCTCGGTTTAATTACGGGCCAGATTATATCATACGTTTCTGGTATATCTATATTATCAAATTCCATCCCTAATCTTAGAAATAATTTAAAAAAAATTACTTGGACTTCAATTAAGGAGCAGGCTAAACTATATGTAAAATTCCCTAAGTTTTCTTTGCCATCAACTTTTGTGAATACGACTACACTTAATCTTACACCCATTTTAATTTCTTCTTTTTTTTCTATGACGACTTTAGGGTTCTATAGTTTGTCATTAAGAATCATAGGGGTCCCTAGTAGAGTTTTAGGAAACAGTTTTAGTCAAGTTTTTTATCAAAAAGCGACAGAAATGTTCAATAATAACAATAAAGTTGAACCCATATTTGTTAAAACCCTATTAAGATTATTAATGGTAGGAGTACCCCCTTTTTTAATCTTGTATTTCTTTGTAGAACCAATCTTTGAAATAGTTTTTGGTGTAGATTGGAAAATTTCAGGAACGTATGCTAAAATATTGATTCCACTTGCTGCATCTAGGTTTGTCAGTAGTAGTATGTCACCTATTACAAATATTATGCAAAAACAACATATATCATTAATGATTAATGTTGCTTTATTACTTACTACGATAGCTTTGTTTTTTTATGCCAAGAATTTTAGTGTTGAATTCAATTTATTGTTACGGTATTTAACATTTTCTCTTGGATTTATCTATATTTTTGGTATAATGGTGTATTGGTATATAGTTCGTCAATCTGATAAAAATAAATAGTTGTGAATAAAAGAGAATTAGCAAAAAAAGTTTTTCCCAAACGCTTAGCCACTAAAATAATTTTTCTTGGCCCCAAAAGACTTCTCTTGTATTTTATTTTTCAGCGTATTTTCCGGGTTAACTCACATGTCAAATGGCCTGTTCATTGGTCTTCTATTGTTACTCATCCCAATAAGATTAAAAGAAAATCAGAATTACCATATTTAGGGCATCATGCTGGATGCTATATTCAAGCAAATAATGGTATAGAAATAGGTGTTAATTTACGATATGGCCCTAATGTACATATAGTAAGTGCAAGCCACGACATTTTGGATTATGAAAAACATATCGTAACTCAACCTATTGTAATAGGAGACAATTGCTGGATAGGTGCTGGAAGCATAATATTACCAGGTGTCAGGCTAGGAAATCACGTAGTCGTAGCAGCGGGATCTGTAGTGACAAAATCATTTCCAGATGATTGTCTTGTAGGGGGAGTTCCCGCCAAAATTATTAAAAATATTGCTCCATACACTGGAACATATAATGGAATTGAAAAATAACCACATGAATGAAGATCCTATTTTCATTATCGGTGCGCCCCGGTCAGGTACTACCTTGCTAAGGCTCATACTTTCTGCACACAGTACTATAAGTATTCCGCACGAGTTTACGTTAGTTGAAAATGTATTGAGTTTTTTTAAGAAAGAAGTGATCACTCAAAAAAGAGCTTTAGAATTTATAGAAGAGCAATACAAAATGCCTCATTTTTTAGATTGGGATATTGATAGAGTTTTACTAATTTCTAAACTCACAGAAAAAAATTATTCAAAATCACAACTTATTGACATTTTTTATACGACATATATTGAAGTTCATACTCCTAATAAAATTACTTGGGGCGATAAGAATATTAATTCTTTAAGTTTTATTCCGAGTATTGTTTCTTTATTTCCGGAAGCTAGGTTTATTCATATCATTAGAGATGGAAGAGACGTTGCTGCATCTTTACAATCTAGAAAATGGCAATTTTATACGTTAGGAAGTAGCAAAACCTTTTTTATTAAACATTTTAGAGGAGCAATGCTTACTTGGATAAGTGCCCTTGAAAGTATAGAAAACGCTTTCAAAGGCGTACCTAAAGCACAACACATAACTATACGATATGAAGATTTAATAGAAGACACAGAGTATAGTATAAAACGATTATGTGAGTTTCTCAATATTCATTTTGAAGATGGAATGCTCCATTACTATAAAAATGAACAAAATAAACCTACGATATCAGATAAGCGTTTAAAAGGAACTCATGAAAACACCACTAAACCTATTTTAACAAAAAATAAGGCTAAATACTTAAAATTTTATTCAGATTATGAGTTGGCTTATATTGAGCATATTGGACGGAAATCTTTAGAAGGTAATTTTTATAGTTTAAAACACAAGCCAGACTCCTTAAAACCATTTCATCTTAGGATATCACAAATATCTTACTCTTTAAAATTTAAATTTTATTGGTCCCTTTACAAGTTAAAACAGCTAATTAAATCTAGAATATCATGAGGGTACTTGTAGGTGAGAAATACTATAAAGAAAAGAGGTATGCACTGAGTATGCTATTAAATGAATTCTTAGGTCTAAACATAGTCTTTGAGAGTTCTGATCAAAACAGCTACACCAAGTTGTTGCTAGATAATAATTGCGTTATTACAATAGAAGATCACTTTTTTCATCATTATATAGGTACGACATATTTACATAAAAGGAATATTCCCATTGAAATCGATGAGAGAAGAGTTGAGGATTTAGGTAATATGGCATTTCTGTCCCTATATGGACCTTCAAAGGTTATTTTTAATGATAAATCTATTGTGATAAAGGGCGATATTATTGCGGCAACATTTTTTATGCTAACGAGATGGGAAGAAGCGGTGATTGCTACCAGAGACAGAAATGGAAGATTTCCTGCCAATAAATCACTTGCAGTTAGGTTTAATTTCTTGCACAGACCCATAGTAAATGAATATTCAGAAATATTATGGAGTGCATTAAAATCCTTGGATAAAACACTTTCGCGAAAGCAGAGAAAATTTAATTTCCTTCTTACCCACGATGTAGATCTCCCGCGTCTGTGGTGGAGCCCCAAAGATTTTATAAAATCAATAGGCGGGGCTTTAGTAAAAAGAAAGAATGTAAAAGAAGCATTAACGTTAACACAGCAATATATAGCTGGTAAAGATCCCTTTAATGTATTTGACTGGATGATGGATACCTCAGAGAAGTATGGATTTACGTCCCATTTCTTCTTTATGAGTGGTGGAACATCAGATAAGGATAACTATTACAAGATAAGTCATAATATCCTCAAAGAACTGATGAATGATATCATGAAGCGTGGGCATAAAATAGGATTTCACCCCTCTTTCAACGCCTATAATGATCGCAAACAGTTTGCCGGAGAATTAGAATTACTCAGAAAAACAAGTGGTCAAGACATTACCACGGGGCGTCATCACTTTTTAAGATTTGAAGTACCTACTACTTGGCAAATTTGGGAAGATGAACATATGGAATGGGATAGTACAATGAGTTTCCACGATAAGGAAGGGTTCCGTTGTGGAGTATGCTATCCATTTCCTGTTTTTAATATTCACACAAGAGAGCAATTAAAACTTATAGAACGACCTCTTACAGTAATGGAAGGGTCATTTATAACATATCAACATATGAAGCCAAAGTATATGGAGCAGCATATTAAAAATCTAATAGATATAGTAAAGTCCTATGATGGAGAATTTGTTTTCTTGTGGCATAATTCAGCATTTAGAGATAAGAAGTATAATGATGTTTACAAGAATGTTCTAGAGTACGCCTCAATTAAATGATGTAGATTTGTAATCTTAAAATTATTAATTCTAATAGTTTATTTAAAATCTTATTAAAGTAAGTAATTCAAAGGATATGGCAGGAAGGAAGTCCTCATTACTCAACATACCACTTTTTATTTTTTTGCCATTTGTATCCTTTTTAATAGCAGTTAGAAATTTAAAGTCTAGAACAAACGGAGTCATTTTTGTACTTTTTTGTACGTTGTTTGGGTATGCATTTACATTTACAAGCACGTCTGCAGATTCCTATCGTGTGGCTCTTGTTTTTAATGAGTACGTATTTAAATCTTTTACCGAGACCTATCAATTATACTTACTTGGTGGCTCACCAGACCTTTACCGCTTTCTTTGCTATACGCTAGTTAAAAGTTTTACTGATAACCCTAAGATTTTATTAGCACTATTTGGGCTAGTATTCGGTCTTTTTTGGTACTGGTCGTATTGTCTTTTTTTAAAGGAAAAGGGAAGCCATACGGATATAGTGATAAGTATTCTGGTATTTATTTTTTTGATACTAAATCCTATTACTAATATTAATGGGGTTCGATTTAATACTGCTATATGGGTTTTTATGGTGTCATCTATTCAAATTGTTAGGTATGGAAAGCTCAAATATTTCATTTTATTATTCTGTGCTCCATTAGTGCATTTTGGATTTCTTTTTGGGGTTCTAATAGTGGTTCTATTTTCACTCCTTAAAAAAGTATTATTACTTGATAATGTACTCTATAAATGGTTGTTTTACGTATTTGTAGGAAGCTTTTTAATTTCTTGGTTATTAAGTACAAATGTTATTAAGTTTGACTTTATAAGTAGTTACATTCCATCGGATAGTATTTCCAATAAAATTTCAAATTATAATAGCGACAATGCGACTTTATTAAATGAGCGGAGAGCATCTGGTTCCCCTTTTATCAAGTTGCAGAATTTTTTTATTGGTTTTATTAAAATTGTTGTTTTTATAATCATATGCCACATTCGTAAAATTCTAAAAAAGGTGCCATCTGTCGCAGAGAGTACAAAAAGGCTACATGCCTTTGTATTATTCTATTTTACCTTAGCCTTTGTTGCTGCGTCAGTTCCATCAGGAACGCGCTTTATTATGGTTGGTGTTATCATTGCGATGTTTTTTTTTATGAACGTTTACATTACTTATTTTGATGTTCTAAACAAAAAGCTCTTTATGCTTTTAATACCCGCATTTTCCTTTAAATTTGCATTTAACACGATATTTTTAACAATTGCACTTGTTAGTAAGCACTTATGGTACAACAATGTCTTTTGGCTTATTTATGAGGGTTTCGGTTATCGATTTATTTATCTTGAGTAAATTTAATGTAACTATTAATCTTGGTTTCTAAAATAACGTATTTACTCAAAAGGGAGTTCTCCATAAAACTGGTCTAAGCAATGAAAAACGTACTCATCATAAGTTACATATACCCGACCTATAATTTACCCGCGGCCAGAAGACATTATAGCTGGGCAAAATACTTAGATAAAACCAAGTATAAGGTAACCGTTCTTACGTGTAGCAATCCAGATAGCTCTCTTAGTAAAGATAGTTCTATGAATAATGAACTTCCTGATAAGACTTTAGTAGCTGTACAAAGTTCTTTGAAAAGTAAAATAAGTTCTGATTTAAGAGATTCCAATACCATTAATATAAATAGAGATTATAAGACAAAATTTAAAAATATTATAGTAGGAGTTGAAGCCTATTTTTAATTCCAGATAAAGCCATATTTCGGTACGATTAGAAAGTGGTATGTTCAAACCCTAAAATTAATTAGCAATATCCTTTTTTGTTTTAGGCTATTTTGATCTAAATATTCTCTTTTCAAATACTTTACCAATTCTTATATTTAAAAAAATGACTTAAATGAAAAATTTTAAAGAGAACATATATAAAATATGTCCATATTGGATTCAAAATATTTTAATTAGTTTTTATGGAAAAAGGATTATCAGAGAGCGCTATGGCAAAATATATTTTGATGAATTAAATAGACTTATGAATAGAGATTATTCAGATTATAATGAAGAAATATCTCATCAAACAAATGAACTAATTCGATTTATAAAATTTGCGGTTAATAAAAGTCCTTTCTATCAAGAAATATATGAGGGAATTGATCTAAATAAAATTAAAACCGTAGATGATTTAAAACTACTGCCAATAGTTTCGAAAGAAGACCTTAGAGCGAATATTAATAGAGTTTATACTTTAGATGAAGATGATGCTATAGTCTCATTTACTGGGGGCACAACAGGTAAATCTTTGAAAGTCTTTGCAACAAAGGAAGATATGCAGAAGCGAATGGCCTATTTAGATGCATTTAAGATTAGAGCGGGAGTAACAAATTTAATGACAGCTAGGAAAGCAACATTCAGTGGAAGACAGCTTATAAAAGCAAATGAAAAGAAGCGTTTTTGGAGGTATAATAAACCTTATAATCAGAAACTTTACTCAACATTTCACTTAAATGAAAACAATATGGTAAAATATATTGAGAATCTAAATAAATTTAAGCCAGAAATCATCAATGGATTTGTGTCGGCTATATATGATATAGCGCAATATCTCGATAGAAAAAATATAGTATTAGAATTTGTCCCTAAAGCTATATTTACAACTTCAGAAAGTTTGTTAAATTATCATAGAGAATTAATTGAACATACTTTTAAGGCAAAAATATATAATCAGTACGCATCAGCTGAAGGTGCCCCCTTTATAACTGAGTGTAGGGAAGGTAATCTTCATTACAACTTAGATACAGGGGTTATAGAACAAACAAATATTTCTGGTAAAAAAGCAGAAGATATGATTGTAACCTCTTTTACAACGCACGGAACTCCATTAATAAGATATAATATAAAAGACAGAGTTATCTTTAAAGAAGGATTTTGTAATTGTGGTTCAAGTCATCCATTAGTGAAGTCAATAGAAGGTAGACAGGTAGATTATCTAACAGCTGTTGATGGCACCAAGGTAAGTTTGAGTCATTTAGCAGACGTAATAAAAGGAATACCAAATAGCATAAAAAAAATACAATTCATACAAAGAGAAAGGTCTGAATTAGAAATTCTATTAGTTTTAGATGAAAGACTTTACACTAAAAAAGATGAATTAAAATTAAGAGAATCTATTAAATATAGGTTTGGAAAAGAAATAAGAATTTCTATGAAAATAGTTGAAGATATCCCAAGAGAAAAGAGCGGAAAATACTCTCTTATTAAAAATTTTTTAAAATAGCATTATGAAAATAGCATTTCTAGGAGATCTTGCTTTTTTTGGAAAATTTTCTCTCCAAAATAATGATAGTCTTTATGATTATTTTAAAGATATATCTCTTTATTTAGCAAAATTTGATTTAGTAGTAGGAAATCTTGAAACGCCTTTCGTGACAAAAGCAAAAAGTTACGGAGCAAAATCTGCTTTTATAAAATCAGAACCAATAAACGTTGATTTATTGAAATACTTAAATATTAATATTGTGACGATTGCAAATAATCACACATTTGATTTTGGGATTGAAGGCTTTAAGGAAACATTACAAATTTTATCTAGTAACAACATTAAATACTTTGGAAATGAGGATAACCCCCTCGTGATTGAAAAAAATGGTGAGTGTATACGCTTCCAAGGATATTGTTGTTATTCATCTAATCCATTGGGTATTAAGGGGAAATTTGATGATATTGGAATTAATAAGTTGAGTTATAATTCAATTGAAAAATTTATAAAAGCAGGAAAAGATAATGAACTCAATATAGCCGCTATTCATTGTGGTCAAGAACACATAAATTATCCTAATTATGATCACGTAAAATTATCTAGACAATTAAGCGAGGTAGGGCCTTATGTTTACTATGGTCATCATCCACACGTTGCACAGGGTGTAGAAAAACTTAATGATAGTTTAATTGCTCATAGCTTAGGTAATTTTTGTTTTGACGATGTATACACACCAAAGTCTGATAAACCACTTATTAAGCTATCCGAAAACAATAAAGAGTCGTTCATATTAGAAATAGAGACAGAAAATAGTATGTTAATGAGTCATAAAACCACGTCTATTTATATGGGCGAGAATAGAATGCACATTAATGATGAGAAAACATCATCCATTGATGAAAAACTATTAGTCTATTCAGATTATTTAAAAAAAAGCGAGGATATTTTTACTAAAGAGCGTTCAGAACTTTTAGGGCAATATATTAAAGAACGAAAAGATTTACGAAATTTTAAATGGTATCTCAAAAGATTAAATTTAAATTCATTTTTTCAACTAAGAAATGCATATCAAAATAATAAGAAATATGTCAAATATGTTAGAAATTTTTTAAGATAATCCAAGAAGGATTTTGTTAAAAAAAAGAAATTAGATTTAAAGTGCAATTAATGTTTGCAATCACTTATTTTGAAAATGAAAACAAAGAAAATTTTAATTATAGCAACTGCATTTTCTCCAGAAAATGAAATTGGAGCACTCAGAGTAACAAAACTTGTAAAGTATTTGATTAGACAGGGTTTTTCTATCACCATATTTTCCCCAGAATTACACGAAGGTTCAAAAATAAATGATGCACCCGAGCCTGTTGAGTTCAAGAATATTGAACGTCATACAGTTCATTTGTCTGAAACTTTTCAAAAAATTTTTCTTAAAAAGAGGAATGAGTTAACTAAAAACACATCTGCGACAAACCTTATTAGCAATAAGCGTGGTGGATTTATAGCTAGTCTCAAATCTTCCTTAATGCGTATTGTTCAGTTTTTATACAGCCTTTTAAGAGGTTATGATTGGTATAGAGAAGTTGTGAATTCCCAAGAATATAAAAATAGTTTAAATTATGAGTATGATGCTATATTCTCAAGTTACCCAAGTGTAGCTGCGCATTGGGTGGGTATTAATGCTTCGAAGGTTTTGAAAATACCTTTAATTACGGATTTTAGAGACCCAATGAATTATGAGACTAATTCAAATTGGTTTAATCTTCAAGTAAATACCTATTTACAAAGGCAAATAATAAAAAAGGCAGCTGTCGTAACTACTATTGCTAAGGACCTAATACCTAAATTAAAAGATGGGTATAAATATTCAAATACCCGCTTCATATATTTACCTAATGGCTATGATATAGATGATTTAGAAGTTTCCACACAAAAAATCAATGATGATGATTTTTTAACTTTTTGTTACGTAGGAAGTCTTTATGGCGGCCAACGAAAGTTAAATTCTTTTTTTGAAGCACTAAGAGATGCAATTGAAAAAAAAATAATTCCAAAAGATAAAATTAAATTTGTTTATGCGGGGAAAGAGTTTGGAGTATTACATAGAGTAGCTGAAAAATTCAATCTTACAGATATTCTTATTGACAAAGGTTTTGTTAGTAGAGAGGAGTCTATAGATTTACAAGCGAATTCCGACCTCATTATAGTTGTAACTTGGAATACCAAAAAGGATCAGGGGATTATGACCGGCAAGCTTTATGAATGTATGCTCACTGAAAAACCTGTTATTGTTGTTGTAAATGGTAATGTTCCAAATTCTGAAATAAAAAGAGTTATTAAAATGGTAGAGGGTGGCTTTGTTATAGAGGATGCTTCCTTACATTTTGATAAAGAAAAAGAAGAGTTGGTTCAATTTCTTAAAGAAGCCTATATAAATAAAAGCACAATGGGTCGTCTTCCTAATTTCTACAATAATAAACGTGATGAATTTTCGTATGAGAGTATTGTGAAAAAGTTTGGGACTCTCATTTCACAGCTTTAGACGTTTTGTATATGAATAAGGTCATAAGAATTACCACTGTTCCCATTTCTTTAGATAAGCTTCTAGAGGGACAACTTGCTTTTATGAAAGAGCACTACGAGGTTACAGCTGTTTCATCACAAGAGGAAGAGCTTAAAAGAGTAGCAAGCAAGCAAGGTGTACCTTATTTTTTTCT
>ENA-ORXC01000787-ORXC01000787.1-marine-metagenome-genome-assembly--contig:-NODE-787-length-20787-cov-3.647030_pt1 | contig 20787 bp, 15 predicted proteins | sample MGYA00237865_ERZ511478 | MGnify/ENA metagenome assembly ERZ511478 | reverse complement strand
TTGATTCCCGGCTCATCAAACGGAGCTGTTTCATCGACCTTTTGCGGATCAATCGTTTCTTTATGGCTTGGCGGCCCCATTCCTAATGCCACTGCCTGGTACCCAGTAAAAATCATGAAACCCATGATCATTCCAAAACTTAAAAACAGCCAGATTTTTTCATCCAAATGCATTTCTTCTCTCCCCCTTCTAAACTCTTGCCATATAAAGTCCAAATAGAATAAAGTACGTCGCCAGAATCACTGCTCCCACTACTCCAACCGATATCCAGGTCCCTACCTTTGATTTCTCGTGACTGGTAACCTCCACGATTTCATCCTGAACTTCTGCCTGGGCATTTCTGTCTGTCGCTTTCAACCAAATCCCCTCCTTTGATTTCTTACTTTCATCTTAATTGCGAATGATTATCAATGTAGTGAGTCAAATCACATATAAAACCCCTGGGAGTACTAGAAATTCATCTTTTTTTTGTAATGCTTCAAAACTTCGGCAAACAACAAAAAACCTCGCTTCATTCATCGAGGGTTTTAAAAAATAACTTGTAATTTTCAATACGCTTGGGGGGCGAATCCCTTATGTAGTTCAGAATGAGTTTATCAGTTTTCAAAAGAGGGTAAACAATCATCTATCAAGAAAGCCAACTTCGGTTTTTCCATCATGGGATTTTTATATTTCCAAACACATAAATAGTACAACAGGAGGATTTCATATGTTTAAGGATATTTTAACGTCAGAAGAACATAATTTAGTGAAAGAATTAAAAATGAAGGTTATAGATGTGGATAATAAAAATGAAAGAGAATCCATCCATGGCGAAATCAATGCCATTTTTGAACAGGCGAAAACTCGCTTTCTATCGAGTATAAATTACTAGTCTGTATTAATTCTTCTACTGACAAAGAGGCAGAAAAACCAATTGGTTTTTCTGCCTCTTGTCATTATCCTGATACTTTTCTTAACTGATGTTCCTGAATTATTTATTCCAATAATCCAGCTTCTCTTAAATACTTCCGTGCTGTCTCTTCAGCCGACTCCCCTTCGACATTCACCTGGTAATTCATTTTCCGCATTTCGTCATCGGTGATTTTACCGGCCAGCTTGTTGAGCGCCTTGACGATCTCGGGATACTTCTCTGCTGTTTCAGCTCTCATGAGCGGGGCTCCCTGATATGGAGGGAACAAGTTTTTATCATCTTCAAGTACGACGAGATTGTATCGCTGGAGCTCGCTGTCGGTTGAGTAGGCATCCACAAGGTTTATTTCGCCATTTTTGATTGCCCTGTACCTGAGTTTTGGCTCCATCGTGATCAGGCTTGGCAGGTTTAGTCCATAGAGTTTTTGGATTCCTTTATATCCATCTTCCCTGTCTGAAAATTCAAGTGTGAACCCTGCTTTTAGCGAGGATTCAATTGACTTCAAGTCAGAGATAGATTTCAAGTCGTTCTCTTCAGCCAGCTGTTCAGGAACTGCTAGAGCATACGTATTGTTATAGTCCATTGGCTGAAGCATTTCCATACCAAACTCTTTTTTCATCCCATCCCTTGCCTGCTGGTATACTTCTTCCCTGTTTGTGCTGCTGGCTGTTTCTTTTAAAAATTCCGAAATGGCCGTGCCGGTGAACTCAGGATAGATGTCAATATTGCCGTTTTCCAATGCTGCAAAAACAAATGGAGTCTTTCCCAGTCCAGGTTTCAACTGGACAGAATGGTCCGTTTCTTCTTCAATAAGAAGTTTATACATATTGATTAAGAGCTCTGGTTCGGCACCCAGTTTTCCTCCAATAACAATCTCTTCTTCATTTTTTCCGCCTAAAAATGGAATGATCATTATGAAAAGGACTGCTAAGGATAAGGCACCAATGGTGATAAGGGATTTTTTAAAGGAAACCGTTTCAAACCTTCTAAGCACAAGGTCGAACAGGATGGCAAGCAAGGCAGCGGGTATTGCGCCAAGAACGATTAATGCCGTGTTATTCCTGTCGATACCAAGAAGGATCAGGTCACCTAAACCGCCCGCTCCAATCAGCGCGGCAATCGTCGCTGTTCCGACAATCAAGACCATTGCCGTCCGGATTCCAGCCATAATGACCGGCATCGCCAATGGGAGTTCAACTTTAAGCAAACGGCGCTTGCTGTTCATTCCCATGCCCCGGGCGGCTTCAATTAATGATGGATCCACCTCATTGATTCCTGTATATGTATTTCTTAAAATCGGCAGCAGCGCGTATGCCACCAGGGCAATGATTGCAGGGACTTTGCCAATCCCGAATAAAGGGATCAACAATCCAAGGAGCGCAAGGGATGGGATGGTCTGGAGGATCGCAGTAATCCCAATGATTCCTTCTGAAATCCGCTTCCTTCTAGTCAGGAAAATCCCAAGAGGAATGGCGATTAAGACTGCAAAAAACAGCGCAATAAAGGAAATTTGTATATGTTCAAGCAGAGCACTTAAAAGCTCGTCTTTCCTATCTGTAAAAGTGGAAATCCAGCTGTTCATTTAATCCCCTCCATCTGCCGGGATAAGATCCGGATCATTCCCTGTCTATCTATCGTGCCGATTATTTCATCTTTTACTTCAACTGCCAGCTGTTCATGCTCGCTCAATAAGGCGAGGATTTCATTTATCGGTATTCGGGAGGATATGACAGGTAGATGGTCCGCTTCTCTTGGATTTACAGGCTTGACACCTTCACGAATATCCACGATTTCTGCCTGAGCCTGGTCAATCCCGACAAATTCACGGACAAAGTCATTCGCCGGCTGTTGGAGCAGCTCTTCCGGAGTTCCTGTCTGGACAACTTCTCCATTCTTCATCAGGCAAATCCGTTCTCCAAGCTTCAGTGCTTCACTCATATCATGGGTCACAAATACGATGGTTTTCTTTATATTCTTTTGCAGTTCGATAAGATCATCCTGAAGCTTTTCTCTGCTTAGGGGATCCAGGGCGCTGAATGGCTCGTCCATTAAAATAATCGGCGGGTTTGCCGCAAGCGCCCGGGCCACGCCAATTCTTTGCTGCTGTCCTCCAGATAGTTCGTGAGGGAGTCTTTTACGATACGTTTCCGGTTCCAGTCCGACCATATTCAGCAGTTCATCGATGCGTTGATTGATTTCTTTCTGTTCCCATTTCTTCATTTCCGGAACAACCGCAATATTTTCTTCAATCGTCATATGCGGAAATAAGGCAATTTGCTGAAGGACATACCCGATGTCCCAGCGAAGCTCGTGAATATCATAGTCACTGATTTTCTTATCCTTGATTTTAATATAGCCTTCCGTAAGAGGAATCAACCGATTGATCATTTTTAGAGTTGTCGTTTTTCCGGAGCCGCTTGGACCAATCAGGACAAGCAGTTCCCCTTCCTTGATATGTAAATTGAAATTCTTTACCGCAAAGGTTCCTTCGTCATATTTCTTCGATACATTTTCAAAGCTGATCATTTTTTCACCCCTATGTCTCTCTTCATATTTTCTAATAAGATATTTTTAACTCTATGAAGATTTTTTAATATAAGTTAGGTTTTCACGAGAATACAAACTAAATACTATCAAAAGAACAGTCCTATTGGAAAAAAGAAGGACTACTGAGCAGATACTTATATAGATGAAACACTAAATCCTTTATCCAAACCGGCTATATCTCTTCTTTATGTGACCCGTTTCCTCCTTACTTCCCTTAACCGGGCACTTCCTATCCTTAATATGATTGATTTTCCCCCTTCCTTTACCCTTACTTATGAAAAATATTCCAATAAAAAAGCTGTAAAACCATTAGGCTTTACAGCTTGCTTTGAAGTCCTTATTTTAAGATATCATCAATCATATTCAGCTCTGCTTCACTGAAATCAAGGCGGTTCAGCGCAGCGACGTTTTCTTCAATCTGGCTGACCTTGCTTGCACCAATCAGTGCTGAGGTAATTTTCTGTTCCCTAAGCACCCAGGCAAGTGCCATCTGGGCAAGTGACTGGCCGCGTTCCTGGGCTATTTCATTTAATTGTCTAACCTTAGTAAGGACTTCTTCCGAAACATCTCCTTCGTTCAGGAAGCTGTTGGGCTTCAAGGCTCTGGAATCTGCGGGAACTCCATTGATATACCTGTTAGTCAGCAATCCTTGTGCCAGTGGAACAAATGCGATCGATCCGACTCCTTCTTCTTGAAGCAAATCAGTCAATCCATCCTCTACCCAACGGTTGAACATCGAATAGGCAGGCTGGTTGATCAGCAATGGTGTACCAAGCTCTCTTAAAATTCCGATTGCCTGCTTCGTTTCCTCTACACCATAATTGGACAGTCCTACATACAACGCTTTTCCTTGCCTGACGACATGGTCAAGCGCCATCATTGTTTCCTCTAAAGGCGTTTCCGGATCTGGTCTGTGATGGTAAAAGATATCGACGTAATCAAGGCCCATCCTTTTCAAACTCTGGTCGAGACTGGACACGAGGTATTTTCTTGAACCCCAGTCGCCATAAGGTCCTTGCCACATTCCATATCCAGCTTTTGTTGAGATGACCATCTCATCACGGTAGCCTGAAAAGTCCTTGCGCAGGATGCTGCCGAAGTTTTCTTCTGCTGACCCTGGTGGCGGCCCATAGTTATTCGCAAGATCAAAATGGGTAATGCCAAGGTCAAAAGCTCTTCTGATTAACGAACGGCCATTCTCAAAGGGATCCTGTCCGCCGAAATTGTGCCATAAGCCCAGCGAAATAGCTGGCAATTTAAGTCCTGATTTGCCGCATCTGTTATAAGTCATCGTTTCATAGCGATTATTATCTGGTTGATAAGCCATTATTTAAAACCTCCATTAAGTAGTCTATTTTTTTACCAACCCAACGGGTCAACTTGCAGCTTTTCTTCCCAAATCTCCTCTATCTTTTCTGCTTTTTCAATAGGGATGCTTTTATCTGAAGCAGATAAATTTTCAATCAGCTGCTCGAGATTCTTGTTTCCAGGAATGACTGTAGAGACCTCCTGATAATAAAGGATATACCTCAAAGCCAACTGGACCAGCGACTCTCCAGGTTCGAGCATTTCCTTAAGCTCAGGCAGGAGCTCAGCTCTTTTCATAAGCTGTTCCTGGTCCCAACGGCTCCGAATGTCTGTAAACACACTATTTTCATCATACTTGCCTGACAGCCATCCAGAATCAAGCGGTACTTTAACGATCAATCCAACATTCTTTTCTGCAGCCAGCTTGAATGCTCTCCTTGGCTCCTGATGAAAAATATTGAACATCACCTCAATAACCTGGCTTTCGGTGTTCCGAATCAGCTCATCCATTTCTCGCGCAGAGTCCACAGAAGCTCCATAAGCCCGGATCTTGCCTTCCTGTCTGAGTGACTCCAATACGTCAAAATGATTTGTACTTCCCGTCAGGATTTCAAACGGAGGGTTATGAAGCAAAATGGAATCAAGGTAATCCGTTTTAAGCCGGAGTAAGCTATTTTCAACCGAACTGCGGATTTTCTGCGAATTAAAATTCAGGGTGTTATCTGGATGATGACCGAACTTGCTATTAATCACCGCCTCGCTCCTTCTTCCAGCAAGAGCTTCTCCAAGCAATGATTCACTTTTACCCCCTCCATAATTAGGGGCGGTATCAAAGAAATTGCAGCCTGATCAAGCGCTTCATGCACCAGCTTGATTGCATGATTGTCCTCCATGCCTTCCCAGTCCCTGGCGTTCCCGAGCTGCCAGGCACCAAAACCAACTTCCGACACCCTTATCCCTGTGCTTCCAAGCTGTCTGTAATTCACCTTCTTGCCCTCCTCTCAGAAATAAACAATCACGCTGTTTGCACCCTGTCATCAACCAGGACCTTCTTCTCCCAGACACGGCTTCTCCATCTGATGTACATGATGATTCCTCTGAACCATTCATCAACGATAAAAGCTATCCAGATGCCAGAAAGACCAAAGCCCATTGTAATCCCTAAAAAATAGGCTAGTGGGACACTGATTCCCCACATCGAGACAAGAGCCATCTTCACCGGGAATACCGCATCTCCGGCTGCCCGGAGAGAACTAATCACAACTATATTAAAGGTTCTCCCAGGTTCAAGGATCAGACACAAGAGCAGAACCTTGCTCCCCTCCCTGATGATTTCCTTATTATCGGTAAAGACCCCAAGTATAGGTTCTCTGATTGCAACGATTACCACGGTAATCGCCATTGTAATGATGATACTTAGCTTCAAGCTTTTTAATAGTTGATGATAGGCTTTATCAAATTCTCTTGCCCCTACTTTGTATCCAATCAGTATTTGCGTGCCCTGTCCTATCGCAATTCCGAATAGCATCATAAATGACATGATGTTAAAGGTGTATACCCTTGTTGTCAATGCCATAGCCCCCAGCAAACCAATAATGACGGTAATGGCCATCTGGCTGGTGTTATAAACAACATTTTCGCCAGCGGAAGGAACACCTATCTTCAAAATCTTTTTGATAAAAGATTTATTGAAGTTCAGATAGTCTTCTAAAGCAATTCTCATAGGGAGCCTGCGGTACAGCAGCCGGAATATCAAAATCACTGCGATTGCACGAGATATGGCTGTCGAAATAGCCACACCCTGGACACCCATTTCCGGAACACCGAATAATCCATATATAAATAAACTGTTTCCGGCGAGATGGATGATATTCATTATGATTGAAATAAACATCGCTTCCTTTGTTAGCCCATTTGCCCTCAGGATTGCCGATGCGGTAACAAGGAGCGCCTGAGTAAACAGAGTACCGCCAACAATCGTTAAATACTGTTGAGCAAGACGATGTATTTCGGGTGTTAGATTGAACATCTGCAAAAACAAATCATTGAAACCGACAACAATGATACTGACCAGCACTCCAAATATGAGGTTCAGAGAGAGAGAGAGACCTGAAACCTTTCTTGCATCAACCTGAAGTCCTGCTCCAAGGTTTTGAGATACCAAAACTGCAGTTCCTGTGGCTACAAAACCAAATACGAGGATCATGAAAAATACGAGCTGATTGGCCACCCCTACAGCCGCAACAGCCTCGTCCGAAATATGGGACAGCATGAAAGTATCCGTGCTGCCCATTAACATGTGCAAAAATAATTCTATAAATATCGGCCAGGTAAGTGCTAATAAGCCAATCTGTTTAGGCAGACTGTTGTTTTTCTGTATAGTCATCTTGCATTTCCACCTTTTAAAAATCACTATGATGGTCAGTATTACGCTGGCCTAGTCATTATCAAAATTAATTTACTGAAATAGAAGAAAGAGGCAGAGTAAAATAGCGTTCTGCCCCCTTGAGCAATTAGTTTTTTATGATCCTTACATTGTCGAGATAGACATTTGTTGCCGCATTACCGTCTAAAATATTACCAAGCTCGAAAACGATTTTGCCATCGGCATAGGTTTCCTCGGTCATAACAAAGGTAAAGCTGTGCTGGATCATTTCTGTCGTTAAATCGATTGTTTCCGTTGGCACATAACCAATAAACCAAGGATCGTATGACAACTCTTTCCCTATATTGACATTCATTTTCCTTGGCTCGTCTGCTCTTGCATCAAACGTTACTGTATAGCTGCTGCCGTTTTCAAAAAGCAAGCCCTTCTGATAAACCTGTGGAGCATAAGAAGCATTGCCCACCTTGGAAATAGCAACCTCCAGTACTCCATTCTCAGCAGTCATTGTTCCCTCACCATAATCGCTCCACTGATCGCCCCACCATGCTGTCCAGCCAGTAGTTCCATCTGAAAATGTTCCATTGTCAATTCCAGGTGTGGAAACAGGCTCTTGTTCGGAGGGAGCGTCTTTAACCTTTAACACCACATTATCAATAAATACATCATGTGCGCCGACTGGTGATAAAGCATTTTTGCCAAGTAACATCTTCAAAGACGCAGTGTCATCAGCAGGCATCGTAAATTCATAAGTGAATTGCTGCATTTCGTCACTAAGTGGGATCACTTTTTCGAAATACCTGTTGTACTGTGCGTTTTCAACCGTAACCTCTGCCTTCCTCTCCTTTGTAGAGCGAGCGGCAAAGCTGAGCTCATAGACTACTCCCTTAGCAAGGCTTAAATTCAGCTGTTCCAGAAGGACGCTCCACGTTTCATTTCCTTCACTGCCAATAGCTGCTTTTGCTTCGCCATTTTCCACTATAACTTCGGCACCTGCATCGTAATGCACATAACTTCCCCATGATGACAAACCATCTGAGAAATCACCGTTCTTCAATGGGTACAAGTCAATATTCCCGTAATCAGGAATGTTTGAAGTCTTCAGCAGAACTACATCATCCAAAAATATATCACCGACTTCGTCCCCAAAACTAAAGACAAGTTGTGCTTCTGGATAAGACACATCTTCTGGCATTGTAAATTCTACTGTGTGCTCTTCCATATTGGAAGTGAGCTCAATTGGTTTACTTACTGAGAAACCATCAGTGTCGTCCATATTCCAAAGGCTGACTTGTATCGGTCTTAGTACGTCTGCTCTTGCTTTAAAGCTGAGCTTATAATCATTCCCAGCAACCAAGTTAATCCCTTGTTGGTCAAGCTGGACTGCTTCAGGATAGCTGCCACCATCTTCGATTGCCACATGAAATTCTCTTGTCTCTTCAGATACAGATGCCGTTGCAGCTGCATCTTCGACTGAGAAATTCCAGTACATGAGACGATCCATGCCGCCCTGATCGAATGTACCATTATAAACATGGTTCCCATTTGGTAGCGGCTGTTTAGGCGCATCTTCGTTTACAGGTGTCCCGGTGATATCCTCGACCTTTACATTGCCAATCCAAACCGGGTTTGTTCCGTTTCCGCCAAGATTGAATTCAAGCCTTGACGCGATATCCGTTTCATTCAGCATATCAAAAGTAAATTCATAAGTTTGCAGTTCATCAGAAAGCTGGAAGGATTCCTCATTTGAATACTTTACCCATTTTCCTTCAGCGCCAGCACCGACTTTTACCATCATGCTTCTGTCAGCTGTCGACTTTGCGTCAAAGCTGACTTTGTATTTTCCGCCATTGCCAAGCGAGATGTTCTGTATCATTTGCAGGGAATAAAGCGCCGACCCCGCATTTGAAATTTCCGTCTTGGCAAAATTGGTGCCATCCAGGTTTTGAACTGAAAGGCTGCCAGCTCCGCCAAAATCCGGTAAGTGGACAAAGTTCCAATACGTTGAATTCAGCTCATCACCAGGCATACTCACATCAGTAATTGCTTCCTCAAAATTCTGATCATAAACCAGATTCCCATCTTCCAGCGGCTGCTTTGCATTGTCAGGCAATACAACAGGCCCTGCCACTGGTTCAACCGGCTCGCGGTAATCCCGTTTTTTCAAATCGTATACTCTGACATAGTCGACTTCCATCTGGCTTGGAAATTTCGTCGTCTCATCAACTTCTCCGTCAAACCAGCCGCCAACTGCTAGGTTCATAACTAAATAGAATTCCTGATCAAAAGGTGCAGGGTATGAAAAGTTTGCTGCATTATCCGTTCCTTTTGAATACCATTTGTTCTGAGTTTGATAGAGTTCCCCATCAACATACCAGCGCAGCTCTCCTGGCTCCCACTCGAGAGCATATGTATGCCACTTGTCGATCCCTCTGTTTTCAGGAAGCTCGAATTCCTTGCCGGTATACTTGTTATTCGGCCAGCCTTCACCGTAATGAATTGTTCCTGACACTGTATTTGGTCTGCTTCCCCACGCCTCCATAATATCGATCTCACCTGAAGCTGCCCATGTACCATATTTGTCTTCCTCAGGAAGCATCCAGATCGCCGGCCAAAGTCCTTTGCCTGTCGGCAATTTCGCCTTGATTTCGTATCTGCCGTATTTTTTGCTGAACAGGCCCTTGGTCTTTAACTTTGCAGAAGTATAATCATAGGTGCCGAACTCGTCTGTAACCTGTTCTTTTTTTGCTTTGATGACCAGCTTGCCATCGTCGATAAAAGCGTTTTCATTGGAATCCGTATAATACTCTTTCTCGTTGTTGCCCCAGCCAGGAGTTATCCCATTTCCATCCTCGTCCACGATCCAATTCCCAATATCGTAGGTCCATTTGCTGTGGTCGATTTCGGAGCCGCTGAACTCATCAGACCAGACAAGCGACCACTCGGATTTATTCTGTTTTGTTTTTAGCATTTCATTTTCCGGCTTATCTTTAGGAGCCGCGTTACTTGCTGCAGGTAAAATCATCATGGCACTCAATAAAAGAGCCAAGGTCTTCTTCATACCAATTCCTCCTTCATTATTTTACAAGCGTTAAGATCGGTTTCTAAAACAAACCACCTCCTTTTCATGTAAATCACTTAGCATAAAGTACATTTTGTCATGACAAGGAGGTGGCAGAACTTAACTTTCTATAATGAATGTTGTAATCGAATGGCCAGGCAGCTCGGCTTTTGCAGTCTTGCCTCCGACACATAGTGAGAATGACTCTGCAGCGTCTGCATTATTCATGACAACCGCAACAATGGAGCCATCTTCATTTTTAAATGATACTGCTTTTAAAGAATCATGATTTAATTCATGTCCGATTCTTACAGCGTTTGGCTTAATGAACTTGCTGAAGTGTCCAATGTAATAAAAGGAACTGTTATAGTGAACCTCTCCAGTTTTTGTATCGACGATGACCGGTGCGTCGCAATAATTGCCTACATGGTTCGGCCCGCCCTGTTCATTCAGGACAATATTCCAGTCAATCCAGCCTTCAAGCCAGTTATTGATATCACCCATGATGTTCCTAGCGTAACGTTCTCCAGTATGCCATGCGCCCAGCTGTACTCCGCCTTCAATGCAGCCTTCTGTAAAAATCAGGTGCTTGTCAGGGAAGTCTTCATGAATCTTGCTCAAATTCTCGAATTCCTCTGATACATACCAATGGAGACCTGTGCCCCAAATATATTTTGCAGCCTCGGAATCTGATAAAATCGTTTTTGCCCGCTCATAGGCGATATCCCTGTTATGATCCCAGATGATAATTTCTTTATCTTCCAGGCCTTCCTGTTCCATTACAGGCCCTAAATGATTTTTAACGAAATCGCGTTCTTCTTCTGCACTATATCTGCAGGAGTCCCACACTTGAGTTGCCTCCGGTTCATTTTGAACGGTGATGCCCCAGATCGGGATTCCTTCTGATTCCATTGCCTTGATATATTTCGTGTAATACAAAGCCCATGTTTCATAAAATTCAGGCTTCAGCTTCCCTCCATTATTCATTTCATTATTCGTCTTCATCCAGGCTGGAGGGCTCCAGGGAGAAGAAAGGATCGTCAATCCCTCTCCCCTAGCCTTTACAGCATCCTTAATGAGCGGCAGAACGTATTTCTGTTCGCGCTCTATCGAAAACGTTTTGAGTTCGACGTCATTTTCCTCAACATAGGTATAATTTTCAAGGGCGAAATCACAGCTGTGGATATGTGTCCTTCCAAGGCTGTAACCAAGACCTGTCTCCTGGTTAAAATAGCTGTCGATTACTTTTGCTCGTTCTTCCACGGGAATTTGAGCCAGTGTGTAAGCAGCTGCTTCTGTAAAAGCTCCGCCGAATCCCATGAAGGTTTGATATTTCTTTTCAGGATCAAGCTTCATCACTAGATCTTGGCCAGGCTCATCTGTAAAAGAAATATTGCCCTTATCAGCAAAACGTTCTCCGGTATTCTTAGCACTCTGTATCATTTTTAATTCCATCTGTCAGCACCTCATCTATTAATCTAGGTAAACATCCATCCCTGATACTTTTCCGTCCCTAACAGCTTGTGCATAGGTTTCCTGCAGCTGCTCGCCATGAACCTCAACCTCTTCGCCATTCATATGGAGGACATATTTTACTGTCTTGGCACCATCGTCTCCGAAAGTATTTCTCTTTGAAGGATTGTGATAGGTTACCTGAGTCTTGCCCAACATTGTAAATTGCACCTTGCCCTCTGCATCGAAAAGCCATGAAGGAAGAATCGGCTCAAGCTTCAGTATCAACCCTTCTTCATTTACGTCAAAAAGCTTTTTCCCCATCATCATCAACTGCCAGATGCTTAAGAATTCTGCCGTTGTTCCACTCAGCCTCGCGACAAATCCTTGTCCATGGAGGCTGGAATCAGGGTTCACGCTGCTCGCGATAAAGGATGAATTTTCAAGGACGCTTCTTCCGTACACTTCTGGATCCATGAATGGCGGCATCGCATAGTTGATATCTTCATAGAACTCTTCATACAATCCGGACTTCAGGACACTGAGCAGATACTTGAATTCCATATGCATGAAGATGGATTCGCGCTCAAGCCATCCTGGAGTGAATGCCCTCGCACGGCCGATATCAAAGGTTTGGTCTTCGAGAGATCCGGAAGTTTTGTACATTTTCAGCTTCGCATCGTAAATTTCCGATTTCCTTACATGCTGATATGTCGACAAGGCTGTTTGATGATCAGCAGTCTTCAATGCCCTTGCAGGACCTTCAAGGAAATGCGGCAGAACAGACACTTCAAAGCTATTAACCTTCACTAAAGGCAAGCCCTTTTTATTCAGTTTTTCATTTCCGCTTCCATCGAAGATCTTTTCCCAGTCAACAGCTTCGAAGGAGAAATAGGTAGGAATCAGCCCATTACCTAGCTCTGTTGCCTTGTCAATACCCGCTTTTGTCTTAAGAAGCATTTGCTCTGCATAAGCAGTAAGCTTTTGTAACCCGATATTCTTTTCCGTACCTTCAAAGCCGTTTTTTACTAACTCGCGGTATTTTTCACGGGCAGCCGCTGTTCGATCCCAGTAGCTGTAATCATCCAGCTCGCCATTTTCAAATTGATTCAATAATTCCACAACTGACTCAGCCAGATCGGCTACTTCTGCAGGAAGTGTAACCTCCAGTTCGCCAGCCTCTCCAGAAGATATGACAAATTCGAGCAGGCGTTTCAGTTCTAATGTCTCACTCATTGCTGAACCGAAGATTCCTGGCAGGCCATTCATGGAATCATTCCAGCCTGGCTTATTCGCTTCCATTTCCACACCCATACCATAAGGATCCAATGTTGAAAATTTCAGCAGTACAAGCGAGAATAGTTTGCTGTAAAGATTGGATGTAAAGAACTCACCGTCAGGCTTCCTCACCCAATTTGACTCTTTCTGATGTCCAAATTCAGTAATGGCATCGTATTGGCGGACCTTGCCATTTGCCAGGACATATTTTTCAGAACGCGGATTCACAAATACTGGGCTAAGGAAGTATTTGTAGCCATAATCATCAAACAATAGCTGCGCTTTATTATCCGGATACACCTTCAAATAGTTTTCAACCAGGTCAAGATTGTACGTCCAGTGATCCATCCAGTAGCCTTCTCCAAACTCAGCTTCAATGTTCTGGGAGCTCCTTGAAAGGACTTTTTTCAGGAAATCCGGAAGTGACGAGGCAAGCTGAATGTCGCTATCCGAGATCGTTTGAAGTAAATCGCCTGGTGTATAGGTTCCGCTCAGCTTCTTTTTAATGAATTCAGCATCCTTTTGCAGAGGAACCAGCTCATCCAGCCATCCCCAATCAGACTGATCTTTCAATTCAAAGCTTGCTCCTTTTACAACGAGCGGATTATAGCCATCCGCCTGGATCAGGCTCATGAACAGCTTGATATTGTAGTCTCTCGTCTCAGGATGGAAAAAGACATCATTCCTGCGGTTCTGGTTCACATCACGGAAGTTTCCGTTCCCCTGCGAGAAGAATTCAGGAGCAAGCGAGAAAAAGTTATAATCCCTCTCTAAATCGCCGTGCTTGCGGGAAAAAACATAATAAGTAAATGCTGAATCATCACTCTCCAATTCAATCGGAAAACCGCCGCGCAGCACATTGTCAAGGTAGCTTTGGTTTACATAGGCATCAAATAGAGGTGACGCTGTCTTCGTTTCAACATCCTTCGTAATTTCTGTAACAAGACTTTGCGCTTCTTCGTATTTTCTTTGCATATATCCGGCAGCTCGAATGTCAGCTGCTTTTTCATTGATAATTTCGATGTCCTTGACATGACCGATCAGTGTATGGAAGCTCAGCTTTCCACCCTGTTCAAGCACTCTGCCCATACCGGAGAAACCGGAAGGAACCTTATTCGAGGTTACCGGCTCAGCTGCTATTAACTCATCAATAGACGATTTTTCAAACTCATCAGGATAAGATAGTGAACTGTTGGAGCCAAAAATCAGTTCCGCGTCCACGATTGGCTTGATCAGCTGACCTTCATCATCAAAGCTTAAATAAAAGTGTCCCTTGGATACCTCTTCTACTTCCGCTGAATCATTCGTAGATGAACGGACTCGATAGTATGGGATACTATTTTCAAGATTGAATACATCCATCCAGCTTTTCAGCGTATTCCCAACTGCTTTATAGGCAGCGTCATCAATTCCGAACGGGATAATCGCAGGCAGCCCATCAATGATCTCAAATTCAAGTGGACCCTCAGAAAGATTTTCGACTTCTACCTTTCTTGCGAGAGCGCCAAAGTTCTCATTCGGAAGCGTGAAATACGTTACAACTGTTTTCACGCCATATTGATGGTTGATTTCTTCGAGCTTCATCTCATTTTCTTTTATATACATCGTTCTCTTTCGGTCTTTCTTGCTTCCATATGAAGAAAACGGCTCAAAAACGTTATTTCCATTCAGCTTGATGAATGTGCGGAAACCATTTGTCCCTACTCGCTGATACGCCTGATTTGCCGGGAAAAATTCAGTTATAGCATGATTTTTATCCTGCACACCGAAGCTGACAATTCCCTGCCCTCGGTTGACGTAGAACGCCCAGATTGGTATACCGTATAAACCTGCCAGGCCAGGGAGAAAGCTTGAGAATGTTTTTGCCTGGTCGAATTCCTGTATTACAAGATATTGATTATCATCAAAGCTGTATCTTTCCATTATTGATCACTCCGAAGTCAGTGGATTTAGATTGAACGGTTCCTGATAATTTCTGCATAACGGTAACCGCTATCTTTAAGGATTCTTTCCTGAGTTTCAAAATCAACATAAGTAATTCCAAAACGTTTGTCGTAGCCAAATGCCCATTCGAAATTGTCGAGCAATGACCATAGATAATATCCAGCGATGTTCATGCCCTCTTCATTAAGCTCGGCAACTGCCTGAATATGCTTTTCTACATAATCCTGTCTGTCAGAATCATGGACACGATGGTCATCTGATACGTGATCATCAAACGCCGAACCATTTTCGGTAATATAGATTGGCAGATTCGTATATTCCTTGCGCAAGCGGTGTATCAGCTCTTTAAATTCAGCCGGTGATATATCCCATCCCATTCCGGTCTTCGGATAATCCGAGTATGCACTCTTGAACAGGAAGTCCGATGCTGCATTGAATTCAACAAGACTTCGATTATAATAGTTGATTCCAAAGAAATCACATTCTACTGAAATCTTCTCCAAGTCGCCTTCCTGGATAAAGTCGAAGGAATGGACATATTTGGAGAACAAATTCATCATGTCTACCGGATAATGACCTTTAAGCACAGGATCCAGGAACCACCTGTTCGTGTAGCCATCCGCATTATTGGCAGCCAGCTGATCATTTGCAGAATTGCTTGCCGCGTACATCGGTGACAGGTTCAGCGTGATTCCGATCGGAGTTGTGGAAGCAAATTTCCCTTTAAGCAAGGAAACCGCCTCACCATGGGACAGAAGCATATGGTGGACAGCTTTCAGCGCCTCTTCCATATTGGTATGGCCTGGCGCATGGACTCCCTGATGGTAACCGAGGAAACCTGCGCACCAGGGCTCATTATGGGTAATCCACATCTCGACATGCTCATCAAGTTCCTCAAAGCATTTCTCTGCATACTCCATGAACCAATCTACGGATTCTCTGTTTGTCCAGCCGCCTTTTTCATGGGCCCACATTGGCAAATCCCAGTGGTAAAGAGTCACCGCAGGCTTAATGCCATTTTCATTCAAGAGTGTTATAAGCTTTTTATAAAAGTTCATTCCAGCTTCGTTATACTTGCCCTGCTCTGGGAAAATCCTTGGCCAGGCAATCGAAAAGCGATAGGAATCCACTCCAAGTGTCTTTAAAATTTCAACATCCTTCTCATATAAGTGGTAATGGTCACACGCGATATCCCCGTTATCCATATTGAAGACCTTGCCGGGAGTGCGTGAAAATGTATCCCAAATGGAAAGGCTCCTGCCGTCTTCTTTATACGCCCCTTCAATCTGATAGGAAGATGTAGCGCTTCCGAAAATAAAATCTCTTGAAAATCTAGTCATCTATTTCTCACCTCAAATGTTATTGGTCTTCTCTCTTGTAAACTTTGATGTAATCCACTGTCATTCGTTGTGGGAACTGGGTTGTTTCATCCGGATATCCAGGCCATTTCCCCCCGACAGCAAGATTCAGCTGCAGGTAAAATTCTCGGTCAAAAGGTGCAAAACCAGGCTGCTGTTCCTCTGATTCCGGAGCCTTGCTGAACCATTCAGTCTGCCTTGCATACAGGACATCATCCACATACCATCTGAATTCGCCTGGTTCCCAATCAAGGGTAAAAACATGGAAATCATCAGAGAATTTTTTACTGTCAGGAAGCGTATAATTTTCACCTGTATATGTGTGAGGCATTCCGTAATGCAGAGTTCCATAAACCGTACCAGGTTGATGGCCGATCAGCTCCATGATGTCAATTTCCCCGCAGGCAGGCCATCCAGTATACTTTTCCATATCCTCTGGCATCATCCAGATTGCTGGCCAGATTCCCTGGCCTTCAGGCAATTTCGCCCGAATCGAAAATCGTCCGTATGTCCAGGCTGCCTTTCCCCTTGTCGTCAATTTAGCGGATGTATAATCCATCCCGTTATAATCTTCATTCCTGGCCTCAAGAACGAGCATGCCATTTTCGATTCGCGCGTTTTCATTCCGTCTTGTATAAAACTGGGACTCTTCATTCCCGAACCCAGTGCCGGCCTCAACAAAATTCCATTTGTTTTCATCTATTTCAGAAAGACTAAAGTTTTCTTCCCAAACTAACTTCCACTCTGCTTCAGCTTTTGAAAGCGTCATCATTTCTTTGTGTAATTTCCCATGATTTTTTGTGTCCACCTAAACTGCCCCCTTCTGAAAAACTGAATGCTTTGAACAAAACATATCTCAATTCCTATTCTACCTTTGACAGCCGGGCATCTTGAGATAGAGAATTTTGTTTAGGGTGTCAATATTTTAGAAGAGCGTAAAATCCTATGAAAACACTTCCAAAAAAAACCTTAAAATAAAAAAAGAGAGCCAATTCAGCTCTCTTCACCCATTCATTTCCCGATATTCTTTTGGGGATATACCTTCGACTTCCCGGAACACTCTCGCAAACTGCTTTGGGTTCTTGTAGCCGACCATCTCACTGATTTCCAGTATTTTAAAATCCGTCTCCTTCAACAGCCGCTTTGAACTTTCTACTCTGACCATTTTCAGATAGTCAACGAAGTTTTGTCCAATATACTCCTTGAACATATGGCTGAAATAGGAGTAATTCAATGAAATGTAATTGGCAACTACGGCTAAATTCAAATCCTTATGGTAATTTTCCCTTATATACGCAATCGCCCTGTCCATGTACTTTTGCTCTGAATACACTGCTTTTACCTGTTTATTGTATTCATGGATTCTCATCAGCAAATCCTCGAGAGCATGGAAGTATTCATGGAAGTTGTCAAAGTTATAGATATTGTCGATCTTATTTAATAGCTCGAACGTTACAAGAGATTCTTCCCCCAACCTCTTGAAGAAGCCTTTGAAAATCGTCTCATTGATTTCCTCGTTAAGGTTTTCAAGATAATCGATGCTGCTGTGGGCAATGACATCAAAGTCCATAACCTGTCTAAGGTTATCTTTAATTTCCTTTTCACGTTCAGTCCCCAGCATATTGGAAATTTTATTGATCAGGTCTGCCGGAAGCGAGGCTACTTCTGGTTTCTCTTTAACATTCTCATATAAAATGATCTGGCGACGCGGATAAAGGAAATGATACTTGATCGCTGTTGCTGCCTGACCATAAGTTTTTTTAAACTCTCTTATATCCTGTGCCTTTTCGCTAATTCCAATGGTAAAAACCGAATGCCTGTCCCTGCCAAGCTGTTCTTTCAGAATGGAGAATTGCTCAAAGTCTGCCGAAATGATGGTTACCCGGCCGTCTTTATCAAGGAAGGGAATACTGTCACTGCTGGAATAGAGCAGCTGATTAATCTTATTAAGATAGTCCTCGCCATCTATATCTCCATCCACCTGAATGATTCCCACGTAGTATCCATCCGGATAAGATTCAATTTTCATTTTCTTATAAAGATCTTCTACAACTTCCTGTTGAATATTAGGATTAAGCAAAATGTAATTCAGTTGACTGGCACGGTAGTCATCCATATGCTGGTAGGTCATTTTCTGGCTGTTTTCCAGTTCTTCTATGATGGTATTCAAAGTTTTGAATAGCTCTGTGCGGTTTACCGGCTTCAATAAGTAATCTTTTACCTTATGTTTGATCGCTTCCTTGGCATACGTGAAATCATCGTATCCGCTGAGGATTACAATCGATGTTTTTATTTCTTCCTGCTGTTGGAGTTCCCTGATTAATTGAATACCATCCATCCTTGGCATTTTAATATCTGTGATCACGATATCCGGTTTATTCTCCAATATACCGTCAAGAGCTTCCTGTCCATCTGAAGCGATGAATGTTTCAAAATCTGGATATTCCCGCTTGATCATTGCCTGTATACCCAGCCGGATATTTTTCTCATCATCTGCTATAAGAACTTTATACACTTCGGCTGCCTCCTTTCATGATTTTACTAGGCAGTTTTACCGTCACCATTGTGAATGCACCTTTCTCACTAGTAACAAACACTCCATACTCCGTCCCATAGTAAAGCTGGATTCTCTCATTCACATTGTGAATACCTATTCCATTTCCACCTTTAGAACCGGGATTTTGATTTTCCGTCCCTGTTTGAATGGATAAGTTGAGCGATTCACACTCCTCTTTTGTCATCCCCACACCATTATCTTTTATCTCAATGATGATATGGTCCTCTGAACATCTCGCATTCACCTGCAGGATGCCTTCATTTTTCTGGTCGTTAGGAATGATTCCATGTTTGATTGCATTCTCAACGATCGGCTGCAGCGACATTTTCAGAACTTCCTGGTCATACAGTTCATGGGGGACAGCAATGTTCAAGGTTAGCAAGCCATCCAAACGCAGATTCATAATCTCCACATAGTTCTTTATATAATTCAGCTCTTCATCAAGTACTACAAAGTCATTCTTCCATTTAAGATTGTAGCGCATCATTTCACCAAGTGAGGTCACGGCATCAGAAATAGGATACTGTCCTTCTATTTCTGCCATCATCTTGATGTTTTCCAATGTGTTGTAAAGGAAGTGAGAATCAATTTGGGTTTTCAACGCCTTTAATTCTGTTTCTTTTGCTGTTGCCTGCTTGTTGACAGCTTCGGCGATCAATCCATTCATTTTACCAAGGAGACTTTTGAAATGAAATGCCAGCTCCGAAATCTCATCTTGCCCACCAATTTCAACATCAACAGAAAAGTCGCCCTGTTCTACCCGCTTCATTGAATCTTTCAATTTGTACATTTTTTTCAGGAGCAATAAAACCAGTACATAGGTGACAAAAGAAAGAATAATAACAAGAAAAATAATTCCGCTAAAAATGACATTCCTTGTCTTGGCTGTTTCCGCATATAGACCTTCAAGCGAAATGACATTCAGCAGATAGGCATCCAAATCATCAATATAGGCAGTGATGACAAGATAAGGTGTTTCATTGTTTTCGAATTGAAAACTGCCGGTGCCTTCGTGTTTGGATTTGTTGAATTTAAGTTTGAGTTCTTCAGTGTCAATTCCCTCATCTTCAAAATAGGTGTGATGGAAATTCCTGATCATGTTGTTATCCTTATCAATGACGACATAGACCGAATCAGGATCCTGCACCGTTCCGAACATCTTAGGGAAAAAATTTTTAAGGAACATATTGATTTCGATGATGCCTAAATGTTCATCCTTAGGGTAATCCAATTCCCGCAACAATGAGATTTTCGCTGTGTTTTGCGATGGCAGTCTCTCAAGGACATCCTCTGTCTGCTGATCGAACCACCACACCTCCATCCCGTTCCTGTTGATGACCTCTTCTCTCCATGGCTTATCCATGATTCGATCTTCTTTAAAGAGAATCGGCCACATTTCGGTTATATATGGATTGGTTGTATACAGGCGAATATTTTCAATCGCTGGGTTATTGGCCTGCAGCCTGGTCACATTCGACAGCTCATTCATTCTGAAATCAATCAACTGATCAATATTTGCTTCGTTCCTGCTTTTCACAAAATCAATGAATTCTATGTCCGAAACGACCATTTGGGCCGTTCGTCTCATTGATTCAATATTGTTTTTTATATGGATTTTCTCGATTTCAAGAGCATTTTCACTTTTAATCCTGATTTCATTGATCGCTCTGTCATACACGTTACTGGAATAAATAGAAATGAAAATAATAATAGGAATAATGATAATAATGATATATAAGGCAATCAGCTTTTGCTGCAGGGAAAGTCGATTTAACCATGATGCAGCTTTGTTAATTGTTTTTTGGAAATTCACATTTTCACATCCATTTTTTCCGCATAAAAAAATTATAAATTATATTCAATATTAATATTGTGGTAAAGTGTTTCAATTTGATGAAATTATGTTGTGTAATCCATCGCAGTGATACTTGGCTGTATGCAAAAAGAGGAATAGACTGCCCCCTCAAGAAATTTAATTCTAGAAGG
>ENA-ORXC01000786-ORXC01000786.1-marine-metagenome-genome-assembly--contig:-NODE-786-length-20812-cov-10.850494_pt1 | contig 20812 bp, 27 predicted proteins | sample MGYA00237865_ERZ511478 | MGnify/ENA metagenome assembly ERZ511478 | reverse complement strand
TTTGAGCTGACGCCGAATCATCCGGAGTCAGACGCCGCATCATGATGAGTCAGCGGGGCGCTGGATGGCCTCACGCCAGATCAGGTCGATCGGCGTGTCCGTAGCTTCCACTAAAAAGATGGAGGCCGTTGTAGCAGATGTTGGACGCGTACAGCGAGTCACGAAGGAAGCGTGCCACGTGGAAAGTGACGTTTGAAAGTGATGAAATGGTGAAAGTAGGGTTCCACGTGGCGTGAAAGGCCAGAGGTCTTACAGAAGGATTCTCATGTGCATATGGGCACTGACACCGCCAAGTGGTTCGAGCTGCCATCCCCTCGTTCTGTCTTCCCTTAAGTTCAACTGGCACTTTTCTCGTCTTTAGCTGTGTCCCAGAAGATTTTGCTGCCGCAGAGGCGGCAGCCGCGAGCCTATCGTCGGCGACATCCCCCCCGCCGCCCATCGCCCCGCGTCGTCTACGGCGCCGATCCGGATCGGACCGCTGTGCGACTCCGCCGGCGCCGTCAAATCGTTCGACAATCGGCCCCTCCCCCACGGGCATGTCTGCACGGGAGCCTCACCAATAGTCGGCGCGGCCGGTTTCGCCTCTTCCACGGCGGCCTACTGAGATTGGGGGGGCGTATGCGGCCACGCAGGGGGTTTCTTTTCATTCCCCTGTCGGAGACGTTGTGTGCGGGTTGGCAGCCGAAAACGGCTGCGTGCGCACTTCACCCGAGGCCCCGATTCCGACTCGCTCCTGCCCTAAGAAGTCGGAGCGCATCCGGGGGCGCACAAGCGGACGGGGGGGGTTGAGCTTGACGTGGACAAGCACGCGGGACGCCGCTCCGTGCCGATGTCGACCGGATAATCCGTGAACCGGATGAAGGTCGTCGGCGCACCAGAGCTGGGAATCTCTGCCGTGGACGAGAAGGAGCTGCACCGGCTGACCAAGAGGGCGGCGACCTACGTTGAGAAGGTGACGTTTTGTAACCAGCCGCGGGTCACACTGGCCTCCGCTATTGAGTTCCGGGAGGACCTGGAGCGGCGCCTCGCTGTTTTCCAGAAGAGGGGCTACCCAGAAGAGGGGGCTACACGGCGGTCTTTTCACGTTTTTATTGGTAAGGTGGTGCCCTTTTCTTCGTGCACAAATTGTCAGCACATGCCTGCTCTAGTATCCGTGCATTTGATTGGGGCACGTGATCGTCACCTGTCGAAGCTGCAATGAATGACACTGCCCCCCATGACACGTCAGGAGGTGCCGCCTCTGCTATCACTGTCAGGGGCCGTTCTGGAAGCACAGTGGGACCGAGTGGGTCACATTACATTATCGGACCGCTGCAGAAGGCCAGTGGGCCGAGAAAAAAGAAAACCGCGATGTCTCATTTTTGTGACACGCACCATATGGCACGTCCCCCAAAATCGATGGCACGCCCAGGAGAGGTTACAGTGCGGCTTTTTGTTTCCATTTTGTTTTCCCTCGACTGTTCCACCAATGGCATGTCAGATCGCGTGCGCCCCGCCGTTTTGACAGCTCGGGAGATCATTCTCGAGTGAAGCAACCCGTGACAAGGACAATCGCCGTCCTCCTGCCTGTGTGAAAGGCGTCGGCGTGATGTCGTTGGCGTGATGCGGCCCCGACATTTTGATCTCCTGGGGCACAGTGGTGCCCGCGACGGCGACGAGGCCGCCGAGGCGGACGTGGAGCGGGTGCGATCGAGGTGGTTCAAGACCGGCGCCGCGGTTGGCGCGATCGGCCTGCAACCCCGGCGCCGCGGTCGTCGCGGTGGACGGCCTGTACCGTCTCCACGGCGGCGACGCAATCGAGGAGGAGCGTGTTCGCCGCGTCGTGTTCGGCGTCGACCCGCGCGCTGTCATCGAAGGCGCGGCGGTCGGCAAGGGCGGCGAGGTCGCTACGGGCGGCGAGGTCTTCGAGGCGCACGCGGAACAGGAGTCGTCGGGCGTAGACCTGCGCTCGGTCGGCACCGACGCGGCGGTCGCCAAGGGCGGCGAGGTCGTCGAGGCGCACGCGGAGCGGGAGGCGTCGGGCGTCGACCTGCGCGCTGTCAACAACGACGACGCGGCGGTCGCCAAGGGCGGCGAGGTCGTCGAGGCGCACGTGGACGTGGTCCTGTTTCTGAGCGCCGCGCTCGCCAACGACGCGGCGGTCGTCCACAGCGCCAAGGCCGTCGCCGTGCTCGTGGAGGCGCTTCTTGCTTTTGGCGCGGCGGTCGTATCGCGCGGCGAGCCCGTCTAAGCGCACGTGGGGGCCGTCCTGTGATCGGCCCCGTCATCAACGTCGACGTGGCCGTGGGCAGCATGTTCGCCGCAGCGCTGCGGTATGCTGCCATTTCCATGCAGCAGCACCACGTTCCACGTGCAACCATATGCTCTGTGATCGGCGTGAGTTCGGCGCAGCTGGAGAGGTGGATAAGGTACTGGAGGGCGAGCCAAAGCGTTTGGCGGGTGCCCGAGCGCCAGAACCTGCATGCGGACTCGTGCTGGCTGGACAACCAGTTTCTGCGCGCCGTGCTGGCACTCGTACGAGAACACCCCCTGGCTCTGCTGCGAGAGCACTCGGCCATGTTGACGGCAATGAGGTCGACGCCGGAGTTCTCCGAGATCAAGGTGTCGAAAAGCACCGTCGACCGCATGCTGCGGCGTCTGGGGTTTACGCGCAAGGTCATCATCCGGCTGTATCATGCGGCCAACCCGGAGCGCAGGCGACAGCATGCGGTGCTTCGTCAGATGGCTGGCACGAGCTGCATCGTCTCCATTGATGAGACGCACACGGACGGACGGGACGTGCTCCGTCGTTGTGGGCGGTCGCTCCGACATGAGCGGCTCGACTTGCGGGACCTGGACCCCCGTGTTGTCGAGCGCGTAAGCACGACCATGGCTGTTGGCGCCGACGGGAAGATCCTGGGGCTTCACTCCGTCATCTGCGAGCGCGCCCTCACGAGCCATGATTGGCGTCTCTTTCTCGGCCGGTTGTTGCCGACTTTGGGCCGCTACACCCCCGGAGTTCCTTGCCACCTCCAAGCCCCGAACTGTGTCCTTCTGTTTGATAACGCCCCAATCCACGACGCGGCGGGCGACGAGTTCCTTGAGAATAATGGCATACCCTTCATCCGGCTGCCGCCATACTCCCCGGACCTGCAACCCATCGAGGGTGTGTTTAACGACCTGAAGGTGATCATCCGCAACCTCGTCTACTTCAACAAGGAACTGGTCTCCGACGGTGTGCGGCTTCAAGCGCTTGGTGCCAGCCTCATTACGTGCGGTCAGGTCATCGGGCAGTTCCATCGTGTAGAGCGCAAACTCGCCTTGGTGACTTCCGGGCGCGCTCTATAATAAACACCTCTCTTCTAAACAGCTCTCTTCTTGTCTCCTGTTGTCGTCACCCGCGTGGTCTCTCTCTAGTCCACGTTTTCTCTCTCCTTGAGCAGGCGCTTGCGTTTTTTCCAGTCCCCAAGTTGCATGCTTCAGCAGCAGCGCGCACTCATGCGTCTCCCGACAGTCTTCCGTCACCCATGACGCGCACATGTGAAGTCCGCGTCGCGCGTCGTCCTGTTCAAGACTTCTTGTTCTGCAAAAAGAAGCCCTGTCTTGGTCGTTCAAGGCCAAACTTGGCCATGTCGCTGTCTTTGCCTTGGACGAGGTGGGTGCCACGGTGGCCATGGAATCTCGTTCGAAGGAAGAGCGTTTCGAACGTCTGCGCAGCACTTTTGCAGAAGTTCGTCGCTGAGAAGCGCCTTGTAACAAGTATCAGTGCTCTTCGAGGAGCGGTCACACTGAAGGAAACGAGTTGTCTGGGAAAACGCGATGCATTTCTTTTCCAGGAAGTGAGAGGCAACCATGATCCGCGTCGCTTTCGTCATACAAACCCAATAGTTTTTCGACGTCCCGCCAGCCTTTCCTGGAAGTCATGAAACGACTTGCATTGGTGCTTGGTCCGCCCCTCTCGACGTGTCACTTGCCGTCAAGTGGCGCGGGACGGCACGGGTTGTTGCGGCTTTGAGCCCTATTGCTCGCGATTGCACTCGCCTACTCCTCACGCCCGCTGGCGGCGGCCGCTGCGACGTCGAGCCACGTCACTGCGGCGGCAGTGCCTGGTCTGGAACGATTTCGTCGCTGTGCCAGGCGCGCTGCCAGACACCAGCGCGCTCTGGCATTCCGCCTTTCTTATTAGGGCTCCGGCGTCTCCTGCAGCGGCATCGGCGGGAGGGGGGGCTGCAAAACCTGCGGTAACGCGGACGTGAAAAAAATCGTGACGCCACCGCCGCCGCCGGCGCTGTGTCCTCAGCAGCGCTCGGTGACGGCGCCGCGATTGACGAAGGAGGCTGTTGGCGGCGACGGCGGCGGGAAGACTACGAGCAGTCGGCGCCGCTGACAGTCTGTCTCACGTGCGCGATCGAAGCCTTGCGGCCGTCGAGATCAGCTATTCGTGGCCTTCCCGCCGCGGTAGCCGTCACTGAGCGGACAGCGGCTCCGTCGCCGCCCGCGGCGCCGTTGAGAGCCTGTTTCACGTCCGCGTTCTCCGCCTTTCCGCCGTCGCCAGCAGCCGCTGTCGGCTTGGCGACGGCGACCGTCGCGCCGCGGTCGGCGCGGCGACGGAGACCGCGGCAAGGTCGCTACTGGTAAAAGGCGACGGCGGCCACGCAGCCGTAGCGGACGTGGAGCAGGCTTTCAAGGGCGCCGCGGGCGGCGACGGGGCCGCTATCGGCTCGGTTACGGCGATTGTGGCCAGGATGTCAACGGTTCACGGCAACGGCGGCAAGGCTGTCGACTTGGACACGGTCGCGGAACGTCCATGTGCTGAGCGGCGTTGTCGCGTCCGTCGCTTCGGCTTTTCGATGCTTTTTCATTTGACGATGACGAAGATGAGGCCATATCCACCTGCACATCCAGACCTCTGTGGATGTTGAGCGGGGGTGGCCGCAAATGGATGGGCTGTGGTCGCGTGGCTGACGCAAACAGCGTAGGGCGAAAACCGGGGGTGTGGCGCGCGGTAGGAAGAGTGAATGACGGGTTTAGCTTGGAGCAAGCCTGGAGCGAAGATGGAGTCGGGAGGCACGGGGCGTGCTGTGGGAGAGAAGTCAACATGGATGCCGCAATCAATGTCAGAATAGTGCGTGGCATTGTGTCTGGGGCGGGAATGTGGGAAGTAAGGGACAGGCCTGCGGAAATAGAAGGGACTGTCGCCGCAATGTGAAGCATACTCAGCCGGGCGGCAAACGGTATAGGCGCAAGAAAATGAATAGGAAAAGAACAAGGCTCTAACATCTTCACGCTGCAGCAAGCACGGTGCTGCGTGAAGTCACCAGCCTCTACATGCCACAGGTTCACTCGAACTCAGATGAAGGGCCGATGCTGGGCTCTCTGGACCCAGAGGCCGGGGCCGTCTCTGCTGTTGCCGTGGCCCTCGCCAACGTTGCCACCAGTTCATCATAGGCCGCTGTTGCTCCTGCGACGGCGGCCTCAGCGTCCACCGCAGCCGCCACGTACACACGAGACGCATCATCGGCGGCGCTGTACTTTGCAGCCGTTGCCGGTGTGGGATGATCCGACCGACGCTTGAGAGTCGTTGCGAGCACGTCAGCATTGGCGACGACCACATGCAAAGCCTGAACGGCCAACAAAGCTCGGCGCGACAGTTATTTCATAGATGGTCGTGATGGAGCCACGTCAGGAGACACAATCGGTCTTGGTGCTCGCAAAGCGCCAGTGCGGTGGCTGGCGTCGGGGCGCGAGGGAGTAGCGCCGCGCGTTTGCCGTCGCTTACGCCGGAGCGCCGCGGAGACGGCGTCGCTGCCATCAGGCGCCTTGTTGGCACGGGCGGCGCCAACGTCGGCCCCCAAAGGCTCCGGCATGCCGCCCCAGTAAACCAAAGACGCCGCAGACGAGGTTTTCCGCCCCCAACTCCGCCGAAGGGCGGCACAACGAGCTGCGAATCGTCGGTGAAGAGAGGTTGAGAGCCCCAAATGGTCGGGAAAAGCAGGAGGGCGCCGACGGCTGGCATCCCTGCTGCTGGCATCCCAGCGAATAGAGCAAAGGTAGACGGAAGGGAGCGTGGTGCGGTCCATGATGTGCAGGGAGCGGGGGAGAGCAGCGAGCGGTGGAGAGCAGCGAGCTGGGGAGAGCAGCGAGTGGGGAGGGGAGAGCAGCGAGTGGGGGAGAGCAGCGAGTGGGGGAGAGCAGCGAGTGGGGGAGAGCAGCGAGCGGGTGCGAGCAACGAGCCGGTGCGAGCAGCCAGCGGGTGCGAGCAGCCAGCGGGTGCGAGCAGCGTGACGTTGCTAGCGCGTACCGGCGCGAGCAGCTCGGACGGCAGTCAGGCCTGCGGAAGCAAACGCATCAGATGACGGGAGCGCAAAGGATCAGTGCGCAAGGAGTCAGCGCCCAATGATGAAACAAGCCTGCCTCAGGCCCTGCAGGGCCGTGAGATTGCGCGCTATCTCAACCGGAGATTTTCCATTGACTGCAGTGATCAGCTGACGGGGCGGTCATTGGTCAAGGTGTCCTCTCTGGAACGACTGCACTTCCAGATCGCAGCTCTCGCTGCCCGCAGCATCATGCTGTCAATTCTCAGCAGTCCAAGGGGCGTGGCGTGTGCCGCCCGCACCGGCTCAGTGGTCCTGCCGCGGCCTATGAGACGCCGCCAGAGAGACGGCTACGTGAATCATCTGGGTCACCGGGGGCGGGGGGCTTGTTGCTGTCGTCCTTGGTTGTCGACAGTCACCCCTTTGCCGGTTTGGGGCCGCTGTTGTTCTCCACAAGCCCGTCGCCGCCCGCCAGCCATGGTGGTGGCTCCCCCCGTTAGGGACGTCAATATAGCGAGCAGAGTCGCCCGGCCACCTCCCTGAGAAATGGCCATGCGAAAGGGACGGCGTGGGCGTCAGCCAGGGCCGAAGGTGGGGGAGTGACGACTCGCGGAGGGCGGCAACGGCGCAACGTCGATGCAACCGCGTCGGCCGTGTCGTCTGCTTGTCCCCAGTTACCGCAGCGGCAACTACCGGCGTGTATCACGGCCCCAGGGTGATCGGTAGAGGCATCCCCTCGTGCGCCAGCGCCGCGGCCGCAAGCCGCCCTCGAGGCGCCAGCGGCGCGTTGCTCCCCGCACCGGCCCCCCTCCCCAAGGCCCGCCGCGGGCCTGGCGCACGCCGACCATGTCCTTCAGGCGCCAGGATGCGGAGCAACGGCGTTTAGATAGGAGCGGCGCGTCTGGGCGCTCAACTACGCCGCAACGTCGTGGTTGACAAGTTCCAATGGCACCAACGACGCCGTGGAAGCTCCCGCTGCGGCCTCCGGCGCCGACGCCCTGCGGCGCCATGACGCCCGCAGAGCGCCGCCGCGCCATGACGCCCGCCGCCGCCCCGCCGCCGCCGCCCCCGCTGACGCCGCCGCTTCCAGCCGGCGGCGGCGGCGCTCACGCTGCGGGCGGCGGCGGTGGCGGCGGCGGCTCCCGCCTGTGCAGCCCCAAGACGTCGGACAGGATGTTGACTATGAACAAAGCGGCACCGGGAAGAACACCGGGAAACAGCGAGACCCAGCGCAAAGTGCGCTGAAGATGATGGCGATTGTCACAAGGCAGGCGCGTGTTGCGCCCAGCAGCGCCAGGAAATGGTGAGCGCACTTCCGAAACGTGGTACTTGACCGTTGGGTACGGACAACCAGCACATGAGCGCCTGCAACAACGTCCTCCGAGATGCTGTGTCGAGGGCGACAATCGCAGAGGTCGATCGCCATGCATCTTCTGAACGCCTTTGTTCGAATTGAAGGACAGCTTGCACTTGGAAGGCAGGCACAATTTCCAGACGCTCGCCCTGGACCCTGTCTCATTCCCCCTGCGTCGTCGCCACCGTCGTCGGCGTCACCGCCGTCGACGCCGCGGCCGTCGATCGCACCGCCGATCACATGGCCACCGATGGTCCTGCTGTCGCTGACCGTGACCATATTGGCGATCCTTTCGATTGCCATGCATCGTTGCGGCCTCCGTCGTTGCTGACCCCGCCGTTGCTCACGACACCGCTAATGGCGTCACCGGTGCTGGGTCATTGTTGCTGATTTTCACATTTCCGACCCACCCGTTGATGACGCACGTGTTGATGAACTCCCCGTTTCGGACATCCCGGCTGCATACCGCCCTGTTCTTTACTCCCCGGCTCATGACCCCCTCGTCGATTAGCTCACCTTTGTGAACCGCATCTTGTTGCACCTCGCTGCTGATGAAGCTTCTGTTGGTACCGTAACTCTGTAAAGCCCCCCCGTTGATGATCTTTCCATGGTGCAGTGCACTCTTGCTGCCGCTGTTTGTGGCATGTCAGCCCGGAGCTCTTACAGGCCGCATTTGGACTGTCGGCGATCTAGTCAGCGCCCGCTTGGTCAGTTCCCTGTCGAAAGACGCTCGTTCGCTGCCGCTACGGCAACTCGGTCGACCAGTATCGGTGCCTCCTCGGGCGACAAGCGTGGCGACCTGCGGTCGGCGCCAAGAAGGTCGGCGCTCGCGGATCGGCGCCTGGAACGGCTTCGTGCCAGCGGCGGCGTCGAAGCGAGGTTGGCAGTCAAGGGTTTATGAACGCCGCCGGCTGGTGCTATGTCGTGAGCTGCCCACCCTGGCGGTACCTCCTTTGCAAATTCGATGCCCTCACCTTCTGTTTCACACCACACCTTTGGGCCGAGTCCACTCATGACGTCCGTATTCACCACAGCCTGAAGCGTTAACAGGGTATCCGTGACCCACAAGCAGCACCTCGCCATGATGCTCTTTGCACCTACCGCGACTTGATGGTGCATGCAGTTAATGAAAACGTATAGCTTGCAGGCCAACGCCGTCAGGAATATGTGGGCAGCAACAGCAGGAGAATGGGTTGTGAGCCAGAGCGACCGCTGGTCTGCTGGTCTGCTGGAGGGGAATGGAGGGGAGAGTAGACGGGTGCGTTGCGGCACTGCTCGGACGAGCCTGTGATCGGCGAGCGCTGAGTCCACTCCACAAGCGACGGGGATGCGTCGTCCAGAACAGGGTGTGGAGGAGCCGCTGCGGAAGGTCGCGGCGGCCGCTGCCGCCCGTAGTGAAGGGTTCACAACCAGGTCGGGTCGCCAATTCTCCCGACAGCCGTGATCCTTCTGTGGCTTCTACCCCGCTTTTGCGTCGCTCTGAAGTCCACAGGAGCGCGCGCATATCCGAGGCGGACAACGGTCAAGCCTGAAGGTCAGCTTCCCCACCGAGTCGGCGTTTGTATCGACTTGACAAAGGGATCGTTTACTAATCATCAAAAGAGGAAAGTCAACTCCAGTCGCATCATGTGGCACATGAAGTCACCTTGTTCAACCGGCCGCTTCTTGGAGGTCGCAACAATCCGTCCGTTGCGGTTCAGACACCATCAGCCCAGTCACGGAACATGCATAAAGCGCCGATGTCCGGTCTCATGGCACAGGATGCACACAACGAAGCAATGGTCGCTGAGGCACGGCTTTCGAAGATGAAACACGCTCCCAACCGGGAAACGATGATTCCGTCAGAGACTGGTCACATGAGCCCTGCACCAAGAGGTCACGCTAAAGACACGCAACTGGGAAAATGAATCTGACGAGCCATTTCCGCAGACGAGCAATCAGGAACAAGCACAAACCATCATGACTCTCTACGTCACCAGAAGAGACAACAACGTACCCCGCACAGTGTCGCGCCGGCGTCACGGCGCGCGATCGTTTCGTCGAAGAACTGCGGTCCGGGGAGCAACAGCACGTCGAGAGGGGGTTTTGGGCGCGACGTCTGAGGGGCACGAGTAAGCGGCACGTCGGAGCAATGGTCTGCCGATGTCGTCGGAACGATGATGGTGTTTCGATGGCGGAGAGCAACAGGATGAGGATGGCGCATTGACGACCGGATGACCCGTCACACGGGGTTGGATGGAATCAGTTGAATTGCTATCAGCGATGACCCAGTGTGCGCGTCAAAGACTGAGATCCGCCCGGTTTCGCAGCTCGTTGCGATCGACATTGACCATCTGACGTCGCCTCTCGTCCGCAGAATGGAGCACTGTAAAGAAAAAGCTGTTCCCAAGCGTGACCCAAAGACCATAATTGTATTTAACAACTTCATTGGCTCGTTCAAAGAGACTGTGCGGCGTTCTGGAGGACGACCAGAGTTCAAGTACGGCTGACCTGCCATTGCGTGGCAGCTCCTGTCTTGCGCGGCTTTCTCGCTGTCTTGGGCGCGTGCACCGTCCACACAGCCTTCCTACTGGCAGTTCAACTCCTTGCCCCGTTGCCCCTTGCTGCAATGGAGCCACCTTCAACCAAGCGACTCAGTCGGAGCCGTCCCAGCAGCTCATCGTCCGAAGAAGTCATCGTCATTGACAGCGACTCTGCGTCGGTATGTTCGCCGCCGGCCGCAAAAGCGCACTCTCCTGTGCGTACGGCTGCGAGGTAAGACCATAAGGAAAGAAGAGAGCTCTTTGCACTGCAGGTGCTGTCTCGTGCTTTTTCCGTGGTGTTTGTGGAGGCTAGCAGCATTTCTAATCCCATTCCCTTGAAGAAGCTGACCCCAGACGGACCCACCTCATCGCTGTTGTCCCCTTCTCCTCCGTTGAGCATGCACGATTATCTTTCCATCCTGCAGGCCGACAACTCGCGCTGCCTGCACCCCTCGCCGACTCGTTGCCATCGGAGGCCGTCTGGTCTTCGTCGACGACCCCGTGCCCCCTGTGCCTGCTGCCGTCCCAAAGGAGTCTAAGGCTTCTCAACCGTCGACGCCTGGGCGCTCTGGGGAGGAGCTACCCTCCAAGAAAGTTGTAGTGGCACGGCACCCTCTGGCTCGAGATGCTTCCCGGCGTCTCGTGTCGGCCACGAACTGGCCGCGTCAGTCTCTTGACGGACTCAGGACGCGGACACTCTTTCACACACGCAGTCTGAAGCGCATCGTCCTTCCTGACCCCGCCGTCCAGAAGGAGTTGTCAGATGACTCCGAGGATGACGTCGACTACGCATGGAAGGCATTCATGGACGCTCAGCGCCTCAACACGATGGAGATTGCGCCACCTGCTGCCTTCTTCATGGCGCTGTGGTCTTCATTCGTTGAGGCAGGGCCACTGTGGTCCGACGGCGGGACGGTCGACTTGCTTCAAGACTTTGTCGCCGCTCGCTGCAGGGCCATTGCGCGCGCCGGGCTCCTGCCGCAGGCTGTACAGCATGTGCGGGTGCTCTATGAGCACGGCCTTATCGACGTCCAGGCTGCGGCCGACTCTGTGGGTGTGTTAGTGGACGATTACACCCGATTTTTTCCACCCGAGGACGTAGCGGAGAACGAGCTGCGCTCGAATGAGAGTGAGCGCAGGCCCGCCTCGTAGAGCAACCTGTAGGATTGATAGTCTAGCTATTATATTACAACACAACATGGCCATCCATCCCGGACGCAGCATAACGCCTGTCGCGTCCGTCGGCGGCGCCACCCCCACTCGCCGCGCTCCAACATTGCGAAACCCTCGGCACCGTGCGCTGCGCAACCCCCCGGCCGCCGTTGACTCCGAAGCGGCGTCCCAACGGGCACGGCCCAGTCACGGCCCAGTGCGCCTCACTGCTTCCATGGAGAAAGCTCGTAGCCGGAGTTAAAGAAGAGCTCTTCCCCAACTTCCAAGGGGCGGGCTGCAAAAAAGGCCACACGGATGTCCCCGCCAATGCTCAACAGTCGTGGCTCCACGTTGGGTGCCAGGGAGGAGTGATTGATGAACTTAGTGCGGCTCCCAATGTGTGTCGCGTCTATCATGACGGCTTTCGATACCGCATACAGGTAGCTCAGGCGTTGCGCGTCGTAGACGACGCCGCGACGGTGACCTGTGGCTGTAGTCACTAGCTCTCCGACGTACTCGCCTACGAAATCGCCGCGAGAGGCCGCTTGAGAAACGAGCACACCAAGCCCGTGGGCAGCCGAACGTCCCAGCACGAGGCGAACTCGAAGACCGAGTTGCACCTGGACGTTTCGACAGCGACGCGTACCGACCACGTCAACACCATGCCGCCTCAGAAGAAGACCGCCTGCAGCGGGGCTCGGGCGCTGGGCTGGGCGCCAAAGCTGCTCCCTACCCACGTCACCGGCCACGGATGCGTCCAGGCTCCGCGCCGCCCCGGCGTTGTCCACGCTAGCGGAAGGGTGATAGTGAGCGCCACACGACGTGCATGCGTCCGGGTCGCATTCACGGTCAACTTTGAAACAGGGACACGCGTTTGTCGCACATCGGGACGGGAGCTCGCAGGTGCACCACACTCGGTTTGGGCACATGCTCGTCACGGCGACGGGAAAAGCGCCTGCGGCACGGATAGGCAGTCGCCCGCCCGGCGCACGCACGAAGGAAGGACCCACCGACGCCCATCGTGTGGTGGAACAGCCGCAGTACTTCTCACACGAGACGCCTGCTCTCATACAGCGACAGCGGCGAACGTCGCACGGCCCCAAGTGACGGCAGGGAGAAAACGGGGACGCCAGCAACACCACGTCGTCTTGGCTGCTGCGCGGGGTCGACGCGGTCACAACCGGGGGCGCCGGCAGCACGGGCCCTTCATCGATGTCGGCCACCGGTGGCGCACGGACGGCTTCTTCCGCCTCGACAAGGGGCGGCCAGCTGCCGACTCTGTCCAGGAAGACGGCGACCTGCCGGCAGGATTCAGGAGCAAACTTCGCCAACCGGCACGTGTCGTGCTTCCCGACAACGCGACCCGCGGCGCGAAGCAGCGCGACGTCCACAGAGCTCCAACTGCGCTCACAACCGGCTGCTTCCCCCCGTACAGCGGCCGCCGTGTGCGGCTCAGCGGCCGCCGACCCGCCCGCACCACGTACGGACCCCGGAAAACTGGCGGCCGACCCCCCGTCACCAGCGGCCGCCGGCCGCACACCGGCCGCCGACCCCCCCGCACAAGCCACCGACCCCCGTGCACCAACCGCCGACCCCCCCGTCCCGGCTGCCGACGCCCCCGTTCCAGCCGACGACACCCCAGAGGCATCGTGTTCGACCAGGCAGTCGCGGCATACACTACCACTATTCGGGCGCGAGCGGATGCGTCGCGGATCGGCTGGCGACGCGACAGGAGGAGGCCACCGCGACGAACCCGCCCCCTCCGACAACACCAAGCCATGGCGGCTGCACGAGTAGACCAGACAAACGCGGCACAGCATCTTGTCAAACGTGTCCCTTGCAAAGACCGAAACATCCATTGCAAGCGGCACAATCAAGTGATGGCTGCCCTGGGAAGACACTGTCGGCAGCGCGGCGCGCATGGCATTGGGGGAGAGCGCAGTCCCGAGTACAGGCAGTGCTGCGGCTCGTGGACCGCCGTCTGGCAGGCGTGCCACCGCCAGCATGTTGCGGACGGCCGCCACGTCGCGGTTGAATGCGAAAGTAGGAGCTAGTTCCCTCGCCACGCGAGCGGCTTCTTGAGAGACCCACGCGCATTCACGGGTGGAGAGCCCCGCGGCGGCGGCGTCCGAACCCGCCATCGAGGCTGCCTTCGTCGAGTCCCCCCAAGACGCGGTCGATAACCCCTGCAGGTGCGAGGGGATGTCGCTCCGCACATCAGGAAGGCCATGCTGCCACGACCGCAACTTCTCTTCCGGCAAGGCCCCTGAGGCAAGTACCGCTGCAAACCGCCCGCCACCAAGGTATCGTGCCATCTCCGCCTCGCGCTTCGCCGACACTTCGCGCTGCGTCATGGCTGCACGTGCCAGAGACGGTCGATGCTGTACCACCTGCAGCATGGCACGCAGTGACGGCCGCGACAAATGGAGCACGCGACGGAGAATGTGGCGAACCCGTGCGCCTGAACCCAACTCCGCGACGACGGCCGCCACCGCCAGGCGCGCGCGCGCCCGAGAGGAGCGGGCGGGGAGTGAAAAGAACGCGGCGTCGCGTGGCTCCTCTGACGTCCTGAAGGCGTCACTGTCGTCCGAATCGACCGCACTCGGTTTCCCCTTCTGCAGCAATGTCGTCCGTGCCGCCATGGAGTCCTTAGAGCCCCCTAAGTGGTGCACAGCTCGGGTCGGCGAGGGAGCATGCATGCGCCTCCACGAGTGGTAGACCGAGCAATACATCCCCATCGGGGGCGGCGGCGACGATAGCCGTAGAGACACAACTGAGGAAGGTGGTGCCTTGGCGGACGCCGTGTCCTGCCGCCGCCGTCCCGCGTGGACAACATCGCTGTCAACTGCTGGAGGCAGAGCTACGGCCGCGAGATGGATCCGCGACTCGTCGCTCCCTTGGCGGTGCTGCTGCACCGTGCCGGCGGGCAGCGGCTCGGCCCTGTCCTTGAAGGCGACGACTGCCCCCGCAGCCAGTGGTGTCGGTGCAGGAATCCGCGCAGCCGGCTGTGTTTGGGTGGGTACAAGCGTGGCATCCGAGAAACTGGCAGTCCCCACGCCAGACAGCAACCGTTTCTTCCGCGGCGGCGCGCAGTGGCCTTCCGAGACACCATCAGGTTCCCCGTCAGCGTCTTCCGCGTGGCCAACGGGAAAAGCAGCTGGCGGTGGTCCGGATGCGCGTGAAGAAGCCTCCCGTTGTTGCCGCCAGACGACTTGACGGTTCACGCGCAAAGCCGTCTCCACCTCCATCCGCCGCTGCCGACGAGCGCGCCGCTGCGCTCGCCGCGCAATCCGCGCAACCACACGCCATAACGCCGGCCGGTCTCCTGAGCGGGCAGCGACAGCGTCGTCAATCTCAAACTCCGCGTCAATAGAGGATGCGCTCTCGTCTGTGGAAGGGTCCCCATCGCACCACTCGCCCCCCGCGTGCGAATCCTTCCGCGGCATCGTCACGCACACGTCGATCTGTCCGGTAAAGAAGCTCATTGACGGTGCCCACCCGGGGGACGGCGGCGCCTAGCGCTGCGTCTTCGTCGACCGCGGCACCAACCCCCACCCGCTCCGCGCGCGCCGCGACGGCCGTCCCGACGTGGCCCTCCACCTCGTACTAGTAGAAAGACACGCACGTCGGGGTCCCACGCGCCGCGATGGCCTAGCCGCACTTGGAGACCGCCCCGTTGTCGCCGACTGCGGGGCCGAAAGGAAGACCTCCACGTGTGCCGCGTCGGCCGGGACGCCGTTGACAACCGCAGCGTCGTCACTGACGGGGGCGTTGACAGACAGGACTGCTTCCACGTGCGCCACGACGGCCTTGGCGCCGTTGAGGACCGCCGTGTCGTCGGCGACGACGGCGCCGAAACACAGGATCGCCTCCACGTGCGACTTGGCGGCCTTGACGTCGTTGACGACCGCCCAGTCGTCTCCGTCCGCGTGCAGGTCCACCCGCAACAGAGCCCGCGCTGCCTACGCCGCGAAGGGCTTGCCGCCCTCTGTTGAATTTAAATGGCGGAATGTGTGTATTCGATCTAACGCTTCTTGCATCTCATGGGATCCCCCAACGGGAAGATCGTGGTCCGTGCGCCGCGGCGCTCATTGGCTCGGCCGTTGGGCTTGTCCCATGCTTTCGTGCATGCAAGGGATGGCGCTACGGCATTCTTCGGACACCCTCAACCCGGCCCCCCCATCGCAGCGCGTCGTCCCATGCCTTCGCGCAGGCACCTGCTGACACACACCCTTTTGCCAGAACAACATCTCACGCACCCCCACCCGCGTGCGTCACCGTGACCACTGTCTATTTCTCCTGATCAGTTCCGCATTTTGCTCTTATCTTTCTTTCATTTGATCTTTGTCTCATCCCACCCTGCGAAATGCTCCGTCGCCACTTGCAGAGCGACACTGCGACGAGCACCAAGTGGCGGCCAAGACCCGCGGGTCACAAGACACTGTGCAACCGGTGCGCCAAGACACTGCCCGGCTGATACGCACACCACAGATCCCTCCAACCGAGACGCTGCCCCCCATCATACAACCCCAACGCTCCTCCCGCAGCCTTGGGCCGGGCTGCAGCCGCCGCCGCGTTTGCCACGGCCTGTGCCACCACCGCCATCTCCACCAAGCCGGCCGAGGCTGCTACATAGGCGACGCCGGTAGCTGGCGCGACGGTGGAGGTGGGGACCCGTCCTGCGCCCTAGGTCTCCGTTGTGCATTGACGTGTTTTTCTTTATAAAGCGACGGGGGAGCATGTCAGCATGCGTTGTCTCAGTTTTTCACAAGGCGGCGTGGTGAGAGGTACCCGTACTCTCATTGTCAAAACGCATCAGTGGCGTACCCATGCGACGGACCGTTGGCAGATAGGCCGCCAGAATGCATGCGGGGAGACTCGGGCAGCAGCGAGCGGCGCGACGTGGGCCGTGTAGCTAGACACATGGGCCTCCGGTGCGCAAACAATATATGAGGAGAGGCTGCACGGGATGGAGCGGCAACTGCGTCGTTCGGCAATGACCTGGGGAACGTGTTGCTGCGTTGCATGGCAAGGCGACCTTCTGTTTCAGAACAATCAGTTGGAGAGTGGATGTGGCTGACTGCAAAAAAACTAAGAGCCTGTTCCCACCGTGTGGTGATGGCAGTTTTAGAGCCTCATGTCCACGGATCACCGACATGTGGGAGTCGCTGGCAGACCGCCTCACACCGAGCGTCGACTTTCGACACCCTCGTACGAAAAACTTCTTGAATGCCATTGTTCGGACTTCGTCTCGCGTGAGAATCGCGCAGACCACCAGACGGGGCCACGCCAGGCCCGCATGATTCACTTTCACAGCGTGCGTGGTCAATCTTTCGACGTCCGTGAGCCAAATGTAATCTGGGGCATGTACATGAGGGCCGTGGGTGAGCGCTTCCCATTCATGAAAAATGGACAGATCGCTTTTCATGACGCTTTGTCTTCGTCAGAACCTCGTCCCTGGAACTTGCCCGGACTTTCTGTCGGAGAGGACCTGTCAGAAAAACATTATGACGTCACCACGCCATCATGTGGTCAGCAGGAAATGCACATTGCTTGCATTCAACGAAGAGTTCCACATGTACTGAAGAAAGTCCAATGCACGGTCCGGATCCGTTGCAGCTGCGAGAAGTGATGCGAGACGAAGTCGACTGCCTCGTCTTCTCGAGAATCGCGAGCCTGCATGTGCCTGCACGCGCCTGCCTGCGCCTGCACGCGCCTCCTCCCACGTTCTGCTTCACAGCCTGACAACTCCCTGAATCCCGTCGGCGGAACTGCCGGCTTCGGCACCAATGTTTGACGCAGACAACAGGGCTCCCACAGTGCGCGCCACCCGTGCTGCATAATTCCGTTGCTACTCTTTAACCCCGCCGGCAGCACATTTCTTCTCGGGCAGCGCCCATTACACTATGCTGCGGCCGAGTCGACACCCCAGTGGCCCGCACCGACCCGTCTTCCACCATCAGAGTGACGGCCGCGCAGCGGTCCACGGGCCCCTGGGAGCGAGAGAGGCTACAGCAGACACATGCGTGCTGCCTGTGTGTGGCGGGATTGCCACGGGATGGCCGCCGAGTGTGACTAGATAAGAGAAAATAAGCTATTGTCCCTAACCCCCACTCCCGCATGATGCTCGTCTCACATTGTCCCGCCAGCACCATGCACCTGTTCATCAACGTCATACACGCGCTCCTCGCTGCTGGCCGTGCCACTCCCTACCCCACTACCGGCACCACTGTCAACTATGGAGCCCCCCATATCCCCCTCGTCGGCACTGGCGGTCGTCGCCGGCCGCCGGCGCCGCTTCCTTCCTCGAACCTCGCCCGCCGCTGTCGCGGCGTCACGATGAAGTTTAGACAGCCATGTCGCCAGCATCATGAGGATATTAGTGTTTGGCTTTGTTGTGCGAGTGGAGCACAATTGCTCAGCAAAGCGTGCGGGGGTGACAACGCCGCAGGTAATCATGACGCCGATAAGCATGTTTGCTCGCGCCCCGTTGACAAAGTCAGCCTTGAGATCCGGGGTGTGGGTGGCCATGTCCTTGAAAGCACCAACGTGGGCCGCGACAGCGAGCTGCTCCGCGTCCATGACGCTTAATGAAGGAAGCTCAAATGGCTCCATCTGGCGGTCGAAGGTCTCGCGCGCCCCGTCGGGCCACGTGAAATGGCTGTTCGTTGCCGCAACAGCAGGAGACTGAGAAAGCACGGCGCGCCCCGCCTCACCACCGGCCGCGGATCCGGAACGAGAGCCTACGGGGGATGAACCCGACCCTGTCATGGACAGGCGGCGGGCAACGTGCAGCCCAGCGTCGGACACCGACGCGTTGTGCGCCGCGAGCAGCTTGGCGGCACTCGACCTGGAGCCCCCTCGGGCGCTGCCGGGCGTCCCCTGCCGTCGGCCCGCCTCCGGCGGGATTCCCGAAGCGCCCGACAGTCCGTCGCCTGCCGCCTGCGCGCGTCGCTGTGCTGCAACCGCCGCCGACGGAACGGCACATGCCCCGAGAGCGGCGTCAACGGCCGACACCGACGGATCTTGTAGCAAGCGGGTCGACTCCTCCCAATGCCCCCGGTTTTCCGTCGTTAGCGTCGCCCCCCCCATGCCTTGCGCGTTCATGAGGTTGAACGCTGCAGTCGCGTCCAACCCCGTGTCGGCCGTGTTGCCGACGAGCTCGTCGGCGACGCCCGCCAGCCGCGCCTTGTCCGCCAGCTTCTTCTGGTAGTCCGACACGGCCGCCGCACGAAACCGTCGACTTGTGCGTCCATGATCTTGGTGCACACGTAGTCCGCGCCGCACAGTGGCGGTGCCTTGTCCCGTCGCAAGATGCTGTCGCCGTTGCCGCTGCGGTAGTTAATGCCGTCGATGACCAGCGTCCGGTTGTTGTGGCCCATCTGGTTGCACGACGTGCACCGAAATTTGCACGGGCAGCTCAGGTCCGAGCATGACGTCTTGTGGCGTTTGAAGACGTTTCCGACGGGCAGTGTCGGAGGGCACGGGAAGCTGCGCAGCGTGCAGGACACTTGCGTATGGCCGGATTGCGAGCCGGAGTCAAATCCACAGAGAAGGCATCGTGTCATGGTGCACGCAAGTGCAGACCCCCTCCGCGATCAGCGCCCCCAACCAATGCCGCCGACAAGAGGACACGCCGTCGCCGACACCACCACCCGCGCCGACCGCGCACGCCGGCCCCCTCCCCACAAGCAGGCGACCACGCACGCCAACGCCACTGCCACAAGAATCAACAACTGACTCCAACCGCCTCTCTAACACACCGCACACACACTGCGCGCTCGGACGCGACGGGCAGGCGCACGCCTCGGGGTGCAGCACGGCAAGCCGCACAAACAGCAGCGGAGGTCCCGGTGCGCAACGCCCCCTGCGAAGCCGGTGACGTGACGGTGCGACGACGTCGCAGCGGTGCGAGGACGGCGCTGCGGTGCGACGATGTCGCAGCGGTGCGACGACGGCGCTGCGGTGCGACAGCAGCACAACGGCGCCACGACGGCGCAACGGCGCCACGTCGCCGCAACGGCGCCACGACGGCGCAACGGCGCCACGACGGCGCAATGGCGCCACGACGGCGCGGCGACGGCGCAGCGGGACGAAAACGGCGCGACGACGGCGCAGCGGGGCGACGACGGCACAGCGGGGCGACGACGGCGCGACGGCGCGACGGCGCCGCGATGGCGCAATGGCGCCACGACGGCGCAACGGCGCCACGACGGCGCAATGGCGCCACGACGGCGCGATGGCGCCACGACGGCGCGGCGACGGCGCAGCGGGACGACAACGGCGCGACGACGTCGCAGCGGGGCGACGACGGCGCCACGACGGCGCCACGACGGCGCAGCGGGGCGACGACGGCGCGACGGCGCGACGGCGCGACCCTGACCAAGACAAGGGGGATATGACTTGGGCGTGCGAGGAGAAGGCCGCTCTGGGGGCGTGGGTGGGGACCCGCCAGCCAGAGAGAAACCCGTGGCGGTCACGAGTCACCAACACCCCCGAAACTGGCCTGGAGGGGGTCCCTGGACAGAAGCCCGCTGGCTGCCAGCGAGACCCATGCAGGTCGTTGCGTCGCATCAGCGCCCCACGTACCGGAGTGGGCACGGCGCACGCTGGAGAACAGCCAGATTGCTCCAGATCCCGAAGAGGTCTCGCCACGTGGGGGGACGGGGTCTTTTTGCCGCTGACGACGTCTGCACGTTTATCGGCTCGGCGCCGCATCGCGTCCATTCCTGGAAACCACGAATTGAGAGGACCTCCACACAGACTCCCGTGAGGGTCGGTGGGAAAAAAGGACCGGAGAAAGATTAGGAACGATTGAGCCTTTTTCCGACTGGTGACACTCGTGGCCCCGGGGTGGCTCAATCTGATTCACGGATTTGGCCTGTGGGGCACCACACGCTCTGTCGATGCGCCTTTCACGCGCGACTGTGCCGATTCCCCGAAGAATCGCACTCGTGTGCGTCTTTTTTTTTTTACCGGTCTCACTGCTGGTGTCGGAATCGCCCCTCATGGCCTGTCTGGTGGGGGGAGAAAAAAACCGGACTGTAACACGTCCTTGCCCTGCCATCAAATTTTGGGGAGGTGCCATCACTTTCAGATGTGCTATCCGGCCTCACCGTTCTCTGCATCCTGCAATCGTAGGTCTCCGTAGTTTTTAAGATGAAATATTCAGAATCATCCACATATTGGACAACTTATTGCTGCTGCCACGACGGAGCTAACTTTTTCAGGCCAGCCGTTGCCGCGCAACGTACGTGCAGCCACTTGGTCTTTCGGGGCGCATACCACAGGCGCAGGGAAGCGGAAACAAACGGCGCCCCGCCCTCCCGTCCCCCTCGCACAGGGGCGCCCCACCCCCTTGCCAGCGTCAAAATGACGGCGCGCCCCATGGGGGGGCGCGGCGGCGCTCGTCTTGGCCAAGGCGAGTGCCGCCGTGCCCCCCCCAGTCTCCGTCGGCAGCCGCCCCCGCCACGGATGCCGGCCACCACCAC
>ENA-ORXC01000784-ORXC01000784.1-marine-metagenome-genome-assembly--contig:-NODE-784-length-20855-cov-7.683271_pt1 | contig 20855 bp, 21 predicted proteins | sample MGYA00237865_ERZ511478 | MGnify/ENA metagenome assembly ERZ511478 | reverse complement strand
TCTGAAAAAGTTGCAACTGCATCATCATTATCACTTGAAGAAGTGGATGAACTTAACCGATTATTAGGTAAAGTCATTGATGCATTTAATGAAGCTAAAGATAATTAATTAAGCTTTTGTCATGGTAATTTAAAGTTAAAGGTTAGAATCAAACACTTTCAAAGTATAAAAATGCTCTAAAGTACATCTCAGTGCTTTAGAGCATTTTTATTTTTCTAGAAACTATCAATCACATTTTTACTCATTGGTTCAATTGAGTTATTTTATATAAATATCCTTTATTTTGGATAAGTGAATGATAACTACCTGCTTCTTTGATTTCACCGTCTATCATAATTAAAATTTTATCAAAATATGGTAATAAACGTAAATCATGCGTAGCAACAATTAATGTTTTAGCTTGTTTATCAATTAATGTCATCAATTGATCCGTACGATGAGTATCTAGACCAGTAGTTGGCTCATCTAAAATCCATATATTAGCTTGATTTTTTAATAATAAACGTGCCATGCTTAATCGTTGAATTTCTCCGCCTGATAAAGTATCTCCATCCATTGTTATTTCCTGATTTAAAGCTAAATGGCTCAAATTTAACGCTTTTAACGTATGCCGCATATCATCTTCATCACAATCTGTCAGTAAATTATCTTTGATGGTTCCGTCGAATAATTGTTGTGATTGTAGTAATGCATTGATTTGATGATATTTTTCTTCTTCTTTAATTTGAAATACATCTGTTTGATTTAACGTTACCTGTCCGCTGCTTACTTGATATAATCCTAACAAAACATGTAATAGCGTACTCTTACCGCTACCAGATGGACCGATAATAGCGACACGTTCACCTTCTTTAATATGAAATGAAACATGATTCAATACTGATAGTTCTTGATTGTCATATTTAAATGTTACATCTTTTACTTCATATAAATCATGTTCATTAGTTTTGTCTAAATCTGTATATAGATGTTCTTTGGATATATCATCGTTTTGAATAACTTCATTAATTTCTGATAACGATTGATCTGTATCTGCTTTATAAAAAGCTACATTACTCATTGGTACAGCTTGTTCAAACAAAGTTAATATCATTAATACAATACTGGTTAAATATACAACATCTAAAGAGTGTGTATGGACTTGAATAGCGCCCAAAACTAATGTAGCAAAAATTGATACCATAGCAATGATATTTAGTAAATAATCATAAACAGTTAAAAATCCCTGTTCTTTACTTTGCAATGCATCATATTGTTGTAAATGTTGTAATACATCATTCTTATAATCTTCGTCCTTATTAAAGCGTTGTAATTCTTGAAATCCTTCACGATAATCAAAAAATCTTGTTAAAAATTGTCTTTGTTGGTGTGATACTACTGTCTTCAATTTACGTGCCCTTTTAGCACTTAAAAATGGAACAAGCCATAATGTCAATATCATACTCGCTGTAATTAATATTGCATGTGCTGGGGAGATGAATAAATATACTGCTATCGTTATCAATGCAGTTATTCCTATGACAATAGGCGGATAATAAACTCTTAAGTATATGTTTTGTAATGCTTGTACTCTACTTACCATACGTGAAATTAAATCGCTAGAATTATATTTTCGATAAACATCTGGTACTACTCTAACTAGTCCTTTAAAGAATTGTGTTCTTACATTTCTTAACATAGTAAAGGTCGTACGGTGAGAATATAATCTTTCATAGTATCGAGATATCGCTCTTAAAAAACCAAATAGTTTAACCGAAACAACTAACACCATTAAAGCATATAATGGAGCTCCTAACGCACTTTCAGTAACCATATATCCACTTAGAAAGAACATCGCTAAAGCAACTAAACTCCCCACGACACCTATAGCTATTGCTATTACTAAATCTTTATCAATTTTAAATTGAATTCGTGACTTCATGATTCATCACCATTTTCTTTAACATTAACTGAAATATTTTTATCATCTTTAATAATCTCACCATCATGTATATATAAACGTCGTGTTGCTTGTCTAATTGTGGAGTCTCTATGAGCAATTATAAGTTGCGTCGTTGCTTTAAATTGATGATGCATCACGCTTTGAATCACTTGTTCCGTTTCTATATCTAAACCAGTTGCTGGTTCATCAAGTATGACTAAGTCTGGTTCCATTACAAGTAAACGACACAATTCAATTCTTCTCATCTGCCCACCAGATAGCATTTCTCCACCATCACCAATTAGCGTATGGATTCCATTTTTTAAAGATTGTACTTTTTCTTTTAATTGCACTTGCTCTAATGCTTCTAAAATAATGTCATCACTAATGTCATTAAACATTGAAATATTATCTTTAATTGTGGCAGTAAAAATGTATGGACGTTGACTTAAAATACCTATTTGCATTTGATCATATTTATATGAGACATGACCTTCTGTAGGTTTAAGAGATTGACTGATTAATTTAGCAAAGGTAGTTTTACCTGCCCCACTTGGTCCAACTAATGCGATGTGTTCATGTTCATTAATATCGAGAGTGACATGTTTAATTGAGAAGTCATTCCCCTTTTCATTACTATATTTAAACATGACGTTGCTTAAGCTTATAAGTGGGGATTGGTTTGTATGATAATAATTTATAGGTACACTATTTTCTGATGTACTCTCTAAATATTCAAATACAACATCACTTGCCCCTTCACTTTGTTTGCCCGTATGAAACGCTTGTCCTAAATCCTTAATGGCATTATAAAATTCTGGAGCTAAAATAATAGCGATTGCTGCTGTTTTAAAATCAATCGTATGAAAAACAACGAGACTCAGTGCTGCTTCTAATGCTACAAGTCCAATTCCTAATAAGCTGATAAACTCTAACATTAAACTTGATAAAAATGCACTTCTCAAAATTTTCATTGTTAAATCTCTAAAATGTGTACTATCTTCATAGATTTTATTTTCCGTTTGTTTTGTTCGGTTAAATAATTTCAAAGTGATTAACCCATGTGTCATATTGAGAAATCGTTGTCCAAATTGATTTAAATAAGTCATTTGATCCTTAGATTCATCCCGAGTTTTCAACCCAAATATAATATAAAATAATGGAATGAACGGTGCAGTTATGATCATTATCAATGCTGTGTTTAAATGAACAAAGCACATCGCAATCATAATAGCTAAAGGAATCATCATTGACTTAAATACTTGCGGCAAGTAACTTTGATAAAATGGTGCAATACCATTTATTGTCTCTGTTAAAAGTGTCATTTCCTCACCAACTGATTGTGTTGATTGGTGGTGAATCACTCGTTGACGCAAGTCATGTTTAACTTTAATAGATAAACGGTTACCTAATAATTGATTACAAAAATTCAAAGTTGCACGTATCATCAATACTACAAAAATAAAACTGAGTATAATCATTGGCGATTGTTTTGCTTTAAATAACATTATATTTAAAAAGTCTGCTATTGCTATATTCTGTAAAACTACAAATAATGCTAACAATATACATACTATTAGCATTAATGCAGGATAAATTTTATACTTAAATACTAATTGCATTAATTTTTTCACTAGATATTCACCTGATTTTTATTATAATCTCTATATTAAAGATTGAAAGATTAATGTACAACGATAGTGCTTTTGACAATTATATGACGACAAATCTTTCTCATACTTTGGTCTAGTGTTATTACTATTTGTAGCGTGCTTTGAAATGAGTATGCTATTATTATATGGTGAATTTGAAATAGTCAAAAAAACATTTAATATATGAAAGTAGGTACATTATGTTATTACTTGAATTAATCAAGGGGCTTATTTTAGGTATCGTAGAAGGTCTAACTGAATTTGCTCCTGTTTCCTCTACAGGACATATGATTCTTGTTGATGATATGTGGTTAAAGTCCACTAAATTTTTAGGTGAGCAATCAGCTTTCACTTTTAAAGTTGTTATTCAATTAGGTTCTGTATTTGCGGCAGCATGGGTGTTCAGAGAACGTTTCTTTGAAATATTACATATTGGGAAACATCAACCTGAGCAACAAGCGACTACTGGACGTCGTTCAAAACCAAAAAGATTGAATTTGATGCATGTTTTAGTAGGTATGATTCCAGCCGGTATTTTAGGTTTCTTATTTGATGATGTCATTGAAAAATATTTATTTAGTGTACCAACAGTTATGATTGGTCTTTTCCTAGGCGCAATCTACATGATTATCGCTGATAAGTATTCTGAAAAAGTAACTCATCCACAAACTGTAGATCAAATTAATTATTTCCAAGCATTCGTTATTGGTATTTCTCAAGCCATTGCTATGTGGCCAGGGTTCAGTCGTTCTGGTTCAACGATTTCAACTGGTGTCTTAATGAAAATGAACCATAAAGCGGCATCTGACTTCACTTTTATCATGTCAGTACCAATCATGCTTGCAGCAAGCGGATTATCTTTATTAAAACATTATGAATATATTCATTTAGCGCATATTCCATTTTATTTATTAGGTTTCTTAGCTGCATTTATTGTAGGTTTAATAGCAATTAAAACATTCTTACATCTTATTAATAAAATCAAATTAGTACCGTTTGCAATTTATCGAATTATATTAGTAGTTGTCATAGCTATCCTTTATTTCGGTTTTGGTATAGGTAAAGGTATCTAATTAAACATTTTTAAGACTAATTACCGTTGAGAACAAGTTATTTTTCTCAACGGTTTTTTCTTACTTAACATTAATAAATAATACAATGTTAATTTTAAATCACGCCCTTTAACAAAATTATCTTTCAAACCAAATTTCGTACATTATTGTTACCAACAGTAGTTTATTTTCATGTATCATAGGGTATGGATAAAAATAGTAAAAATTAATGGAGGCAACGAGTATGGACAAAAAGAAACTCATAAAAACAGCAATTAATGTTTTACCTATCATCATCGTTCCGTTAGTCGTAGAACGTAAAAAAATAAAAGATCATCCTGATGTTAAAAAAGCGACTGATGCTACATCTAGAGCAGCATCTAAAACAACATCTGCTATTTCTAACAAGACTTCTGACGTTAAGACATACGTTGGTGACAAGAAACAAGAATTTGATAATAAACGTGAATTGAAAAAAATCGCTAAAGAAAATGACCCAGCTTATATTGAGAAAAAAGGCGAAAAATTAGCGAAGCAAAATCGCAAAGAAGCAGACAAAATGGATAAAAAGCTTCAAAAAAATATTGAAAAACGTCACAAAGAAGAAGATAAACAACGTGAAGAAAACGAAAAACAACGTATTAAAGATATGAAGAAAACTCAAAAATACGAAGAAAAAGTAGGATTAACACCAGGTAAGCTTGATGAAAAAACTGAGAAAAAAGGCGAAAAGTTAGAAAAAGAAAATCGTAAAGAAGCTAAAAAGATGGAGAAAAAGCTTCAAAAACAAATCGAAAAACGCCATAAAGAAGAAGATAAACTACGTGAAGAAGCCGACAAATCTAGAAAAAAAGAATTTAAAAAATATAAAGATTACACAGCTAAAAGTGTAGTTAAACAAAATAAAGAAAATAATAATGAGGCTTAATCTTTCATGACACGCATTATTATTGACGGAGATGCTTGTCCAGTTGTTAATTCAGTGATTGATTTAACACAAGGGACAGGCATTTTTGTTACAATTATACGTAGTTTTAGTCACTTCTCAAATCAAATTGAACCTAAACATGTAAATACTGTCTATGTGGATGATGGTCCTGAATCGGTAGACTATAAAATTGTCCAATTATCATCTTCAGAAGATATCGTTATTACACAAGATTATGGTCTAGCTAGTCTATTACTCAACAAAGTAAAGTATGTCATGCACCATAAAGGATTTATATTTAATAATGATAATATTCAACAATTGCTAGACCAACGTTATATTAATGCTCAAATTCGTAAGCAAGGAGGCAGACATAAAGGACCTCCCCCATTTACGAAACAGGATAAACAACACTTTGAACAACAATTTAATAAGCTTTTACATCAACTTTAATGGAGGTACATAATGAAGAAAATTGCAGTTTATTGTGGCGCAAGCAAAGGAAAAGATGACACATACGTTAAAGAAGCATATGAGCTAGGTAAATATATGGCAGAGCAAGGTTACGAATTAGTTTTCGGAGCTGGATCTGTGGGTATTATGGGCGCTATTCAAGATGGCGTTTTAGACCATGGTGGTAAAGCGATTGGTGTAATGCCAAAAATGCTTGATGAAAAAGAAATTACAAGCCAAAAAGTAAGTGAACTTATTTTAGTGGATTCAATGCATGAAAGAAAAAATAAAATGACTGAGCTTGCTGATGCTTTTGTTATGGCTCCGGGTGGTGCCGGCTCACTAGAAGAATTCTTTGAAATGTATAGTTGGGCTCAAATTGGTATTCATCAAAAACCAATTGGCGTATACAATATCAATGGTTTCTTTGAACCATTACAAGGGTTAATCGATCATATGATTAAAGAAGGATTTATTGATGAAAAATATCGTCAACTCGCTCCACTCTTCGATACTAAAGAAGCGTTACTTGAAGGTTTACTCAATTATAAACCTTTAGGCGTTCGTACTTATGATTAAATAATTTCTGTTAAAACCAAAATACCCCACTAGAATTTATTCAAAAAATAATTTCGAGTGGGGTTATTTCAATTATTTATCTAAATCAATCACATATCTCACATGTCTTTTCAAAGGATGATACTTACTCAAGTTAGGGAATTCAAAATGATCATAAAATGACATCCCTATTTTTTCCATGACTTTTCTTGAAGGTAGGTTTGTTTCAGCAGTAAAACTATAGACTTTAGAAATGTCTTTTTCTTTAGCAAATTTAAGTACCGCTTCTGCACCTTCAGTGGCAATACCATTTCCCCAAACTTCAGGAATCAAACGCCACCCTATTTCATAAAGTGGTAATTCTTTAAATGGATACTCACTATCTTTAGGAATATAATTTAATCCTATAAAGCCAAGCCATTCATTCGTTTCTTTCAGCTCTACTGAGAATAGACCAATACCATAATCTTTAATAATTTGGTCCATTTTTTTCATATCTAATTCAGAACGACGATAACTCAATAAACTTGGGAAGTATCTTCTGACTTGTGGGTTAGCATTCATTTTTTGAAAAGGTAATAAGTCTTTTTCTTCCCAATCTCGTAATTTCAAGCGCTCAGTTTCAATATAAACAACCATTTTTTACACTCCATTACTACGTAAATACATCATTATATACATTTTATAATAAAATTAACGCGCTATGAAACAGTAAGATTCACATCGCGCTATAATTCGTTTATTAAAATTTTGATTTAGCTTTTAGTTATATAACTGATAAGTTCAATATTAACTGGAATTTCTTTTAAATGATCACGTTGATTTTTTGGTGCTGTAAATGTAGCATCAATAAAATCATTCTGATGATCTAAGTGATATGTTGCAACAAATGTATCTGTATCTAATTCAAAATTAGGCAAGTGCGCAATTACACGTTTAATTTCACCTGTAGAATCAACAACATGTCTACCTGTAATATTTTCTAATTCTCTACCTAATTCTGGTAGCGTTAGCGCTTTTCCCTCTAAAATACTAAAATCCTGTTCATGCATGGCTCATCTCTCCTCTTCACATTTTTGAAAATGATGACAATAATCATATTAATCTTTATAGTTTATTTTTATTATATATATTTATCCATTACGATACCCATTTTTTTCGTATATCAAACTTTACGTTCAAGACGATATTAAGTTGATATTTTAATCATATCATATTCTATTCTGTTGAAGATGATGCTTTTGATTAGATTTATTGCTGGTTCTGTTCTGATTTAAAATTTGTTACTTCTTTAATTTTGTTCTTAATTAGAAGATGTTTTATTCTTCTCGCTTTTATTAGTATCCTTATCATCACTATTATCAGAACTAGTTGATTGACTTGAAGCAGAGTTATCAACTTCTTTTTGTAATTTATCTTGTTTATCTTTTAAATCGTCTTTTTGTTTATTTAACTTTTTCTTTTGTGATTTTAATGATTTGTTTTCTTTTTCTAATTTATCTACACTCTTTTCTAATGTCGCTTTCTCCTGACTTTTGCCACATGCGGATAACATTAGCGTTGCAGATAAAAATAATACAATCCACTTTTTCATGTTAAACTCCTTTAAAAACAGTTATAAATATAATTCATTTTATCATGAAATAATAATTTAATCATTTTTCTACTTTAAATCTTTCTTCATTTTAATATGTGTATCTTCATAGCCTATTTGGTGATTCAAGTTTAACATAGCTTGATTTTTCGTATTTATTGTACTTTGTATTGTTTGGGCCCCTTCTTTCATGGCCCAATCTTCTAGTGCTAACTTTAATTGTCGTGCAAAACCTTGACGCCGATATTTAGGATATACAAACAATAATTCAATTGTCACAACCTTAGTTTGTTTTTCAAAATGCCCCCAAATTAATGCTTGTAGTTCTTGATTATCTTCAATTATTAATATCATATCTTGGCAATGCCGTAATCTAGCATTAATCATTTCAATTCTTAATGCAATCGATGTTCTTGTTGCTTTATAATTTGCTTCTTGAGATTCTAATAATTTTTCGTGTATCGTTGCTACCTCGTTAATTAACTTTTGATTACTCAAATTCAACTGTCTCATCATTTACTCCTGTATTTCATATTATAATCATTGTATTTCTATGGTATGATTAAGCATAATAAAATTATCAATTTAATGTATTGGTAAGTCTTACTTAAAATTATTTTTAAAGGAGCGCTTATGCACTCATGAAGTCTACAGCTCAATTAGCTAAAGAGAATAATGTGAAGTCTTTACGTTTAAATAATACGGATAGAGAAATTTTTGAAAACTACATGATATATATTCGTTCTGATTTAAGTGTAAACCCACATGATTCAGAAGTGATGTTGAATCGCATATTAAAACACTTAATCAGTGCAGAAGGTAAAGGTATGTTAGCTATGGAATTCTTTAACCATAATCCTAAAATGCATGCCAAAAAGCAATTAAAAGAACTTCCAAATGAAACAGTAAAGAATATCTTTAAATATATTTATCAACATTTCGTATTACTAATTGGTATTTTCTGTTTCTTAAAAGGGTTTATAGGTTTCTTTATTGGTGGAGATAGTAACTATCTTTATCTATATACATTTCCTATTACAGTGATAGTTGGCTTATTTATCATTTTCTTATTTATATGGATGATATTTAAAACGATTCAGTTACAATGCTTTAATAATTCAAATTGGGTATGGTTATTAACTTATGCCGTAATTGCGCTATTAATTGTCGCATTGTTTTATGTATTTTTTATACCTCAATCCTTTTTAGCATTTGGTCCTTATATCAATGTTAGTAATTGGTCATTTATTATTATTTCCGCCATTATCACACCTATTTCATTTTATATTGATCATCACTATTTTAATAAAAATTCAAATACGATTATGTAATGTTCACGAATTGATGGCCACATTTTCTAATTGAATTTAACATCTTTGAAATAAATAAGAAGGCAATTTCTACTAATAATTATAGAAATTGCCTTCTTATTTATTTATTCTCACTAATTTAATATAAAAACATCTACAATAAACCATATCACCATAATAAACATCACAATAGCTTGAGCAATTGTACTGGCTAAAAACGCAATAATCGATCCAAAACTTACTTTAATCGCTTTTTTCAAATCATACCCTTGTATTAACTCGATAATAAGTACTAATACAAACGGTACAATGATAATACCAAATGGCGGAACTACAAAGCATCCAATGATCACGCCAATAATAGCCCCATATTCACCAAATTTAGATCCACCATATTTTCCAACAAAGTATTTATTCATTAGAAAATCAGCTAAGAATATCAAAATGGTAAAAATAACCATTGCGATATAGAACACCCAAGATAACCTTCCGTTGTGAAATCCAAATTGATAAATAAGAAAACCTACCCATAAGACTAAAACTGAAGGAATGACCGGTTTAACTAAACCGACAAAAGCTAAAATAAATGCAATTGTAATTAAACTCCATAATAATACCGTCATTATTAACTACTCCATATCTGATATAGTAATTTTTTGATCTTTCGTTAAAAAGATTAATATAATCCCTAAGAACAATGATCCTGCTGACACATAGAAAACATTTTCCAAGCCAACCCATCCACTCATCATACCACCTAATAAGTTACCACATAACTGCCCAATAACCATTGCGTTGGCAAATAATGTTGAAGCATAACCTGGGAAATCCGGTAAAATATCTTGGAAGTAGCTTATGCCAATTCCTAATAATATAGCTAAGAAAAAGGCTAAAAATAATTGACCAATCAACATCATATAGAAATTTTTAAATAAACTAATACTAAAATAGAAAGCCCCGCCGAATATACCACCATAAATAAGTAACGTACGTGTTGGGAGTTTTGTAGATAATACGCCTAAAACGACCATAAAAGGTACTTCTAAACCTGCACATAAACTTGCTAAATAACCAACGTAGCCTTCCTTTTCGTGAAGATAATCAGTTACGAATAAAGGCATGTTCATTGTATACATCCATTGTCCAATATGTAATAAAATAAAAGCTAAAAACGGGATCAATAGTGTCTTATCTTTGAACATATTAGGCGCTACCTTCTCAACGTGTTGTTGTTGAGTAATAGGTTGTTTGATGTTTAAATTTTTATAGAAGAACACTTGTAAAATTAATGTAAATAAAATAATAGAAACTGTTCCGCCAAATAAACCTGAGTAACCATTCAATTCAATTAGTTGCGCGCCAATAAATGGACCAAATAAGAAGCCTAGTGAGAACATTGAACGTAATACTGTATTAGCAAATTTAGCATTTTTACGCGAACTTGAAACGTTAATAGATTCTCTCGCAGATGCATAAAGTTGTGGCATTGCCGGAGCGAATAAACCTTGGAATAAAGCATAAAGGATTATAAATAATAAGATATCTTTTACAAAGAAATAAATGGAAAAGCTAATTGCTCCCATCATTAATGCTGTAATTATAAGATATTTTCTATTTATGTTATGAGTATCTGAAAATCTTGCAATAATCGAATTAACTGTAAATTGGCTTATAGCTGCTAATGCTAGTAACACACCATACTGTTTGGTGGTCATACCTAAATCCTTTGTCGCAAACAAAACAAGGTAGGGTACTGTTACAGCGATACCCATACCTAATAACAACATGTTCAAAACAAACAACTTATAATTCTTTATATATAGTAATTCTTTAAACATATGACTAACCTCTATTCATTATATGAATCAACTCATCTTATTTAACGTATAAAGTTCAACATTAAATTAACAAATGAATCTACTTGTGGTAACTGTAACATGCTTTGATCATAACTCATATAAGTCGAACGAATAAGTGGATCATTATCAATCGTCACTTTTTCAAATCCAAACATATTTTTATCAATATTTTTCATCATTATTTCAGGTAATATAGTTACACCCACACCACTAATTAGCATTTCTTTACAAGTGGCAACTTGGTCAACGGTAATGGTCGCATGATAGTCTTGTTCTAAATTATCGTTATACCATTGTTTAATTTGATTTATATAAATTGGGTCAGCTTGAAATTCTATAAAAGGCAACTTTCCAACCTCTTCACGTCTATCTTTAGGATAGATAAAATAATGATCGTCATTAAATAAGTGTGTGTTGGATAAATTCATGACTTTGTTTCCTCTAGTAATCATGACGTGATAGTCTCTATGATTTGCCTTAATTTGTTCAGTAGACCCAACTTGTACCTGAATTTCAACATTAGGAAATTGAGTATTATATAAGCTTAATACTTCTGGTAATAGTGTTTGACCTATTAAAGAAGAACAACCAATAGAGATCGTTCCGTTAACTTCCCCAATATGCGCCTGCATTTTATCAAAGAATAAACGCTCTCTCTTTAACATATCGCGTGCATGTTCAATAATCATTGCACCTTCAGTTGTTGTTATGAGTTGCTTTTTCGTTCTAATAAAAACGTCTACACCAAATGAACTTTCAATTGCTTTTAACCGTTGTGTGACAGCTGGCTGTGAAATATATAATATTTCTGCTGCTTTACGTAATGTTTTTGTTTCGTCTAATGTTATTAATAAACGATAATCATCAATTTTCATAGTGTCCCCCTAAAATATACCGTTTCCGTAAAATCCTATAATCAATGATGTTTGTTATATTTATTTTGTTTGAGAAAATCATTCTTATTTTTTATCGTGTTGTTTAACTCGCTGTGGCTTTTTATTTTTAAATGGATGATTGTGTTTATTTTTCTTATATTTTTGATTTATTTTGTGATAACATTTCATAACTTTACTTTGAACATCATCAAAGTTTTCAACTATTTCAATCATTAATTGATGTGCAATAATATATGCTTCATGATATTGTTTTTGGCTAATTTGCCCATTTTGTAATGCAAATAATAAATCATCTTCATCAACTAACTCGTATGAACCATCAGGTAATACCAATACATCTAAGCATAAATCTAGAGTACGTGCATTTCCTTTTTGAGTAATATTTTTAATATTGATATCAAAATAGTATTCTAATGGATTCCCCTTATCATCAAACATAACGGTTAAACTATATCTCTTTTTTTCCGGTAATATTTGTAACCATTTATAATTATCATCTGCGACTATTATATTTTGACCAACTACCGTCACCTCTAAAGGTTCACGTACTTTCTTCATCGTGACCAAGCCTATAATACCTTTAAATCTATTATTATTAACTTTAACCTCTGTATATTCTCTCTCGATCAGGCGACGCCAGTGACGTTTGTCTATATATTTTACTTTCACAGTCACCAACTCCTTGTTTTCATTATATAAAAACGGTTCTATTATGTCATCATATGCTAAATTAGGTCATATTTTCGTGAATTCATTTAACTATATTCTACTACATATCGAGAAAATTTACTTTAAAACGACTAAATTACTATGATTTAATTTAATATGAATCCTAATATATATAATGATTACACATAAATATCAATTTTACATTATTCATATTTACAATATTTTGTTAATTAAAAGTATAAAAAAAGATACCTATGTGAACTAATCTATTTCACATAGGTATGCTGAATGCAATTATTTAATTATTTATGTTTTAATGCATATTTATCTATTACAGTTTGATGTTCAGGATACATTTGATTTAATTCATTTCTTTCAAACAACTCAAATTGTTCATATTCAAATGCCGGCTGACACATACAACCTACTAAACAAAATCCTTCATCATGTTCAAGTGAAGATGCGAATATTGTTCTTTTTGGAACTGTATATTGCATTACCTCACCATCTTCTATATTAGGTCCTAACTGCACAGATTCATATTTACCATCAGGTGTAATCATATGAATCGTTAATGATTGACCATCATGATAATACCAAACCTCATCTGCATCTATACGATGGAAATGTGAAATATCATTGGGTGTTAACAAAAAGTATATACTGCTAAATGCAGCTCTATTTGTCTCTGTTGATGGTTGACGTATACTTTCTTTGAAATAACCACCTTCTGGATGAGGGGTTAAATTCAACGAATCAATCCAATACTGTGCGTTTTTCATTATTTTAAATCCACATTATGGAATACATTTTGAACATCTTCCAAGTCTTCCAATGCATCTACAAGTTTTTCAAAAGTTTCTTGGTCTTCTGGTGATAATTCAATATCTGTTTGAGGTAACATTTCAAACTCAGCAACTTTGAAATCTTCAACACCAGATTGACGTAATGCATCTTGAACTTGAGCAAATTGATCTGGTTCCGCATAAACAATTGTTAAACCATCATCATCAATGACATCTCTAACATCAACATCTTGTTCCATTAATTCTTCTAATACTTCGTCTGCTGATTTACCTTCAATACCGAAAGTAGCAGTATGGTCAAACATATATGCTACTGATCCAGATACACCCATATTACCGCCATTTTTACCAAAAGCAGCTCGTACGTCTGAAGCAGTTCTATTCACATTATTTGTAAGCGCATCAACAATAATCATTGAACCACTAGGACCAAAACCTTCATATCTTAACTGATCATAGTTTTCTTCTCCAGCACCTTTAGCTTTATCTATTGCTTTATCAATGATGTGATTAGGTACTGAATATGTTTTAGCACGTTCTAATACTAAACGTAAGGCTTGGTTAGATTCAGGATTGGGTTCACCTGATTTAGCTGCCACATATATTTCTTTACCGAATTTGGCATATATTCTACTTGTATTTTTATCTTTTTGAGCCTTTTTTTCTTTAATATTATTCCACTTACGTCCCATTATGGTCATCTCGCTTTCATTCTCTATAATTAACATTCTATATTATACATGATTTTTAGTCGTTAATATACCTCTTACATTGTATCAATATATCATTAAGTATAAACCTCACCGTTCATAAAGTACAAAGTAAAATAAAGCATAAAAAAATTAGCTCCTATCAATTAGGAACTAACTTATATGTAGAATTCTAAATATTTAAATATTCTTCAACATCATCGAATAAAGCATTAAATTCTTTCATGTTGTCTTGGTTCATATATAAATATATTTTTCTTTCATCTTCTGTCGATCTGACTTTATTTAACTTACCTTTTTCAATCAGTTTACGAATTGATACTAATAATTTAGTTCTACTCAATTCTAATTCTGAAATAGCAATTTTTAAAAATGTTTGCATTAACATTTGATCTGTTTGACAATTTTTTTCTGCCAAGTCTAGTACTGCTAAATCATTAAGAGTCAATTTATATTTTTGATCTATATATTCAGACAATGCTTTATATTGTTTATAAAATTCAAATAACTTTTCTAACTTTTCTTTATTCAAAAGACTTGCACCCCCAAATATAAACAGACAACATATAACAACATTATCCTAAATATCTAAAAATCTGTCTTTCCTATTTGTTTTTAATCTGTTGTCAAAATTACCGATAAATTTAAATTGAGTTGTGCAATGTCTTTTTCACTTTATATTCTTCCTTGAAAATTGTAATCATATAAAATGAATTATAGCCTAAGTTAATTTCTAGTGAACATTGGGTAAAATCATGTTCAATAATTTCAATTTTAGGTTTAAAGTAGTAATCAACTGTATCTAAAAATTGACTCGTCCATTCATACTTATTTCTTAAATCTTTTGAAATTAAATGATTAAGATTGCCGCTATAACTATTTATCTTTCCTATGAAAATTAAATGGTTTTTATATGTTGGCATTTCATTGAAACTGATATATACATTGCTATCTCCGTACTCTTCGTCAGCAGATTCATTTTCGATGACTCTCCAATCGTATAAATACAATACATATCGATCTTCTAACTCTACTTTCTTATAGTAGCTAGCATCCACAAAATCTCGATTAAACAAAATAGATATTTCATTAAATATTAATCCAAATGTCGTCTTAAAACCTTTTGCATCAAATAAATGCAATGCATTAAAATGATTGGGATTATGAAATAGATTGAAACCTAAACCTGTAAAAGATTCTGTTAAGGACGATATTGTTTCAATGATTAAAGGAGCACTATTACTTAAATCATTATGCTTATCATTAATTAACTGATGATTTTCTACATTTAATAAAAACATCTTCTCTTTCACAAAATCAACTTCATTTATTATTGCCTTTAGATTTTTTATTTGAATTTCATTTTTTAATAATAATCTTTCATTTCCCTCTGTTAAGTAAGAGGTAGTTAGTTTCGCATTATCAATAAATAGATATTCAAATTTTAGTCTTTTAATTTGAGATTCTATTGCTTTAAGCATCACTGGATCATCTATTAAACATGATATATCTAAACCGATGACATGATTAATATTTAAATCCTGAAACTTAATAATATCTTTATAGATTTCACGAATTTCTTTATCATCCAAATTAAAGACTGAAATAACTTCGTATGGATAAGGTATGTCCTGCTTACTATTCTTAAGTTTGAGTAGCGCATCGCTAAAACAAACACCTATACTATCGATAACTTTATAACTATCAATATTAAAAGCGACTCTCAACCCTTTTTTGATAATAATTTCTACAATATTTCGTTTATCTTCATACATCATTTCATTACAGATTTCTGAAAGTGTAGGAACGATATAAAAAATAACTTCTGTTCTTGAAAATTCAAATTTATCTAACTTGTTATAAAGGAAGGTATATTTTAATTCTTCTATCGTTTGAATTTGAATCACGCTTTGAAACGATGTAGCTTTCTTTATCTTTCCTTCATCTAATTGTATATCTTCATATTTTTCGATCTTATGTTGTTCTACTAATTTTTCAATATAAGGTTTTAAAGATTCCGAATCTTCATCAGTATCTATATTTATCTTAAACATAATATTCTTATCATATTTTGAAAGTTTTCGATAATCGTTAGGTGTCACACCTAAGTACCCTTTGAACATTTTTGAAAATGTTGACATACTACTAAATCCTAAAATGTCACTAATATGACTAATCGTTTTATTAGTTGTTAGTAATAACTCAATTGATTTGTTAATTTTCAGAGTATCAACATATCTTTTGAAGCCCATACCTATTAATTGATGAAACTGGGAAGAAATATTTGATTTTGATGTGAAAAGTTCAGTAGAAATATCTTTTAATGTCAGTCTTTGTTCAATATGGTTATCTATATATTCTAATTCTTCTTTCAAATCATTATAATACGTATAATTATATTGATCGATTGCTATACTCTTATCAACTTTTGCTTCTGTACCTATAATCTGAACTATTTTAGTCGTTAATTCGTCAAGTACCTCTCGATAGTCTTCATTAATATTTCTAAGTACTAACTGTAAAACTAAGTCTTTAAGTTTATTAGAAGATTTAATCAAATTGGCTGTATATTGAAAATCAAAAAATGAAAAATTTTGTTCAGCGAACCAATCACTGGTTAAATAAAGCATAATCACTTTGCCATTAGTATTTAAACTAAATACATCAGCATTGTTAATAATATAGATCTCGTTATTAATCGTCTTTTGTTTACGAAATTTTTGAATATGCATATCACCTTCTATTGGCCAAAATAAAATAATACCATCCTGGCACCTTGTCGTTGGATATTCGACATTAGAAAGTATACGCAAGTAAGAATTTGGCATAACTCTCCCTCTCTTTTCTAGTAAAACCAATACATCTTCTAAACTTAATTATTATTCTAAATTCTTAGTCTAAACAATTTAACGCAATTATAACATGAAGACAAAAAATATACTTGTTTATATATCTATAAATAATTAAGTAATAAAGCAATATAAATATATTTAATAAAAAAAGATGTGACGTTTATTTCCTTATAACTCTTATTAAAGAATAAAAAGGAATAATTTTGAATCAAAACAATGAATATCACGTCAACATCTTTGTCTTAAATGGTATTTTTTATCGAAATCGATTTGCCAATCTTAATATATCTTTAATGATATTTAATAAGTTAATAAACAAATTGAAACCCATTTCCCTTGGAGAAAATTGTCCTCGTTTCATTCTATTAAAATCATAAAGTGTATATAGTAGAAATAATAATAAGCTTACTACTGTAATAACTGTGTGAAAAATTGGATTATGAATGAATATTCCGATAATACTTGCAATAATAAGCGCTAATAATGTGACAAATAAATAACGTCCCATACTAGTAGCATCATTAATTAGAAAGAAACCAACAATACCAAAGGCAATAAATGCACCAATTGCTAATATAATATCTTTATAAAATACGTCTGGACCAAGGTTTTGTAAATAACTTGTGAACATGGCATATGATAAAAGACCTAATATAACAGCATATATATGAGAAATGACAATGCCATACTTACGTGCACGTTGGAATACTAAAGTGATTAACACTAAGACCATTAAGGCTAAAGATAAAGGTCTTCTCCATTCCATTGGTAAGTATTGTCCGAAATAACATCCTATTCCGAAGATAATCCAATAATACATAAAGAATAGCCATACTTTTGCATATGCATGTGACCGTTGTTTATCTTTTGTTTTACTTGTGTGCTGTGTAGTTTGTGACATATGGTTTTGCTCCTTCATGTAATGTTTAAATTAATGCGTTGATTTTACATTTATAAATTATCTTTAAAACGCGACAATAACTAAATCGATAGAATTAGTCAACATTCTATACTAATTATACACTTTGTTACAATTTATCAAACTTCTATATTAAAATTTTCATTTAAAAATCGTCTTCAAAACTGTCGTATCAGCATTTATTGTTTAAAAATAATTCAATTTCTAATTGTTAATAATATTACAAGATAATAACAAACCACACAAAGCCCTATATTTTTGTTAGTATGGGTAGCGTAGTAAAAAACGAAAAAGCAATTATACATAGTAATCATTCATTTCTATGCTAATAATTAAAGCAAATTTAAGGAGGAGTCACTTTGAAAAAGTTAGCCTTTGCAGTAACAGCCGCTTCAGGCGCAGCAGCAGCACTTTCTCATCACGATGCCGAAGCTTCTACTCAACATAAAGTTCAGTCAGGAGAATCATTATGGACTATTGCTCAGAAATATAATACTTCTGTTGATAGCATAAAACAAAATAACAATTTAGATAATAATATGGTATTCCCTGGACAAGTCATATCAGTAGGTGGAAGTGCTTCTCAAAGCTCTAATTCAAACACTTCTTCACAATCTGGTTCACCTTCAACACATACAGTAAAATCTGGCGAATCATTAAACATTATTGCTAACAAATATGGCGTATCAGTAAATGAATTAATGTCAGCGAATAACTTAAATGGTTATTTAATTACACCAAACCAAACGTTAAAAATTCCTAATGGTGGTTCAGGTGCAGGTGGCGCTGGTGCTGGATCTGGTGGTGCTACTGCTACTACAGGCAATACAAGCACACAATCACCTTCTTTCAATCACCAAAACTTATATACTGAAGGACAATGTACTTGGTACGTCTTCGATCGTCGTTCTCAAGCCGGTAAACCTATCAGCACATACTGGTCAGATGCTAAAAACTGGGCTACTAATGCAGCTAATGATGGTTATCAAGTAGACCATTCACCTGAAGTAGGCGCTATTATGCAAAGTGTTCCTGGCGTTTATGGTCATGTTGCGTATGTTGAACGTGTTAATGGTGACGGTAGTATCTTAATTTCAGAAATGAATTATACTAATGGACCATACAATACAGATTACCGTACAATTCCAGCTTCAGAAGTATCAAGCTATTCATTTATTCATTAATTAAATACTTAAATATTGATATATATTTATAAAACTACCAACAAAGTTTAATTTTTGTTGGTAGTTTTTTTGTCTTATCTTAATAGATATACAATTATTATGAAGTTGATACATAAAGTTCTAATGCTTTGGAAATCAAATTAACGTTTTCCAAAAGCAGTAGTTTCCTTAGAAGAGACCTAACATAGAGTATTCTAAAGAGAAATGCTGCAAGCAACGCAAGTTGAGCATACTTCTCAATTCGACAATATTTAAGAAACATCACAAATATCCACGTTGAATAAATCATTTTGTAAGAACTACTACCCCATAGTATAAATATTAGTTCTTAATCATCATTCATTTCTTCTCTAAATCTAATACCATTTGTCCTAACCTCTTAAAAATTATAAGTATCTATTCAACTATTTTAATTCAATAGGTAGTTTTCAAGTATACAAAAAAGAAGGTTGGAAATATTTTAATGATTATCCCAACCTTCTTAATATCGCTATGTTATATATTATTTTAAGAAGAAATGCATAATAAAGTATACAATCGCAGCTAATATAGCTGAAATTGGTAATGTTATTACCCAAGTAATTATCATACGTTGCGCTGTGCTCCATCTAACACCTTTTGCACGGTTTGAAGCACCAACACCTAAGATTGATGAAGAAACAACGTGTGTTGTTGAAAGTGGGAAATGTAATGATGATGCTACGAAAATAGTTAAGGCAGATGATAAGTCAGCTGCTGCACCATTAGCTGGTCTAATTTTCATAATGTTACCACCAACAGTTTTGATGATTTTCCAACCACCTATTGCAGTACCAAGACCCATTGCTGTAGCACATGCCATTTTAACCCATAATGCTGGTTCAACATTAGAACCATTTTGGATATTAGCAACGATTAAAGCTAACGTAATAATACCCATTGATTTCTGAGCGTCATTTGTACCATGTGAAAATGATTGTAACGCTGCTGTAAATATTTGAAGAAATCTAAAGTTACGATTAGTACGTGTTAAGTTAGCGTTTTTAAATACTACTTTAACAATTGAGTACATAATAAAACCAACACAAAATGCAATAACTGGAGACACAATTAATACAATAATAATTTTAGTAAATCCTTGATAATGTAATACTCCAAATGATCCTTCAGATGCAATCGCTGCACCTGCAATTGAACCGATTAATGCGTGTGATGATGAACTTGGAATACCATATAACCAAGTAATTAAGTTCCATGCAATTGCTGCGATAATAGCTGCTAAAACAACGACTAACCCATGTTGTAATTTAAATGGGTCAACGATATCTTTAGTGATTGTACCAGCAACCCCAGTAAATGTTAACGCACCAATAAAGTTCATGACTGCCGCTAATAAAATGGCTGTTCTTGGAGTTAATGCTCTGGTAGATACGGCAGTAGCTACAGCATTGGCTGTATCATGGAAACCATTGATAAAGTCAAATATTAATGAAAATATAACTATAGCTATCGT
>ENA-ORXC01000783-ORXC01000783.1-marine-metagenome-genome-assembly--contig:-NODE-783-length-20870-cov-57.169576_pt1 | contig 20870 bp, 18 predicted proteins | sample MGYA00237865_ERZ511478 | MGnify/ENA metagenome assembly ERZ511478 | reverse complement strand
CATACTTTGTAATGGTAAAACCATCTGCATAGGTTACTGCTTGTGATGCACTCATTGTGGGAGTAACAGTCGTGACTTCTGGTTCATTTTTACAAGATGTTACCAGAAGTATAAGGCAGACTAAAAGGTGTAAGTGCTTCATTTGCCAAAAGTAGTATTAAAATATCCAATGCCGCAAGAGGGCTTTCTTCTTTTTGATTTACTGCTAGGTATGGTAGTAATGTTATGTATATTTGCGATGAATTTTGGTTTTGATGCATCACACGGGTGCAGAAAATTAAAAGGGAATTCCGTATAAATCGGAAGCTGTTCCCGCAACTGTAAGCTAAGCCCATAAAGGGTTTGTTACTACTACAAAGCCACTGTCATAAGGTGTTATGATGGGAAGGTGTAACAAAAGCAAGCCAGGAGACCTGCCACTATTCATAATTAAAATCAAGCAACTTTCGGGTAAAAAGTTGGTAGATAGATGAAACATAGATTCCTTTTTATTGTTGTCGTGCTATGCGCACTTACAACCGCCGCACAAATAGATACACTTCAAGTTTTACCTGAAGTGATACTTAGTGACTCAAAGTTAAAAAACCACAGTGTAGGTATAGCTCTTGAGAAGATAAGTGATAGCACCATACAGCGCTCGCGCACTGCTCTTACAGAGGTGTTGCGAGCAAATAGCACCATATACTTTAGAGAAAATGGGCCAGGCGGCGTAGCCTCTGCCTCTTTTAGAGGGACTAACGCGGCACAGACAGCCGTCGTGTGGAACGGTATAAACATAAATAGCCAGCTCACTGGCCAGTCTGATTTTAATACCTTATCGTCAAAAAATTATGATCAGCTCGATGTGAGAGCGGGCGGCGGGAGCATTATATATGGCTCTGGAGCAGTAGGTGGTAGTGTTCATCTAGGTAATGATATTAGATTTAATAAAGGACTGAGCACGACAGTAACCGCAGGTTACGGAAGTTTTGATACTCAAATCGCAACGGCCAAAACGCAATTTTCAAACACTAATTTTTACATAGATGCCGGCCTAGATTACCAACGTTCTGAAAATGATTTTGACTATCTCGATACAGATAATCAGTTTAATGAAAATGGTCAATATGATAATCTTAACGCCATTTTTAATATGGGTTACCTCCTTAAAAATAAGGGTGATCGCACACATTTATTAAAACTGCACCACAATACCTATGTAGGTAATCGCAACTTTTCTGGCACGCTCACGGCACCGTCTAATGATGGGTATGAAGACAGAAATACAAGAACACTCGCCATATGGGAAAACCTGGGTACAAGATTTAATGGCAAGTTACGTGCGGCTCATATTTTTGAACAGTTTAGATATTTTGCAAATAACCAAACTGACGATAATGATCTAGGTAAATCTATACGCTACCTGGCAAACTACGAGGCAACTTATAAGCTGGATCGTAAAAAGGAACTTACCGTAATAGGTGAGGTAAACCATATTTCGGCAGCTGGTGCGTCTATCGTTTCGACTACTAGAAATCAAGGATCTATAGTCGCCTTGTGGAAACAGCAACTTACTAATCAATTTACCTATGAGATTCAGGCTAGACAAGAGCTGGTAGAAGGTTTTGATAGTCCATTTCTTTTGGGAGCTGGTTTTGATTACGCTTTCGCGAAAGCGTATACACTCACATTTAACGCGTCAAAAAATTATAGAATTCCCACATTTAACGATGCTTACTGGTCTGGACCAGGTGCTGTAGGTAACCCAGATTTAAAACCTGAAACAAGCATACAAGCCGAAATAGGCTTAAAAAGAACACGTAAAAACCTCACTTTAGGACTGAGAGGGTTTTACATAAACACAGATGATTTGATACAATGGCAGCCTAATCTGAGCGGTATCTGGTCACCTATAAACATTGCAGATTCTGAGCATTATGGTATAGAGGGAGCACTTGATTATACGGCTATTATGGGTAGCCATAAAGTTACAACCACTGCTCAGTATGCCTACACACAGGCCGAAGATGTAGCCAGAGGCAAACAGCTTATCTATGTGCCAGCTCATAAAGCGATACTCGGTATTGCGCATAACTATGGCAGGCTGAGTAGTTATGTGCAAACTACTTTTGTAGATCGTGTTTTTACAACTACAGATAACACGGCGCAGGTAGACGGCTATGCGATTGCTCACATAGGGACAAGCTATGACATCTTACACAAGCAAGGTACTAAGCTCCAAGTAATGGCGAGAGTCAATAACTTATTTAATACGAACTACCAGACGGTTGCTTTTAGACCTAACCCTGGAAGAAACTTTTTATTACAAACAACAATTACTTTTTAAACACACTTATGAAACATTCTTTTTACACATTTTGTATTGCAACACTCTTATTATTTTCTTGTAATACAGATGATGATATTTTTATACCAGTTACCCCAGAGGTTGAAGGACCATATGCTACTGGATTTTTAGTAACAAATGAAGGACCTTTTTCAAATGGTTTCGGAACAGTAGATCATATAGATGAAAACCTTACTACGGTGTCACCATCTATCTATCAAGCTGTAAATGATGATAACCTGGGTAACATCGTGCAATCACTAACTATGACAGACGATAATGTTTATGTAGTTACAAACGTAAGCTCACGTATCACGGTAGTAGAAAAAGATACCTTTGAAGAAATAATCCAGATTACAGATGGACTTAATAACCCACGTAATATGGTAATAATAGGGGATAACGGTTATGTGACTAACTGGGGAGATCCAGCTGTAGCTACAGATGATTATGTGGCTGTTTTAGATTTAAATACAAATGAGATAGTAAGTACAATTGCTGTTGCAGAAGGGCCAGAGCAAATCGTAGCAAAAGGAGATGCTATTTATGTAGCACACAAAGGAGGTTTTGGAGTAAATAATATTGTATCTGTAATCTCTAGTGAGCAAGAAAATGTTGTTACTACAATAGAGGTTGGTGATGTACCTAACTCACTACAGTTTGATACAGCGGGACGCCTTGTAGTTCTAGCTAGTGGCGCTCCAGCATTTACAGGTAACGAGACAGGAGGACAATTTACTATTATAGATACAGATACAAATACTGCTGTAGAAACAGTTTTATTTACAGATACCGAACACCCTAGCTTCTTAAATGTAGTAGGTGATGATGTGTTTTATTATCTAGGTGGAGCAGTTTATAAAACAACAATAGCAGATTTTACAACGACTAGTACTGCAATTATATCTGGATCATTTTTCTATAATATGACCATACTCAGCGACGGTACACTAGCTGGATGTAACGCTGCAGACTTTGCTAGTAATGGAACTGTAGAGCTTTATGATACTACTACGGGTACTTTATTAAATACGCTTAATGTAGGTATTGTACCAGGTAACGTTTACGAGATTAACTAGGTTATTCTAATAGTTAATTAAAAAGGGGTGACATAATTGTCACCCCTTTTTTGTGCTAGTTTATATCAAGTTGATCAACTATCATACGCTGGTAGAGCGGGTCTTGTTGCTCTGTGTCATAATATGAGGGTTGTATCGTCGTGTTATATTGTGCGTTGCTTCTTCCGTTAAGAATAACATCTATGGCTGCGTCTAGAAGTGGCTCGCCTTGCTCACCTAGCTGGCCATAGTTTGTAAAATCTTCGGCTATTTCAATATCTGGTGTAAAGCCGTCAAAATAGTCTGTAAGACCATTTGCATTTACAGACTTAAGTACAAGCGGTAGCATTACATATCTGTGATTTGGGTTTGCCTCAGATCTTCTAAAACCTGGAGCTGGCGCATCATATAATAAGAAGGACCCTTCAAATTTTCCTACGGTGTTTGTACCTATCTGTATAATTTCAATATATGGATCTAGACCACTTAGTATAAGTTCGCTGGCACTTGCTGTTCTTCCCGTAGTGAGTATGAATACTCTAGAAAGACCTAAGCTGTTTATAGTTGCACCATCATTGCCACTTCCTAGATTATTATTGAAAGTACGTGTAAATTGATTCTCTGGATTGCGATCTGAGTTATACTCTTGAGTGATAAAGGTTTGTCCCTCAAACTGACCAGTAATCATAGACGAGAGGTCGTTTGCCGTCTCTATAGAGCCACCACCATTATAGCGTAAATCAAGCACAAGATCTGTAATGCCAGCTGCCTGAAACTCTGCAAAAGCATTATTAAGAGCACTGTCAAACTCATTTGTAAAGCCGGTATAATGTAAGTACCCTATCTCATTACCACCTACACTTAAAACATTTACGGTATGTACAGGGTTTATAATGAGCTGTATTTTATTAATAACGATTTCTTCTCCCGTAAGGTCAAAGTCTGTACCATTAAAGGTTGCTGTACTTATGGTATAGCTTTCTGGACTAAAAAAGCTAGAAAAACTTGTGTTACCATCTATAGGTTGTCCAGTTGCATCTTGTAAGGGTTGCCCGTCTACAAGTGTAAAAATCATACCTCGCTGTACACCCGCAATAGCTGCCGGACTATCATTTACCACATATCTCACAATACCAAAGGCTCTAGTTGGGTCGTTAGGCATAATAAGCAGGGAGATATTCATACCAGAGGCGGTGCGAATTCCCGCTAACGAGTTTTCTAATTCTGTATAATCATCTCGTAATATACTGAAACGGTCTACAGGTGCCGTAAGTGCATCAAAAGCATCCTCTACAGAAGCAAACTGCGATAAGTAGTCAAATTTTTCTCCATCATTACTAAAAAAATCATTTGCTAGCTCTGGCACTTGGTCTTTATATAATGACCAGTAATTGAGACCTCTGTAAACAAAGTCAGACAACTCTACTGTAGTTGCTGGTCTTATAATATCATCAAGATCGTCATTACAAGAAAAAAAGAGCATTGTAAAGACGAGTAGGAGTAGGGTAATCTTTTTCATAGGATTAATATTAAGGGAGTATATCGCAATCTAGTATCAAATATAGTTAAACGTAAAAAAGTCACTACAATTACATTGTCTGCTTTAAAGTTTTGAGATTAATTAACAAGCTTTGCTAACAGCGGCAAATCGTGATCTAGTTGCTCAAACGCGGTTTTTGGTGTTCTATACCCTAAGAAGGGGGCAAAGTAAATGTAAGATTCAAGTTTGTGGCTATAAGCAAGTTTGTTATGTAAAGACAGTTTTTTATCTAGATCTAGACTAATATCCATCCACTCTGAAGAAAAAAATTGACCGCCTTGTCTATTAAAAAGTAAGATAAGCTTAGGAGCGACATAGGTGATGACCTCCTTAGTAATCTCAAGTTGATCTCTGAGAAACTGTTTACCTACCTCGTCGTTAAGAAAGTGTGCTATTTGTTTTTGCTCCGTATGTCGTTGATAAAATAAATCGCAATAAGTAATTCCTTGAGCTTCAAAGGCTGATAGTAAGTTGTAAAATTTTTTAAAGTACCTATCCTCGTGCAATTTACTATAATCATAGCTACACATATCGTCACTTATAAAATCTGTGCGTAACGATGGATTTATACCCATAACCAGCACGTTTGCCGTAGGATCTATCTTAGAGAATACAAAGCCATTACGTATGATGTCTTGCTGTTCTTGTGTATGAAGAAGCTTTGTGTAGGTGGTAAATAGGGTTTCAATTTTCGCTTTAAGCGAAAGCAAAAACGCATCCCTACTCATACATTAGATATTTTGAGCGTATCTTTTTAAATCGTTCTATACCTGGCAACCATTTTCTTTTAATCTCTTTAAAGGTGTAGCCCGCCTCAATGTCTTGCTGTAATTGTGTTGAACCTGCGTGAAGTGTAAAACTGGCTGTTTTAAAGAAAGCATCCTTCTTGCTACTAGCAGCATAGGCTTCTATGAGCCATTCAAGATTTACCGTGTTCATATAGACCTCATCACGTAGGTCTTTACCGTTACAGGTGACTCCCTTATGTTTTGGTGATTTTGATCCAAAATTAGGTTGTGGCGTGTATAAGAAAGAAAAGTGCTCTTTAGGAAAATCTGGTGCGCCAAAGATTTGAAACTGCATCTCTGTCCCGCGACCAGCATTTACCGTAGTTCCTTCAAAAAAACCTAAGCTAGGATATAAATTGATACTCTTATCATTAGGCAAGTTAGGCGATGGTCTTGTAGGGAGTGCATACTTTTTCTGGTATGACCAGTTTTCAAGCGGTATTACCGTAAGATCTACTGTGATTTTATCTTTTAGCCAGCCTTCTCCATTTACCATTTTTGCATATTCGCCTATCGTCATACCATATACAAGTGGTATCTCGTGCATACCTAAAAAGCTAGTGTGTTCTTTTTCTAGTGTAGGACCGTCTATGTAATGTGCATTAGGATTAGGTCTGTCTAGCACTATGACAGGAATCCCACTTTCGGCGGCTGCTTCCATAACATAGGTGAGGGTAGATATGTAGGTGTAAAAACGCACGCCCACATCTTGTATGTCAAAGAGTAAGACATCAACCCCTTCTAATTGTTGTGCTGTGGGTTTTTTATTCTTTCCGTAAAGAGAGATGATGTTGAGACCCGTTTTTGGGTCCTTACCGTCCTTTACTTTTTCGCCGGCATCTACATTACCCCTAAAGCCGTGCTCTGGCGAGAAAACCTTCTTTATCGTAACTCCCATACTTAGTAAGGAGTCTACCAGGTGAGTACTTTGCGCTTCTGTATGCGATGTCTCGGTAAAGATGAGTCCGCTTTTGTTTGTAACTACTCCTACATTTTTATTTGCTAGTAATGGGAGGTACAGCTCTGTTCTATTTGCACCCACAGTAATGCTAGAATCTATGACTACTACGTTACTTGTCGTGGGTTGTTTGGATTCCGCTTTCGCGAAAGCGGTCTTATCTCCACCCGTATTTGCACAAGAAATTAAGAGTGTGAGCGTTAAAAAAAGGGTATTTTTGAATAAAATGAGACGCATTTGAATCTAGAGTATTTTATAGCCAAACGCCTAAATGGCGGGACATCGTATAAAAGTAGTGCTTCCAGTACGATAATTAAAATTGCCATTGCAGCAATCGCAATAGGTATGGTGATGATGCTTATTTCTATAGCTACCGGTGTAGGGCTTCAACGTGAGATTAGACAGAAGGTGTCTGCCTTTTCTGGTGATATACTCGTATCAAACTTTGATGGAAATAATAGTGAGGAGACTGTAAACCCTATTACCATTAATCAAGACTTTTACCCAAACTTTGATGCTGTACCAGAAGTAACACACGTACAGGCAATCACGACTAAGGCAGGAATGATACGCACTGCAGAGACCTTTGAAGGTGTGGTTTACAAAGGTGTGGGTGATGATTATGACTGGTCTCGCATAGAAGATTATATCATAGAAGGCCGCAAGCCAGAGCTTACGGGTGACCTCAATAATGAAATCTTAATGAGTACCTATCTTGCAAAACGTTTAGGTTTTAAGGTAGGGGATAAAGCGGTAATACACTTTGTAAATAAAGAAAACACACGTTTTAGATCACGATCACTTGATATTGTAGGTCTTTATGAAAGCGCTTATCAAGAGTTTGATAAGATTTACATTATAGGAGACCGCCGCCATCTTACTTTTATAAATAAATGGGAAAAGGACGAGGTAGGAGCGTTTGAGGTTTTTGTAGATGATTTTGATAATATAGAGCGAGTTAATAATGAAGTGTATGAAAACTCTGGCTCTATGCTTAGATCCATATCTATCATACAGCGCAACTATAATATCTTTGAGTGGATCAAGTTATTTGACTTTAATATAATGCTCATTATCATTGTGATGATTCTTATAGCAGGTATAAATATCGCTGTGGCACTTCTTGTACTTGTACTTGAGCGCACACGTATGATAGGTATTCTTAAAGCACTGGGCAGCACAGACTGGAATGTGCGTAAGATATTTATCTACAATGCAATGTATCTTATAGGTCTGGGACTCTTCTGGGGTAACCTTATAGGACTAGGAATTTTATTTGCTCAGAAGTATTTTGGGTTTATAAAACTAGATCCATCTACTTATTATGTAAGTGAGGCGCCTGTACTCATAAACGTGTGGCATATTGTATCTCTTAACTTGGGAGTCTTTACAATTTGTGTCCTTGTACTCCTTATACCGTCTTATATCATCACAAAAATTAGCCCCGTGAGAGCTATAAGATTTGAGTAGGTAGTACCTACATCTTTCTTATATCTACATACATATTACGATCTATTTGTACGGTGCTAGTTCCTTTAGCTACATCTAGACATTGCCATATATCTGTAGGTTCAAGCCATATGTACTCATCATTAATCTTGGTACGTAAGGGCATTGTAAAACCTTGTATGGTATTATTAAATCGATAGTGCATTTCTTTTTTGTCGATTTTATACTCAAATGTTGGGATATCTTTTTCTCTGAGATATTGATTAAAGAAGGGCGTTAAATCTAGATTTAGCGCATTTGCAATATAATTTTCTACAGCAGCTGTTGTTGTAGTTTGGTGATAAAATTCTTTGCTTAAGCCTCGCAGTGTTGCTCGCCATAAATCATCATCTTGTGCTATGGTACGTAAGGTGAGTAGTATGTTTGCACCTTTGTAGTACATATCACCGCTTCCTTCCTTATCCACATTATAGGTGCCTATTATGGGTCTATCATTACGTATTTTATCACGAGTACCTATGGTATAAGTTGCTGCAGTTTCTTTTCCAAAGTGGTAATCGAGATATAGATTTTCAGAATATGAGGTAAAGCCTTCGTGTATCCACATATCTGCCACGTCCTTATTTGTAATATTATTTGCAAACCACTCGTGACCAGCCTCGTGAATGATGATAAAATCAAATTTTAATCCCTCACCTGTACCAGAGAGGTCTCTACCTAGGTATCCATTTTTAAATCTATTGCCATAGGTTACAGAGCTTTGATGTTCCATCCCAAGATAAGGTGCTTGCACGAGTTTAAAACTATCCTCATAAAACGGGTAAGGACCAAACCAGTGCTCAAAAGCCTCCATCATCATAGGGGCTTGTTTAAACTGCTCTCGAGCCTTCTCTTCATCCTCTTTGAGCACCCAGTAGCTCATATCTAGTGGGCCTTTCTCTCCTTTATAAACTTCAGAGAAGTTTACATAATCCCCTATATTTAAGTTTACACCGTAGTTATTTATTGGGTTTTTTACTGTCCAGTGGTATGTTTTTGTAGTTGCGTCTGTATCTATGTGCACAAGTCTTCCGTTTGACACATCTACGAGATCTTTAGGCACGGTAACGTGCATATCAAGACTGTCTACCTCATCTGCCGGGTGATCTCTGTTAGGCCACCATACACTAGAGCCTATGCCTTGATTTGAACTAGCGATAAAGTGTTTCCCGTTGCTATCTTTTTTCCAGGTGATACCACCATCCCACGGCGGGTTTTTTGCAATTCTAGGTTTACCTTCAAAACTTAGCGAGATTTTCTTTAGCTCACCCTCACGCTGTGGATCTTCAAGTTGTATAAAATGCGCATTACCTTCTGATCGTACATCCAGCGAGTGACCATCTTGCATTACAGCGGTAAGCTCCATAGGTGCTTGTAGATCTATTTGTAACTCATTAGTGCCTTCATTAAGCACTTTGTAGGTCATCACATTAGTCCCTATAATTGTCTTTGACTCTGGCATCACCTCTACAGAAAGGTCATAATGTACAAGGTCCCACCACGCTCTTTGTGGTGTGATGCTACCACGTAAACTGTCTTGACGAGTTATTTTTTGAGAGTATGAAGATAGGCTCGTGAGTATAAAGCCCAGTAAAAATAGGTAACGCATTAATCTGGTTTAATTTATTGTGTAAGGTATGCTTGTAACGGTTTTTTAAAATGCAATAAGCGAGTATCCACTCATTTGTGACTGGCTTAAAACGGTCATTGCAGAGAGGGCTACATCTATTATTTCCAATCTTCGTGCCGAAGTAATGTTGCGTGATCCCGCCGTTTGCCCACAGAGTATAAGTTCTACTCCTGCATCGCTTAGTGCTTCTAGAAGTGCAATATTGGGATTATCTACCCCATATTTTTCTTTATAAAGTTCATTTGTAAGTACGCCATATGCCGCCTTGCCGTGTATAGCTGCACGTATGTGCATATTCTCCTTAGGCACACCTGCTTTATCGTGCATATTTAAAAAGCGAGCCATCGTCTCTATGTATGGATTTCTTACACTAGGGTCTTCTGGGGCTTTTGCCACATCAAAAACAATATAAAATTGGGCTTCAGTATCGGTTTTGAAATCTGGTTCTGGTACGGCAAAGGTTTTTCCAAAATCTTTGATGACGTTACCAGGTTGTGATGAGGGTTGTTGTGAGTACGCTTTCGCGAAAGCGAAACATAAAGCAATAAGAAGCAAATTTTTCATAAAAGTAAATGTAGTTTTAAGTAATGCAGCACGCATTATGTAATGTGTATAAAGAAAAAGAAAACCAGTCAAAAAACCTTATCTGGTGGTAATAATATCATCTAGCTTGTTTGCACTTCACTAGCCACCTTGTTTAAAATAGCAAGATCTGACTCGTTTTTGATAAATTGGTTTGCATCATCTATGATGAGTTGTACTTGGTTGATAATAGCCTCTGTATACTCGTCCTTTAACGCATCAGATGTACTTAGGTATCTCAAGCTTTGCAACATTTTGTGTAGCATAATAAAGTCTTCTTTGCAATACTGTCTTAGGGATGCAAAAATAAAATAGAGGACTTCTTCAAAGTTTATAGTTCGTAGTGATACGAGGGCATTACCATCTTTATCTGTCACAAAGCTGTTATCTCTCTTTTGCATACGTAATACAAATAGCTCGGTAAGGTAGTCTAGACAGGTAATTGCCGTTCCGGGATCATTTATACCCGGGCTCATTGCTTTTACAGCAATCTCTGTAAGCTGTTTAAAACCGAGTATATAATTATTTTTCACAATCTCAGATCTAGAAAAGCCAAAACAAGAGCGTAGCGCCTCAATAGCCTCCTCGTTAAGATCCTTATTTACACTTACTATTTTTGTACTATCTAGTACAAATGATCCTTTAGGAATTAGTAGTGATACCTTACAAGAGTGCTCATTACAAAAATCTACAAGGGAGTCTAGTGCTATATCATTAAGATGTCCAGAGAACTTTGTGGTATAACTTTGCCAAGAGTCACTGTCCTTAAAAACGGCTACTCCAGTGGGGTCACTCTCTGTGTCTATAAGTTGCTGGATGCGATCTCGTGATACTTTGTAAATACGATCTATAATATTATTAATCTGTATGGCTTGAGATATAGAGTGTATAAAGTATATAAAAGCTGCAAGCACGTGTATGCTCAATACAATCCCTACAAGTACAGCAAAGCCTGGTAGTTGCGTTTTAGACTGTTCTGGCTCAATACTAAGTAAGATAATGATACAGTAAATGATGACAGCAATATAAAAGCCTAGTACCACCTGGTGACGTTTATTTGCTATAAGTCCTGGTAGTATGCGTGGTGAATAATTACTAGATGCCTGGTTAAGTATGAGCATAACCATAGAAAAGCTAAAAACCATTAGACTAAAAATACCGCCTATAAAGGTGCTGAGTAGCGTACGAGCCGTATCTGCATCATTAATTACAAGCGCTGGTACAACGTCTATAAGATACTTTGAGATTCCTTGCTGCTCTGCATAAGACATTAAGAAACCTAACCCGAGTCCCATAAAGGCAATGAGGCTAGGGTAGAAGGCTACATTACCAGTGATGCGGCTGTATAGAAGCTCAAGTTTTGTGTACAGTCTATTCATAAGTTACAATTTCCGTAAAAAACTTAAGGATAGCATTGCTTTTAGAACTACGTTAACAGCTGTTAAGGGTTGTTTTTACGCTTTCGCGAAAGCGTAATTAAATTATTAACCCTTTTTATTACAAATGGCAATGTAATTTTCTTGCTCAAATTATTGTGGTTGATTAGAATCGCTATGTCTTGTTATGCGATTGTATATCAACATCTTTACTACGTGTGTTGTCGCTCTTTGGATGATGTGAATATCTAATTTTAACAATTTTTAATATCGGGCGTTAATTGTATGGTAAAAAGAATATTTTAGCAGAAGCAATTAAAATAAAATCCAATTCTTTGCATTAGACGTATAACCAATAAAATTAAACTAAATATTATGGACAACGGAAAAAGTGGAAACGGTATTAAGATCATTGCAGGGATTCTTGCAGTACTTTTAGTCGTTGCCGGTGCCTTTGCAGTAAAACTGTATAACCAAGAAAAAGATACAAAGAGCCAACTTACAAAAGAGAAAAATGTAGTGCTTGCAGATCTTAAGGAAATGGTGAGTAAGTATGATGTAGTTATAGAAGAAAATAACCTTAAAGACACAGAGCTTAACGATGCTCGTGATAGAATACAAGGTCTTATATCTGACATAAATGCAAAAGATGCCACCATAGCGAGTCTTGGGAAGTATAGAGCAGAAGTTTTTAAACTACGTAACGAGCGTGATTTCTTATTTGCTCAAAATGACTCCCTACGTGGTAGTAACCAGATGCTAGCGATGCGCATAGATAGTACCACATACGAGCTAGAAGTACAGCGCGGTGTAGGAGACTCTTTATCACTAGAAAATAGTGCCCTTGCTGAGCGCGTAAGCTTAGGTTCTGCACTGGCAGCAAATAAGCTTAGTGCCACTGGAGTTATAGAACGCTCTTCTGGTAAGCTTATAGAGAACTCAAATAATAGACGTGTAGATAAGCTACGTGCGTGTTATACAGTACCACAAAATCGTCTTGCCGAAGCTGGTGACCGTATGCTTTATGTACAGGTTGTAGACCCAGAAGGAAACACGCTAGGTGATAACAAGCAAGTAGCCTTTGACGGGACAGTGGTTACATACAGTACAATCTCTAAGTTTTATTATGAGAATACAGCGCTAGATATTTGTGAGAATATAGGGAAGACCACAAAGTTTTTTCCAGAAGGAACTTACAAGGTCTTTGTGTATGATAAAGGGGCGCTTCTTGCTCAAACTTCTTTTAGTCTAAAGTAAAAGAGACCATATTTAAAAGCATATTACACCGCTCTAAGGTATCCATCTTAGAGCGGTGTTTTTTTTATTCTACGGTAGGATACCAGTCTAGCTGGGCAACATTAATACTACTATCGCCTTTGTTTACTAGTGCTTTAAATTTTGAGACGTCGCTTAGACCTTCTGTACCTCTGTAATGATAAGGAAAAACGGTCTCTGGCTTAAAGTCTAATACCGCACTCGCAGCGCTCTCTACCGTCATTGTATATGGCAAGTTCATACATACAAAAGCTATATCTATATTTGCTAGATTGCGCATTTCTGGTATGTCTTCTGTATCTCCAGAGATGTATACTCGTTTATCATCTTTTTCAATTACATAGCCATTTCCTCTGCCTTTTGAGTGAAATTTAAGTGCTTCCTCTCTAAGGTTGTACATAGGGATTGCAGTGATGTCAAAACCATTTTTCATTAAGGAATTATCATTACTAAGTACGGTTGTGATTTTTTGTAAATCTTCTGGGAGTTTATCTACTACTGCTTGTGGTGCAATAATCTTTGTAGATTCTGTTAGAATACCTTGTACAGTGTTTACGTTTAAGTGATCACCGTGTATATCTGTAATCAAGATAAGATCTGGCGCATCATAAAGGTCAAAATTTTCTGGACCTCCTACGGGATCAATATAAATAGCATTATCATCCCATTTTAAAACCATAGTAGCGTGCGATACTGGGTAAATCTCAAAGTTACTTTTCTTTGCTTTCTCCTCTTTTACAACCTCTGTAGTTGTTTTGGTTTCGTTTGATGTGTTTTCTTTACAGCTTGTAATACTTATGGTAAAGGCGGCTAAGAGTATAATGTTGAGTAATTTCATTTTCGGTTATTTATGGTTAATTATTTTTTCCATTTTTATGTTTGCTCGCTCGTATGATGCATTTTCTTCTACGGGAATCTCAATAAAACCCCATTTTTTATAGATATGAATAGCGTTTTCTAAAACGGTGTTTGAATAGAGTATGAGTTTTGAAAGGTTTTCCGCTTTCGCGAAAGCGATACAATGCTCCATTAATTTTTGACCTATGCCTAGACCTCTAGCCTGTGGAGATACTGCCATTTTTGTAAGTTCTAATACACCGTTTATTTGTGTGGGCATAAGCGCCACGGTGCCTACAATCTCATCATTGTGCTGGGCAAAAAATATGTATCCTCCTTTATTTATAATGTAAGTTTCTGGCTTACTTAATACTTCTAAGTCATAAGGTTCTACATAAAAATAGGTCTCTAGCCATTCTATATTAAGATGCTTGAAGGCGTCTTTATGTTTTGTGTTATAGGGTATAATGTTCACGATGATTTCTTATAAAGTCTGTAACGAGGTAAGATAATGCTTTACCTACTTGTTGATAATTTTTCTTTGTTGGAGCGGCCTCACAAATATGTAAATAACCACATTTATTATTTATCGCAAGCTGTCCTAAAAAATAACGCATCATCTCTAAGTTAAATCCAGAAGGCGTTTGTGCGCTACTTGAGAAATTTGCAATACTATCTACATCTATCTCAATACCCAGTGTATTGTCACTTAACTGGGAGATAGCAGTTTTAAAATTTTCCACCTGTTTACTTTCGAGAAGCATATCCTCCATATCAAAAGCGGTGATATGATTGCTAGTAGCTATCATATTGTAAATATACTGTGGTGTGTAGTTTTTATGTAACCCGAAGATACAATAGGTCTTGAGGTATGAGTTCTCACTTTCTAGCGCATACGTAAAGCCATTGCCACTATGTCTATAATCTGTTTTTCTTAAATCTGTATGAGCATCAAAATTGATGACATTTATAGCTTTTTGCAAAGCCGTTGCAGTACCTTTTATATTTCCGTAGGCGTTATTATGACCGCCTCCTATAACTATAGGTATTTTGCCCGCACTTACTATGCGGTTTACCACGGTTGCTACTTTACTATCTATTCTTGCTACAATACTACCTAGGTTTTCTGGATTCTCTTTATCTATATCGTCTATATCTGGCGATACAGCTATATGACCTAATAGTAGGATATCGTTACCATTATTAAATTGATTGTCTTGAACGTTTACAAAAGCTTTTACAAAACTTCCCCAAGCTTTTATTGCCCCGGGCTTACCGTAGTTTGCACGAATACCTATATCCTCACAAATTCCAAAAAGAACATAGGTGCAATTATTATTTACAATGTCATCTAGGCTATCACATAGTTGCAAGGTTTCTCCTAGCTTGGTCTCACCAGCTCGAAGATGTGTGAATGGTTTAATGTCACTTTCTGTTGCAATGTGTAGCTGTATCATATCAATGCGTTATCGCGTCTGAGAGCGCTTCTATACATTGCTCTCTTATAATGTAAAGTTCGTCTAGCGTATATGGTAGGTTATCTCTTTTTATCCAGTCTGCGAGTACAGATTTGTGATAGTTCTTTTTATACTCACCTATCTGGTCTGTATCTATTGTGGTTTGCATTAGTATTGCATCTTTCCACTTAAGGTTTTTAGACTGTGCAAATGTGTAATCATATACTTCGTCATCATAACATAAAAACGTATGTGCTTCTAGCATATATGGCAGGTTGTATTTATCAAGAGTCGCTCCCACACCTGGGGTGTTCTCTTCATTCATAGCATAAATAGCAAGTTCTAGTTGTAAGCCATAAATTGCGTGCTCATCTGTGAGTGTTTTTAATGTGGCGTGTTTTGTACTACAAGTGCCTCGACCATTTGTAATAATGTTTCCAAACTCTAACGGGTTTTCTACTCTCCCATAAGGAAGATGATGCACTTTGCGTATCGCGTCATAAAAAGTAGTAACTCCGTGTTCAATAAATGTGTCACTTACCGGGCTTCCCGGTACGATAAAAAAATTAGGTATAATCATAAGACTTCTCCATTTACAATTACTTTATCAATCTGGTGTTGTCCAAAGTGATAGGGAATTGCATTGTAAGAGGGTAGGGGTTTAGTAATTATTAAATTTGCTTTTTTTCCTTTTGTAATACTTCCAGTTTCTTTTGCGACATCCATTGCAAATGCACCGTTTATAGTAGCTGCAACAATTGCCTCTGCAGGGGTCATTTTAAGATTGATGCACGCCTGTGAGACTATAAAATTCATAGAGCTGCTAGGTGATGATCCTGGATTGTAGTCTGTTGCCACAGCAAGAGATAGGCCTGCGTCTATAATCTTGCGTGCGGGTGTATATGGTATATTTAAGAAGAAAGAACAGCCTGGTAAGGCTACCGGTATCGTATTTGATGTTTTTAATGCATCTATATCTTTTTCGGTAAGTTCTTCTAGATGATCTACAGTGAGTGCTTCAAGCTCTATAGCCTTCTGTATACCACCTATACTTGTAAACTGGTTTACGTGTACCTTAGGTTTTAAGCCGTGCGCCTTTCCTGCGTTTACTATGGTATCCATTTCTGCTACAGTAAAGTATCCTGTCTCACAAAATATGTCTATAAAATCTACTAATGACTCCTTTGTAAATGCTGGTATCATCTCATTTACAATCTCATCTATATAAGCTTCTCTATTTTGTTTGTGTCGTTCTGGTATAGCGTGAGCAGCTAGTAGCGTTGCTTTTACAGGGATATCTACGGCAGTACTGAGTCTTTTAATAACGCGCAGCATCTTAAGTTCTGACGCTACTGTAAGGCCATAACCTGTTTTAATCTCTATAGCCCCAGTACCCGTTTTAATACATTGTGATAAGCGCTCTAATGCATCTTCATAAAGTTCATCTTCGCTCATTGCCTGTAACTTGCGAGCGCTGTTCAAAATTCCACCACCTCTGGCAGCAATCTCTTGATAACTCAAGCCTTTTATGCGATCTACAAACTCATCTTCACGAGTTGTAGCAAATACTAGATGCGTGTGAGAGTCACACCACATAGGTAATACTATTTGACCTGTTGCGTCTATAACTTCATCTACAGCGATGGGATGTAAATCATCCATACTACCATACTCATAAATGCGATCTTCATCTATTACGAGATACGCATTCTCAATATATGGCATAGCGCCCATCTCCTTACCACAAAGAGCCTTATCATATTCTCCAGTTACTAAAAGCTGATATATGTTAGTAATCAATTTCATCCTTTTAAAGGTAGCAACTTTATACGACTATTGCATTAACATTTTTAAGAGAATGTCTAAAACTGTGCTAAGCCATTGGCCCAGAGTGCACTATTTTATTCTTTAATAATGAGAGAGGTGCTCTAGGTGTTTTTTGTATTTTTAGAACATTAAAAAAAGTAAAGTTATGTCAAAGTCAAACCAGGGTCTCAATACCATTTGTACTCACACGGGAGAAGTAAAAGACGAGCAGTTTCAAGGAGCTGTTTCTCCTATATTTATGTCATCTTCATATGCCTTTATGGATGTAGATGTAAAGCGCTACCCACGTTATTTTAATACACCTAACCAAGAAGGTCTAAGCAAGAAAATTGCAGCTTTAGAAAAAACTGAGGCGGGAATGATTTTTGGCAGTGGTATGGCTGCAGTGAGCACAACGTTACTTGCGTTTTTAAGAAGTGGCGATCACATTGTATTACAAGAAACTTTATACGGAGGGACTTATAACCTTGTGGTAGAGGAGTTTGATAAATATGGTATCACCTATACGTTTACAGAAGATCTTAGTGAGGCCGCTTTCGCGAAAGCGATAACCCCACAAACCAAAGTTATCTACATAGAGACACCGTCTAACCCGCTTATGAAAGTGACAGATATGGAAATGGTCTCTGCACTAGCCAAAAAGCACGGCATTGTAACGATGATAGATAACACCTTTGCATCACCTGTAAATCAAAATCCAAAAGATTTTGGCATAGATATAATGATACACTCGGCAACAAAATATATGGGTGGTCATAGTGATATCTGTGCAGGAGCCGTTGCAGCAAGTCAAGAGCATATAGACCGTATCTGGAACCTAGGTAAAAATCTAGGAGGAAGCTTAAGTGATCTTATGGTCTGGATGCTTGAGCGTAGTATCAAGACAATGGCATTGCGTGTTAAAGCTCAAAATAGAAATGCAAAGAAACTTGCCAAATGGCTCGATAAAAAGGAGGAAATAGATAAGGTGTATTATCCAGGTCTCAAGTCGCATCCTGACTATGCTCTTGCAAAAAAGCAAATGAGCGGTTTTGGTGGTATGATGTCCTTCGAGTTAGCACCACACATTGATGCAGAGGAGTTTCAAAAAGCGCTTAAACTCATAAAACCTTCTATGAGTCTTGCAGGTGTAGAGAGTACAATGCTTTGCCCAGCTCAAACCTCTCACTTTTTACTAGGAGAAGAAGAGCGTGCAAAACAAGGTATTGCAGATGGCTTGATACGCTTTTCTGTAGGTATAGAAGAGAAAAAAGATCTTATGGCAGATATTGACCAAGCGCTTGAAGTTGTGCTTAAAAAAGCAACAATAGTAGCAGACTAGAATTGTACGACTTATAAAATGCCATTACAGGCATTATAACAATATATTTTATGAAATTAGACATACTAGCTATAGGAGCACATCCAGACGACGTAGAGCTGGGCTGTGGTGCAACGATAGCAAAGGAAATAGCAAACGGAAAGAAAGTAGGTATTCTTGATCTTACAAGGGGAGAGTTAGGGACAAGAGGATCTGCAGAGATACGTGATGTAGAGGCAGCAAATGCAGCAAAGATATTAGGCGTGAGCGTACGAGAAAATATCGCACTTGCAGATGGATTCTTTGTAAATGATAGAGAGAGCCAGCTCAAGATTATAGAAATCATACGTAAATATCAACCAGAAATGGTACTCTGTAATGCTATTACAGATAGGCACATAGATCACGGTAAAGGGAGTAAACTGGCCAGTGATGCTTGCTTTTTAAGCGGTCTTAAAAAAATAGAAACTATAGTAGAAGGAAAGCCTCAAGAAAAATGGCGTCCCAAAACTGTGTATCACTATATACAGTGGCAAAATATAGAACCAGATGTGGTAGTAGATGTTACTGGCTTTATAGATAAAAAATGTGAGTCTGTGTTTGCTTACACATCACAGTTTCACGATCCAAATAATAAGGAAGGAGACACGCCTATATCTAGTAAGACTTTTAAAGATAGCATAAACTATAGAGCAAGAGACCTAGGTAGACTTATAGGTACAGAGTATGGTGAAGGTTTTACTGTAGAGCGATATGCAGCTGTAGATAGCCTATTTGACTTAATATAAGAGCTCACAACACACAAAGCATATAAAAACAAAAAAGCTATCCAGAAGGATAGCTTTTTTTTAAGGGTGGAAGACCGGTTTCGAACCGGCGACCTCTGGTACCACAAACCAGCGCTCTAACCAGCTGAGCTACAACCACCATTTTAATTGCGAGTGCAAAGATAATTAATATTAATAGATGTACAACCTTTTATCAAAAAAAATGGAGCATTTTTTTTGCTCCATTTTTTATAATTCTGATAATGAGTTGTTTCTGTTTTACTCTTTTTCGGCTTTATCTACTACCGGTTTTTCCTTTCTGTTTGCAAGTTCCCACGCTGTTGCAAAAACGAGCTTTGTGCGCTTCTCAAGTAAAGGATAGTTAATCTTATCTGGAGTATCACTTATTTTATGATAATCATCGTGCGTTCCATTAAAGTAGAAGATTACTGGCACATTGTGCTTTGCAAAGTTATAGTGGTCTGAGCGGTAGTAAAATCTGTTAGGCTCATTTTCTACATTATAACGGTAGTCTAGGTTAATGTCAAAGTACTTTGCATTTACTGCAGATGAGATATTGTGTAAATCTGTACTAAGCTTATCAGAGCCTATGAGGTACACATAGTTGTTATCTTCTTTGTGCGCGTCATCATTGCGACCTATCATATCAATGTTAAGATCTGCAATGGTATTTGCAAGTGGGTATACTGGATTTTCTGAATAATATCTTGATCCATAAAGACCTTTTTCTTCACCTGTAACGTGTAAAAATAGGATAGAGCGTTTAGGTCCCTTACCATCTTTAACAGCTTGTTTAAAAGCCTCTGCAATCTCAAGTAAAGCTACTGTTCCAGAGCCATCATCGTCTGCACCGTTATATACATTTCCTTTTGCGTCCATACCTACGTGATCAAGGTGTGCAGAGAGTACAAGAACCTCTTCTGGCTTTTCTGATCCTTTTATAAAAGCTAGAACGTTTTCAGAATCATTAAGTCCGCTTCCTTTTCTAAAAAATGTATTAGGAACGATTTGATAGTAATCACCATTATTACCTGGTTGTACGTTTAGCTCTTTGTAATAGTTTACAAGGTATGCTGCTGCCTTTTTTTGACCTGGGTCTCCTGTGTTACGCCCTTCAAATTCATCACTGGCATACACGTAGAGCATTTCTTTGAGTTCTCCTTCGGTGATTGTGTTTGTGTACTTACGCACGTCTGTCTCGTCACTTTCTAAAGCGGTAACATCTATTATTACAGGGTCTGCTGCTTGGGTAGGAGCGACTGCTTTTTTTGATTCATTACAAGATAATGCTACAAGGCTTAAACCTAAAAGCGCAAAATATTTTTTCATTCAAATTTATTTTAAGATTGCTAAAAGTACAGAATTCAACCGAATAAAATAGGAGAGTGCTGTAAAGCCTGTTAGTACGCTTTCGCGAAAGCGTAAAGAAACTGCATAAAAAATGCCACTCTAGTAAAGAGTGGCATTATGGTATTACTTTATGAGGTGTAAGTCTCTTAGTTGTTAAGCATTACTGGCATTACAAGCATTGTTACTTGCTCACCTTCATCAAGACCATCTACTGGAGTTAAGATACCTGCTCTATTAGGAAGTGACATCTCTAGAGAAACATCATTTGCATTCATATTATTAAGCATCTC
>ENA-ORXC01000782-ORXC01000782.1-marine-metagenome-genome-assembly--contig:-NODE-782-length-20879-cov-3.741996_pt1 | contig 20879 bp, 19 predicted proteins | sample MGYA00237865_ERZ511478 | MGnify/ENA metagenome assembly ERZ511478 | reverse complement strand
TGTGATTCATATGGATGTCTCTGAAACGATGATTGATTCGCACCATCTCCCATCATTGTTAAGTGAGAAAAAAGACGCTGATGTGCTGTTCGTCGAACGAACACCTGACAAAATGTTGTCTCAGCTAGTCGATGAATTTGAAAAGAAGACAATTCGTCAAACTCTTGCCCATTATGAGGGAAATAAAACTGCGACGGCAAAGGCATTAGGTGTGTCACTTCGTAATCTGTACTACAAGATGGAAAAACACGGTGTTGAAAAGTCTGGCATGCAATAAATTGCGTGGTGTGCAGGATGTTGCGTGGTCCATCAGCTTAAAACCCTGTTACGACAATAATGTGGAATTGGCACGGAACTTGCATAATAGTATGATGGCGTAGAGGGAGGACATCAATGAATCTAGATCAACTTGTAATGGAAGTATCCAAACAACCTAACAAAACGATTGCACTTGCTGCTGCTGCAGATAAAGAAGTGATTGAAGCGGTTCATAAAGCTATTCAGAAACAACTGGCTTCATTCATTCTTTACGGTGATAAGCAAGATATCAAGCCAATGTTAACTGATGAAGGTTTAACTGAATCATCATCTCTTCAAATTGTGCATGTGGAGTCAGATCAAGAGGCTTCGAGGATGGCTGTTCAAGCCGTTCGAAATGGAGATGCCGATGTTTTAATGAAAGGAATGGTCTCCACTTCAGTAATTTTAAAAGAAGTTTTAAATAAAGAATATGGCTTGCGAAAAGGAAAGGTTCTTTCGCACGTAGCCGCATTTGATGTGCGAGGATATGAACGACTGATTTTTGTAACAGACTCTGGTATGAATATTGAGCCGGATTTAACGCAAAAGGTGGAAATTGTTAATAACGCCGTATCGATTGCGAGAAGTATTGGCATTGGGCGCCCTAAAGTTGTTCCGTTAGCCGCAGTAGAAGTCGTTAATCCAGCTATGCAAGCGACGCTTGATGCATCGGCGCTAACTCAGATGAATAGAAGAGACCAAATTTCTGGATGCGTGATTGATGGACCACTCGCATTGGATAACGCTATTTCAATAGAAGCAGCAGAGCATAAGGGGATACAAAGTGAAGTAGCTGGGAAAGCAGATATCCTTCTTGTTCCTTCAATAGAAGTAGGGAATGCATTGTATAAATCACTTGTCTATTTTGCAAATGCAAAAGTTGGAGGAGTCATCGTTGGCGCTAAAGCGCCAATCGTTTTAACTTCTCGTGCAGATAGTTCAGAAAGCAAAGTTTATAGTATCGCGCTTGCAGTAAGTTCAGCTAAATAAAATTAGAAGATAACAGAGAGGGAGATTACTGATGGAACTTTTTACTTATATGGAGAAATACGATTATGAACAAGTGGTTGTTTGTCAAGATAAAGCTTCAGGATTAAAAGCAATTATTGCGATTCATGATACAACCCTAGGACCGGCTCTCGGTGGAACAAGAATGTGGACATACGCTTCTGAAGAAGCTGCATTTGAGGATGCACTTCGTTTAGCCAAAGGAATGACGTACAAAAATGCTGCAGCAGGTTTAAATCTCGGTGGAGGAAAAACAGTTATCATCGGTGATCCTCGTAAAGACAAAAACGAAGCGATGTTCCGTGCTTTTGGACGATATATTCAGGGATTAAACGGTCGTTACATTACTGCCGAAGACGTGGGTACTACCGTTCAAGATATGGATACTATTCATGAAGAAACAGAATATGTAACTGGTATTTCACCAGCGTTTGGTTCTTCTGGTAACCCTTCTCCTGTAACAGCTTATGGTGTTTATGTAGGAATGAAGGCGGCAGCAAAAGAAGCGTTTGGTACAGATTCTTTACAAGGTAAAACAGTAGCTGTTCAAGGTGTAGGAAATGTTGCCTATAATCTCTGCAAACACCTTCATGAAGAAGGAGCTTCTCTAGTTGTTACAGATATCAACAAAGAATCAGTTGATCGTGCAGTAACTGACTTTGGTGCAAAAGCTGTAGATCCAGATGACATTTACGAGGTAGACTGTGATATTTTTGCACCATGTGCACTTGGTGCAATCATCAATGACGATACAATTGGTAAAATTAAAGCAAAAGTTATTGCAGGAGCAGCAAACAACCAGCTTCGCGAAACGACACACGGTGATCAGATTCATGAGATGGGTATTGTTTATGCGCCAGACTATGTTATCAATGCTGGTGGTGTTATTAACGTTGCAGATGAGCTTTATGGATATAATCGCGATCGTGCAATGAAGCGAGTTGATGGCATTTATGACACTATTTCAAAAGTTATCGAAATTTCTAAACGCGATGGCATTCCTACTTATGCAGCGGCAGACCGTCTTGCTGAAGAAAGAATTGATCAAATGAAGCAATCAAGAAGTCAATTCTTGATGAACTCTCAGCATATTTTAGGTCATCGTAGATAAACGGAGGGTTTGGAGTGACAGATAAAGTATATAGACTTCTGGTAATCAACCCGGGATCAACTTCAACAAAAATAGGCGTATTTGATAATGAGCGTGCTGTATTTGAGAAATCATTACGGCACGATACAGATGAAATCAATCAATTTAAAACAATCATCGATCAATATGAATTTAGGAAAAATACTATTCTTGAAGCGTTAGATGAAGAAGATATTAATATTTCGAGATTATCTGCGGTTGTAGGACGCGGTGGTTTGTTGCGTCCTATCGAGGGTGGAACGTACTCAGTTAATGAACTCATGCTTGAAGATCTTCGTAATGGTTATTCGGGTGAACATGCTTCGAATTTAGGTGGGATTATTGCTTTTGAAATTGCTGAACAGCTCAATATCCCATCTTTTATTGTTGACCCAGTAGTTGTTGATGAGCTTCAAGATGTAGCTCGCCTTTCTGGAGTGCCAGAAATCGAACGTAAAAGTATTTTTCATGCATTAAACCAAAAAGCAGTCGCCAGACGAGTAGCTTCTCAATTAAATAGCAAATACGAAGATCTCAACCTTATTGTGACTCACATGGGGGGCGGGATCACGGTTGGTGCCCACCGAAAAGGAAAAGTTGTGGATGTAAATAATGGCTTACACGGTGAAGGTCCATTTTCACCAGAACGTGCGGGAACAGTTCCTGTTGGTGATTTAGTCGCCATGTGTTTTTCAGGAGAGTATTACGCTGATGAAATCATGAAAAAGCTGGTTGGACAAGCAGGTTACGTTGGGTACCTTGGCACTAACGATGCCGTAAAAGTTGAGCAGCGGATTCAAAATGGAGATGAGAAGGCGAAACTGACCTTTGATGCCATGGCATACCAGGTAGCTAAAGAGATTGGAGCGGCTAGTGCTGTTCTTGCTGGAGAAGTGGATGCGATCGTTTTAACTGGTGGTCTAGCTTATGGAAAACAATTTGTCTCTCAAATAACAGAGCAAATCAAGTGGATTGCTGACGTTCTCGTTCATCCTGGTGAAAATGAGCTACAGGCACTCGCAGAAGGTGGATTACGCGTGTTAAGAGAAGAGGAAATAGCGAAAATTTATCCTGTTTCTTCTGTGGAGTCAATGGTTTAGAGATTCTAACGCATTTTCATTAAAATTCATGTGCAGTGACTCTTTTTAAAAAAAGGGGAATAAAACGTTTTATAAAGGAGAATTTGAATGGCTGAAGAATATGATCTCGTCATAATGGGTGGAGGTACTGGGGGCTATGTAGCTGCTATTCGTGCTTCCCAACTAGGTTTAAAAACGGCAATCGTTGAAAAGCGTGAACTTGGTGGTACTTGTTTGCATCGCGGCTGTATTCCAAGTAAAGCGTTACTTCGAAGTGCTGAAGTATATGCCACTGCTAAGCATGGAGAGAAATTTGGCGTGATGGCAAAGGAAATTGCGTTAGATTTTAAAAAGGTTCAAGAACGTAAGCAGGGAATTGTTGATCAGCTTCATAATGGCGTGAAGCACCTTATGAAACAAGGGAAAATAGATGTATTTGAAGGATTCGGTCGAATTCTTGGGCCATCCATTTTCTCTCCAATGCCTGGTACGGTTTCAGTTGAAATGAATAACGGGGAAGAAAATGAAATGTTGATTCCTAAAAACGTTATTATTGCTACGGGCTCGAAGCCGCGTACGCTTCCTGGACTTGAGGTAGATGGCGTGTATGTTATGACCTCAGATGAAGCTCTTCATATGGAAAGCCTCCCGTCTTCCATTATCATTGTCGGCGGTGGCGTTATTGGAATTGAGTGGGCGTCCATGCTTGTTGATTTTGGTGTAGAGGTGACTGTCCTCGAGTATGCTGATCGTATTGTGCCAACCGAAGATAAAGATATCTCCAAAGAAGCACACAAATTGATGAAGAAAAAGGGGATCAAGCTTTTCACTGGCGCAAAAGTGATGGGCGAGTCGTTAACAAAGGATCAGGGTGTATCCATTCAAGCGGAACATGAAGGAGAAACGAAAACGTTCTCTGCAGATAAGATGCTCGTGTCAGTAGGACGGGAAGCAAACGTGAAAAACATCGGTCTTGAGAATACAACAATTGAAGTAGATAAAGGCGTTATTCAAACCAATGAAATTTTCCAAACAAAAGAATCTCATATATACGCGATTGGTGATGTAATTGGTGGTATGCAGCTTGCTCACGTTGCTTCACATGAAGGGATTACTGCAGTAGAACACCTAGCCGATCAAGATCCTGCCCCAATCGATTACACTCAGGTTCCAAGCTGTATTTACAGCAGTCCAGAGATGGCAAGTGTAGGGTTAACGGAATCGCAAGCGAAAGAGCAAGGTCATAACGTTAAGATTGGAAAGTTCCCTTTTAAAGCAATAGGAAAAGCACTTGTTTTTGGAGAATCTGATGGATTTGTGAAAATTGTAGCTGATGCGGACAATGAGGATCTTTTAGGAGTACATATGATTGGCCCTCATGTAACCGATATGATTTCTGAAGCGGGTCTAGCGAAAGTTCTTGATGCGGCCTCTTGGGAAGTGGCGCATACCATTCATCCTCACCCTACACTGTCTGAAGCAATCGGTGAAGCTGCACTTGCAGTGGATGGGAAAGCAATTCATTCTTAATAAAAGGTTTATTTAAGGAGGTAAAACATTATGGCTGAAAATCGTCATGAAGCATTAGGACTTTCAGATGAAAGAGTGCTTGAAATGTTTGAAACTATGTTAATGGCTCGTAAAATCGATGAGCGCATGTGGTTACTTAATCGAGCTGGTAAAATCCCTTTCGTTATTTCCTGTCAGGGACAAGAAGCGGCTCAGGTTGGATCTGCATTTGCAATGGATCCAGAGAAAGATTTTGTTGCGCCGTATTACCGTGATATGGGCGTAGTCCTTTCTTTCGGCATGACAGCAAAAGATCTGATGCTCTCAGGTTTCGCTAAAGCAGAAGATCCAAACTCAGCAGGTCGTCAAATGCCGGGTCACTTTGGACAGAAGAAGAACAACATCATCACTGGCTCTTCACCTGTAACAACTCAGGTGCCTCATGCAGTTGGTTTTGCTCTCGCGGGTCGCATGGAAGGGAAAGACCTAGTAACGTTCTGTTCGTTTGGAGAAGGCTCTTCCAATCAGGGAGATTTTCATGAGGCGGCTAACTTTGCTGGCGTCCATAAGTTACCAGTGCTATTCGTTTGTGAAAACAACAAATACGCGATTTCAGTACCAGTTTCAAAGCAGTTAGCTTGTGAGAAAGTTTCTGATCGCGCGATTGGTTATGGAATGCCTGGTGTAACGGTTGATGGAAATGATCCACTTGCTGTTTATGAAGCTGCGAAAGAAGCGGTAGAAAGAGGGCGCCGAGGCGATGGCCCAACATTGATTGAGACTGTATCTTATCGTTTAACACCTCACTCAAGTGATGACGATGATCGCGCTTATCGTACGCGTGAAGAAGTTGAAGAAGCGAAGAAAAAGGATGCTGTTATTACGTTTGCAGCTTATTTAAAAGAAGTAGGCGTTTTGACTGATGAAATTGAAAAAGAAATTCATGAGCGTGTTCAAAAAGAAGTAGATGAAGCAACAGAGTACGCAGAAAATGCAGACTATGCACCGGCTGAAGATGCAATGAAGTATGTATACGAAGAGTAAGGAGGAACCATTATGCCAGTTATTTCATATATTCAAGCGATAACCCAGGCTTTAAGAGAAGAAATGCAGCGCGATGAGAAAGTTTTTGTACTAGGCGAGGATGTTGGTGTACGCGGAGGTGTTTTCCGCGCAACGGACGGTCTTTATGACGAGTTTGGTGAACACCGCGTGATTGATACACCACTTGCAGAATCAGCCATTGCTGGTGTTGGAATTGGTGCTGCTATGTATGGAATGAGACCTGTTGCAGAAATGCAGTTTGCAGATTTTATTATGCCTGCTGTTAACCAAATTGTATCTGAAGCAGCGAAGATTCGTTATCGGTCAAACAATGATTGGAATTGTCCTATTACAATACGTGCCCCTTATGGTGGTGGCGTTCACGGTGCACTTTATCATTCACAATCCGTCGAAGCGCTTTTTGCTAACGTCCCTGGACTTAAAATTGTTATGCCTTCTACCCCTTACGATGCAAAAGGGCTGTTAAAAGCTGCCATTCGTGATAACGATCCGGTTCTTTTCTTTGAGCATAAGCGTGCTTATCGGTTGATCAAAGGCCAGGTACCTGAAGAAGAGTATACGCTTCCGATTGGAAAAGCTGATGTAAAACGTGAAGGTGACGATATTACAGTGATTACATACGGTCTAAGCGTGCACTTTGCTCTTCAAGCAGCAGAGAAGCTGGAAAAAGACGGTATTTCTGCACATGTTCTAGATCTTCGTACAGTTTACCCATTGGACCGTGAGTCCATTGTAGAAGCTGCGAAAAAGACAGGTAAAGTTCTTCTTGTTACGGAAGACAACAAAGAAGGAAGTATCATTGGTGAAGTTTCTGCCATTATTGCAGAAGAGTGTCTTTTTGATCTTGATGCGCCGATTCAACGCTTAGCTGGACCGGATGTACCGGCTATGCCGTACTCCCCACCAATGGAGAAGTACTTTATGCTGAATCCTGACAAAGTAGAAAAAGCAATGCGCGAACTAGCAGAATACTAAACGATTGTAAGAAGTGGAGGGTTTATTGTGGCAGTTGAAAAAATACTGATGCCTCAACTTGGAGAAAGTGTCACAGAAGGAACGATTGAAAAATGGCTCGTTGAAGTCGGTGATACTGTAAACAAATATGATCCAATTGCAGAGGTAAATACAGATAAAGTGAATGCGGAAGTACCTTCATCTTATTCAGGAGTTATTAAAGAACTAGTCGCTGGAGAAGGCGATACAATTGAAGTCGGTGAGCTTGTATGTTACATCGATGTTGAAGGTGGAGCTGCTAAAGAAGAAAAGCAGGAAGAGTCAACAGGTCAACAGGCGATTGAAAACATTTCTGAAGAAAAGAAAGAGCAGGATGAGGATCAGCCGATGAAACGTCGCTACTCACCAGCAGTTCTTCGTATGTCTCAAGAGAATAATATCGACCTTGAACAAATTAGTGGTTCTGGTAAAGGTGGGCGTATTACCCGAAAAGATATTCAGAAGGTAATTGACTCAGGTGAAATTCCAGCACCAAAGCAAGAACAAACTCCTGCTGAAAACCAAAAAGAAGCGAAGAGTGAAGCACCTAAAGCTCCAAAAGCTCCATCTAAATCAGTGCCAGAATCAAAAGCTGCTGATGTTCCTGTTGCAGAAGGCGATATTGAGATTCCAGTGACAGGTGTTCGTCGCGCCATTGCAAACAATATGCTTCGCAGTAAGCATGAAGCTCCACATGCGTGGACAATGGTGGAAGTGGATGTAACAAATCTTGTGGAATATCGTAATGGGATTAAAGATGATTTCAAAAAGAAAGAAGGGTATGGTTTAACGTTCTTTGCTTTCTTTGTTAAAGCTGTCGTCGAAGCACTTAAAGAATTCCCTCAAATGAATTCAATGTGGGCTGGAGATAAAATCGTTCAGAAAAAAGATATTAATATTTCAATTGCGGTTGGAACAGATGAATCACTTTTCGTTCCGGTTATTAAGAACGCAGATGAGAAATCAATTAAAGGGATTGCTCGTGAAGTGAAAGAGCTCGCCCAAAAAGCAAAAACAGGTAAGCTCAAAGGTGAAGAAATGCAGGGTGGAACGTTTACAGTAAATAACACTGGCTCATTTGGCTCTGTTCAATCTATGGGCATTATTAATTATCCTCAAGCAGCTATTCTTCAAGTAGAGAGCATTGTGAAACGACCAGTCGTTATGAATAACGGTATGATTGCTGTCCGTGATATGGTAAATCTTTGCCTCTCTCTTGATCACAGAGTACTTGATGGCATGATTTGCGGTAAGTTTCTTGCTCGAGTTAAAGAAAACCTAGAAACAATCTCAAAAGATAACACATCTGTTTACTAAAATGTACAGCCATCTCATTAAGGGATGGCTGTTTTTTTGATAGAATGAAAGCGTTTCTTGGAAAAGTGAAGTGATTCGCGATACAATAAGAAAGAAAGCGATTTGAATTAAGGGAGGAATCTAGCATGTCAATGGACTTTAATCTATTTATGAATGATGTTGTCGCGACAGCTCGTGAAGAGATCAAAGCAGCAGGATATAAAGAATTAACAACACCTGAAGAGGTTGAAGAGGTTGTGACAAGTAAAGGAACGACACTTGTGATGGTCAACTCAGTATGTGGTTGTGCAGGAGGCGTTGCGCGTCCTGCTGCAAGGTTGGCGATCAATAACGAGAAAACACCAGATAATCTTGTAACGGTTTTTGCCGGTCAGGATAAAGAAGCAACAGCAAAAGCACGTTCTTATTTTACAGGGTTTGCACCATCTTCTCCTTCGTTTGCTATTCTAAAAGACGGAGAAATCATTAACATGGTAGAACGTCATGAAATCGAAGGAAGCGATCCTGAAGAAGTATCCGGAATGTTACAATATTTATTCAATAAATATTGTTAATAGCTTTTTAGTGAGCACCAGGCAAAATGCCTGGTGCTTTTTTTATGCATTATTTATTCGTTTTAAATTTTATGAAACTAAATGTATTGGTGTATATTTGTTAAAATAACAGAATATACAGAAAAAAATTACTTTAATTTATATAAAAATATATGAATAAATATGTAGAACAAGAACGAGATATCTGATATAGTGATAAATATTCAAGTTAACGAATTATTATACATTTATCAGGGGGAATAAAAATGAAGAAAAATTGGTTAATCGTGATAGTAGGATTATTTATGGTTATGGGACTTGCTGCATGCGGATCTTCAAATGAAGATGCAAGTCAAGATGATGGCGCGAATTCAGAAAAAACTCTCGTAATGGGTACTTCTGCTGACTATCCGCCGTTTGAATATATTGATTCTGCGCAAGGAGAAGAGATTATTGGATTTGATGTAGATATTGCAAATTACATCGCTGATGAATTAGGCTATAACGTTGAGATAAAGGATATGGACTTTAGTGGACTAATTACTGCATTAAGCAGTGAGCGTGTCGATTTTGTTCTTGCAGGGATGACGCCTACAGAAGAGCGTAAGGAGAACGTTGACTTCTCGGATATTTATTATTCAGCTAACCATATGATCGTTTCTTCAACGGATAATGAAATGGTAAAACCTGAAGATCTCGATGGAGCAAAAGTAGGGGTTCAACTCGGCTCAATTCAAGAAGACAAAGCTAACGAATTAAAAGAAAGTGGAATCGAAATGGAAATCATCACGTTAAATCGTATTCCAGAACTGATTCAAGAACTTAAATCAGGACGTTATGATGCCATTATTATTGAAGATACTGTAGCAAAAGGCTACTTAGAAAGTAATGACGATCTAACTGGTGAGAATCTTCCTAATACAGAAGAGGCGGGGTCAGCTGTCGCTTTCCCGAAAGATAGTGAGTTAACGAAAGAGTTTAACGAAGTAATTAAGAAAATGAAGGATAATGGTAAGATGGACGAGTTTATCGAAAAGTGGTTTGGACAGGACACCGTAGAATAACATCATAGAAGAAAGGATGAACAGGCATGAATTTGGATTTCGGTCAATTCGTGCCTAATATTCCCTACATCCTGCAAGGAATATTGGTCACGTTAAAGTTTGTTAGTGTTTCAGCTATAGTAGGATTTGTACTCGGCACAATACTTGCTTTATTTAAAATCGGGCGAGTAAAGATGCTTAGTTGGCTAGCTGATGCTTATACATCTGTTTTCAGAGGCACCCCTCTTATCTTACAGTTATTATTATTTTATCATGCAACGCCTCAGTTAACAGGTTATGATATTTCAGCTTTTGAAGCGGGTGTTCTCTCATTTGGTCTCAACTCTGCCGCCTATATATCTGAGATAATACGAGCAGGAATTCGTGCAGTAGACACTGGACAAAATGAAGCTGCTGCCGCCCTGGGTATTCCTTATCGTCCAATGATGAAGGATATTATCTTGCCGCAAGCTATGAAAAACATTTTACCTGCCCTTATGAATGAGTTTATTACATTAACAAAAGAATCTGCGATTGTTTCTGTTATTGGTGTTTTTGATATTATGAGACGAAGTCAGATCGTGGCTGCTGAGAAATTCAAATACTTTGAACCGTTACTAATTGCAGGGATTATTTACTATTTGCTTGTTATGATTTTAACGCTGATAGGAAAAATAGTAGAAAGGAGAATGAGTCGCAGTGATTAAAGTAGAAAATCTTCACAAAAATTTCGGTAAAAATGAAGTATTAAGTGGGATTAATACATCGATTAAGAAAGGTGAAGTGGTTGCGATTATAGGACCTTCTGGATCTGGTAAGTCGACTCTTCTTCGGTGTTTAAATCAACTAGAACAAGTTAGTTCTGGTTCAATATGGGTGGATGATAAAAAACTAACAGACTCATCTACAAATATCATGAACTTACGTCAGACAATTGGGATGGTCTTTCAACATTTTCACCTATTTCCACATAAAACCGTTCTAGAAAACCTTATCTACGCACCAATGAAAGTGAAGGGAATAAAGCGAGATATTGCTGAGGCAAAAGCTCACGAGCTCCTTTTACAAGTAGGTCTATCAATGAAGGCAAATGAGTATCCAAAGCGCTTGTCTGGTGGACAACAACAGCGTGTTGCGATTGCTAGAGCATTAGCAATGGAGCCAGAATATATGTTGTTTGATGAACCTACATCTGCACTTGATCCTGAGATGGTTAAAGAGGTATTAGACGTCATGAAAGATCTTGGGCAATCTGGGATGACGATGGTCATCGTTACCCATGAAATGGCATTTGCAAGAGAAGCGGCAGATCGAATTTTGTTTTTAGATGAAGGAAAACTTGTTGAGGAGAGTGAACCTACTTCATTCTTTAATCACCCTAAAACAGATAGAGCAAAAGTATTCTTAGATAAGGTGTTGTAAAGTGAACATTCGTGTTCACTTTTTTGTTTTATTAAGTGTTTATTATGTATTCAATAGAAAATTGACCATGAAAGCGTTATCTAAACGAAATTAACTGTTCAATCAAGAGAAAATGGTTTAGACTCTGATAATTGAAGGATATTAAAGAAGTAACTCTTATTGTGGAAGGAAGAATTTTTATTGAAAGTGAAAATTGGCTATCGAACGTTAAAAACAGCAATAGGAACTGGGGTTGCCATCACCATTGCGCAACTTTTCTCACTTGATAACTATGTTTCTGCCGGTATTTTAACGATTCTTTGTATTAAACCAACAACTAAACGATCATTTCGAAGTTCTTGGGAACGGTTTTTGGCTTGTTTACTTGGTATTGTATTTAGTGCAGTATTTTTTGAAGGAATTGGTTATACACCGTTTAGCATATCTTTATTGCTACTCTTCTTTATACCAGTGGTTGTTGCGATAAAAGCAACGGAAGGCGTTATTACAAGTTCAGTTATCATACTTCATATTTATAATTTCAATCAAGTAAGTTGGGGAATTGTATGGAATGAAGTAGCGATTATTGTCATAGGAATCGGGGTTGCACTTCTCTTTAATTTGTATATGCCAAGCCTAGAAAAAGATTTGTTGAATATCAGAAAACAAATCGAAGAAAAATTTTCAGTTATCTTAATGGAGTATGCCGTTTATCTTCGTGAAGGGGAAAGTAATTGGGATGGAAAAGAGATCATTGAAGTTGGTGACTTACTTCAGTATGCTAAGAACCTTGCACTCAAAGATATAGAAAATCACATGCTACGTGATGATGATAAGTATTATGTTTATTTTAAAATGCGCGAAAAACAATTTGCGATCTTGGAGAGAGTGCTACCAATTATTTCATCTCTTGATCAAACTTATATTCATGGTCGTACAATGGCTGATTTTATGGAGAAGCTTAGTAGCTCAGTAAAGCCCCAAAATACAGCAAATGTTTTTCTAGAAGAATTAGAAACGATGCGTGAGGAATTTCGGAATTCTCCACTGCCTGCAGATCGTGAAGAGTTTGAAACGCGCTCAGCCCTTCTGTATTTTCTAAATGAAGTTGAACAATATTTGTTACTAAAGCGTTACTTTAAACCAGGAGCTTTTTCAAAAGCTGAATGAATCCTATAAATGGTTGCATGATAGAGAATAAAAGGAGTGATACATTTGTTCTCTATCATGTTATCACTGTATTTATCGGTATCCATTCTCTTTCCATTTGGTACTCAGCCAAATGCGGGTGATCCATTCCTTATTGTAAATAAGGAGGTGAACGAATTAGCTTATATTGATGGAAATGAAGTTCAGCGTGTTTTATCGGTAGCGACTGGTAAAAGTATAGATCAGACTCCTGAAGGACTATTTACAATAATTGTGAAGGCGGAAAATCCTTATTACAGAAAGAAAAATATTGAAGGTGGAGTGAAAGAGAATCCGCTTGGTACAAGGTGGATTGGTTTTGATGCAAAAGGAACAAACGGTCGAATTTATGGCGTCCATGGAACAAATCGTCCAGATTCAATTGGGAAATATACAACTGCTGGATGTATCCGACTTTTAAATGAGGAAGTTGAACTGCTTTATAATGACATACCAATTGGAACTAAAATTCTAATTACTTCAAGCGATCAATCTTTTTATGAACTGGCAAGTAAGGCTGGAGCGATAGGAGAAAACATCGAATTAAAGTGATCATAAAAAGAAGAAGCTGTCTAATGGCAGCTTCTTCTTTTCTATGCTTTGTTTCCTATATTTGTGAAATAGCTAGTTAAAAACATGTTGACATTAAAACAGCATCGCTGTTGCTCCAGCAAATAAACTAAGAAGCATCGAAATAATCATAATATAAACAACGATCTTTGTAGCTTTACGAGGCATGAGAGTCCCTCCCAAAATAAGCATTCTATCGTTATTTTACAATGATTTGTTGGGTTGGACAAGTCTATCCTTGATGAAACTAGAAAGTGCTTCGACAAATTTTACGAATTTTAGAGGAAAACGCTTACTTTATCCAGAATTAGATATAAGTTAGACATCTAAATTTCAAATCAATTCAATTAGAGGAAGACAACCAGGGAGGAATGGGGATGGAGACAGAAAAGAAAGATTTTCAAAGTCAATTCGAGGAATGGAAAGCACTAACTGAAAAATTAATCGAGAAATTTCCGGAGAAAAAAGAAGCGTTTAAGACGAGCTCTGGAATTGACATAGACCGTCTTGGACATCCGGATCACTTAGATCAGCATTATATGGAGAAACTGGGTTTACCCGGACAATATCCATACACACGAGGGATTCAACCAACCATGTATCGTGGTAGAACATGGACAATGAGACAATATGCGGGGTTTGGCTCAGCTGAGGAAACCAATCGTCGTTTTCGCTATTTACTTGATCAAGGTCAAACTGGCTTATCCGTTGCCTTCGATCTTCCAACGCAGATTGGATATGATTCGGACGATATGATGGCAAAAGGAGAAGTTGGTAAGGTAGGCGTAGCGATTGATTCACTCGATGATATGGAAGCGCTTTTACGAGATATCCCCCTTGATAAAGTGAGTACGTCCATGACGATTAATGCGCCGGCATCGGTATTACTAGCGATGTACATCGTCGTAGCAGAAAAACAGGGAGTATCACAAGAACAAATTTCTGGAACGATCCAGAATGACATTTTAAAAGAATATATAGCAAGGGGAACGTATATTTTTCCTCCAAAACCATCTATGCGATTGATTACAGACATTTTTGCCTATTGCGCAGAGTATGTACCGCGATGGAATACGATTAGTATATCTGGCTACCACATTCGAGAAGCGGGTTCGACGGCTGCTCAGGAACTAGCGTTTACTATTGCGAATGGCATTGCTTATGTCGATGCAGCAATTGAAACGGGGTTAAAAGTCGACGATTTTGCGCCAAGGCTTGCTTTCTTTTTTAATGGGCATAATCAATTTCTTGAAGAAGTTGCGAAATTTAGAGCAGCGCGAAGAATCTGGGCTAAAATTATGAAAGAACGGTACGGTGCAAAAAAGCCGAAAAGTCTGCAGCTCCGCTTTCACACTCAAGTTGCTGGATCAACGTTAACAGCCCAACAGCCGGACAACAATATCGTCCGGGTGACCATTCAAGCACTTGCGGCTGTTCTAGGAGGGACACAGAGCCTTCATACAAATGCGAAAGATGAAGCGTTAGCATTACCAACGGAAGATTCCGCACGGATTGCTCTTAGAACCCAGCAAATTATTGCAAACGAAAGCGGCGTAACAGATACGGTTGATCCCCTTGGTGGCTCTTATTTTATAGAGAATTTGACTGATCAGCTTGAAGCGTATGTTTTTGATTATATTCGTAAGATCGATGATATGGGAGGAGCAGTATCCGCTGTTGAACAGGGCTATATGCAGCGCGAAATTCACCAGGCTTCTTATGAAACGCAAAAGAAAATCGAGAGTGGTGAAGAAGTCGTCGTGGGCATGAATCAATACAAGTTAGAAGACGAACCTAAACCAGAATTACATCGTATTGATCCAGAGCTTCAACGGAAACAAATTGAAAAGCTTGAAACTCTAAGGGCTACAAGAGATCAACATCGAGTGAGCGCTCGGTTGGAGGAATTAAGGGCGGGAGCTATAGGCACAAGTAATTTGATGCCGCTTATTATTAATTGTGTTCGAGATTATTGTACAGTCGGTGAAATATGCGGCATACTCCGAGAAGAATTTGGCGAATACACAGGAATCTAAACAAACGGGGAGTGGAAAGAGATGAAGAAGATACGCGTTTTAATTGCAAAGCCAGGTCTTGATGGTCATGATAGAGGCGCTCTTGTAATCGCTCAGGCCCTTCGTGATTATGGAATGGAAGTAATCTATACGGGTTTAAGGCAAACGCCACAACAAATCGTTACAGCTGCAATACAAGAAGATGTGGATGCGATTGGCTTATCATGCTTATCAGGTGCACATAATGAACTATTCCCTGAAATTGTTTCACTGCTAGAACAGCGCAATGCGGGGGATATTATCGTTGTGGGAGGTGGAGTTATTCCTTGGGAAGACATCCCGTTCTTAGAATCAAAAGGAATTCAAAAGGTATTTACGCCAGGTACGCCTACTAAAGATACAGCTGTTTTTATCGAAAAAGCAGTGTATGAGCGAGACGGAATCGATCAATCCATTAAAGAACCTCCTAAAAAAATTGATCACATCGGAATTGCAGTATCTTCTCTAGAAGAGGCACTCCCTTTTTATGTGAACCAGCTTCATTTGAAACTAGAGGCAATCGAAGAAGTTGTTTCAGAAGGGGTGAAAGTGGCTTTTATGAAAATCGGTGAGTCTAGAATAGAACTTCTAGAGCCTATTGGAGAATCAAGTCCCATTGCTTCATTTATTAAGAAAAGAGGCGAAGGAATTCATCACATCGCACTTGCAGACGATCGAATTGAAGACAGACTACGTGAACTTTATGAAAACGGAGTGAAACTTATTCATGAAACGCCTGTTAAAGGTGCTGGTGGAGCGAATATTGCATTTCTGCATCCTAAATCAGCAGGAGGGGTCCTGTACGAACTTTGTGATAAACCTTCGAAGGAGGCAGAATAATGGATATGTATGATAAAATCAACGAATTGTACGATCGACGGAGAGAAGTAGAGCTTGGAGGTGGGGATGAACGAATTAACAAACAGCATGAGAAAGGAAAGTTAACGGCTCGAGAACGAATTGATTTACTCGTTGACCCGGGTACGTTTGTTGAACTTAATTCGTTCATTGAACATCGATCTCAAGATTTTGGAATGGGAGATGTAAAAGCACCGGGTGAAGGTGTGGTCACAGGTTATGGAAAGGTGAATGGCCGTCCTATTTATCTATTTGCGCAAGATTTCACCGTTTTTGGCGGAGCGCTAGGTGAAATGCATGCCAAAAAAGTAGCACACGTTATGGATCTTGCAGCGCGTAATGGTGCGCCAATTATCGGTTTGAACGACTCTGGAGGTGCGAGGATTCAAGAAGGTGTGGTATCATTGGATGGGTATGGACACATCTTTTATCGAAACTCCATCTATTCTGGTGTGATTCCACAAATTTCGGTGATTATGGGGCCATGCGCAGGTGGAGCTGTTTATTCCCCTGCAATTACAGATTTTGTTTTTATGGTAGAAGATACGAGTCAAATGTTTATAACTGGACCAAAAGTCATTGAAACGGTTACACGTGAGAAGATTACAGCAGAAGACCTTGGTGGTGCGAAAGTCCATCGTTCTAAAAGTGGTAATGCTCATTTTACAGGTAAAACAGAAGAAGAGGTTCTCGCAAGCGTTCGTGATTTGATTCGTTATTTACCATCAAATAATGAAGAAAAGAGTCCCATCATTAAAAGTGAAGAACGTGACGATTTCTGTCCAGATCTTGCTGACATCGTTCCATTTGACGCAACGAGGCCCTACGATGTTAGAGCGGTGATTGATTCGGTAGTGGATAAAGACTCTTTTCTTGAGGTGCAAAAATATTTCGCGAAAAACATTGTGATAGGTTTTGCAAGAATAAAAGGTGAGACAGTAGGAATGGTTTGCAATCAGCCAAAAGTAATGGCTGGTGGACTCGATATTGATTCATCTGACAAGCTTTCACGCTTTATTAGGTTCTGTGACTCTTTTAATATTCCATTGATTACGTTTGAAGATGTAACGGGATTTTTCCCGGGGATCAAACAGGAGCATGGAGGTATTATCCGTCATGGAGCTAAAATTCTTTACTCCTATTCAGAAGCGACCGTACCAAAAATTACGGTTATCTTAAGGAAAGCATACGGTGGCGCTTATGTCGCTTTAAATTCCAAATCCATTGGAGCCGATCTCGTGTATGCATGGCCAAATGCTGAAATTGCCGTAATGGGTCCGGAAGGTGCAGCAAATGTGATTTTTGCAAGAGAAATTAATGAGAGTGAAGATCCGGAAGCAACACGAGCTGCAAAGATTGAAGAATATCGTGAGAAGTTCGCGAACCCATACATAGCTGCTTCACGTGGGATGGTTGATGACGTCATCGATCCAAGAGAAACGAGAAAGAAACTGATTGAAGCGCTCGAATTGATGCGGAATAAGCACGAAGAACGCCCAAAGAAAAAACACGGCAATATCCCGCTTTAAACTGATTTCTAGGAGGCACAAACAACATGATTAATGAACAAAGACTAGTAGACGAATTTTTAGAGTTGGTTCAAATCGATTCTGAAACGAAACACGAGAAGAAAATTGCTGCCATTTTAAAGGAGAAATTCACATCGCTTGGTGTGGAAGTAGAAGAAGATGATGCTGCAGAAAAGACAGATCATGAGGCAGGGAACTTAATCTGCACGCTTAAAGGGAACGTTGAAAAAGCAGATCCGATTTACTTTACTTCTCATATGGATACAGTAGTGCCAGGTAAAGGCGTTAAGCCATCCATCAAAGATGGGTATGTGATAACCGATGGAACAACGATCCTTGGAGCCGATGATAAAACAGGTTTAGCGGCTATGTTTGAAGCCATTCGCGTATTAAAAGAACAAAACATAGAGCATGGAACGATTCAGTTTATTATTACGGTTGGTGAAGAATCAGGTCTTCAAGGTGCAAAAGTTCTTGATCCCAAAAAGTTAATCGCCAAATTTGGTTATGCGCTTGATAGTGATGGTGAAGTCGGAAAAATCATTACCGCTGCTCCTACGCAAGCGAAAATAAAAGCAACCATTTATGGGAAAACAGCTCATGCTGGTGTTGCACCAGAAAAAGGCGTTTCAGCTATCACAATGGCAGCCAAATCAATCGCGAAAATGCCGCTTGGTCGACTTGACGATGAAACAACAGCGAATATCGGTCGTTTTGAAGGTGGTTCTCAAACTAACATTGTTTGTGATCATGTAGAAGTACTAGCTGAAGCGCGGTCTCTAGTTCCAGAGAAGATGGAAGCGCAAGTCGAGAAAATGAAACAAGCATTTGAAAAAACGGCTTCTGAAATGGGCGGTTCTGTAGAACTTGATATTAAAGTTATGTACCCTGGCTTTAAGTTCAGTGAAGGCGACTATGTTGTTGAAGTAGCCAAAAAAGCGATGGAAAAGATTGGGCGTCGCCCAGAACTATTAACAAGTGGCGGTGGAAGTGATGCCAATGTGATTGCTGGGCATGGTATCCCTACAGTCAATCTTGCAGTTGGTTACGAAGAAATTCATACAACGAATGAAAGGATGCCAGTAAAAGAGTTAGTAAAGGTATCTGAAGCAGTTATCTCAATAATTAAAGAAGTTGCCAATGCGTAGAAGCATTGTTTAGAACATTGTCGATTTTCGGCAATGTTCTCTTTTTTGTTACATACACCTTTGTGGCACTGCTTCTATATTATGTTAAAATAGAACGGTATGATTATAATTATTGAAGTGGAAGCGGTGTTAAAATGGACTCTATTCAAACTCATAAACTTATGAATTATATGCGAGGAACTTATAAAGTGCTGGAAAATGAATGGCAAAAAAATGCGAGAGAAATTGGATTAACTCAAGCCGAACAGCATGTGATGTGGATTGTTTATTTGGAAGAAGAAGTTACCATTACAAGAGTTTCAGAAATTGGGCTTTGGGACGTATCAACAGTTATGCAGGTATTAAAACGTTTGAAAAACAAACTGTTTGTCAAACTTGATAAGAAAGCGAACGACCGGCGCGTATCATACGTGACCTTGACGGAAGAAGGTCATCATAAAGTGGAAGCTAGTACGCAGTATTCCTATGCGGTCATGAATTACTTAGATGAGTATCGCTCAAAATCAGCTGAAAATGCTGAATTTCTAGATGCTATGTACGAATTTCAAATGGAATTCAACCAGCATTTTCACGGTAGTGAATTTGTGAAATGGGTAGAACGAAAGCAAGTACTCACCACGTGAGACAGGAGTCCTCTCCTGTCTTTTTAGCATGAGTGGCGGGAAACGCAACGGTTTCGATAGAGGGCTTAAGGAGATGGATGGAATGGACCTTAGTACTAAGGGAAGAGGAAGAATTATTTTTCATGTGGATATGAACAGTTTTTACGCGTCTGTCGAAGTCGCTCATAACCCAAAACTTCGAGGAAAACCTCTTGCTATTGCGGGGAATGTAGAGGAAAGGCGAGGTATTGTTGTAACGAGTAGCTATGAAGCGAGAAAGAAAGGCGTCAAGACAACAATGCCGGTTTGGGAAGCTAAAAAGCACTGTCCTGAACTTCTCATTATGCCACCTAATTTTCCACTTTACCGACAAACCTCTCTCCAAATTTTTGAATTATTAGAAACCTACACGCCACTCGTCCAGCCAGTTTCCATTGATGAAGGGTATTTAGATATAACAGAAGATTGTGGACATCGGAATCCTATTGAAATAGCGGAGGAAATTCAAAATCGCATTCATGCTGAAATTGGCATCCCTTGTAGTATTGGAATTGCACCAAATAAATTTTTAGCAAAGATGGCTTCTGATATGAAAAAGCCTTTAGGGATTACCATTCTTCGTAAACGAGAGTTAGATCAATTGCTCTGGCCACTTGATGTTGGGGAAATGCATGGGGTAGGAAAGAAAACAAAAGAAAAATTACTTGAGCTAGAAGTTAAAACCATCCACGATCTAGCTCATGCGAATCCTCTACAACTTGAAATGAAGCTAGGCATTAATGGAAGAAGGTTACATGAGCGTGCCAACGGACGAGACAATCGCCCCGTTGATCCAGATGCGATAGATGAATTTAAAAGTGTTGGCAATTCCACTACGTTTCCGGAAGATCTTATTGATCATCACCGCATTCATACTGCACTCACAAATTTATCTGATTCTGTAGCTAAGCGGATGGCCAAAAAGAACGTTCTGAGTTTTAATATTCAGCTAACGATACGTTACAGTGATCGAACAACCGTTACTAGAAGTAGAAAACTTCAAAATCCCATATCTCAGTCTGCGGACATTCTTGAAGCTGCTCAAGCTCTCTTTGAGAAGAATTGGTCAGGGCAGCCGATTCGCTTACTTGGCATAACAGGACAGCAGCTAGTTGATCGAAACGAGGCCACTGTTCAGCTTGATTTATTTTCTTTTGAAGCGGATTCAAAACGACACAATCTCCAGAATACGATTGGTTCGATTCGATCCAAATATGGCGAGGGAGCTCTTCTTAAAGGAAATCAACTCGGTAAGGATGGAAGTCATAAGTTAAGAGATGAGAAAAGGCGTGGCACAAGTTTAGATCGTGACTTCCTCTGGAAGTATAAGCAAGATAAGGATTAATCGATATCTCTCCATCTAAAAAGGGGCTGCTAATATGACTATTGTTGAAAAGATGAAGCTTGTCCAACATGAAATGCAAAAAGTTCTAATCGGAAAGAAAAAAACGATTGAGCTGGTGATGATTTCTTTATTAAATAATGGTAACGTGTTGCTGGAAGATGTTCCTGGT
>ENA-ORXC01000781-ORXC01000781.1-marine-metagenome-genome-assembly--contig:-NODE-781-length-20890-cov-4.004228_pt1 | contig 20890 bp, 19 predicted proteins | sample MGYA00237865_ERZ511478 | MGnify/ENA metagenome assembly ERZ511478 | reverse complement strand
TCCACAGGCCCAGATGCGTGCGGTAGTGGTGGTACAAGGATTCGGACAATCCCGCCGCCGTCACCACCCCCGAATCGCCATCCAGCCAGATTTCCTCCACCGCGACGGGGATGCCGTTGAGGGTGCGCAGGCGGCGGATGCGCGAGGCGCGCTCGGCGGTGCCGAAGGGGGGCAGGTCGGCGGGCTTGGCGCAATGCGCGACCCCGATCACCTCGGCCCCCGGCAGGCCCCCGCCCGCGTGCAGCTCCAGCCGGAACATCGCGTAGACGCTGTCCTCGATCCTCCCGTGCCGGATATAGTTGCCGGACCCCTGCACCCGTTCCAGCAGCCCCTTCTTCTCCAGTTCCGCCAGAGCCTTGCGCAGGGTGCCGACCGACACGCCCAGTTCCCCCGCCATGTCCCGCTCGGGGGCGAGGCGTGCGCCGTCGATCAACCGACCGGAGGCGATCTCGCGGATCAGGAACTCGGCAATCTGCACGAATTTCGGCAGCGCGCTGTCGGTCACGGGATGCCTTTCCGCATTCGGCATGAGTAAATTGATACAGTATTGATCTACATCAATCCCGGTGTTACGCAAGACCGAAGGACAGTCCCTGCCGGAGAATTGACCATGACCGTCGTACCCGTCACATCCGCCGACCTGAACGGGGCCGAGGTATCGTGGTTCTCGGCGCTGTGCTCGGACGATTACCGGTTTCTGGGCGTGCCGGACGGAGCGCTGCGGTCGAGTTGGGAGCATTGCTCGCGGATCGTCAAGGTGGCGGAGGCGCAGGGGTTCCGCAATATCCTGTGTCCGTCCTCGTATCAGGTGGGGCAGGACACGCTGTCCTTCGTGGCCGGATGCGCGCCGATTACGGAGCGGATCAACCTGCTGGCCGCCGTGCGCTGCGGCGAGATGCAGCCCATCATGCTGGCCCGCACCATCGCCACGCTGGATCACATGCTGAAGGGGCGGCTGACGATCAATATCATCAGTTCGGATTTTCCGGGGCAGAAGGAAGACAGCGCGTTCCGCTATCAGCGGTCGCGCGAGGTGGTCGAGATCCTCAAGCAGGCGTGGACTCGGGACGAGATCGACTATGCAGGCGAGGTCTACGATTTCAAGGGCGTGGCGACCGACCCCGCGAAGCCCTACCAGACCGGCGGGCCGCTGCTGTATTTCGGCGGGTATTCTCCGGCGGCGCTGGAACTGTGCGGGCAGCATTGCGACGTGTACCTGATGTGGCCCGAAAAGCGCGACGACCTGGCCGGGCGCATGACGGCGGTGAATGCGGTGGCGGAGCGGTATGGCCGCACGCTCGATTACGGCCTGCGCGTCCACATGATCGTGCGCGATACCGAAGCCGAGGCGCGGGAGTATGCCGATCACATCGTCTCGAAACTCGATGACGAGTATGGCCGCATGATCCGGGAGCGGGCGCTGGATTCGACGTCGCTGGGCGTGTCGCACCAGGCGAAAAACCGCGAGTTGGCGGACAGGTTCGGCTATGTCGAGCCGGGCCTGTGGACCGGGGTAGGGCGCGCGCGCTCCGGCTGCGGGGCCGCGCTGGTGGGGTCGACGGATCAGGTCTTGTCCAAGATCGAGGATTACAGGAAGATGGGCATTCGCGCCTTCATCTTCTCGGGCTATCCGCATATCGAGGAAGCCGAGCATTTCGGATCGCGGGTCATGCCGCATCTGGAAACCTGCTCGCTGCCGGAAGTCTACGGGCGCGTGCCCGCCACCATACCGAACACGCCGCTGGGCGCAGGAGAGAGACGATAATGGATCGCGTCAAACTATCGGATACGCTGGAATTCAGCCGCATCGTCTACGGGTTGTGGCGGGTGGCGGACGATGCCGATACCTCGCCGGGGCATGTCGAGGCGAAGGTGCAGGCGGCGCTGGACCAGGGGATCACCACCTTCGACCAGGCCGATATCTACGGCGGCTATACCGCCGAGGGCGTGCTGGGCGGGGCGCTGAAGGCGAATCCCGGGCTGCGCGGGCGCATGGAAATCGTCAGCAAGTGCGACATCGTCATCGACGCGGGCCGCCACGCGGGCGCGCGGGTCAAGCATTACGACACGTCCCGCGCACATATCGAGGCGAGCGTCGAGGCCAGCCTGACCGAGATGGCCATCGAGCATATCGATCTGCTGCTGATTCACCGCCCCGATCCGATGATGGATCACGTTGAGACGGGCGCGGCGCTGGACGATCTGGTCGCCTCCGGCAAGGTCGGGGCCATCGGGGTGTCGAACTTCCGCCCCTGGGACTGGTCCCTGCTGCAATCGGCGATGAAGACCCCGCTGGTCACCAACCAGATCGAGATCAGCCTGTCCGAAATCTCGCCCTTCACCAATGGCGACATCGCGTTTCATCAACAACACGGCCACGCGATGATGGCCTGGTCGCCGCTGGGCGGGGGCAGTCTGATGGGGGGCGATGCCGGGGCGGTCGGCGCGGTGCTGGACCGGGTAGCCGGAGAGCAGGGCGTGGACCGGGCGGCGGTGGCGGTGGCGTTCCTGCTGGCCCATCCGGCGAAGATCCTGCCGGTGATGGGGACCAACAATCCGGGCCGCATCGCCGCGATTTCCGATGCCCTCAAGGTCGAACTCGACCGCCAGACATGGTTCCAGTTGTACGAGGCGGCCCTCGGGCGCGAGGTTGCCTGACATGCCCGACGGTAGCGACATGATCACCGCCTTCACCCCCGACCGCACCAATACCCGGGCGCTGCGCGATGCCTTCGGCCGGTTCGCCTCCGGCATCACCATCGTCACGGCCCCGTCGCAGGACGGCCCGGTCGGGATCACGGCGAACAGCTTTTCGTCGCTGTCCCTCGACCCGCCGCTGGTGCTGTGGTCGCCGGATGCGGGGTCGCGGCGCTTTCCGTATTTCGAGCGGGCGACGCATTTCGCCATCCATGTGCTGGCGGCGGAGCAGGCGGATCTGTGCCACGGCTTTTCCGCCTCGCCCTTCGCGTTCGACGGGCTGGACATGGCGCCGAATGAGCACGGCGTGCCGCTGATCCACGGGTGCCTCGCCCGGTTCGAATGCGAACGGCGCGCGATCTATCCCGGGGGGGATCACAGGATCGTCGTGGGCGAGGTATTGCGCGCCGAAATGCGCGACGGCGGGGCGCTGGCGTTCTTCGCCGGGCAACTGCGCGCGCTGGACGGGGGATGAGCGCGCTCCTCGCCCTGATCGCGCCGCTGGATTTCGCGAATACGCACCTGCTGCGCATCGGGCGGGGAATCGGGGCGGTGGCGATTGCGCTGATGGTGCTGGCGATTCTGGTGCAGGTGGTGTTCCGCTACGGATTCAACAACGCGCTGCCCTGGCCGGACGAGGCGGCGCGGTTCTGCATGTTGTGGATGACCGGGCTGATGGCCCCGACGGCGTTCCGGCGCGGCGGCTTCGTCGCCATCGACATGCTGGGCCACGCGCTGCCCCGGCGCGCGGGTGCCGTGCTGAGCCTGTTCCTGCTGCTGTGCAGTTTGCTGGTGCTGGTCGTCGCGGTCAGGATCGGGTGGGGCGAGGTCACGGGCTTCGGCGGGCGGTTCAAGACGGCGGCGCTGTACCTGCCGATGGATACCACGTTCGAGACGTGGTTCCGCATCCCGCGCTCGTGGATGATGGCGTCGCTGTTCGTGGGGGTGGTGATGCTGACGCTGGTGAATGTCGAGCTGATCCTGCGCGCGCTTGCCTCGCTGTTCGGGGCGGGGGGGCGGCTGAAGCCTATTCCGGAATCGGTCGGGGTGGGGGCGGAGTGATGGTGAATTATCCCTTTACCGCCCTGTCCCGGGCGAAGACCCGGGACCTCGACGGTCGGCGTACGCTCAGCGAGGCCCCGGGTCGTTGCCCGGGGCAGAGCGGGAATTTAAGGCGAACAGCATCGATTGAACATGGAGCCACACCATGCTGATCTGGTTCCTGCCCCTCTTCCTCCTGTTCCTCCTCATCGGCCTGCCCGTCTTCTTCGGGTTGCTCGCCGCCCCCGGCCTGCTGCTGTGGCTGAACGGGCAGGAGCGCGACATCACGCTGCTGTACCGCAACGTCTATAACGGGATGGACAGCTTTCCGCTGATGGCGATCCCGTTCTTCATGCTGGCCGGGGAGTTGATGAACAAGGGTGGCATCACGATGCGGCTGGTGGAGTTCAGCCAGGCGTTCATGGGCCACCTGCGCGGGGGGCTGGCCCATGTGAACGTGCTGTCTTCGATGCTGTTCGCGGGATTGTCCGGGTCGGCGGTGGCGGATACCTCGGCGCTGGGGTCGATGCTGATCCCGGCGATGGAGAAGCAGGGCTATACCCGGAAATTCGCCGCCGCGATCACGGCGGCCAGTTCGGTCATCGGGCCGATCATCCCGCCCTCGGGCATCATGATCATCTACGCCTATGTCATGGGCGAGAGCGTCGCGGCGTTGTTCCTGGCGGGGATCATCCCCGGGGCGATGGTGGGCATCGGACTGATGCTGATGGTCAAGGTGATGGCCGACCGCTACGACTTCCCCGTCGCCAGCCGCAAGTATTCGTGGCCCGAACGCGGACAGGCGAGCCTCAAGGCGTTCTTTCCGCTGCTGACCCCCGTGATCATCCTGGGCGGTATCCTCGGCGGCGTCTTCACACCCACCGAAGCGGCGGCGGTGGCGGTGGCCTATGCGCTGTTCATCGGGTTCTTCGTCCTGCGCACGCTGACGATGCGCGAGATCCCCGACATCCTGACCCGCGCGGGGCTGACCTCCGCCGTCGTGATGCTGCTGGTCGGGGCGGCGATGGCGTTCAAGACGGTGGTCAGCCTCAGCCACGCGCCCGAGACGCTGGCCGCCTTCGTGCTGTCGCTGTCCGACAATCCGCTGGTGCTGCTGTTCCTGATAAACCTGCTGCTCTTCGTGGTCGGGATGTTTCTGGATGCGGGTCCGGCGATCATCATCCTGGGGCCGGTGCTGGGGCCGATCTTCGTATCCTTGGGCGTCGACCCGATACACTTCGCCATCATCATGAGCGTCAATCTGACCGTGGGGCTGGCGACCCCGCCGATGGGGCTGGTGCTGTTCGTCGCCTCCGCCGTGTCGGGCGAACGGGTGGAGGCGATCTCGAAGGCGATTATTCCCTTCCTGCTGGTGGAAATCCTCGTCATATTCCTCATCACGTACATCCCCGCGCTGTCGATGACGATTCCGCGCCTGACCGGGTTCGCGAGTTGAGGGGGCCGAGAAATACCCTGCCCCGGGCGAAGACCCGGGGCCTCGCGGAGGAGAGCACCGCCCGTCGAGGCCCCGGATCGAGTCCGGGGCAGATGCCAATGAACGACAAGAAACCAAAGGGAGAGAAACGATGCTGAAGACACTGCTCAAGACCCTCGCCGTCACGGCCTTGCTGGCCGGACCGGCGATGCAGGCCGCCGCCGCCGATTACAAGATCCGCGCCACGGCGAATTCGAACGAGAACGACGAGGACTATGACGGTCTGGTCGTCTTCAAGAACTACGTCGAGGCCGCGTCGAACGGGGCCATCGAGGTCGAACTGTTCATCGGCACGCAGCTCTGCTCGAACGGGGCCGAGTGTCTTCAGGGCGTGGCCGACGGGTCGATCGACGTCTATATCTCCACCTCGGGCGGGGCGTCGGGCATCTTTCCGTATGTGCAGGTGCTGGACCTGCCCTACATGATGGCCGATGACCGCATTGCCGAGAGCGTCCTGTCCGGCGATTTCACCCGCAAGATGCGCGCCATGGCGCTGGAGGATTCGGACGGCATGATCCGCCTGATGACCATCGGCAATACGGGCGGCTGGCGCAACTTCGCCAATACCAAACGCCGCGTGGCCGAACCCGCCGACATGGAGGGGCTGAAGATCCGCACCGTGGTCGCCGATCTGCCGCAGGAACTGGTCAAGGCCCTCGGCGCATCGCCCACCCCGATCCCGTGGCCCGAGCTGTTCACCTCGTTCCAGACCGGCGTGGTCGAGGGGTCGAAGAACGGCATCACCGACATCATGGGCATGAAGTTTCCCGATGCGGGCCTGCAATACGTCACGCTGGACGGCCACGCCTATATGGGCGCGCTGTGGTGGATGAACAACGAGGCCTTCACCGGCATGCCCGAAGACATGCGCCGCGTCGTGGTCGATGGCTTCCATGCGTTGCAGCAGGCGACCTTCGCCTCGCCCAAGCGCAAGTCGATCGCCGCCTACGAGGAATTCGTGGCCGGGGGCGGCGACCTCTACGTCCCGACGCCTGCGCAGAAAGCCGCCTTCCGCGATGCCGCCGCGCCGGTCTATGACTGGTTCAAGGGCAATGTGGGCCGGGGCGAGGAAATCTTCGATGCGTTGGCCGAAGCGGTCGCCATGGCCCAGAGCGACGTCGAAAGCGCCCGGGCGGCCGATCTGGAATAGTCCGGTTCGGCGGGAGGCTCCCGTTCCGGCCCGATGCCGGGGCGGGAAATACGGGCATGGTACGAAGGGCGGCAGCGCGACAGGCTCACTCCGCTGCGACGTCCTCCGCCGCCATGCCCCGCGCCCGCGCCGCCGCCTCTTCGAGCCGTTTCGCGAACCGCTCTTCCAGACCGGGCTTGCCGGGGGACAGCGCATCCCATGCCTCGCGGCTCATGCCGAGGTCTTCGGCCAGGCGGGCGAGTTTCTCGCGACGGATCAGGAATGCCTCGCTCGCTTCGAGACTGCCGAAATCGCCGACGCGCACGGCATGGTCGAAGAAGTCGTCGCCGAGATCTCCGACTTCACCGTCCTCGTCCGTCAGGGGCGTTTTCGGTAGGGTCGACATATCTCGCCTCTTCGCGCGGGTTCGCCTTGCGCATGGATATGATGCGCCGTGTGCCGTTCCGCACAGTATAGGCGATCACGTGGAGCCTGTCACGCAGCGGCACGAGGACGACGAAACGGGCCTCGCCGTAATCTTTGCGTGCATCGATACGCTGGGCGGCGCGCTTCCAGTCTGCGTGAGCGGCTTCCGCGAAGTCGACGCCGCGTTCTTCCAGCGTTCTGGCGCGCTTGGCTTCGTCCCAGTCGAATTCCATGGTCGTGCTTCCCCCGGCGTTCGGAGACGATCATAGCAGGAGAGAACCGGTGACGCGAAGGGATGAACCGGCACGGTCTTCGAACGCGCCGTCACCCCTGGACGCCCAGGTCGTACATAACACCATTGACCCGCCGCGATACGCCGTTCACCCTACCGAAACGGATACATCCACACCCTGTAGTCATCGACCAGATCATGCGCCTGCTCAATCTCCTCCGCCGACATCCTGCGCGTCACGTCCTCCAGGCTGATGGCCGCGTCGGGGTCGCCGCCGATGGCGGACAGGGCGTACCACAGATAGGCGCGCACCAGATCGGGGGCGGGCAGGCCCCGGCCGACCTCGTAGTACCAGCCGATCCCCGACTGCGCGCCCGGATGCCCCTTCATCGACGCGCGCAGATACCATTCGAAGGCCCGCACGTCGTCGCGCGGCACGCCAAGGCCCATGGCGTACATGACCCCGATCAATTCCTCCGCATCCGCATTGCCGGAGCGGGCGGCGGGGGCCAGCGCGGCGCGGGCGGCGGCGAACTCTCCCGCCTCCATCAGGTCGCGCGCCGCCTCGATATCCGCCAGCGCGGGGGCGGCGAGGGGCAGGGCCAGAAACGCCGCCGCCATCAGTATCGTGCGCATATCCTCGCCTTCCTCATCATGACACCGGCCCTCGCCGACCCGCGCCCCCTGACCGATGCCGATTTCATCGCCTTCGATGCGGATCAGGCGGCGCTGGGGCGTCTGCTGTTCTATGACCCGATCCTGTCCGGCAACAAGAACATTGCCTGCGCCACCTGTCACCACCCCGATTTCGGCACGGGCGACGGGATGTCGCTGGGCATCGGCGAGGGGGGCGTCGGCATCGGCCCCGCGCGGACCCCGGGGGAGGGCGCGGCGCGCATCCGCAAGCGCATCCCCCGCAATGCCTCGCCCCTGTGGAATCTGGGGGCCAAGGATCTGCGCATCCTGTTCCATGACGGGCGGTTGAGTGTGTCGGATGCCTATGACAGCGGGTTCGATTCGCCCGCCGAGGAATGGTTGCCCACCGGGTTCAACTCGCTGCTGGCCGCCCAGGCCGTGTTTCCGCTGGTCGCGCAGTTCGAGATGGCGGGCAACCCGAAGGAGAACGAGATCGCGGGCGCGGTGCACGACCGGATCGATGCGGCGTGGCCGATCCTGGCCAAGCGGGTGCGCGGCACGGGGGATTACGGGGTGCGCTTCGTCTCCGCCTTCGAGCATATCGACGCGCCCGAGCAGGTGAGTATCGTCGATATCGCCAACGCGCTCGCCGCCTTCATGGCGACCGAGTGGCGCAGCGATGACAGCCCGTTCGACCGCGCATTGGCGGGGGACGATGGCGCGCTGTCGGCACCGGCGCGGGCGGGCAGGGCGCTGTTCTACGGCAAGGCGAACTGCGCGGCCTGCCATTCCGGCCCGTTGTTCAGCGATCAGGGGTTCCATGCGATCGGCCTGCCCCCGTTCGGCCCCGGGCGCACCCGCCGCTTCGACCCCGCCGCCCGGGATGTGGGGCGGATGGGCGAGACGGATGCGCTGGAGGATGCCTATCGTTTCCGCACGCCGATGCTGCGCAATGTCGCGCTGACCGCGCCCTACGGCCATAACGGGGCCTATCCGACCCTGCGCGGCATCATCCGCCACCACCTGTCTCCCGATACCGCGCGGGCCGGATGGCGGCGCGAGATGGCGGCGCTGCCCGCCGTGCCGTCCCTCGCCGCGACCGATTTCGTGATCTGGTCCGATGCGCGCGAGATGGCGCGGCAGGGGGCCGCGAACGACCTGACCCCGGTGGCGCTGACCGAGGCCGAGATCGACACGCTGGTCGCCTTTCTGCACAGCCTGACCGGCGATACGGCCCGCACCGGACGGTCGGGAATTCCCGACGCCGTCCCCAGCGGATTACCGGTCGATACCGGGTCGCGCACGGGGCCGACTACCGGCGCGAAGTGACGCCATTTATGTGCTGTGGGCGCCGGGTATCCGATGTACGGCTCGGAATTCCGTCTCACGACCGGGCATCCGGAGGAGTATGATCGCGCGAAAGAGGGTTATGCGCGATTATTCCGCCGGATCGAATTTTCGATGGAAAACCGGGTATCCGGGCAAGCGACGCCTTTTGAAAAGGGTTCTCGCGTCATGATCCGAAATTCATGCGCCGATATCGACTCAATCGATAATTGAACGCTTCACATCTTCACGCTTTTCGGAATGAATGCTGTATTCGAGTATCCGGGACGACGAAACGTCTCTCGGATTGCTGTTTGTCGCCTCGCCCGTGCAGCACCGGACCATCGGGTCACGGTGCTGCACGGATCGAATTGCACTCAGTTGTTTTGGGCGGAGATGAGCGTGTCGTCGAGGGAGCCGCCGGCGTCGAGCAGCGCGACCACCCAGCGGGGCTTGCGTCCGCGTCCGCTCCAGGTATCGCTGTGATCGTCGGGGTTCCGGTATTTCGGTTCCACGGCCTTGCGCTTGGGCTTGGCCTGCTCGTCGCCACTACCGCCCATCAGCGCTTCGAGACCCGAGAACCCCTTCTCCTTCGCCATCGTATCCATCTTTTCGATGAGGGAGGATCGTTCCTGCTTTGCGCGGGTGTCGATTTTCTTTTGAACGTGGAATTTCAATTCCTGCAACTCGGTGAGGGAAAGGCTGTCGATCTGATGTTCGACTTCTGCGAGGCTCATATTATTTTCCGATCTTTAAATTGGTTATGCTCGATGGCTAATAAGGACAGTAAAAAAAAAATTCAAGGGGGTACCGGGACGATAAGGGCAGATATTCTCGTCATTCGCTGAATTGGATTATCGAAACCTTAATATGTATCCTGAGTTGCAGGTCTTTACCCCTTTCATGGATAGAATGCCGACTTTGGAACCGAAGGAGGTTATTCTTATTTTAACCCTTTCGGGGTCGGACGGAATTGATTGCGGTTTTGAGCCTCCAATTCCAGCGGCCTGCGCATCGCCCGGCATGCAGACCCGGGGCCGCCCTGCGATACTCCTTGCCTATGGCGCAGGAACACCCCAGAATTTCGCCGACATGAAAAGAACGATCCCATGGGAGAGAACAATGGAAACTCGTAGACAGGCTCTGGGCATGGCGGGTGCCGCCGCATTGGCCTTCGGCCTTGCAACCCCCGCCATGGCGGCGGAATTCGAATTCAACCTCCAGAGCTTCCTGCCGTCGCAGGCGACCATTCCGTCCAGGATCATCGACGTCTGGGCCGACGGGATCGAGGAGGCGTCGGGCGGGCGCATCGGGATCAAGCGGTACGGGGCGATGCAGCTGGGCGGCAAGCCCCCCGAACTGCTGGACCAGGTGATCGACGGCGTGATCGACATCACCTACAACGTCGTCGGCTACACCCCTGGGCGCTTTCCCTCCACCGAGGTGTTCGAACTGCCCTTCATCGTGAACGACGCGGTTCCCGCCTCCGCCGCGTTCTGGACGATGCTGGAGGAGGATATCGCCGAGCGCGAATTCTCCGACGTGAAGCTGCTGGGCGGCTGGGTCCACGGGCCGGGGGTCATCCATTCGAACAGGGAAGTGAGGGTTCCGGCGGATTTCAACGGCATGAAGATCCGGGGCGCATCGCGGCAGGTCAACGCCCTGCTGTCCGAACTGGGCGCCACCCCGGTCGGCATGCCCGTGCCTGCGGTGCCCGAGGCGCTGTCGAAGGGCGTGGTCGACGGCACGACCATCCCGTGGGAAGTGACCAAGTCGCTGAAGGTGCCCGAACTCGTCGAGAATCACACCGAGTTCACCGGCCCGATGATGTATACCGTCACCTTCGTCCTCGCGATGAACAAGGACAAGTATGCGGCCCTGCCCGACGACCTGAAGGCCGTGATGGACGAGAATTCCGGCCTGGAATTCTCGAAATTCGCCGCCGATGTCATGCAGACCTATGACGGCCCCGCCCGCGAGATCGCCCTGGACCGGGGCAACAACGTCGTCACGCTGGATGCCGAGCAATCCGCCGTCTGGGCCGACGCCGCGCAGCCGGTCTATACGGCATGGCTGGCGAGCATGAAGGAGAAGGGTATCGACGGCGCGGCGCTGATCGAACGGGCGAAGGCGCTGATGGAAGAGAACGGAGGCTGATCCCCTCACCGGCCTGCTCCGGGCAGCGACCCGGGGCCTCGCGGAGCGGTGCGCTACCCGTCGTCGCCCCGGGGCAGGCCGGTCTGTGCTCGAACAAGCCGGACGCCCTTCGCGTATCGCGCCTTGCCCCACCCACGCCCTGTCCCGCCCACGTCCTGCCCCACGGAGTGCGCATGCACCGAATCATCGACTGGCTGGCGCGCTCCATGGCCCTGCTGGGCGGGGCCGCGCTCGGCCTCCTGATCCTGCTGGTCTGCGTGTCGGTCGCGGGGCGCACGCTCAATACCATGCTGCACGGCTGGATCGGCACGATGGCACCCGACGCCGCGCAATGGGCGCTCGATCTGGGGGCGGGACCGGTGAACGGGGATTTCGAGATCGTGGAGGTCGGCATCGCCTTCGCGATCTTCGCCTTCCTGCCGCTGTGCCAGGTGCGCGGCGGCCACGCGGTGGTGGATATCTTCACGGCGCGCCTGCCACCCCGCATAGACCGGATCCTGAGCGCGATCGTCGATACGGTCTTCGCGGCGGTCCTCGTGCTGATCGCGGTCCAGTTGTGCGGGGGGATGCTGGCGAAGCACCGCTACGGCGACAATACGCTGATCCTGCAATTCCCGGTCTGGTGGGGCTATGCCGCCAGCCTCGTCCCGGCCACCCTCGCCGCCGTCGTCGGTGTCTACATGGCGGCCATGCGCATCGCCGAGGCGGCGACGGGGCGGGAGATCCTGCCGTGAGCGACCTGATGATCGGGCTGCTGTCCTTTCCGGTACTGCTGGGGATGATCTTCGTCCGGGTGCCGATCGGGCTGGCGATGTTCCTGACCGGGATCTTCGGCATCTACTGGGTGACCGGCAGCTTCAATATCCCGCTGGGGCGGCTGAAGGCCGAAAGCTACACCACGTTTTCCAGCTATTCGCTGTCGATCATCCCGATGTTCCTGCTGATGGGCTGTTTCGCGACCCTGGGCGGCATGTCGGGCGCGCTGTTCAAGGCCGCCGAAGGGTTTCTCGGCCATCGCAGGGGCGGGGTGGCGATGGCCGCCGTCGGGGCCTGCGCGGGGTTCGGCGCGATCTGCGGGTCGTCGCTGGCCACCGCCGCCACCATGGGCCGCGTGGCCCTGCCGGAGATGCGGCGCTACGGCTATGCGGGCGGGTTCTCGACCGCGACGCTGGCGGCGGGGGGGACGCTGGGCATCCTGATCCCGCCCTCGGTCGTGCTGGTGATCTACGCGATCCTGACGGAGCAGAACATCGCCCGGCTGTTCCTCGCCGCCGTGGTGCCGGGGGTGATGGCGGCGGTCGGGTACATGCTGGCGATTTCGGTCTACGTGCGCCTGTATCCGGACAGCGCGGGCGTGCGCGCGCCGATCCCCTACGCGGAACGGCTGCGGTTGCTGCTGGCGGTGTGGCCGGTGCTGCTGGTCTTCGGCGTGGTGGTCGGCGGCATCTATGCGGGGTGGTTCACCCCCACCGAAGGGGCCGCCATCGGGGCCGCCGGAACCGGCCTGATCGCGTGGCTGAACGGGGGGCTGACGCGGGCGACCCTGAGCGAGAGCTTTCTGGAGACGGCGAAATCCACCGCGATGATCTTCTTCATCATCCTGGGCGCGGGGTTCTACAACGGCTTTCTGGCCCTGTCGAACGTGCCGCAGGAGGTGTCGGGCTTCGTGGTGGCGCAGGGGTACGATCCCTGGACGATCCTGATCCTGATCCTGGTCTTCTACCTGATCCTCGGCTGCATGATGGACAGTCTGAGCATGATCCTGCTGACGATCCCGGTCTTCTTTCCGGTCGTCTCCGCGCTGGATTTCGGGCTGGTCGATCTGGTCGCGATGCAGCACGAGGCCGCCCGCGCCGCCCTCGCGTCCCTGCCCGATCTGGCGCAGGACATCCGCGCGCAGGTCGAGGCACTGCTGGCGGCGGGGGCCGAGATCCCGCGCGAGGTGCAGCGCGCGCTGGATATCCGCGTGACGCAGGGCATGGCCGACCGCATCGCGCTGGAGCGCACGGCGATCTGGTTCGGCATCCTCGTGCTGATCGTGGTCGAGGTGGGGCTGATCACGCCGCCCGTGGGGATGAACCTGTTCGTCATCAACGCCATCGACCGCGAGACGCCGATGGTCGAGACCTACAAGGCCGTGCTTTTCTTCGTCGCGTCCGACATCCTGCGCGTGGCCGTGCTGGTGGCGTTTCCGGCGATCACGTTGTTTCTACTCCCCCTGTGACTCGGGCCGGGCGCGGCATCACCCGGCCCTTGTCACCGTTCCGCCCGGCCCTTACCACGGTCATCACAACACGGGAGAGCGCACCATGGATGCATCGAACGGCTACATGCCCGGCTTCGGCAACGATTTCGAGACGGAGGCGCTTCCCGGCGCGTTGCCGCAGGGGCGCAACAGCCCGCAGAAATGTGCCTACGGTCTCTATGGCGAGCAGCTTTCCGGCACCGCCTTCACCGCCCCCGGCCATCGGAACGAGCGCACGTGGTGCTATCGCATCCGCCCCTCGGTCAGGCATTCGGGGCGGTATGCGAAGATCGACCTGCCGTACTGGAAGACCGCGCCGCATATCGTCCCGGATGTCACCAGTCTGGGCCAGTACCGCTGGGATGCCGTGCCGCATGGGGGCGCCCCGCATGGGGGCGCCCCGCACGGGGGCGCGGACCTGACCTGGCTGACGGGCATGCGCACGATGACGACGGCGGGGGACGTCAATACGCAGGTCGGCATGGCGAGCCACGTCTATCTCGTCACCGCCTCGATGCGGGATGCCTATTTCTATTCCGCCGACAGCGAATTGCTGGTCGTGCCGCAGGAGGGGCGCTTGCGCTTCTGCACCGAACTGGGCGTGATCGACGTGGCACCCGGGGAAATCGCCGTGATCCCGCGCGGCCTCGTCTACCGGGTCGAGGTGCTGGAGGGACCGGCCCGGGGCTTCGTCTGCGAGAATTACGGCCAGACCTTCGAACTGCCCGCGCGCGGACCGATCGGGGCGAACTGCATGGCGAACCGGCGGGATTTCAAGGCACCGGTCGCCGCCTACGAGGATCGCGATGCGCCCTCGACCCTGACGATCAAGTGGTGCGGGCAGTTCCACGAGACGCATATCGGCCACAGCCCGCTCGACGTGGTGGCGTGGCACGGCAACTACGCGCCGGTGAAGTACGATCTGCGCACCTATTGCCCGGTCGGGGCGGTGCTGTTCGATCATCCGGACCCGTCGATCTTCACGGTCCTGACCGCGCCCTCGGGGGTGGAGGGGACGGCGAATATCGACTTCGTGCTGTTCCGCGAGCGGTGGATGGTGGCGGAGGATACGTTCCGCCCGCCCTGGTATCACAAGAACATCATGTCCGAACTGATGGGCAATATCTACGGCCAGTACGATGCCAAGCCGCAGGGCTTCGTGCCGGGCGGCATGAGCCTGCACAACATGATGCTGCCCCACGGCCCGGACCGCACCGCGTTCGAGGGGGCGTCGAATGCCGAACTGGACCCCGTGAAGCTGGACGATACCATGTCCTTCATGTTCGAGACGCGCTTTCCCCAGCACCTGACCCGGTTCGCGGCGGAGGAGGCCCCCTTGCAGGACGACTATATCGAGTGCTGGGACTCGCTGGAGAAGAAGTTCGACGGCACGCCGGGGCCGAAATGAGCGCATTGCTGAGAAGCTGGGTCGGGAGCGCGAACGAGGCCGGGGGCGCGTTTCCGCTGAACAACCTGCCTTACGGCGTCTTTTCCGTCGGAAACGGCGCGCGGCGCTGCGGCGTGGCCATCGGCGACCGGGTGCTGGATGTGGCGGCGCTGGAGCGGGCGGGGCTGTTCGGGTCGGGCGCGCCGCTCTGCGACGGGGCGGGGTGGAACGCGCTGATGGCGGCGGGGCCGGAGGTCTGGGCGCGATTCCGGGCGCGGCTGACCGCCCTGCTGGCCGAAGGATCGCCGGATCGGGAAGCGGTGGAGCCGCATCTGCACCCCCTGCGCGATGCCGCCCTGCACAGGCCGTTCGTGGTGGCCGAGTACACCGATTTCTACTCCGGCCGCCACCACGCCACCAATGTCGGCACCATGTTCCGGGGGGCCGGGAATGCGCTGCCGCCGAACTGGCTGCACATCCCCATCGCCTATAACGGGCGCGCGTCGTCGGTGGTGGTGTCCGGCACCGGTATTCGCCGTCCGTGGGGGCAGCTCAAGCGCCCGGACGAGGCCCTGCCGCGCTTTGCCCCCTGCCGCCGGTTCGACTTCGAGCTGGAACTGGGGGCCGTCGTCGGCACCCCCTCCGCCGGGCCGGTCACGGTGGCGGAGGCGCAGGCGAACCTGTTCGGCTTCGTATTGCTGAACGACTGGTCGGCGCGGGATGTCCAGGGGTGGGAGTACCAGCCCCTCGGCCCGTTTCAGGCGAAGGCGACGGCCACCACCATCGGCCCGTGGATCGTGACGCGCGCGGCGCTGGAGCCGTTTCGCCGCCCCGCGCCCCCGCGCGAGGTGCCGCTGCTGGATTACCTGCGGGAGGACGCGCCGCATTTCTACGATATCGACCTGTCGGTCGGGCTGGCCCCGCCGGGGGGTGCGGAGACGGTGCTGGCGCGCACGAATGCCGACGCGCTGTACTATTCCGCCGCCCAGCAACTGGCCCATCACACCACTTCCGGTTGCCCGATGAACACCGGCGACCTGCTCGGCTCCGGCACGATTTCGGGGGGCGAAAGGCACCAGCGGGGGTCGTTGCTGGAACTGGGCTGGGGCGGGCGGGAGCCGGTAACGCTGGACACGGGCGAGTCGCGCGGGTTTCTGGAGGACGGCGATACGCTGACGCTGCGCGGGGCGGCCCGGGGCGCGGACCATACCATCGGGTTCGGGGAATGCGCGGGGACGATCCTGCCCGCGCTGACCGACCCCTACGCACGCTGAAACGGAGCACGACACATGGCCAAGGCATTCGCATCCCAGGGCGACCTGACGGAAAAGAAGATCACCTTCGACGAGATCGGGGACGGCCTCTACGCCTTCACCGCCGAGGGCGACCCGAATTCGGGCGTGATCGTCGGCGACGACAGCGTGATGATCGTCGAGGCGCAGGCGACGCCGCGTCTGGCGGAAAAGGTCATCGCCTGCGTGCGCGAGGTGACGGACAAGCCGATCAGTCACCTCGTGCTGACCCATTACCACGCCGTGCGCGTGCTGGGCGCATCGGCCTTCGGCGCGGATCAGACGATCATGTCGGATGCCGCCCGCGCCATGGTGGCCGAACGCGGACAGGAGGATTGGGACAGCGAGTTCCAGCGTTTCCCCCGCCTGTTCGAGGGACACGAGAGCATCCCCGGCCTGACCTGGCCCACGACGACGTTCTCGGGCCGCATGAGCGTCTATCTCGGCACCCGGCGCATCGACCTGATGCAGCTTGGCCGGGCGCATACCGCCGGGGATATCGCGATCCACGTGCCGGACCAGAACGTGATGTTCACGGGCGATATCGTCGAGGACCGCTCCGCCTGCTATTGCGGCGACGGGCATTTCGGCGACTGGGGCGGCACGCTCGACGCGATTGCCGGTTTCGAGGTGGACGCCATCGCGCCGGGCCGGGGCGGGGCGCTGGTCGGGCGCGCACGGGTGGACGGGGCCATCGCCAGCACCCGCGATTTCCTGCACAGCACCTATCGCCCCGCCGCCCGGGTGGCCGCGCGGGGCGGCAGTCTCAAGGAAGCGTGGGACGCCGTGCGCGCGGAATGCGATCCGAAATTCGCGGATTACGCGATCTACGAGCACTGCCTGCCCTTCAATGTCAGCCGGGCCTATGACGAGGCGCGCGGCATGGACACCCCCCGCATCTGGACCGCGCAGCGCGATCTGGACATGTGGGATGCGTTGCAGGGCTAGGAGGGGACACATCATGGTCGAGGCGCGATACCGGACGGCGTTCAGGCTCTATCCGTACGAACGCTCCCCCGATCAGGACGCGGCATCTCCCGCCCGTCACCCGGTCGTGATCGTCGGGGGCGGGCCGATGGGCATGGCGCTGGCGCTCGATCTGGGCCTCCGGGGCGTCCCCGCGCTGGTGCTGGACGACCACGAGGGGGCCGGGGCCGGGTCGCGGGCGATCTGCTTCGCGAAACGCACGCTGGAGATTGCCGACCGGCTGGGCGCGGGCGAGGCGATGGTGCGCAAGGGCGTGGTCTGGAACCGGGGCCGCGTGTACCGGGGCACGCGCGCGGTCTACGATTTCGACCTGCTGCCCGAGGCGGACCACAAGCGCCCCGCCTTCATCAACCTGCAACAGCCGTATTTCGAGAAGTTCCTGGTCGACCAGATCCGGCGGCGGCAGGCCGAGGGCGCACCGGTCGAGATCCGGGGCCGCAACCGGGTCACGGCGCTGGACCGGCGCGCGGATGGCGTGGCCCTGACCGTCGACACGCCGGACGGTCCCTACCGTATCGAGGCGGATCGGGTCGTGGCCGCCGACGGGGCGAACTCGCCGGTGCGGGGGATGATGGGGCTGGGCTTCGGCGGGCGGGTGTTCGAGGACAATTTCCTGATCGCCGATATCGTCATGCATGCCGACTTTCCGGTCGAGCGGCGGTTCTGGTTCGACCCGCCGTTCAATCGCGGGCAGACGGCCCTGCTGCACAAGCAACCCGACAATGTCTGGCGGCTGGATTTCCAGCTCGGCCCCGGCATCGACCGGGCGGCGGAGATGGACGAGGGCCGCATTCGCGAGCGGGTGCGGGCGATGATCGGCCCGGATATCGGCTTCGATCTGGAATGGACGTCAATCTACACGTTCCGGTGCTGCTCGATGGAGCATTACCGGCACGGGCGGGTGTTCTTCGCCGGGGATGCCGCGCATCAGGTCTCGCCCTTCGGCGCGCGGGGGGCCAATGGCGGGATGCAGGACGTGGACAATCTGGGGTGGAAGCTGGCCATGGTGGTGCGCGGCGATGCGCCCGAATCCCTGCTCGACACCTATCACGAGGAACGCCGGGCGGCGGCGGACGAGAATATCCGCGCCTCCAGCCGCACGGCGGATTTCCTGACCCCGCGCAGCCCGGCCCATGCCCTGTTCCGCGACGCGGTGCTGGATCTGGTCGAGGAGTTCGCCTTCGCCCGGCCCCTGGTGAATTCGGGGCGGCTGTCGGTGCCGTGCATCTACGCGGCATCCTCGCTGAACGGGGCGGACGATGCGGCCCTGCCGGAGCGCACGCGCCCCGGTGCGCCGCTGGCCGACGCGCCGGTCGGGGACGGATGGCTGCTCGACCGGATCGGGGGGGCGTTCACGGTTCTGGCGATAAACTGCGCGGCCCCGCCCGGAATCGCGGCGGTCGAGACGGTGCAGGCGGCCCCCGGGTCGCCGCTGGCCGCGCGGTATCTGGGGCAGGCCCCCCGCGCGATCTACCTGATCCGCCCCGACCAGCACGTCGCCGCGCGCTGGCAGCAGGCATCCGGTGCGGAGTTGGGGGCGGCGCTGCGCACGGCCAGGGGGATGACATGACCGACCTGACCACGACCCCGAACATCCCCGATCCCGACGGCTTCTATGCCGAGTTGCTCGCCGCGCATGACGGATGTTCGGCGCAGGAGACCCACGCGCTCAACGCCCGCCTCGTCCTGATCCTCGCCAACCATATCGGCGACCGGGATGTGCTGGGGCAGGCGCTCGCGGCGGCGCGCGGCACGGGGCCGGACGCCCGCGAACCGGAACGATGATGCACTGGCCTATCGACGCGCCCGGATGCTTTCGCTAGAAATCGGCAAAATCATCTCCAACAGGGGCGCACCATGCCGGACATCATCTACACCAAAGTCGACGAAGCGCCCGAACTGGCCTCCGCGTCCTTCCTGCCGATCATCCAGAAATTCGCCGCCGCCGCCGGCGTGTCGGTCGGGACGAAGGATATCAGCCTCGCCGCCCGCATCCTCGCCGCCTTTCCCGATCATCTGGAGGAGGGCCAGCGCCGGAGCGACGATCTGGCCGAACTGGGGCGTCTGGTGAAGACGGCGGATGCCAACGTCATCAAGCTGCCCAATATCTCGGCGTCGGTCCCGCAACTCGTCGCCGCCGTCAAGGAATTGCAATCGCAGGGATTCGCCCTGCCGGATTATCCCGAAGCCCCGTCCACGGATGCCGAAAAGGCCGTGCGCGCCCGGTACGACGCGATCAAGGGGTCGGCGGTCAACCCGGTCCTGCGCGAGGGCAACTCGGATCGCCGCGCGGCCAAGGCGGTCAAGAGCTTCGCGCAGAAGAACCCGCACCGCATGGGCGACTGGTCGGCGGACAGCAGGACCGAGGTTTCCTCGATGCCGGGGGATGATTTCTTCTCCAACGAGAAATCGGCGACGCTGGCCGGGGACGCGACCGCGAGGATCGTGCTGGAGACGGCGGGCGGAGAGACGGTGCTGAAGGACGGCATCGCCTATCCCGCCGGAACCGTGGTCGACGCGACGTTCATGAGCGCGGCGGCACTCCAGAAATTCCTCGCCGACGAGATCGAGAGGACGAAGGCCGACGGCACGCTGTTCTCGCTGCACATGAAGGCGACGATGATGAAGGTGTCGGACCCCATCATCTTCGGCCACGCGGTCAAGGCATGGCTCGCGCCCGTCTTCGAAAAGCATGGCGAGGCGATGGCCGATCTGGGGGTGAACCCCAATTCCGGCCTCGGCGACCTGCTCGCGCGGGTGAAGGGTAATGCGGAGATCATGGCCGCGATCGACGCCTGCATGGCCGACCGCCCGCCGATGTACATGGTCGATTCGGACAAGGGCATCACCAACCTGCATGTCTCCTCGGACGTCATCATCGACGCCTCGATGCCCGCGCTGATCCGCGCGGGGGGCAAGGGATGGGGACCGGACGGCAAGGAGCACGACACGAATTGCGTCATCCCCGACAATTCCTACGCGCCGGTCTATGACGAGACGATCCGGTTCTTCAAGGCGAACGGCAAGCTGGACCCGGCCACGGCAGGGACAGTCCAGAATATCGGCCTGATGGCGCAGAAGGCGGAGGAATACGGCTCGCACCCGACCACCTTCGAGATCGCGGAGGCGGGGACGGTCAGGATGATCCTCGACGACGGCACCGTGCTGCACGAGCATAGCGTCGAGAAGGGCGATATCTGGCGCTCGGCCTCCACGCGCAAAGCGCCCATCGAGGATTGGGTCACGCTAGCCATCGACCGGCAGAAGGCCGAGGGCTGCAATGCCATCTTCTGGCTGGATGCGAACCGCGCTCATGATGCGGAACTCATCGCCTATGTCAAACCCATCCTCGACGCGAAGGGCGTGGCGGACAAATTCGAGATCATGGCCCCGCGCGAGGCGACCCGCACATCGCTGGAGATCATCACGAAGGGCGAAAACTCCATCGCGATCACCGGCAACGTGCTGCGCGACTACCTGACGGATCTGTTCCCCATCCTCGAACTCGCCACCTCGGCCAAGATGCTCTCCATCGTCAAGCTGATGCAGGGCGGGGGCCTCTTCGAGACGGGGGCGGGCGGCTCCGCGCCCAAGCACGTGCAGCAGTTGCAGGAGCAGAACCACCTGCGTTGGGACAGCCTGGGCGAATTCTGCGCGCTCGGCGAGAGCCTGACGTTCCTCGCCGATGCCAAGGGCAACGAGAAAGCGCGGGTGCTGGGCAATGCGGTCGATGCGGCGACGCAGGGCATCCTCGACAACGGGCGCTCGCCGTCCCGCAAGGTCGGCGAGCCGGATAACCGCGACAGCCATTACTGGTTCGCGCGCTACTGGGCCGAGGCG
>ENA-ORXC01000778-ORXC01000778.1-marine-metagenome-genome-assembly--contig:-NODE-778-length-20915-cov-47.109847_pt1 | contig 20915 bp, 11 predicted proteins | sample MGYA00237865_ERZ511478 | MGnify/ENA metagenome assembly ERZ511478 | reverse complement strand
TTGCGGTGTGAGAGTTCGAGTCTCTCCGCCTGTACAACGAGAAGCCTTTCAGGAAACTGAGAGGCTTTTTTTATGGAAAAAATATTGGAGATTCTATTCGGAGAGATGAGAAGTTTATCCTGAGCGCAGCCGAAGGGAGTCTCTCCGCCTGTACAACGAGAAGCCTTTCAGGAAACTGAGAGGCTTTTTTTATGGAAAAAAATATTGGAGATTCTATTCGGAGAGATTAGAAGTTTATCCTGAGCGCAGCCGAAGGGAGTATCTTCGCCTGTACAACGAGAAAACCGACTTTTAAGATTTGGCTTTATTTATTTTGGTAATAGTTAGTGAAAATAAATGATGGTTTTACTCTAAAACGAATAGTGTTCAAAAGAAGCTATGTATAACGCAGTTTTTAAAAGTTGTATTTGTTGAATGGTATTATTAAAATATTAATAGCGATGTAAATTATTAGTTTTGTAGCGTTTTATATGTCTTTATTTAGCGCATGCTGAGGTTTTGTATCCTGCCGCGGCATAATTATCACATAAACCTATATGGTGGATTATACATGATGACAGATATTGAATTAGGACAGCTAGATTTTACTGTTTTGTTAGAGTGCCTAAAAGTTTAATGTATATAAATGCTGATATACTTTATCTATTTTTTAAAGTGAATCAAAACCATTTTGTCAATGTTACCTACTATTCTTTGACTGGCTACTCTTGACTGTTTTAATTTCAAGCTATCTATGGAATTTCAGCAACCTGAGGGAATCATTATTTTTTGCGAATAAAAATGCAGCATCTTTATTTTTTCCAAGTTGGATAGTCTTAATATTTCGCAAATCTCCTTTTATTATTAATCCGCTACTATTCGGAGGTACTACATCATAACCCGATCCGTTTCCGGTCAAGATTAGCCCTATACCGGCATCGTTTCTCGGTGTTTCCACTTCAGATTGATAGTGATTTCCACCTAGTATCAAATCAGGATATTTATCGCCGTTGTAGTCAAAAATCTCAAACTTTTTTATGGCCGATAATTGTGTTCTGTTAGGCAAAACATGCATTTGAAAAGAACCATCACCTTTGTTTTCGATCCAATGATGGGCAAAAGTAGTGGCCTTATAATGCAAGGCATCACCAAGCATTTTTTTACCATATATTTCGTTCAAGTCGGCATTTGCAAAAGATTCGTATGTTTCAAAGCGTTGTTTTATTGCTGGTACCTGTTGAGAGGAACACTCTCTACCCCTTAGCGGAAGTTTTGTTCCATATTTTTCATAGCTCAAAACAATATCAATGGTGCCATTTTCATCAAAATCATTTGAATAAATTTCGAAAGGAGCTTTTTTACTGGCCTTATATTTATAATTTTGACCAAGATTACCAGCCAGATAATCTATGTCGCCGTCTGCATCAACATCTAGTTTTTGAAGATCATACCACCAACCGCTATGATTGCTGAACCCTAGCTTTTCAGTAACCTCATCGAAGGTGGTGCCAGTATTTTTGAAAAACCGAATAGGCATCCATTCCCCAGTTATAATCAGGTCTAATTTGCCATCTTTATCAAAATCATCCCATAACGAAGAGGTTATCAGGCCGGCTTCCTCGAGTTCTGGAGCCAATTCATTGGTAAGGTCGGTAAATCTAATTTTGTCGCCATTTCCTCCCTCATTTCTTAAAATATAACTCTTTGCAGGGAAAGGGTACTTGCCTGGTAAGAGTCTTCCACCGACGAACAAATCTAGATCACCGTCATCATCAAAATCGCCAGCAGTCACTTCGAGACCACTTGTCGATATCTTTGGAAGGGCATTATCTGCTTTTACAAAACCGTTTTTAGTGTTTATATATAATCGGTCTTGGTAATAATCATCTGTTTTATCTATATGATTTCCTCCGCTGACAACATAAAGATCTAAATCACCATCATTTTCTGCATCGAAAAATAGTGCGCCCGTATCTTCATGATGAAAATCTGCATCCCACGGACCTTTAATTTTTATAAATTCCTGATTTTGGTTCTGAATATACATTGCGCTGTGGTTTCCAGAAGCATTGCCAATAAAAAAGTCATCTAATCCATCACCATTTATATCACCAACCGTAAGAGCCTCGCCTAGCCTTGAATTTTTATGGGGTAATAAAGGTTCATTAGCAAAATCATCATAAATATCTTCCTGATGTATAAACTCAATTTTCGCGGCGGTGGTATAATCGGTAAAACCAGATTCAATTAACTCAGGGCTCTTTGATAAAGTATTTTCCTCTTCATATTTAACTGTTAATAACTGATTTGGAACAATATTTTTAAGTACCTGACGGTTTCCATTGGGCCATGTTATTTCAAGTTCTTCAATCAACTTGACGTTGCCTAGACCAAAATGTAAAATAGGAGCTACACTTGATTGATACCCTCGGGTCAAAGTAAGTTCTTGGGTCTGTACATTCCCCGAACTCTTAATCGATACCTTTGCGCCCAAACCAAATGGATTCTTCTTATTGCCGTTTAATTTTATTCTCAGAAACTTGTTGCCAGATGTTTGAGCGTCGTTTATTAATAGTGAGGCAGGCTGGTCAATGTTGTTGATGACCAAATCAAGATCGCCATCGTTATCTAAATCGGTATAGGCAAAACCATTTGAGAATCCTTTTTCGTCCAGTCTCCATGCTTCTGTAACATTGGAAAAGCTATAATCGCCATTATTTTGTAACGCATAGTTAGATATAGGAGTACTTGGCATTAAAGTGTAATCTCGCTTGTCTTTTTGACCAAAAAATGTCTCTGTTTCATATTCTTTATTGACATCGTTATTGTTGACATCTCTTTTGATTCCATTTGTTATAAAAACATCTTTGTGACCATCATTATCAAAATCAGCGAATAAGGCTCCCCAGCTCCAATCTGTGGTTGCGAGACCTGCGAATCTTGAAATTTCGCCAAAAACTGGATTGTTATTTGAGTCAAAACCATTATTCATTTGTAGCGAATTTTGCATGTATTGGTAGTCAAAGCCTAATTGGACAGCCTCATAAAATGTATCAGGGCTCATACTTGCCATATTCGTTTTTGAACGCTTGTAGTCTTCAGCAGTCATGTCAACCTGTAGTATATCGGTAAGACCATCATTATTGAAGTCACCAGTGTCAATACCCATACCGAACATTGATGTGTGCTGCATTACTTGGTTTGATATCTCAGAGAAGGTACCGTCACCATTATTTTGATAGAGGTAATCTGGTACGTTAAAGTCGTTGGAGAGGTATAGGTCTTTAAATCCATCATTGTTGAAATCTGTAGCTATTAAGCCTAATGTCATTCCAAAATTTTGAACACCTGCTTCTGTGGTTACATCTGTAAAGGTTTGGTCACCATTGTTTTTGTATAAATGACCAGATTCTTCAAAATTATTGGTAACCATTTTATCATGGTAGTAGTGATTGCCCATACTAACCTTTACAATAGGGTAGTTGGCTACAAATAGATCTAATAACCCATCATTATTATAATCGAAAAAGGTTGATTGTATAGATGTGCTTTTATCTGCAATTCCGTAAGATTCTGCTTCTTCTTTAAAGGTGTTGTCACCTTGGTTTATAAAAAGTTGATTACCACTGTTATCAGTGTAATTAGATGCATTTACATAAATGTCTAGATAGCCGTCATTGTTAATATCTACCATTGTAGATCCTGTATACCATCTTTGATCACCAGAAACTTCTGCTTTTTCAGAGATATCTTCGAATTCTAGATTGCCTTTATTTAGATATAGCTTGTTTCGGACTAAGTTTCCGGTAAGATAAATATCGTTAAGTCCGTCATTGTTAATATCACCAATTGAAACCCCGCCTCCCAAATATAGATATGGAAAACTAAAATAGTTTAAACTATCACTTTCGGTAATCGTATTAGAAAAATAGACACCAGATTTCTCTGCGGATAGTCTAGTAAAACCATGAGATTTAGAATCGGGCTCTTTTTTGTTACAGCAGAAAAGAAATAGAGAAAGAGATAATAAAATAAGATTTTTATTCATTTTTTAATTTATAGATAATGGGAACCATAACACAGATGATTCCCATTGTCAAAATAACTCAATAAAAATTAATACCCAGGGTTTTGTACAATGTTAGGGTTTTGATCAATTTCATTTTGAGGAATAGCCATGTACTCACGACCCGGTTTGTATGCACTAGTACCTGCACTTCTAGATTTAACATCTGCGGGGTTGTTGACAATTTGTTCAACAACTTTACCCCAGCGCAATAAATCAAAATATCTTGTACGTTCAAAGGTTAGCTCTTTTACTCTTTCATCTTCAATATCTTGCATTGTTATGGATGTAAAAGGAGTCATATCTGCCCTTTCCCTTACTTGGTTGATGGCGTCAAGAGCTACTGCTGTTGAACCTGAAAGCATGAATTCGGCCTCTGTAAACATTAACAACACATCTGCGTAGCGCATCATTCTCAAATTATTACCCGCTCCGTGCCAGCCTTCCGCCAATGCTCCAGGAAAGTTATTAAATTCCCAATCTGTCCACTTATTTCCATACACATCCGTTCCAGCTACATCGTAAACATCTGTATATGCTTTATTAGTATATGTTCTTGATTCTAAAGTTTCTCCTTCATACGTAGTTGTTTCTGTAGTATTCCAAAAAAAAGTAGTATATGTTCTGGGGTCAATTTCATCATTTATTGTTCTTTCGTCCAAGAACAGATCTAGGGCCCATTGGTTTACGGTCATACCATCTTGATTTGTAAACCCAGCAGGGGCAAAGTCAGGTTGAAAACCGGATCCTTTTCCTCTGTTAGGAGCGTCACCACCCCAGCCACTATTACCATCGGCAATAAGTTGAATTTCAAATAATGATTCAGCATTATTTTCAAATTCTTCTGTAAAGTTATGCGCATAGTTATCCATTAATTGGTAGTTACCACTGCTAATTACTTTTTGAAGCTCAACTTTGGCTTCAGCAAATTTTTCTTGATACAAATAAGCTTTTCCCAAATATGCTTGGGCCGCACCAGAGGTTGCTCTACCCGTTTGATCGGCAGGCCAAGATACTGGCAACAAGGACTGGGCAGCTTGTAGATCTGCTTCTATCAAAGCCCACACTTCTGAAGGGTTTGCCTGTACAATAGCTTGTGGATCATCTATTTCTGTAAAAGGTATAGTGATTAAAGGAATATTCTTCCAATTATTCAACAAGTTAAAATAGTTAAACGCTCTAATAAAGTGCGCTTCGCCTAGAATATTGTTTTTGGTTGCTTCATCCATTTCAATGTCAGGTACCCTAAAAAGAACTTCATTAGACCTTGTTACACCTTGGTACATAGATTGCCATACCCATTTTATAGGGTTTCCTGCCGGATTGGTATTGAAAAAACCGGCTTGTGTTCTATCAGATGTGCCAAAACCATTAATTACATCATCTCTGTAATCAGATAAAAACACCTCAAATCTAGAGTAGTATAATATACTGGTAAATGGGCTATAGGCACCTATAATTCCTTTTTCTGCATCTTCAGCTGTCTGCCAAAAAGACTGTGGCGTTAATGCATTTGGGTTAGGTTGATCTAAAATATCATCGGAGCAATTTAAACTTACAAGACTAACCGCAAGTAATGCAAACCCTGTTTTAATTGAACGATTTAAATTTTTATAATTTTTCATTTATTATAGTTTATTAAGTTAAAAAGAAACTTGTAGACCAAGTTGAAAAGTTCTTCCGGCAGGTGTGGTTCCTTCATCTATACCGAGATTAAACTGGGTTTGACCACCTCGATTATTTCTACCAATTTCTGGATAATATCCTGTGTAATCAGAAATAGTGAATAAGTTAATGGCAGAAACATACAATCTCAGTTTACTCAATTTGATTTTATCCAAGAGGTCGTCAGAAAGACTATATCCTATTTGAGCGTTTCTTAGTCTAAAGTAGGCACCACTCTCAAGATAAAAATCTGACATTCTTCTGTTAAATCCGTTATCGGCTTGTGTATTTCTAGGGATGCTGGTGTTCGTATTTGATGTAGTCCAAGCGTTCAATGCTTCAGCCAAATAATTACCATCAGTATCGAAGAAACCTCTATATCTGTTGCTATTTAAAAGCGTATTACCTGATACCCCATTGAAGAACAAGTTTAAATCCCATTGTTTGTAGTTGGCGCCAAGATTTAAGCCATATTCAAAATTTGGTATAGCACTACCAAGGTAAGTTTGATCATCTACATCAATATCGCCATCGCCATCTAAGTCTTTAAATTTAAGATCTCCAGCTACGGGGTTTCCAGAAGTGTCATTAGCCGCCGTTGCTTCAGCGTCGGTCTGATAAATACCGTCAACCACATACCCGTAGAAAGATCCAATAGGTTGCCCTACATCCGTCTTTTTACTGTTTAAACTATTTGAGGTGAAACTACCTGTTATAATTGGGGTAGAACCGCCTAAGCTAGTTACTTTGTTATCTAAGGTAGAGAAATTTACAGATGCATTAAAAGAAAAATCTTCACTTAATTGGTCTCTGTAATTTGCTGAAAATTCAAAACCTTTATTTTCAACACTGGCTGTATTAAAAGGAATTTCATTGTTGAACCCTGTATAAATAGGTAATCGAATACCTATTAGAATATCCTCCGATTTTTTAAGGAAATAATCCATTGTAATATCTAGCTTGTTGTTGAAAGCAGCGAAGTCTAAACCTATATCTGTAGTTTTTGTAGTTTCCCAAAAGATATTTGGGTTAACACCTTTTGTAATTGAATACCCCGCAACTCTAGTGGGAGAATCACCTAAGACATATTCACTAAATAGGTTCAGCTGTGGGTCTACAGAATAAACACCAACATTATTTGAACCAATTTCCCCGTAACTTGCTCTAAATTTTAAATTCGAAATTGATGAAACGTTTTCCATGAATTTTTCATTACTAACATTCCAAGCGAAGGCGGCTGATGGAAATGTACCCCATCTTAAATCTTCAACAAATAGTGATGAGCCATCTCTACGCAATGTAGCGGTCAAAAGATACCGGTCATCATATGAATAGTTTATTCTACCAAAATAAGACTGTATAGTAGAAGTGTTGTCAAATGAAGGGGCATTTGAAATCTCTTCAGCAGCAGACGGTACACGTATGTCGTTAGATGGAAACCTTCTTGCATCTACACCAAGCCGTCTTGTATTGTTTTCTTGCTGAGTAAACCCTGCTATAACATCGATTCCATGTTTGCCAATGGTTTTTTTATAATTTAGGGTATGTTCAACCAAGGTAGACAAAAAGGTGTCGTTCCGTTCACTTATTTCAGCGAAATTACCCAAATTACCATCTATAAAGAGTTGGTCTTGGGGCCTAAATCTATAATTATTATTGATGTTGTATTCCAGCCCTAAATTTAACTTATAGGTAAGTCCGTCAAAAATCTCGTAAGAGGCGGCTAGATTACCTAATATATTCGTATTGGTAATGGTTCGGTCTTCTAAAGCTGCGACTCCCAATTCGTTGATTATGGTACCAGGACCGTAGAAACTAGCTAATGCTGATCCAGGCTCTAAGTCTGATGAACTCCAATTACCATCTGCATCTTTTAGGCGTATTGTCGGCAATAGATTTCGTTCCTTATTAAAGTAAGGATTAGGATTGTTAACAGAACGCGTTAAACCAATGGTATTTTGTAGTTTAAATTTACCTTTTGTAAAAGAACTATTAGCTCTTACCGTGTATCTTTCAAAATCATCATGTTTTACAACACCTTCGCCATCTAAATGACTTAATGAAAGACTGAATAAAGTGTTTTCGCTCCCACCGGCTAACCTAAGGTTCGTGTTTGATATAGAACCTGTTCTTATCGATTCATCGTACAGATTACTAGTGTTGTTTGGATTGAATTCGGTATCGTTCGCTGGGGATCTATCTGTACCATCGTTATCATCTGCTCTATTTACAATGTCTGCATATTGTCTTGCATTGGCCCAGTCAATATCATTTACTATGTTGGTAAACCCAAAATTAGTGTCGAAATCAATTGTTAACTTTCCTTTAGTTCCTTTCTTGGTTGTTATAATTACTACTCCATTCGCTGCTCGTGATCCGTAAATAGCAGTTGATGATGCGTCTTTTAAGACAGAGATGGTATCTATATCTTGAGGGTTTACAGAATTCATATTATTGGTAATAACACCATCGATAACGAATAATGGACCAGCCGCAGAGAGTGTACCTGTACCTCTAATGGTAATAAGAGCGTTAGCTCCGGGAGAACCTCCTTGAGCTTGAATGTTTACACCTGCCATTCTACCCTGTAATGCTTGGGCGGGATCGCTAAAAGTTATGTTCTCAATATCATCTGATCCAACAGTACCTACAGCACCTGTTACGTCACTCTTTTTTTGTGTACCATAACCCACCACTACAACTTCATCTAATTGACTGGCATCTTCTTTTAGTGATATGTTTACTGTTGTTTGTCCGTTTATAGACACTTCTTGAGAAGTAAATCCTATATAACTAATGATCAGTGTTCCATCGCTTGGAGCTTTTAAAGTAAAATTACCGTCAAAGTCTGTTTGTGTACCAATGGTGGCACCTTTGACCAATACATTTGCACCGGGTAACGGTTGATTTAAATTATCTAATACATTACCGCTAATTTCAATTTCTTGTGCAAAAACAAATGTTGTGCCCATAAGCCACAACAATAGCACCGAGAACAAGCGTGGTCGGTATTTTTTCATAATTGGTTTTGTTGTTTTCATAAGTGTTTAAATTAATTGGTTAGTTGATGATTTTTGATTTTATAAATTTAGGCAAGTGCCTCATCTGTTAATACAACCAATGGCTATAACACTAACACAAATGTTTTTTATTGGACATTAGCGGAGGACAAAGGTTGTGCAACGTAATTTTGTCCTATTCCTTTCAGTGCTTATGATGGTATAAAAGAAAATCCAAGAAGTTTGGTATATATCCAAATTGGATATCTAAGTTTTAAGTTGGCTTAGTTAACTTTTAACTAATTGATACAGAGATTGATTTATAGATGAGGTTTTGAAATCTGTCTAAAATATGCTTCTTAGAACTTCCCTTTTAAAACAGATATGTAAGTTTTGAGCTTTATTTACTTCTAATACTTTGAGATTAAGTAATAAAGTAGAAAAGGATAATTATGGGGTTCGAAAAAGTATCGTTTACAAATTCTGAAGGAAAACAATTAGCGGCTAGGTTAGAAGTACCTAACAATCAAGTGGCGCATAATTATGCCATTTTTGCACATTGTTTTACGTGTAACAAGAATTTTTCTGCCGTTCGTAATATATCAAGAGCTTTAGTAAATAAAGGAATTGCCGTACTTCGTTTCGATTTTACCGGGTTAGGAGATAGTGAAGGTAGTTTTGAGGACACCAATTTTTCATCGAACGTTTCTGATCTTATTCACGCGGCTAATTTTTTAGAAGAAAATTATAAGGCTCCTTCTCTTTTAATTGGACACTCGCTTGGTGGTGCAGCTGTTATTTTCGCAGCTTCTCAGCTTGAATCTGTTGTCGCTGTTTCAACTATTGGGGCTCCATCTTCACCAGCTCATGTAAAACATTTGTTCAAGTCTAGTGTGGAACAAATAAATGCGATAGGAAAAGCAAAAGTGAATATTGGTGGTAGAGACTTCACCATTAAAAAAGATTTTATCGATGATATTGAGTCAAAACCTATGAAAGAGGTTTTAATGAACTTGAGAAAACCATATTTGGTCATTCATTCGCCACAAGATACTATTGTGGGTATTGAAAATGCAAAAGAACTATATCAATACGCGCATCATCCTAAAAGCTTTATTTCAATAGATAAGGCGGATCATCTTTTGACGGATAATGAAGATTCTGCTTATGTAGGTAATGTTATTGCCGGTTGGGCAGAGCGTTATTTGGATATTCTTAAGAGAGCACCATTGAAAACTGCTCATCAAGTAGCGGTGAGTATAGGTAATGAAGGTTTTACCTCTGAAATAGTTTCTGGTAATCATCTGTTGATTGCCGATGAGCCTACTGATTTTGGTGGAAACGATTTTGGACCTTCTCCGTATGATTATGTTTCCTCGGGTTTAGGAGCTTGTACAGCGATGACGTTGAGAATGTACGCCACTACAAAAAAATGGGATTTACAAAGAGTAATAGTACATGTTGATTATGGCAAAGAGCATGCTCCGGATTCTGAAAACACAGCAACGATTAAGAAAATAGATACCTTTAAAAGAAAAATAGAACTGTTTGGTAATTTAGATGAAAAACAACGTCAGCGGTTATTGGAGATTGCCAATAAATGTCCCGTACATAAAACTTTAACCACAGGTTCTACAGTATTAACGGAATTAAAATAGAATTAAATATTAAGATATGATACAAGCAATTTGGAATAACGAAGTAATAGCAGAAAGTGATGCTACAGTAGTGATCGAAGGAAATCATTATTTTCCTCCAACAGCAATAAAACAAGAATTTTTTAAAGGTACCGAGACCCATACAAACTGCCCTTGGAAAGGTGTGGCGTCGTATTATGATATTGAAGTGAATGGAGATGTTAATAAAGATGCTGCATGGTATTATCCTGAAGTTTCAGAATTAGCCAAAGGAATTAAGGGTTATGTGGCTTTTTGGAAAGGCGTAGAAGTAAAATAGTTTATATTAAAAAAGGTCAGCTTTTGGCTGACCTTTAAATTTTTCACTTGAATGATTTTTGCATTTATGCAGTAGCATTTTGTGGTGCCCAATGACTACATGACATACCTGGTGCTGCCTTTTGCGGATTAGCACAATCACTAGATTCAAACTTTACACAGGTTACACAATTGGTGTCATCTTTTAAAGTAGCTTTCATTTCAAAACTATCACACGTATAACTATTTCCTACTTTTACGCCGTGCACTTTACAAGTATTGCCTTCAACCAAATTATCACAATTAACACAGCTATTTCCAAATCTTATCGACATAATCTTCTGTTTTAAATTCATATTAAAATTAGACCCTTCACCTTTTAGAAGCAATTTAAATAACTGTTTTTCAGTTGTATATATTTAGATTATTTAAAAATAATACTTTATTGAAAGCAACATAAGCGGTATTTCAGGTGTTTTTAACCGAAAATGAAATTACTATTTCAATCAAGATTAAGACCTAGGTAAATATAAAATGACTATAAATGTTAGATTTTAAATATCATTTTGAATGAATGTAATTTAGACTTTTTCAATACTTAGTTTTATGAATGAAAAAAATCTAGCAAGTCATATTTTTATGTCTTTTTTAATTCAACATACAACGGTATTCAGTTCTTCTCTCGTTTTAAATGCATTATATTTAAATGCCACTAACTTTGATTTTTCTAAAAATAATCATGAAGCCGTATTATTACATTTTTCTTTTGTATTCTTTATTTGTTTCTGCTCAAGAAATATCTCCTATTCAAAATTATACTCCTATTGAATATAATGCCGGTAATCAAAATTGGAATTTAAGCCAGTCAGAAAATCAAACTATATATGTTGCAAATAATAGTGGCTTGTTAGCATTTAATGGCACTACTTGGCAATTATATCAGGCTCCTTTTGGTACTCCTGTTAAATCTGTAAAATCCATTGGAAGCAAAATTTACACTGGAGGTTACATGGAATTCGGCTTTTGGGAAAAGGATGGTTTAGGGGTTTTAAATTATAGTTCGTTATCCTCTGAATTAAATGAGCCATTAATTGACGATGAAGACTTTTGGAATATTACTCAGTTTAAAGATTGGGTTTTGTTTCAATCTTTAGATAGGATTTATATATATAATTCTAAAACAGGCTATTTTGAAATATTAAATGCAAAAAACACAAGAGCAAAAATTTTTGAAGTTGGGGGAAAGGTCTATTTTCAAATAAAAGATAAAGGTTTTTTCACTTTAGAAAATGGCAAACCACTCTTGGTTTCCGATGATTTTATCTTTAAAAATAATAATATTGTTGGTGCATTTCCATTTGGAGATAATATGTTAGTTATTACTGAGAATGGAGCGTTTTTATACCTGAAAGATGGTCATCTTGAAAAATGGGAGATTAAATCAGAGATAGATTTGTCATCAGTGAAAGTTTACAGTTCTCTGATTTTAAATGATGGGACTTTTGTTTTGGGAACTATTTCAAAAGGTATTTATCATTTAGATAAGGACGGAAAAATAGTTGAACATATAAATCAAGAAAAAGGGCTTAATAATAATACGGTCCTTTCCTTATTTCAAGATGATGATCATAACTTATGGCTGGGTCTGGATAATGGGTTAAGTGTGTTAAATCTAGATTCTCCGTTTAAAGAGTATATAGATCATTTAGGGGCTCTAGGAGTGGTTTATACTGCAAAGAAAATGAATAATGTTTTGTATTTAGGTACAAATCAAGGACTGTTTTATAAAAGTGACGAGGAGGAAGACTTTAAACTAGTTAAAGGTACGGAAGGTCAGGTATGGATTTTAAAAGAAATTAACAGTACTTTGTTTTGTGGGCATCACAAAGGTACTTACGTTGTTGAAAATGATACCGCTACCCTTATTTCAGATTATCCAGGTACTTGGGATATTCAACCTATAAAAACAAATTCAGAGTTACTAATTCAAGGTAATTACAAAGGGTTGAGTATTCTTGAATTTAAAAACGGAGCATGGAAATACCGAAATAATATAAAGGGATTTGATAGCTCAAGTAGATTTTTTGAGTTTGTGGATAATCATCGAATATTAGTTAACCACGATTATAAAGGTGTTTTTGACATAAAGGTAGATGTAATATATACATCAGCTTTAGATGTCAAGCAAATTGAATCGAAAGGTAACGGATCAAGCTTGTTGAGATATAACAACGATATAGTATATTCTACTATTAACGGTGTTTTCAAGTTTAGGGCTAAGGAGAATAACTTTGTTTTAGATACATTGTTGACCAGTAAATTTTTCACTAAAAACGAAAGTATTCTTGGGGTGCTAAAATCTACCAATGATTTTGAGAGGTTATGGGGTTTCACAGATGATAATATTATTAGTGTTTCTACAGGGCATTTAAGTGAAGAACCAGAAAGTATTAAAATATCTATTCCCAATTTTTTTAGAAGAAGTATGGGAGTTCTTGGTTTTGAATCTGTAGTTCATTTAGAAAATGAATTGTATTTAATTGGAATTTCTAATGGTTATGTTACTTTAAATCTTAGTAATGTTAAAATACAAGATTATAATATCAGTCTTAATAGTGTTTTACGCAAGTCTTATGATGTTCCCAGCGTTCCTGTCGCCTTTAAAGACAATGACAAGTATGCATATGATCAAAATAGTTTAAGCTTCAATTATAACATTACATCATATGATAAATTCACTGAGATTTATTACCAGTATAGATTAGACGGTTTATACAATGATTGGAGTAATTGGGATACTGGGTCAGAAGTTTCTTTTAATAATTTACCTTATGGTTCCTATGAATTTGAGGTTAGAGGAAAAGTAGGTAATGAATTAACCAAAAATACATCTTCTTATAGGTTTGTTATAGAAAGACCATGGTACATCTCTTACTGGGCGCTGTTGGGTTATATAATATTAGGTGCTTTCCTAGCTGTTTTAATTCATAAGATGTACAAGGATTATTACAAGAAACAGCAAAGGAACCTTGTCAAAGAGAATAATAAGAGGTTGAAACGTAAAAAGCTGAAAAATCAAAGAAAGATAGTTCAAATAAAAAATGAACAGCTGCAAGAACTTGTAGAAAGTAAAAATAGAGAGCTAGCTATTTCTACAATGAGTATTATAAAAAAGAATGAGTTTTTGAATACTATCAAAGAAAAGTTGAAAGATAGTAGTGATATTCCACTGATAAAATCAGTAATTAAAACTATAGATAGTAATATTAACAATGCAGATGACTGGAATTTTTTTGAAAGTGCATTTAATAATGCAGATAAAGATTTTCTGAAAAAGGTGAAAGAAAAGCATTCTGAGTTATCTGCTAATGATTTAAAATTATGTGCATATTTGAGATTAAACCTGTCTTCTAAAGAAATTGCACCTCTTTTAAATATATCGGTCAGAAGTGTTGAAGTGAAACGATACCGCCTGCGTAAAAAAATGAATCTTTCGCACGAAACTGGATTAACAGACTATATCATTAATTTGTAATCTCCACTACAATATTCAAAAGCACCACAACATTACCACAACAATAGCTGTTTTTATGTATTTGTAGTGTATGTTTTGTTTCTAATTTTAAGTTGATAATTCACGGCTTTGTTTATCATAATCTCTTTTTTGAGCCATTTAATTTGTATTGTATGTTTTTTGTAGTGGTAAAAATTTATAATTTGATAATTGCATATTGTAAATTGCATAAGCGATTATTTTAATTTTAACACTACATAGTTAGTTGGTGTTATGTTTAGATAAATTGTAAATCAAATAATTAACTCAAAAAATTAACTATGAAAAAATTAAAGTACATCATGGTGTCGGTATTTGCAGTAATGATGAGCTGCGATGGTGATGACATTGATATTCCAGAATCGGTTACGCCTTCTAATCTTACGGTTAGTGCTCAGAACATGGGCGAAGGTGTATTCGACTTTACAGCATCAGCAACAAATGCTAATTATTATCATTATGATTTTGGTGATGGCACAAGTGCTCTGGAAACTTCTGGAGCAACTTCAAAAACCTATGAAGAAATAGGTGATAATACATATACTGTAACTATTACTGCGGGTTCAACTGAAGGTAAAAAGATATCTGAGACTTTAGAGGTTTCTGTTTCATTAGCTTTTACCGATACTGAAACGGTAACTTTTTTAACTAACGATAGCTCAAAAACTTGGTTTTTAGCGGCATCTCAACAGGGTCACTTAGGACTAGGACCTGCTAGAGAAGGTATTGATGGCGATTGGTGGTATCCTAAATGGTATTCCGCTGCTGCATTTGAAAAATGTGGAACGGAAGATTCTGATTGTCTTTGTGATGATGAACTTACATTTTCAGTAAATGCGAATGGCGGTTTAGTTTACAGTTTGGATAATAAAGGTCAAACATATTTTAATGTAGGTCATAAAGCTGTTGTTGGCGGAGGTGAGGATATTGATTTTTGTTATGATTTTGATACTTCAGGTGAAAAAGCAGTTCAGCTTTCTGAAGTAGAAGGAAATGTTCCAGAGGGTGAGACAACTGGAATACAAATGACATTTTCTGATGGAGGTTTCATGGGGTACTATGTAGGTTCTTCTGTATATGAAATACTATCTATAAGCGAGGATTTCTTATATGTAAGAACATATGATACGGAGAATGCTGATTTAGCGTGGTACCATAAATTTACTTCTGATGTTGCTGTTGATGGTGGAGACGAAAGTCTTGAAACCATTTATACCAATTTAGTTTGGTCAGATGAGTTTGATGTTGATGGTGCACCAAATGCTGCCAATTGGGGTTATGACCTTGGCGCAGGTGGCTGGGGTAATGGTGAGGCTCAAACATATAAAGATGCAGCTGAAAATGTTAAAGTTGAAGACGGTGTTTTAAAAATTACCGCTATAGCTGGTGAGGGAGAAGCAGCTGTTCACTATTTTGATGAAATGACATTAGTCGATGTAAGTGGTGCTACGCAAACTTTAGAAGATTTTGAAGGTACGCCCCCTGTATTTACTGGTTTTGGTGGTGTTGGTACTGCAGTTATTGCAAATCCGGATCCTACGGGAGAGAATACTAGTGCTAATGTTGCAGAATCTACTAAAGCTTTAGGTGCAGAGACATGGGCAGGTTCTTTCTTTGATTTGTCTGCACCGGTTGATCTTGTTGCATATCCTAGTATTAGTTTAAAAACATGGTCGCCTGCAGTTGGAGCCAATATAATTTTGAAACTTGAGAATCAAGCTAATGCTGATGAGAATGTTGAGGTAAGCGTAAATTCAACTGTTGCAAATGCCTGGGAAACACTAACATTTGATTTCACTGGTGTTCCTGTTGGTACTTATGACCGAGTTGTGTTGTTTTTTGATTTTGGTGTTTCTCCTTCTGGCGGAATCACTTCAGGTCGTATTAAATCTGAAAACTTATTTGAGTTTACTTACGGTAGAGTTGAGATAAGAGCTAAACTTCCATCAGCTGGTGGTACTTGGCCTGCATTATGGGCTTTAGGTGCTAATTTTGATGAAGTTGGTTGGCCTACGGCTGGAGAGATAGATATTATGGAACATGTTGGTAATAATAACAATACTATTAGTAGTGCATTACATTATCCTGGTAATTCTGCAGGTAATGCCGTAGTAGGATCTACGCCAGTGGAAAATGCAACTTCTGAGTTTCATAATTATACTGTAGAGTGGACGCCTGATAGTATTAAGTTTGTTGTTGATGATCAGTTAGTACATAACAGTTTTGTGAACAATGCTACAACACCATTCAATGCTGATTTCTTTTTAATAATGAATGTCGCTATGGGCGGTACACTAGGTGGTACTATCGATGCGGCTTTTACAGAAGATACTATGGAAGTAGATTATGTAAGAGTTTATCAATAATAACATTTGGTTTATATAAAGGGCTGTTGATTTCTAAATCAACAGCCCTTTTGTTTTTCTTTAATAATTTTAGAAGAATTATAAGATTAAATATTACATGAATAGATCATATAAAAAATGCCCCTTGAATAAGGGGCATTTTTTTTAAAGTAATTTTTTCTCAATAAGGATTTGGTATTAAAAGATTAGACAATCCCCAAAAGGGCTAAAAAAGCTCCTACTACAACTACAGCTAAAAATGCATGCATTGCAATAACAAGCACGGATAGATAAGTTTCTACTCCGGTTTTAAATGATAAATTGTTCATAACATTACCTACTTTAAAGTTACACTACTAAAGTTAGTTGAATTAAGCAACAATTCCATAGAAAAAGTTGTAAAACTCTCTTAAATAGATGTAAAATCCTACATTTTTGTGGTATATGTTTTTTAAAATATGCATTTCAGCCTAGAAAATGGTATCTCGTCGATAACTGAATTACAGTACTTTAGAATTTTATATCACAATTTGTAGCTTTCGTAAGGATTCTTATGATGAAATCTATTTAATAAGATTCAACCAATCTGCTATGCCTGCCAAGGGTACAGATAAAAGTATTATTACCAAGCAGGTAACCATTAATTTAAGAAATCCATTGAGTATTTTAACTCCTGAAGTTAGTTCTTGTTCCATAATCATTATTCTATTGTTCTGCTTTCAATATGGTAGATCTAACCTAAAGTGCTGTTAAATAGAAGGGTAAAATCGATTAACGTATAGAAAGTATCTGTATAAAGTATGTTTTCTATACAATAACTAACAGTTATGAAAATGGTTTATTAAATAATATAGCAGGTTGTTAATTGAATATAATTCAATTATTTGATGTTAAAACTGTATTTAATTTAGAAACAATACGTTCGGTGGCACCAGCTTTTTCTTTGATGTAGTCTGTGTTTATAAGACCGATTTTTGACCTGTAGTCAATATCCTTAAAGCACTTATCTGCATGCTCTTGGAATTCATTATTATTCTTTATAGAAATAACACCGCCTAGTTGTACCAATTCTTCTGCCTCGGCAAATCCATCATACTGTGGACCTATAATAACCGGGATACCGAAGACGGCTGGTTCTAATGTATTGTGTAACCCTGTAGCAAAACCGCCACCTACATATGCGATGTCGGCATAGCTATATACTTTGGTCAGAATACCTATGGTGTCAATGACAAGTACATCATATTCAGCTAAAGTTGCGTTTTCCATTTCTGTATAGCGTATAACTTTTTTGTCAATAGCTGCTATTATTTCTTCAATATGATTATCCTTAATGGCGTGCGGAGCTATCACAAATTTTATTGGCTGAACATTTTTATTGATATAGTCTATAATGATCTTTTCGTCCTCTGCCCATGTGCTTCCTGCAACAAAGCAGTACTTATCATTTTTAAAGCGGGTCATGAAATCTAATTTGTTGTCACGCGCTACTATTTCACTTACTCTATCAAAACGAGTATCTCCGGCAATGGTTACATTAGTATAGTCAACGGAATTTAATAATGATTTTGATTTTTCGTTTTGCACAAAAAAGTGCGAGAAGTTATTTAATGCGTTGCGCATAAAACCACCATACCACTTAAAATAAATTTGATTGTCTTTAAATAATGCTGAAATTAAATAGGTAGGAGTATCAGCCTTTTTTAAGGCATTTAAGTAATTAGGCCATATTTCATACTTTACAAAGATGGCAATATCTGGTTGTGCGGCTGTCAAAAAGGACTTTACTTTCCGTTTTGTATCCATTGGTAGGTAGCAAATAACATCGGCTATTTTGCTATTCTTTTTTACTTCGTATCCTGAGGGAGAAAAAAAAGTAAGTACTATTTTATGTGTAGGATGATGAATTTTTAATTTTTCAATAACAGGTAGTCCTTGTTCATACTCGCCTAAAGATGCTGCATGAATCCAAATAACGCTGTCGCCTTTTGAGATAGATTGCTTAATAAGCGAAATAGTTTCTTTTCTGCCCTTTACAAATAGCGATAGTTTTGAATTCACCAATGCCAATACCTTTAAAATGGCAGATGCGCTTATGACAAGAAGATTATAGAGAAAGTTCAAACAGATGCTTTTAGGCTAAATTACGTTTCTTCCATAAAATTAGTGTCGTCTGTTTCGTATTTTTGTACAACTTCATGTAATTACAACAGATGAAAAAGATACAAATGGTAGACCTAGGTGGTCAATACCAAGAAATTAAAGATCAAGTAAATACTTCTATAACTCAAATTTTAGAAACGTCGGCATTTATAAACGGACCAGAGGTTCATGCTTTTCAAAAGGAGCTAGAAGACTATCTTCAGGTTAAGCATGTAATACCATGTGCCAACGGTACCGATGCCTTGCAGATTGCTATGATGGGTTTAGGTTTGAAACCTGGCGATGAGGTTATTACAGCAGATTTTACTTTTGCCGCTACAGTAGAGGTTATTGCATTGTTACAACTTACTCCGGTTTTGGTTGATGTCTATCCAGATACGTTCAATATTAATATAGAAGCTATAGAAAAAGCAATAACGCCAAAAACGAAAGCTATAGTTCCTGTTCATTTATTCGGTCAATGTGCCAATATGGATGCTATTCTTGAGTTGGCAAAAAAACATGATTTGTTCGTTATTGAAGATAATGCTCAGGCAATTGGAGCTAAATATCTTTCAAAAGATGGTACAAAGCATATGGCAGGTAGTATGGGTAATGTAGGTGCAACATCTTTTTTTCCTTCTAAAAATTTAGGTTGTTATGGTGATGGAGGAGCAATTTTTACCAATGATGATGATCTAGCTCATACTTTAAGAGGTATTGTTAATCATGGTATGTACGAGCGTTACCACCATGATGTAGTTGGCGTAAATTCAAGATTAGATTCTATACAAGCCGCAGTGTTGAGGGCTAAATTACCTAAGCTAGATGATTATTGCAATGCAAGAAGAAATGCCGCTCGTGCGTATTCAAAAGCCTTTGAGGGTCAAGAGCATATCATTACTCCAGTAACGGTAAATAATTGTGAGGGTATTTGCGATGTGTGCGATTGTCATGTTTTTCATCAATATACTTTGAGAATTACAAATGGTAAAAGGGATGAGCTAGCACAATTTTTGGCTGAAAATAAAGTTCCTTTTGGTGTCTACTACCCAATTCCGCTACATAAGCAGAAAGCTTATTTAGATGATCGATATAAGGAAGAAGATTTTCCTGTAACCAATCAATTGGTGACAGAAGTACTGTCTTTACCAATGCATACAGAATTAGATGAGGAACAGATTAACTACATAACTGAGTTAATTATCGGATTTGTCAACGGGTAGTGGTGTAGTTTTTTAAATTTGATAACGTTCAAACAGAGTTATAAATGAAAGTATTAGTAACAGGCGGATTAGGTTTTATCGGTTCTCACACAGTAGTTGAGCTTCAAAACAAAGGCTTTGAAGTGGTCATTATAGATGATTGCTCTAACTCTGATGAAAATGTACTTGATGGTATTAAAGCTATCACAGGTAAAAAGCCGCTTTATGAAAAGTTAGATTTAAAAGAAAAACATAAAGTTGAAGACTTTTTTCAACGATACCAAGATGTTGCTGGCGTTATCCATTTTGCTGCCTCTAAAGCAGTAGGGGAAAGTGTTGAGAAACCATTGTTGTACTATGAAAACAATATTGGTACGTTAGTGTATATATTAAAAGAGCTTTGTAAAAAGAACAAGGCTAGTTTTATTTTTAGCTCTTCTTGTACGGTATATGGTCAGGCAGATAAAATGCCGATTACAGAAGACGCACCGGTTAAGGTTGCAGAATCGCCATATGGTAATACTAAGCAAATGGGCGAAGAAATAATTGCAGATACCTGTAAAGTTACTCCAAGTTTAAATGCAATTGCATTACGTTATTTTAACCCAATGGGTGCACACCCAAGTGGAGAAATAGGGGAGTTGCCAAAAGGAGTGCCTCAGAATTTGGTGCCTTTTATTACGCAAACCGGTATTGGATTAAGGGATCAGTTATCCGTTTTTGGAGATGATTACCCTACACCAGATGGTACATGTATAAGAGATTATATTTATGTAGTGGATTTGGCTAAAGCGCATGTGGTGGCTTTAGAGCGTTTGTTGAACGGAAAAAACGAATCTAATTTTGAAGTTTTTAATGTAGGTACCGGAACAGGTAGCTCGGTATTAGAGGCTATAAAAAGTTTTGAAAAAGTATCTGGCAGAAAATTAAATTATAAAATAGTTGACAGAAGACCAGGTGATATTACCACTGCTTATGCAGATACCACTAAAGCAAATAAAGTATTGGGCTGGAAAGCGGAGTATAC
>ENA-ORXC01000777-ORXC01000777.1-marine-metagenome-genome-assembly--contig:-NODE-777-length-21024-cov-3.754810_pt1 | contig 21024 bp, 19 predicted proteins | sample MGYA00237865_ERZ511478 | MGnify/ENA metagenome assembly ERZ511478 | reverse complement strand
GGGCCTTAGCTCAGCTGGGAGAGCGCCTGCCTTGCACGCAGGAGGTCAGCGGTTCGATCCCGCTAGGCTCCACCAATTTCCTTAAACCATGTTTAGGGTTTTTTTTATGTTTCAAATGCTTCACATCCTCCATTTCGTTCTATTCCAAGTTTTCCTGTTACCTTCAAGTTTAACTTTTACAACATCTCCTTACAGTTATTTATTCTTCCACTTATATTTATCCGTAAAAAGGTCCAATTTCCGTAATTGTATGAATATTTATTCGTATTTTATGTCCGGTTGAGTCATTTGTCGAGATCTGGGTAAAATAGAGCTAGACTAGGATACGAGGAGGACTACATAATGAATCATGAACTTTCAATTATCGGTGTACCAATGGATCTTGGGCAAATGAGACGCGGTGTCGATATGGGACCAAGTGCCATTCGATATGCAGGAATAGTCGAACGGTTAACAAAATTGAATTATGATATTGAAGATCTTGGAGATATTGAAATTGGTAGACCAGAAAAGCGACCTGAGGACCAAGATCATCAGCTGAAGAACTTAAAAGAAGTGTCTGATGCTAGTGAGAAGCTTTCTAACGTTGTTAATGATGTCGTAAATCGTAAGCGTTTTCCGTTAGTGTTTGGGGGAGATCATAGTATTGCAATCGGAACTCTTGCGGGAGTTGCGCGTAATTACGATAATTTAGGGGTTATCTGGTATGACGCCCATGGAGATTTAAACAACTCAGAAACGTCACCATCTGGAAATATACACGGTATGCCACTTGCTGTAAGTCTAGGAATTGGCGATGATTCTTTAACTGGAATTTCAGGATACTCTCCCAAGATTAAGCCTGAGAATATTGTGATTATCGGCGCTCGTTCACTTGATGAAGGAGAGCGAGAACTTATTAAAGAAAAGGGCATTAAAGTTTTTACAATGCATGAAATTGATCGAATGGGTATGACAAAAGTAATGGAAGAAGCGATTGAGTATGTATCGAAGGATGCAGATGGTGTGCATTTAAGTCTTGATCTGGATGGACTTGATCCACACGATGCACCTGGAGTAGGAACGCCAGTGCTTGGAGGCATCAGCTATCGTGAGAGCCACCTTGCGATGGAAATGCTTGCAGAAGCGAATATTCTAACATCAGCAGAATTTGTTGAAGTGAACCCTATTTTGGATGAAAAAAATAAAACAGCTACAGTGGCTGTTGCATTAATGGGTTCTTTATTCGGAGAAAAATTAAAATAACATAAAAAACCGCTGCTTTCTTCATTAGAAAGCAGCGGTTTTTTTATTTCGACGCTGATCGTATTCGTTTAAAAGATAATCAAGATAAGTGCTAATTTCTATAATTTCATTAGAGCTAAGTGGCTTGTTTCGTGCTAACAAATTCATTTTATTACGTGAAGCTTCAATTTCTTTTAATAAAAGGTCTTTTTCCGATCCGATTTGAAAGCTTATCTTTCGATTCACCCTTTCCATGAGTCGAACCACCCTTTCAATAATTTATACCCTTATTACCCAAATTGCTTAAAAGATAAACCGTTTTTGCTAGAAAATTATGTATTTCCGTTATAAAGACCAATTCAAACGTGATAGAATAAGAAAGGATAATATGATTTTTTTTTGAAATAATGAAACTTTGTTTTTCCTGATACGTAACTATAATAGCCGCAGGAATCAGCGGGGGTTGAGAAAATATGGACGCGATAGTAAAGCGAATCGTACTAAAAGTAAGAAAAGGGGATCATAATGCATTTGGAGAGCTGGTAGAGCTCTATAAAGATCGAGTCTTTGCTCTCACCTATCGAATGCTAGGAAACAGGCAGGAGGCTGAGGATGTGGCTCAGGAGGCGTTTATTCGTGCATATACGAATATAGATCGCTATCAGATCGACCGGAAATTTTCTACCTGGTTATACCGGATCGCCACAAACTTATCGATTGATCGAATGCGTAAAAAGAAACCGGATTATTACCTTGATGCGGAAGTATCAGGTACAGAAGGGTTAACGATGTATTCTCAAATTTCAACAGACGAACCGTTACCTGAAGAAGAAGTGGTGTCTTTGGAAGCGCAAGAAGGGATCCATCAGGCAATTTTAAGCTTGCCAGCTAAATATCGAAGTGCTATAACGTTAAAGTATATCCAAGAACTATCGCTCAAGGAGATTAGTGAAATTCTCGATTTGCCAGTAGGTACAGTCAAAACCCGTATTCATCGCGGGAGAGAAACACTTAGGAAGAAACTTCGGGAGCAGTGAGAAAGGGGGAGAAGCTATGAAATGCCCTGCAGAATTAATTGTGCTCATGCATGAAGTACTTGATGAAGAAGCTACGAATGAACAGCGTCGCGAGCTATTTGATCACTTGCAAACATGTGATGATTGCAAAGAGCATTATGAAGAATTGAAAAAAACGGAATCGTTTCTCCTCAGCTCGCCTTCTATGAAGGCGCCCGATGGTTTTACATCAAAGGTAATGGAGCAGCTACCTCAGGAAAAGCGTACTGTTTGGATGAAACGCTGGATGAAATCACATCCATTTGTAACTGCTGCTGTCCTATTCCTTGTTTTGATGGCAGGATCCGTTTATTCATCGTGGACGAGTGAGGATCAATTGTCTGCTCTTTCTGGGAATTTAAGATTTGAGCAGGATACAAATACAGTTATTGTGCCTGAAGGTGAAGTGGTTGAGGGCGATTTAACAGTAAAAAATCGCAACCTTGAAATAGAAGGTCAAGTTAAAGGGGATGTGCTTGTCATTAACGGAGAACAGTACATGGCCTCTGCAGGACAGGTAACCGGTGAGATTGAAGAAGTCGACCATATTCTAGACTGGACTTGGTATCAAATTAAAAACCTTTTACAAGATGTGGGTAATCTTTTTTCTAGTGAAGAAGAAAAAAAGTAAATCGTCTAATAGGCGATTTACTTTTTTTATGGAGGTCATTCTTTCGAACGTATATGGCATCCTTATTGAACGATTAATCAAGGAGAGCGATTTAGTTAGTAGGTAGTTGCTTTTTTGAAGTTGTCAAAAATATGATATAATTAAAAAGTTACGAATGTATTTTAGCGATGCATTTGAAGTGAACTTCAGGCTAAATACAATATGTTTGGAGGAAGAGCCGTGCTGCCTGTCGGAAATGTAAATGTACTTGATTACATAACTGAGATTATTGATATTTTACTCGTTACGTATGTGATATATAAAATTATTATGCTTATTCGCGGCACGAAGGCCGTTCAGCTTCTAAAGGGAATAACCGTCATTATTGCAGCCTGGTTTTTAAGTAGCTTTTTCGAACTAAATACGTTGCATTGGATTTTGGAACGAGTCGTGCTCTATGGACTTCTTGCCATTATAATTATTTTCCAACCAGAGCTTCGAAGGGCACTTGAACAATTAGGACGTGGTCGGCTGTTTGCTCGTTCGGCAGTAGAAGAGGAAGAAACAAATAAAATGGTTGAAGCGATCATTAAGTCCTCATCCTACATGGCGAAGCGAAGAATCGGTGCTTTGCTCTCAATTGAGCGTGAAACTGGACTGAACGATTATGTAGAGACAGGAATTCCTATGAATGCTAAACTGACTTCGGAGCTTTTAATTAACATTTTTATTCCTAATACCCCTCTTCATGATGGTGCAGTGATTTTGAAAAAAGATGAAATTCTAGCTGCCGCCTGCTATTTGCCCTTATCAGAAAGCCCTTTTATTTCTAAGGAGCTTGGAACGAGGCATAGGGCAGCACTAGGTATAAGTGAAGTTACAGATAGCTTAACACTTGTTGTTTCTGAAGAAACGGGTAGTATCTCCCTGACAAAGAATGGAGAGCTACATCGAAATTTATCAGAAGAGGCTTTGCGTGATCTGCTGAATGCAGAATTAAACCCGTCCGTATCAAAAACCGAGTCTTCCAACCGTTTCAGTAATTGGAGGGGGAAAAAGTAATGGATAAATTATTGACGAGTAACTGGTTTGTCAAAATCATCTCTTTTCTTCTCGCTCTTATGCTTTATACGATTGTTGCCATGCCTGATGCCTCAACGTCAAACACGAACGACGTTCTTCAGCCACAGTCTGAATCAGAACGTATTCCAAATATGGAGCTCGAAGTACTTTATGATGAGGAGAACGTGGTCGTATCTGATTTACCTGAAACTGTAGATGTTCTGGTTGAAGGTCGGACAGACGGCTTAATGCTATCAAAGCTAACAAACAAAGAAATTTATGTGGATTTACGAAACCTCACTCCCGGTCAGCATCTTGTGACAGTAAAGCATAGAGATTTCCCAGAAAACGTGGATGTGACGATTGATCCTGTTCGGGTGTCTGTCACGATCGAAGAGAAAAAATCAAACACGTTCCAAGCTGGAATCAATTTATTGAAAGCAGAAGAGCTACCTGAAGGCTATTCAACAGAAGAACCAATTGTTTCTCCAAAAACCGTTACCGTGACAGGTGCTAGTTCCAAGCTTGAACAAGTTGCCTTCGTTAGAGGATACGTGAATGTTAGCGACGCAAAAGAAGAAGTAAACGAAAGAATTACACTAAATGTGTACGATGCGAATATGGAAGAAATACAGGGGCTATCGATTGACCCTGCCGTAGTGGATGTAAAGGTACCAGTTACAGCCCCTTTTAAGAAGGTGCCAATTAAGCTTGATCAAACAGGCAAGCTTCCTGAAGGCACCAGCATCTCGTCGATTGAACTTGAGCCAAAAGAGGTATCTGTCTTTGGTCCAGAAGAGGAACTTGGAAAGTTAGAATTTCTTGATGGTATTCCGCTAGATTTATCAGAAATTACGAAGGATACAACCATTGAACTTGATGTGCCGGTGCCCGATGGAATGAAGAAAGTAGATCCTGAGACAGTAAAAGCAAAGATTACAGTCGGTAAAGAGGACGAAAAAGCATTTGAAGATGTACCGATTAAAGTTACCGGAATATCTGAAGGCTTAGCGGCGAATATCTCAGAACCTGAGCAAGGTTCAACCAATATGACACTTTACGGTGTATCGAGTGTGCTTGATACGATTCAGAATGGGGATTTTCAAGCTTATATTGATGCAAGCGGCCTATCTGAAGGAGATCATGAACTTGAATTACAATGGAACGGACCATCTTATGTACGCTGGTCAGGTTCAGATAAAAAGATTAAGCTCAAAATAGAGAATAGTTCATCCTAAATAATGGGAACTGCGTCATAATAAAGGAGAGAGTAAAACGATGGGTAAATATTTTGGTACTGACGGTGTAAGAGGGATAGCGAATACAGAGCTTACCCCAGAGCTTGCATTTAAATTAGGCCGTTTTGGTGGTCATGTTTTAACGAAAGATGCAGAAAAACCTAAAATTCTAATCGGACGGGATACGCGTATTTCAGGATACATGCTTGAAGGAGCTTTAGTTGCTGGACTTCTTTCGATTGGAGCAGAAGTAATGCGTCTTGGTGTGATTTCAACACCTGGTGTTGCTCATTTAACGAAAGCACTTAGCGCACAAGCAGGTGTGATGATCTCTGCTTCTCATAATCCAGTTGGTGACAATGGGATTAAATTTTTTGGGCCGGATGGATTTAAGTTATTGGATGCACAGGAAGCCGAGATTGAAGCGCTAATTGATAGCGACGAAGATCATGTTCCACGTCCTACTGGTGCTGACCTTGGTATTGTAAGTGACTATTTCGAAGGTTGCCAGAAATACCTTCAATATTTGAAGCAAACAGTGGACGAAGATTTTTCGGGTCTTCATATTGCGCTTGACTGTGCACACGGTGCTACATCATCTCTTGCAGCACACTTATTCGCTGATCTTGAAGCAGACATTTCTACGATCGGTACGAACCCAACAGGTACGAACATTAATGACGGTGTTGGATCGACCCACCCAGAAACGCTCGCTGAATTTGTGAAAGAAAAGAATGCTAACGTAGGCTTTGCTTTTGATGGTGATGGTGATCGTCTTATCGCTGTTGATGAAAATGGTGACATTGTTGATGGCGACCAGATTATGTTCATTTGTGCTAAATTTATGAAAGATCAAAAGCGCTTGCGTCATGATACGGTTGTTTCAACTGTCATGAGTAATCTTGGTTTCCATAAAGGGATGGAAGAATCGGGCGTTACGTCGCTGCAAACAAAAGTAGGCGATCGTTATGTAATGGAAGAAATGCGTAAAGAAGGCTACAACCTTGGGGGAGAGCAGTCTGGGCACATTATTTTCCTTGATCATATTACGACAGGTGATGGTATGCTGTCAGCGCTTCAGCTTGCTAACATTATGCAAGTAACAAACAAACCATTGTCGGAGCTTGCTGGGGAAATGAAAAAATATCCTCAATCTCTTGTGAACGTAAAGGTGACAGATAAAAACAAAGTGGATTCGAATGATCGCATTCAAGAAACCATTCAACAAGTAGAAAGCGATATGAACGGTGAGGGTCGTATTCTAGTTCGTCCATCTGGAACAGAGCCGCTTGTACGAGTAATGGCAGAAGCTCCTACGAAAGAGCTTTGTGATGAGTACGTTAATCGCGTTGTTTCCATGGTGAAAGAAGAACTTGGTGCGTAAGTGACAAAAATAAAGATTTTGTACGAATGGTATGCATGTGCAGCACAAAATAGCTGCACGTGCATACTTTTTTATATAGAGAATTTTATTCTGTTAAGATGAGGCAAAATAGAGTTATCGAGAATAAGAGCGACTTATTCTAAGAAAAAAAGAATTGACCATCTTTTTACAATTGATATAATATAGAAGTATGTTTAGTTTTTATTCAAGAAGGGAAAGAGAGGGAAGTTAGGTTACTTTGAAAAAAAGCGCCTGGACTGTTTTTCGAACGGAAGAAAACAGTTGACGAGGAAGAGGTTTATCGATCATCGGCGGATACCTCTCGATTGCTTCACCACAATCGAATGGTTTTGTGAAAAACAGAGAGGTGACTTTCTGAACAAAAGCAAAACTATGGTGACCAAATAGTAATTAATCGGAAAAGAAGGGGCAGGTCTGCCCCGATGTACACCTGCTCCTTCAAATGAAGGAGGACTTTTACATGTGCGGTATTGTTGGATATATTGGAAATCAAGACGCTAAAGAAATTCTATTACGAGGTCTGGAGAAGCTTGAATACCGAGGGTACGACTCAGCGGGTATTGCGCTTCTTAACGACGGTGGTCTTCACCTTTTTAAAGAGAAAGGTCGCATTGCCGATCTAAGAAAAAAGGTGGATACTAGTGTGGAAGCAACAGCGGGTATCGGCCATACACGTTGGGCAACACACGGTGAACCAAGTCAGGTGAATGCTCACCCGCATCAGAGCACAACTGAACGTTTCACTCTTGTTCATAACGGAGTAATCGAAAACTATCAACAAATCAAACGTGACTTCTTATCCGAAGTTGATTTTGTAAGTGCAACAGACACGGAAATTGTTGTTCAACTGATCGCAAGTCTTGTTGAAGACAATAACATGTCTGTCGAAGATGCTTTTCATCAAACATTGAATGAACTTCATGGCTCTTATGCACTTGCACTTATTGACAATCATAATCCAGAAACGCTATACGTAGCGAAGAATAAGAGTCCGCTTCTAGTTGGTATCGGCGATGATTTCAACGTAGTAGCAAGTGACTCAATGGCTATGCTTCAAGTAACAAGTAAATTCATCGAGCTTATGGATGAAGAGGTAGTGATTGTGAAACGTGATTCGATCACAATCAAGGATATGAATGGAAATGTAATGGAGCGTGAGCCCTTCACAGCTGAAATTGACGCTAGTGATATCGAAAAGGGAACTTATCCTCACTACATGCTAAAAGAAATTGACGAGCAGCCGCTTGCAATCCGTAACATTATTACGAAGTACAAAGATGATAACGATAATATCAAACTAGATGAAGATATTCGTGACGCGATGAGAGAAACAGATCGGATTTATATTATTGCATGTGGCACAAGCTACAACGCGGGTCTTGTTGGTAAACAATTAATTGAGAACATTGCAGAAGTGCCGGTTGAAGTGCACATCGCAAGTGAGTTCTTATACAATATGCCGCTTGTTTCAGAGAAACCTCTCTTTATCTTTATTTCACAAAGTGGTGAAACGGCAGATAGCCGTGGCGTCCTTGTGAATGTGAAGAAAAAAGGGTTTAAGTCTCTTACAATCACCAACGTTCCTGGATCCACACTGTCTCGTGAAGCGGATTATACGCTGCACACGCATGCAGGCCCAGAAATTGCGGTTGCTTCAACAAAAGCCTATACGGCACAAATGGCTGTACTAACATTGCTTGCTGTTGATACAGCGCAGGCAAAAGGCATGAAGCTTGATTTCAACCCAATTCAAGAACTTGGTATCGTTGCTACAGCAATGGAATCCATGATTGATCAAAAAGAAATGATTGAAACAGTTGCCCGTAACTTCCTTTCAGTAACACGTAATGCGTTCTTTATTGGCCGCGGCGTAGATTACTACGTATGCCTTGAAGGAGCTCTTAAGCTTAAGGAGATCTCATACATTCAAGCAGAAGGATTTGCTGGTGGTGAGTTGAAGCACGGTACGATTGCGCTTATTGAAAAAGGCACACCTGTTATTGCACTTGCAACTCAGAAGCATGTGAATGGAAGCATCCGTTCCAACGTACAGGAAGTGGTTTCTCGTGGTGCATCCCCTTGTATCATCTCCCTTGCAGGACTTGAAGAGGAAGGCGACACTATCGTCCTTGATGAAGTGCATGAGCACCTTACTCCACTCGCTTCTGTTGTGCCGCTTCAGCTGCTTGCTTACTATGCAGCGCTACACAGAGAATGTGATGTAGATAAGCCAAGAAACCTTGCTAAATCAGTAACGGTTGAATAAACATTGATCGATAAGAACGGCCTTTTCCAATTGGAGAAGGCCGTTTTTTCTTAATGACAATGGTAGATAGAGGGCTGGGACTTTCCTTCGACTACTTACAAGCATGTCCGAATATAATGATACGAATACGACGAAGGGTGGAGGCGTATGAGTATCTTTATTAGCTACATCTTTTTAGGACTATCACTTTCAGCTCCAATGGGGCCGATTAATGCGGCGCAGCTCGACAGGGGAATACGATTTGGATTTATGAATGCGTGGTTGGTAGGGTTTGGTGCGATGGTAGCAGATGGTGTCTTCATGATGCTGATTTACTTTGGACTCGCTCAAGTTATTGATACGCCATTTATGAAAACATTTTTATGGTTGTTTGGTTTTTTTGTTTTAACGTATACCGGCATTGAAAATATTGCTAAGGCTAATTCCATTGGATCCAAGGAAACGAGTAACCGAAATGGTTCAAACCGTAAATCTTTTCAAACAGGTTTTTTTATTGCGATATCAAATCCGCTAAATATTTTATTCTGGCTTGGGATCTATGGCTCCATTCTAGCTCAAACATCTAGCATGGTTGATGGCAAGCAGCTGTTGCTTTATAGTACAGGCATTTTTCTGGGCATCACCTTATGGGATCTCACCATGGCAAGTGCAGCAGCAGGTGCGCGTGCATGGGTGAATCCAAGTATGTTGAAACGAATATCGATCCTATCTGGAATAACATTAATCGGTTTTGGTTTTTATTTTGGAATACAAGCGATCAAGTTGTTCATCGGATAGACTGGCACCACTTTCTGTCCCTCCTAATAAAATAACGCGTGTCGTGTTAAGGAGGGATTCCATTTGGAACTATATACGAAATCATGGATTGATGAACACGAAGAAGAAATGGAAGGTTGGAAGCACACTGCGTTTACTCACCTGGAGGCAATGTTAGGAGACCGTGAAAAACCTTATCCTTGTATTCCTGGAAAACAGGGGTTTTATCAAGATAATTTGCGTTACGGGTTTGCAGATGATCCAACAACAGATAGCGCATGTACTCAGCTAGCTACTTTGTTAGAAGATTACGGAAAAGTAGCCAGGGGCACAGGTAAATATGCCTCTCTTGTCGTTTTTTTTGACTCAAGGAGGTTACAGCAACAAAATGCAGAGGTCGAGCAGTATCAATCACTCTTTTGGTCTCTATTAAACCGAGTACATGAACTGGATAAGGAAGAGTGGCCGGAGCATATTCCTAAAGATCCTCATGATCCTAAATGGGAATTTTGCTTCAATGGAGAACCGTATTTTGCTTTCTGTGCGACCCCGGCTCATGTTGTTCGACAAAGTCGTCACTTTCCTTGTTTTCTAATCGCGTTTCAACCAAGATGGGTTTTTGATGAAATCAATTCGGAAACCACTTTCGGCCAAAAGCTTAAGAAAGCCATTCGACAGCGTTTGGTTTCTTACGATGGGATTCCAGCCCACCCCGCTTTGAAGTGGTACGGTCAGCAAGATAACTATGAGTGGGAACAATATTTTTTATCAGATGATGACTCTTCGCTTTCTAAATGTCCTTTCATGGCGATGAAACAGAAATGGAAGAGCATCCGTTTCTAGTGCTGTTTCCTTTTCATTTTAAAAAAGGTAGCCGAAGCAATGAGTAGAAGAAAGCATAGACTGACAAAAAAACCTGCTCTACTAATGCGATCAAATAACGTTCCTGAAACAGCTGTACTTATTAGAAGAATACCAATGACGAGTTTTATCTTATCTTTGAAGGTGGTCTGAGTTAATTTTCGATAAGAAAAAAGGATAAACATCCAATTGTATAACAGCATTAAACCAGAGGCAGTTGTTAAATACTCAAAGATGTTTTCAGGTAATAAGAGAGCAACACCAATTGAAAGTATGACAACTAGGGTTGTAAGACCAAAGGCGGGAAGGGAAATCTTCCTGCTTTTTTTTGCGAAAATCGCAGGTGCATCATTTTCTTCAGCGAGTGTTACAAGCATGGTTGTAACGGCATAGAGAGAAGCGACCATTGTTGAAAATCCAGCGATAATTAAAATCGCATTAAATACGTGAGGGATCCATGGGAGATGAAATTGAGTGAGTGCTGTTAAAAACGGGCTTTCATTCGGGGTAATGCTTTTGATAGGAATAAGCTTTAAAACAACAATGAACGAAAGAATATATAGAATGGTTAAGACGATCAGCATCACTTTTCCAGCTTTAGGAGCGTTTTTTGGATCTTCAAGCTCATTTGCCATCAGTCCCATTACTTCAATCCCACCAAATGCATAGAAAGCATATACTAGAGCAACCCAGAGTCCCATTGCATGACCTGAAAAGAAGTCATTTGACGTCACTTGAACGGCCACCTGATCTTGTTTAGGATCAAGCCATCCAAGTAAGGCAGCGGCACCGATTGCGAGAAACATGACGATGGCAGCAATTTTCATTATCCCAAACACGTTCTCCATTTTTTCTACGAGCTGGACGCCTATAAAGATGATGAGTAGCCCAAGCGAAGCAAATACGGAGGCATTGAGCCAAAGAGGAGTACTTGGAAACCAGAATTGAGCGAATAGCGCAAGTGCCGTTAACTGGCTTCCCATGATAAGCATTTCAGAAGACCAGTAGACCCAACCATTGCTAAATCCAGCCCATGGCCCGAAAGCTTTTTTCGCATATGTTCGAAATGATCCTTTTGTTGGATGCTTAGCTGTTAGGTTTGAAAGAGCCTCATAAACGATCCAGGTTCCAATCGCAGCTAAAGAATATGCTACTAAAATGAGATAGCCTGCTTTTTCAATGACGATGCTTGATCCAAGAAAATAGCCTGTTCCTATGATGCAGCCAACACCAACGAATGACATTTGCCACCAGCTTAATTTTTTTCCTTGAGCTGTCGGTTTACCCATTCTACCACCCTCCTCCAGTCTAGTTTGAGGATCGAAGACAAGGTTTATGTGTTTATAAAATTGTAGAATCATTTTTTTAGTTGAGGAGAAAGTAAGAAGACCATGGATATAAAGGGGTTTAGTGAGATGAACATCCAACCAAATTGTTGGAATGAATACGGACAATTAAAATCGGTTATCGTTTGTTCTCCGTCGATTTTAGATGTACCTGATCAACAGACAGCGACAGATGTGCAATGGGAAAAGGCAGTGAGACAAAAAAAGGCGAGAGAAAATCATCAAATAATGATTGAAGCGATGGAGGAAGAAGGAGTAAATGTGATTGATTACTCCGTTCATTTATCACGAGAGGAACTTTTATTAAATGAAAAATTAATTAATCGCATTTTCGTCCGGGATCTTGCATGTGTGTTTGGACAAACTATTCTTCCCGGGGCAGCTGGTACGTCTATGAGGAGACCTGAATATTTTCAAAGTCACACGTTATTTAAACAATGGTTTGATAACAAGACGTTTCGTTTGGAAGTAAATAATGATTTGAAGGCGCTCGAATATGGAGATGTGATGATCCTGAATAAAGATGCTATTTTGATAAATGCAGGCATTCGGACAAGCATTGAAAGTGTAGAAGCTTTGCAGGGTGATTTGTTCAAGGCTGGTTTCTCAGAAATTGGTGTCATTGATTTACCCCGTCGCCCAGATACAATGCACCTCGATATGAATTGTAATGTGGTTGGGGGAAAACTTTTTATTGGGAAAAGCTACATGAACTATTTACCGATTCAAGTTATAACAGCAAAAGGGTTTACTTATGAAATGCCAGAAGTGTTTTTAAAGCGACATGGTTTTGAAACGGAGTGGACTTCTGCCATTAAACATACCGTGGCAGATATCAATTTTTTAAATCTTAATCCAGAGACGCTGTTAATCAGTACAAAAGCTAATAAATCAATCTTTAAAAACCATTCTATTCTTAAAAAGAAAAAGCTGATTGAAATAGAAGTAGACGAATTAGAAAAAGGGGGCGGCGGTATCCGGTGTATGACGTTGCCTTTGGAAAGAGGATGAAAAAAACCTACATGATGTAGGTTTTTTTTTATGATACGATTCAGTTGACACATATACCTAAGGGGGGTATATTTAAATTAAGAAAATATAGAGGAGTTGATTCGAATGGATGACTTGAACATTCCCCTACAGCCGGAGAAGAAGCCCACTGAACCGCGAACCGAAGAAGAAAAGCAGCAGCTTCAAAACCGCTTAAAACGCATTGAAGGCCAGATCCGTGGTATTCAAAAAATGGTCGGAGAAGACCGCTATTGTGTAGACATTCTCATTCAGCTTTCTGCGATTCAGGCAGCATTAAAAAAAGTTGGTTATACGCTTCTTGAACGCCATACGAAAACGTGCGTAGCTAATTCAATTAAAGAAGGTACGGGTGATGAGCAGATAGAGGAGCTAATGAAAGTGATTCAGCAGTTCTCCAAATAAGGAGGTGAACCAAATGGAATCTAAGAAGCAGATCTCCCTTCAAGTTACAGGGATGACGTGTGCATCTTGTTCAACAAGAATCGAAAAAGTATTAAACAAAATGGATGGCGTCGATGCGAATGTCAATTTGTCGATGGAAAAAGCAAGCGTAAGTTTTGATCAAGACAAAGTGAAAACGGAAGAGATTGTAGAGAAGATTGAAAAGCTTGGTTACGGAGTTCGAAAGGAAAAGATAGAGCTTGATATTCATGGGATGACGTGTGCAGCCTGCTCAACGAGAATCGAAAAAGGTTTAAATCGCACTAAGGGCGTAGAGCTTGCTTCTGTGAATTTAACAACAGAGTCTGGCGTTGTAGAATATCAGCCAGGGGAAGTGACATTAGATGATATTCTTCAAAAGGTGAAAAAGCTCGGGTATGAGGCTGTTGTTAAAAAAGACCGACAAGATCAGAAGTCTTATAAAGATGAAGAAGTTAAAAAGAAAAAACGTCGCTTGCTTATCTCAGCGCTTCTTTCGTTACCGCTACTCTTAACAATGCTAGGTCATCTACCTGGCGGATTAGCACTCCCGGTGCCCCATCTTCTCATGGAGCCCTGGTTCCAATTTCTTCTAGCTACACCCGTTCAGTTTGTCATTGGCGCACCATTTTATTCTGGCGCTTATCGAGCACTGGTTAATAAGAGTGCAAATATGGATGTCCTTGTTGCGCTTGGGACATCCGCGGCTTATTTTTACAGTGTGATAGAGGGCATTAGAAGTTATCTAACGGAAGGCTACAATCCGTCTCTTTATTTTGAAACAAGTGCTATTCTGATAACGCTTATTTTAGTCGGAAAGCTATTTGAAGATCTTGCGAAAGGCAGAACAACGCAGGCGATTACAAAATTGCTTAACCTCCAGGCGAAAGAAGCAAGTGTCATTCGGGATGGGGAAGAAGTAAAAGTACCTGTTGATCAAGTACAGGTAGGAGATCATATCATTGTTCGTCCTGGTGAGAAAATACCTGTAGACGGTATCGTAGAAAAAGGCAATTCCTCCGTTGATGAGTCTATGATCACAGGGGAATCCATCCCAATAGAGAAAGAAGTAGGAGAGAGTGTAATTGGTTCTACAATTAATGAAAACGGTACGTTAACCATTCGGGCTGAAAAGGTCGGAAAAGACACAGCACTTGCCGGAATCATTAAAATTGTAGAAGATGCCCAGGGTTCTAAAGCACCAATACAGCGGTTAGCCGATGTCATTTCAGGTGTTTTTGTACCGATAGTAGTCGCTATTGCCGCCGTTACGTTTTTTATTTGGTATTTTCTTGTTGATCCATACAATTTACCACAGGCGCTTGAGGTTGGAATAGCCGTTCTTGTTATTGCATGTCCTTGTGCACTAGGTTTAGCTACACCGACATCAATTATGGTTGGGACAGGTAAAGGTGCTGAGCAAGGTATTCTTTATAAAGGTGGCGAATTTCTAGAAGCCACTCACAAAATTGATGCGATCTTACTTGATAAAACAGGGACTATTACAAAAGGAAAGCCAGAAGTAACAGATTTTGTTGCTTTTCAAAGTAATGAGAAGAGCGTGCTGGAAAAATTGGTAGCTGCTGAAAAAGCTTCTGAACATCCTCTGGCCAAGTCCATTGTAGAGTATGGTTTGAACCAGAAGATTGAAGTAGCTGAAGCAGAGCAGTTTCAAGCTATTCCAGGACATGGGATTGTGGCAACTGTGCAAGAAAAGCAAATCCTGGTTGGAACGCGCAAGCTGATGGAGCGGGAACATATTTCCGTTACTGCATATGAAGAGCAAATGACTACGTACGAATTAGACGGGAAGACGGCTATGTTTATTGCATTTGATAACAGTGTGCAAGGGATTATTGCTGTCGCTGATACTGTGAAAGAAACATCTCAGAAAGCTATCGAAGAAATGCGTGCGCTTGGCATCGATGTGTATATGATCACAGGTGACAACCAACGCACAGCTGAGGCAATTGGAAAACAAGTAAATCTAAATGGCGTGTTTGCTGAGGTGCTCCCTGAGGAAAAGGCTAGTAAGGTGAAAGAGTTACAGCGAGAAGGCAAACGAGTTGCGATGGTAGGAGATGGAATTAACGATGCCCCAGCTCTTGCGACAGCTGATATTGGAATGGCTATTGGAACAGGAACAGATGTAGCTATTGAAACAGCAGATGTTACTCTCGTTGGTGGGGACCTTCAAAACATTCCAAAGGCGATTCATTTAAGTCAGAAAACGATGCAGAATATTCGCCAGAATTTATTCTGGGCGCTATTCTATAATTCAATTGGTATTCCAATTGCTGCGCTCGGTCTACTAGCTCCATGGGTTGCTGGAGCGGCTATGGCATTTAGCTCCGTATCTGTCGTAGCAAACTCCCTCCGTTTGAAGCGAGTCAAACTTTAAGAAATGAAAGGAGAATGAAAATGGAACAAACAGCGTTAAAAATCGAAGGTATGACATGTGATCATTGTAAAGCAGCAGTAACTAATGCATTAACAGAGCTTGATGGTGTATCAGAAGTAGATGTGAATGTAAAAGAAGGCACGGCAAAAGTTTCTTACGACTCTAGAAGTGTTTCTGTTTCAGAAATGAATGAAGCGGTTGAAGAACAGGGCTACGATATTGTCTAACTAAAAAGGCTGAAGAAAGGACGCAATCCTTTCCTCAGCCTTTTTTTATGATACATAAGTTCACCTCTCCACTAATAAAATGCGCTAATAGGACAAGTGGGTAGAAGAGAAAGCCTCTTCAATCCATTTAGGAGGGAATGCAGTCATGATGACGTCATTGTTAACTCTTTTTATGATTGGATTTGGAGGACTTATGATCGGCTCGTTCGCAGGGAGAATGGCATTTACATATTATCAACATCGTCTAGAAGCTCTTTACCTTATTTGCGGAGGAATGCTCATTGGTGTCATTATGTTTGAATTAATACCCGAAAGCATACGCACATATCCGTTTTGGGCGCTCATGGCAGGAGCATCGTTGTCGGTCTTTATGTGTGTGTTTACGGATCACGCCATACACGGGATGTTTCGTGATAAAAGCTATCTTCCTGTGTTCGCTTTCGTGCTAGCCATTATTTTTCATAATATCCCTGTAGGAATCGCGCTAGGAATGACATTAGGTGAAGGTATCGGCATATCGTTGCTTATTGCTCTATTTATTCATCATTTACCAGAAGGGGTTGCCCTCTATATTCTAATGAGAATGAATGGGGTTAAACGCATTTTTGTTATCATCGGTGGGAGCTTCGTAACGATTGTTTTAACAGTGGCAGCGTGGTTTGGCATGGTTTCGAGTCAATCTATTCTTATCAACGGCGTATTTTTGGGCATTGCAATCGGCTCTTTAGGCTATGTAGCGCTTCACGAAATGATCGGCCAAGTTGTCGGGAAAGTTTTAAAAAGAGAGTTGTACTTGTATACGTGTTTGGGAATACTTTTGTTATCACTCTACCTACAGGTGGCTCACGAAATCTTTTGACAACGTGCAAAAGATTCAGTAAAATTGTACATAGATTAATATGAACACATGCTCATATATTGAATACAATAGATAAATGAACGAAGAAAGGAGTAAAACCCGATGGAAGAATATCGTCTTAAGGGCTTATCTTGTCCTAACTGTGCTGCTGGCATGGAGCAACAGATTCAAAAACTTGAGTACGGCGAATCAGCTCAAATTCAGTACAATTCAGGTAAACTAAAAGTAGATAAAAGAGTTAACATTGAACAGGTCGAGAAAATCCTTGATTCCGATCATGCTTCTATAATGAAGGAAGAAGAAGGACATACCCATGCTCACGCTAGTATGAAGTGGCTCCTAGGCATTTCAACTGGTATCTTTCTATTCGCTCTGCTATTAGATTTCGTCACAGCTGTTCCAGCTGTTCCGTTTTATCTTACTGCGATTATCTTAAGCGGTTATCAAACGTTTATGAAAGGTCTTCGAAATTTAACGAAGTTAACGTTTAATATTGAAACCTTAATGACGATTGCGTTAATCGGGGCTGTTTCCATTGGAGAGTGGAAAGAAGGAACGCTTGTTGCGATTTTGTTTGGATTGAATGAATACTTAGAAGGACTTGGCATGGAGAAGGCCAGGAAGTCGATGGAATCTCTTCTTCAAATCGCACCGAAAGAAGCGCTTCTTATCCGAGATGGAAAAGAAGAAGTGGTCTCAATTAACGACCTTAAAGTAGACGATCTTGTTCTCGTTCAATCTGGCGCTAAAATTCCTTCAGATGGGATTGTATCAGCTGGAAATAGCTCAGTGAATGAAGCTGCGATCACGGGAGAAGCCATGCCGGTTGAAAAAGGTGTTGGTGAATCTGTTTTTGGCGGAAGCATTAATAATGAGGGCATTCTGCACGTGAAAATCTCAAAGGCCTATGAGGATTCTTCGCTCGCAAAAATTTTGCATTTAGTTGAAGAAGCTCAAGAAACGAAGACACCAACAGAGTTATTTATTAATCGTTTTTCAAGATTCTATACACCAATTATCATGGTCATCTCAGCCCTGGTTATGCTTGTTCCTCCGTTATTGTTTGGTGGGATTTGGGGTGACTGGTTTTATCAAGGGCTTGCTGTATTAATTGTAGGTTGTCCGTGTGCTCTTATACTGTCATCACCTATTGCGAACATCTCCGGTATTACAAGGAATGCGCGTAACGGCATTCTTGTAAAAGGATCGGTTTATCTTGAGCAATTGGGTAAAATCGATACGCTAGCTTTTGATAAGACTGGGACACTTACAAAAGGATTCCCTTATGTTGAGACATATGAAAGCTATAGCGATGAGAAGTTTTTATCTGTAGCAGCAGCGGTCGAGAAGCATTCTTCTCATCCACTAGCCAAAGCAATTATGAAGAAAGTAGCTGATTTTCCTTATAGAGAATTCGAAGCAACCAATGTCGAAACGGTTTCAGGGCAAGGCATCATTGCAGAGGTTAATGGAAAGAGACATTGGGTGGGAAATGAAAAAAGCGTATGTCATGTTACCATACCTGAGAATGTTCAGTCATCAATTGATGCGATGAAACGAGATGGGCTAACGCTTGTCATTGTAGCCGATGAAACAAAGATACTTGGTGTGTTTGGTATTGCTGATGAAATTCGAGAAGAAAGCCAGTCAGTTATACGTGATTTGCATCAAGCAGGTATTAAGAATACGGTGATGTTAACAGGAGATCATGAGAAAACAGCTGAGAAAGTGGCAAACCGTGTTGGTGTTCGTTCTTATTTTGGTGGTCTTTTACCTGAAGACAAAGTCGCTAAAGTGAAAGAATTAACAGCGAAAGGCAAAGTAGCCATGATTGGTGACGGAATTAACGATGCTCCGGCTCTTGCTTCAGCTGATCTTGGAATTGCAATGGGGAAAGGGACGGATAGCGCGATTGAAACAGCCGATATTGTATTGATGCAGGATCATCTCGGTAAGCTGCCAGAAGCGGTCTCGATCGCCAAGCGCGTGAATCGAACGATCCGAGTCAATATTGCACTAGCCCTTGGTTTGAAACTCATTGCCTTACTCCTTACTATTCCTGGATTATTGACGCTATGGATTGCAATATTGTCGGATATGGGTGCAACGATTCTTGTAACCTTGATTAGTTTAACGATTTTATGGGAGCGGAAAGAAAAAGAAAAGCCAACGATAAAGAAGGAAGCTGAACCTCAGCATTCGTAAAACCTCTGGTTGTCCAGAGGAATTTAATTAGCAAGTACTATAAAGAAATGTCAACCAGCTAATAAAGTGGAGAAGCTCATATAGGGCTTCTCTTTTTTTTGGTATATATCGTATATTTTTGTTACGATTTTGCATTAGGACTTGTGTCAAACTCAATACAATTCTACTATTAGAGTATGACATGAGTCATATCCATTTTTTAATGGGAAGGGGAACACGAATGTTTAATATTTTATTACAGTCTCACTCAGGTTCATGGGCGATTCTTGTTTTGCTTTTAGTGATTAGTTATTTTGCACCTAAGCAAAAGATCTCGCTGATGATTCAACGCTTATTTTATCTGATTATGCTTGGTACAGGTATCGGAATGCTCTTTATTCTTGGTTTTCCACTGATCTATGTACTTAAAGGAATCCTGGCTATTGTGCTAATCGGTGTTATGGAAATGATTGTTGGAAGAAAGAAACGCGGCGAATCGACAAAGATGCTTTGGATCGCGTGTATTGTTCTAATTTTAGTGATTATTTCAATCGGGTACAACTGGATTTAATAAGAAAAAGCGACGTTCCGTTTACGGGACGTCGCTTTTTCTATCCTTGTCGAGGCTAATCGGGCCCTTTCGCTTTAGTTATCATCTAGCTACAGGACCCCAGTCCCTCGATCGCTTCACCATATGAAATGAACACAAAGGGCGCGTTCTTTTCATATGGCTCCAGCGCTTTTCAGGCCTACCGGGGGCCCTTTCGCTTTAGTTATTCCCAGGGTTTTTCTGTGGTTAGGAGGCCAGCTAGTTCTTTACTGGCTTGTCTGTGTTCTCTTCGTTTTTCTGCTCGTGCTGGTGCTGTTTCGTGTAGATTTTTTTCTTCTTCAGATTCTGGAATTACTTGTGGGACGGGAAGTGGTTTTTTATTTTCATCCAATGAGACAAAAGTAAGAAATGCTGTTGCTCCGATATGTCGCTCGCCTGATAAGAGATGCTCCGCAATGACTTTCACAAATACTTCCATAGAAGACTTTCCAGTGAATGTCACGTATGCTTCGAGGCAAACGGAATCGTCTGGTGTAATTGGGTGTAAGAAGTCAACAGAGTCCGTTGAGGCTGTTACAACTTCACTACGACAGTGGCGCATTGCTGCAATTGATGCTATATCATCAATGTCTCTCATCAGTTGGCCGCCAAATAAGGTGTTGTGGTTGTTGGTTGCTTCTGGGAAGACGTGGCTTGTTTTTACTACACGTGATTCACGAATATATTTAGTTTCCATAGTTGTCTCTCCTTAGTATGCTTTTCTTGTAGTCTATCTTTACTATGCCCTTGATTGAGAGGTGAAAAACCTCTGTCTTTACGAAGAAGCGAAGAGGGTATCAAAAATAGCTGTTATATAGATGATTCCATTCATCGTCGTTGACGTCATAGACATTTTTATGATGATGTTGAGTGATGACAAGTGAATCATCTGTAAGGGTGATCCGTCCATTGTTTGTCGCAATCGTCACTATTGTATGATTCGTAAATGGTGAATTTGGATGAGTTTGAACAAATGAACTTAATGGTTCATATTCAGCCAACGTTCGAGGCGCGGTTGAGAAGTGTATTTGAGTTTTCCATGTGTCGTTGCCAACTGCTTGTTGAAGATCATACGTATCGTTTGAACGATGAGCAATTCTATATCGATGAAACCCATCATCAACAATTTCACCCGAGAGAGGGATCGGCGTTTGACTCGAGTTTCCAAAGCCTACATCGGTTAAGTAAGTCTTTCCTTGGAATTCGACGAGGTTAGTTAAGTGTGTATTTTCTTTCCCCCAATTCTTTTCATCAATCGCGACAGTACCAGTAACCATAACTGTTGTAAATCCAATTTGAGTAAGAAGCCAGTTAAAGAGAGAATTTAGTTCAAAGCACAGTCCTCCGCGCTTGTTTTCAATAATTTTTGCATACATTTTCTCCAGATCCAAGTCAATCCATCTTTTTTTAATAATATCGAGGTTTTCAAAAGGAATTTGGTGCATGTGATTTCTCTGAAGTGATTGAAGAGAATGAAAATTAACCTGCA
>ENA-ORXC01000773-ORXC01000773.1-marine-metagenome-genome-assembly--contig:-NODE-773-length-21082-cov-3.509307_pt1 | contig 21082 bp, 19 predicted proteins | sample MGYA00237865_ERZ511478 | MGnify/ENA metagenome assembly ERZ511478 | reverse complement strand
AGTTGGTAGAGCCCCGGGTTGTGATCTCGGTTGTCGTGGGTTCGAGTCCCATCAGTCGCCCCATATTTTATTCTGTACCTCCTTCCTTATTAAATTCAAAAATATTAAAATAACGCTGCTTGCCTTTACGGGCATTTTTTCGTGCCTGTCTGTTTTATATCAATGCATACTTTTTAAGTTATGATGATATGCGAACTATTCTGCTGTTTTAATTCTTATCAGTTATAAACTTCCTAGGCATTTAATTATCTAAGCATCTGCTAGCCTTTTTTCGCTTTTTTTCTTATGATAGATAGGCTCGCGAATGTTCTATCATTTGTTAAGCCTTGTTCAATTAAGCTATCACATTAAATCATTTACTTGATATTCTTATTCAAATTTTTGCTTTGATTTTATCCAAAATAAAATGCCTATCAAATAAAAATAAAATTTTTTGCCCCATTATTTCAAAAGATTTTGCAGTCATCAGTGCTTTGTTTCTATTTTTAAATTTTGCTATTTTAATTACCCATGATTGAGGAAGTGAGCGATGGACGCACTAAGCGTGTTGCTACAAAATGTACATTTATTCGAAACCAAGTATTATCGATTGAATGTGACGGGCAATTGGTCTTATTCACTCACTAGGCAAGATACGATTTTATTTTATTTGGTGATGTCGGGTGGTTTTTGTATCGACGTCGGCAATGGCCCACGAGAAACGCGCGCCGGTGACATGATTATGATTCCAAGCGCGCATCAGCATATGAGTTATGCGCTAAACTATCATAGTGATGAGGCGCAGCCGTTAGATGAGTTATTGACGAGCTGTAAAGATCATACGCTGGATTTGAAGGGTGACGGTGATTCTGAGGCGTCATTGATATTAATCGAGTGTAAGTATGATAAGGCAATGATTCGGCCTTTATTGTCCGTACTGCCATCGATTCTGCCGGAAGTCAATGATGAAGATGATGGCCGGTTTGAAGTGATTGATGTCGAGATTAGGCTACTGACGCTAGAGGCTGAGCACGAGCGCATGGGTAAAACCGCGGTCATCAATCATTGGGCAAGTATTATGATGATTGAATGTTTGCGGGTATATATTGAAAGTCTGCCTGAAGCCACTGAAAATTGGCTAAAAGCGATGAAAGATCCGTTTTTGACCAAAGCGCTGGTTGCAATGCATGAGATGCCAAGCGAAAATTGGACGATTAATAAGCTCGCTGAGGTAGCAGGGATGTCGCGCTCAAGCTTTGCTCAGCGCTTTAAAGAGGTCGTTGGTATACCGCCGTTGACCTATTTGATGGATTATCGCTTGCGCTTGGCCGCGCGTTATTTGCGTTTGCAGCAAAACAGTATTAGCCGTATCAGCGGTTTGGTTGGTTATGCCTCGGATTCAACCTTTAGCCAAGCGTTTAAGCGTGTTTACGGCATCTCACCTAAAGCTTATCGGCAGCAGTATCAACAACAAACGTTCTCTTAATTAGCTGTTAATTGCTATACCTTTTTAAAAGCGCTCAGGCTATTTATCGGCTTTAGCGCTTTTTTGCTCGATGCTCATTATTAATTAAAACTCCCGCTTTTTACCATAGCTATTGCTTACCACCACCTTTATCACTGATTTCGATACTGAGTATTTCGGCGATGGCTAGCTGACAATGCACTTAGGTTAAGGTACTATAGAGTCATGTTTTGCCCAAGCTTCATAGTGAGATTCTAGCGCATTTTATGGCCCTGTCTGCTGGCCGCTATCGGTAAGTAGTTGGTTTTAAACGCTGATAGACTATTCATTTAGGATAACTTGGGCAAAGTTTATTTTTGCAGCTAATGGTATTTTATGACTGAACCAACCGCTAAGCCAACCGTGACTTCAAATAGCCAGCGTACTACTGCGTCCGCTACTTCGACAGCCAACGCTGATAAAAAAGACGTGAAAAGTAAGGCAAAAAATAAACCGCGTACGGCAAAAAATAAGCAAAAAACCAATATTACGCCTGCGCTTGATAAAGCGGCGCTGCTCGCGTTATTTACCTTGTCAGACGCCGAATCAAATACTGAGTCAAATGTTGAATCAGGTTTTGAGCAAGCAAGTCTAAATACTCTTAGCAGCAGTGAGTCGAACAGCAGCGAAACCAATGTCGCCACGCAGCGGTTAGCGCTTTATCGTCGTCAGCATGAGCGCACACGCCAGCTATATATGGCCTCCGCCGCTACTCGTCCTACGTATCTGGTGCAAACGCTAAAAACGCAGTTTGCAGAATATCAGCAATATTTACTTGCGCAGCAGCTTGATAAACGTGGTCTGATGGATACCGATGGGCTAGAGCGTTTATGGCAACAGTTGCACGTGGTCGATGATATTATCGAAGATATCGTGCGTCATATGCCGGCGCAGCAGCCCGTTGGTTGGCAGCTGACGACGCAAGATGGTCATAATCCACTGCGTTTCCCTACCGTTGGTAAACTCAAACATGACAAGCCTATTGTAGATCAAGGCAGCTTGAACAGTTATGTCCTCGGGCACTTTGGGGTTAGCAGCTTTACTTATGACCGCGCTTATTATATTGGACACGTGGTTGGTTACTTATTTAGCTGCTATTTTTGCGCCCATCTGTCTATCAGTTATGGGGTTACCGCCCTTGCTCCGCAGATCGTGAGCGACTACGAATACGCCAGTCTTGAAACGCCGCATATGGTGAGGTTGCTACAAGGCTTAGATGGTTATTGCAAAAAACGTATTTATCAATTGGCCGTTATTTGTGCGCGACTTAGCGTCTTTGCTAGCGATAAGCGTATCGAGCGCATGCTGATTGCTGAGGTCAATGATTTTGATAAAAAATTGCAACAACAGCATTTGGATGTTTTATTATTACAAGGCTTGATGCCGGATAGCAGCGATTCTACGCCGCTTTTTTAAGACATTTATTTTTTAAAATCTATTATAAGATTGCTGTTTATCAGCATGTTAAATTGCTCACCTTAGGATATTTGCTGCTATGCCCGCTTATCATTATAAAGCGTTAGACGACCATGGCAGTGTCCAAAAAGGCTTACTTGAAGGCGATTCTGCGCGGCAAGTACGTCAGCAGCTGCGTGATAAACAATGGACGCCCGTTGAAGTCACCGCCGTCAATGACCGGCAAAGCCAAAGTAAAAACCGCTATAAAAAGCCATCAGCCTATGAACTAGCACTGCTGACTCGTCAATTATCAGTCTTACTTGCCGCCGGTATTCCTTTAGAGGAAACGCTGGCTGCCGTCGCTAAGCAATCACCAAAAACCCATATTAAATCATTAATGCTGGCCGTGCGCTCGCATGTGCTAGAAGGTTTAAGCCTCGCACGCGCCCTGCAACAAGCCGCCAGTTTTCCGCCGCTTTATATCGCCACCATTGCGGCAGGGGAAAAGTCCGGTCATTTAGATTTAATCCTTAATCAGTTGGCAGATTACACCGAAAACCGTTTTGCCCTACAAAAGAAAATCCAAGGGGCGATGGTCTATCCAATTGTATTAATGGTCATGGCAGTCGGGGTCATTATGGGGCTAATGAGCTTTGTGGTTCCCAAGATTGTCAAAGTTTTTGAGCAATCTGAGCAAGCGCTGCCGCTGATTACCCAAATCGTCCTGAACTTATCAAACATCATTACCCAGTGGTGGTGGTTGATGCTTTTGGTATTGGCAGGGGCGGCGTTTTTGTTTCATCGCTTTGCCCAAACCCAAGCAGGCAAATTAGCCATAGACAGTATGGTACTTAGACTACCAATACTGGCGCGCTTATCAAAAGGGCTTAATGCGGCGCGTTTTGCCAGTACGCTTGCGATATTGGTGCGCTCAGGGGTGCCGCTGATTGAAGCGCTGCATATAGGCGCGGCGGTGACGACCAATTTACATATTCAAAAAACCATTATCACCGCAGCCGATAGGGTCACCGAAGGCTCAAGCTTATCAAGTCAATTAGAAAAATCTACCTACTTTCCGCCGATGATGGTGCAAATGATTAAAAGTGGGGAAAACTCAGGCGAGCTTGAAAACATGCTTAGCCGCGCCGCCACTATGCAAGAAGCCGAAGCGACCAACTTTATCAGCACCTTGTTATCGTTACTTGAGCCGTTAATGCTGGTACTGATGGGCGTAGTGGTCATGATTATCGTCATGGCGGTGATGCTACCGATTGTGAATATGAATGATTTGGCAGGCTAGGAAACGCTTAAGCTTTGTTAATTTCTCTGTAGCTGGCTCAAAATCCATTACCTTTATCTTGCTAAAGCTTCCGTTAACTTTCTTAAGCCTTGCTTACTGTTGTAGATTGTTGACAGCGGTACGTTTTTACTAGAGCACAGCCAATCATCAGGCTATAGTAAGCGCTCGTCAAAAGCTTCGCTTATAAACTGCTTATAAAGGGTAGCGGTCATCCAATATTTCACGGCGTGCATCCATAAAAGTCGATATTCATAACAATCTATGGCAGCGCTGGATAAAAATAAAAGCATGGTTTATAGTGATAAACGGTTGAGTGTTCATTAATCTAAAGCCAACCCATTAAAACGCTCTGAACAGCACATTCATTATTTATATCACCTGATACCAAAAGCGATGACCAAAGCGATGACTATAATTGACACGATGCAAGTAAATACCATGCCAAAAAACGCTAGGAATGATGATAAGTTGCAGGCAGAAAATATGAGTAAAAAAACGCCCGCCGCGCTTAAAGTCCGTCCGTCAATGTCTCATAGCCAGTCTGGATTTACCCTTATTGAGATTATGGTAGTGATTGTTATTTTGGCTATTCTTGCAGGCTTGGTAGTGCCAAAAGTGGTCGGGCAAAGTGATAAAGCGCGCGTCAAGACCACAGAAACGGCGCTAGCAACGGTATCCAATGCGCTTGACATGTACAAGGTTGATAATTCACGTTATCCGACGACGGCGCAAGGTTTAGAAGCGTTGACCACGCCGCCTGCTGACGCCAAAAACTATCCCGATGGCGGTTATATCAAAGGTGGCTATCCGACCGATGGTTGGGAAAACGAGTTGCAATATGTCGCGCCAGGTAGCGAAGGTCGTCCTTATGATTTATTTTCATTAGGGGCGGATGGGCAGCAAGGCGGCGAAGGGCAAGACGCCGATATTTATGCCCAGTTATAAGCTGCGCCTTAAGGTGATTAGATTAAAGTGATTAGCGCTGAGCAACATAGCGTTTTCTAACACTTTACTGATTAAAGCGGCGTTAAAATTTCTAAATATCAACCAATAAGGCTTTATTGGTTGATATTTTTCATGAAAGCATAAAATAAGTACTATGTTAGTAAGTACCATGCTAAATAGACGCCCACCATATACGTTCAGCCTTTTTAATCAAAATTCATTACAAATAGTTATTAAAAGTAACCTTTAAAACCCGCTATCAAAGGTAGTTATTTATGTTTATCAAAACAGCCACCCCAGTTATCAATAAACGCCTTGCTAAAAAACCTCATCTATTGGCAATGGCGCTTATAAGCACTTCGTTGATGACAGGTTTATCAACAATTTCAATGAGCGCGCAGGCAGCAGGGCTTGGTGAGTTGTTTGGCAATAACAATGCAGCACAATCGAAGTTCTTGCCAGTCGATAAAGCTTTTAAAGTAGATAGTATTACCAAAGCGACGTCTAAAGGCACGCAGTTATCGATTACCTTTGATATCACGCCCGGCCATTACGTTTATAAAGACAAGCTGATGCTAAGCTTTCCAAAGGGCATCAGTGCGACGCCATTTCGCTTTAGCCAGTCGTCAATTTCTATTAATGATCCTACCTTTGGGAAAGTGCCTGTTTTTACGCAAAAAAATATAATTGCTACCACCACCCTGAGTACCAATAATGGTAAAGGCGCCAAAAATGTACCCGTTGTCATCGGCTGGCAGGGCTGTGCTAAAGCGGGTCTATGCTATCCGCCCGAGAAAATTAAAACCACAGTGAATATTGGCACAGCTGGTAAATAAACAGCTCGTAAATAAATAATGATGTAAATAGAAAAGTCCATACAGACAGTGAATTGGTCAATTCGAATTTTGGTAATAATAGGTAGCCCTTCATGTCCCTTAAGAGCGCAGAAAAGTCTCTGTCATTAACGCAAAATAAACCGTCAAAAAAATCTTATCTGTTGGCGTTCGCTTTCAGCGCGGGCTCATTATTGACAGGGCTAGGATCTACTGGGCTGACGGCCGTGCCAGTGGCATCGCAAGCGGCAGGATTGGGTGATTTATTTGGTAATAAAAGTGCTGCCCAACCGAAATTTTTGCCTGTTGATGAAGCGTTTCAAGTTAGCAGTAGCAGCAAACCGACCAATAATGGCACGCGCTTATCGATTAACTTTGACATTACACCTGAGCACTATGTTTATAAAGACCAAATTAAGCTAACGCTGCCTGCTGGCGTGAGCGCTGCACCTTTTACCTTTAGCCAAAAGCCAGTCTCCATTGATGATCCGACCTTTGGTCAAGTATTGGTCTTTGACCAAGCCAATATGGTTGCTAGCACCGTTTTGAGCAATAGTAATGGCAAGGCGATAAATAATGCCGCTGTAACGATAGGTTGGCAAGGCTGTGCCAAAGCAGGACTTTGTTATCCACCGGAGAAAATAAAAACCACGGTCAATATTGCTGCTGCGTCACAATCGGCAGCCAATAGTTCAAGTAGTACTGCTACAGTTTCTGCGAGCAATAACAGCAATGTAGAAACTGCGCAAGCCTCTACAGATGGGACAGTTACCAATAGTCTTGCTACAGAGCAAACTACGCCAGATGACGAGGTGATTGATTATGCATTGTTAGATGACGAAGCGTTAGATGCAGAGCTTGGTGCAATCAATACCATCTCTGGAGCCGATGAAGAAGTGGTAGGCGATAATGTCACAAGTGAAGCAGCGAACAATGACGCTGTCATAAATAATGCTGCTGCAACAAACAATACCGTTGTCGTTGATAACGCCATTAATAGTGACCCTTTTGGCTTAGCTTCGCATCCGTGGTTGGCATTGGTGTTATTATTTTTGGCAGGATTGGGCTTGGCATTGACGCCATGCGTATTACCGATGCTACCGATTGTTGCCAATATCGTCGCGCGTGAAGACAATCCAACGGTAAAACGCGGTGTTATTTTGACCACCAGTTATGCGATTGGTGTTGCTATCGCTTATGGTATTTTGGGTGCGGTCATTGCCATATTTGGTGAGTCATTAGGTATTATCGGTTGGCTACAAAATCCGATTATTTTAATTGCCTTTGCCATCGTTTTTGTCTTATTAGCCCTTTATATGTTAGGCGTATTTAGCATTCGTCTGCCAAGATTCATCAGTAGTAAAATGCAGGGTTTAAGCCAAGCAGGGGATAGCAAACTTGGTAGTACGGGCGGCAGTTTAATTGCGGGATTCTTATCAGCACTCGTGGTATCGCCTTGTGTTTCGGCACCCTTATTTGGTGCGCTGCTGGCAGTATCGACAATTGGTAGCCCGCTACTTGGGTTTGCCGCCTTATTTATGCTGGGTTTTGGCTTATCAGCACCACTTATTTTAATCGGTGCGACCCAAGGTAAAATCATGCCAAAAGCTGGCGAGTGGATGAACTGGGTTAAGCAAGGTTTTGCCTTATTGCTTTTTGCCGTTGCACTGTTATTGATTGAGCGTGTTTTTATCTCACCTGTGATGCTGATGGTGTGGGCACTATGGTTTATGGTCGTGGCGATGTGGGCGTGGAGCTGGCTAGGCAAAGGTCGAATGTTGACCCAAGCGCTAAGCTTAATCGCCGGTATTTGGGCGACGTGTTTAATCGTCGGCGCCGCATTGGGTAATGATGATAGTTTACATCCGCTTGCCTCCCTAACTGCGGTTCCGGTGCTGCAGACAACTGCTGGTCAACCAGCCATGAGTAATGCAACCGATAAGACGGTCACGACACTCGCTGAACTAGACACTATTGTCGCCGCCAATCCTAAAGTGCTGGTCGATGTCACCGCCGAATGGTGTATTGAGTGCCGGATTATGGATAAAAACTTATTTCATAATCGCCCTGCGCAAATGCAAGATTGGCAATTGGTCAGACTTGATATCACAGAGACTACAGCGGATTCAAAAGCAATCTTAGCGCGTTATAAACTATTTGGTCCGCCAGCATTGCTGTATTATCAAGACGGGCAATTGGTCAATCAGCAAGTGGGTGAAATCGGGCGCGCAGCGTTTGAGCAAACCTTAACCGCGCTAAATTAATCGTTCAAATGTAGATAAATTCCACGTCATTTCTACCCATTAAAAAGCCAACTTCCTGTGATAGTAGGACGTTGGCTTTTTCAATCTTACTAAATAGCCTTTTTAACATAGACGCTAAATCCTTGGTTTAGTATTATTTATTCCTATTTACTTTGCTACTTACCTTATCATTTACATCAGTATTTGCTCGCAATAACGCTAGTATAGTGCCCTTATTTTCATTACAATAAAGCAACATTGCGAAAGGCGCATTACCACGAGTAATGGCTACCTGACACGTCCATATTTATTGGTTTTCTTTGGTTTTTATTCTATTTTAGCAATCATGCTAACGGTTATATCAATTATCTCATAGACTCTGCTGGCGCTCATGCCAGTTAGATAAAGGACACTTATGTTTTCTCCTATTACGCCGCAGCGTCCCTCTTTAGCGCTTAACACAGCAGGCAAAAATAATAACAGTCAGAGGTCCAAATGCTATTTAGCTATGGCGGTTGGGACAGCGCTTGCTTGTTTTACCTTACAAGCTCACGCCGCTAATGGCACTCAAAGCTATGAAGAGCTACCGGTAGAGAGTATCGCATTTGAGTATGATAATGATGAGGCGGCAAAAGTTGTCAATAAGCGCGTGGTCAATCCAAATGCGGCGGCTCAAAGCGATAAGGTGATTAGTAAGGAGTTTATCGCCGAACAAGCAAGACTGTTTTATGAATGTACGCAAGTACAAACCAGTGGCGCGCGTTTAGCTTGTTTTGATAAAGTCGCTGAGCAAGGTAAAACGCCGAGCTACACCACAACTAAACAACCAGTTGATTTGGCAAAAACTCTACAAAGTACCCTTGCTGGTAATCCGCAAGTTGTCCTAGTAGAGGAAAATACCACCATTTCTGCAAAAGGTAATGCGGCAAATAACGAAGCTAGTGATGGCGAAAGTTTGGATACGGTTGGACTGACGCAAAGGGAGGCAGAAGTATTAGAAAACGTCGGTGTCACCCAAGCTGATATCGAGAAATACACGCCGTTAAGTTTGGCTTATGATTTGGATAAAAACAGCGAGCGCGGTACCTGGACAGTCAGACCGCACCGACCAACTTATTTGCTACCACTGTTTTATACTTTTGATCCCAATTTAGGTCCAAGCACGCCGTCGCAAGATAAAGAGGAATTTACCTCTAACGACACCCGTAATACTGAACTTAAATTCCAGCTGTCACTAAAGACCAAAGTGATGGAAGACTTGTTTGATACCAGTGCCGATTTATGGTTTGGTTATACCCAAGAGTCGCACTGGCAGGTTTATAACGAAGACAACTCACGACCATTTCGTGCCACTGATTATCAGCCGGAGATATTTTTGACCCAGCCTGTCACAGCTGACCTGCCTTTTGGTGGTCGTCTGCGCATGTTAGGAGCGGGTGCGATTCACCACTCTAATGGACAAGATGATCCCTTATCGCGCTCGTGGAACCGTGCTTATCTGATGGCAGGGGCAGAGTGGGGCAAATTGTCGGTCATACCGCGTCTATGGGCGCGCGTCAATAACGAGAGCTCTAGTAGTGAGGACAATCCAGACATCGAAGATTATATGGGCTATGGCGATATCAAGTTCTTATATGATTTGCCTGAGCAGCAAAGCCTAAGCGGTACTTTGCGTTATAATCCAAGTACCAATAAAGGCGCTGCCCAAATTGATTATGTCTATCCATTATCTAAAAACGTCAACGGCTATATTCAATTATTCCAAGGTTATGGCGAATCTATTATTGATTATAACCATGAAAACACTTCGATTGGTTTTGGTATCGTGCTAAATGACTGGAAAGGTTTTTAGGATAAACGCGCCGATAGGTATCGATAGATGCGCCGTTTAGCGCCTTATCAAAGCGGACTATGGCTGGCAGAGTATGGAGACGTACGCTGTCAGTTATGTCGTATTTATCGTAGTACACCGCAATCCCACCTGCCACAAAACCATTCCTCAGCAATTCCGCCTAATAATCACTCCTTTTTTACGAAACTACGCCAGCAGGTTAATAACCGTTTTGATAGCGGCTTACTTTGCTCTGATTGTCATAACAGTATTGTGTGGCTACCCAAACCTTTCGAAGTCGATATCGCTGCTGGTACTGTTCTCTCTATTCAAGCAGCGACTTATTACGATTATCCAATACGGCAAGCGATTCGGTCTTTTAAACATCATGAAGATATGAGTAAGCTGCCATTACTGCTTCATGCAGTGCGTCAATTACCACGTCCGCAGGGCTGCCATCGCGATAATAGTGTCATTGTTGCCATGCCGACGACCAATCAACGGCTTGTTAAACGCGGTTTTGATCCGGTGATTATTCTAGCCGCGCAATTGTCTAAGCACTGGCATATTCCACTGTGGAGCGGTGTAGAACGTATCGATAATACTGTCAGCCAGCAAGGACTAACGCGTGCTGAACGGTTAGGTAATTTAGACAGCGCTTTTGCTTTAAGAGAATTGCCGCCCGTAAAGCGTTTGCTATTGTTTGATGACGTCGCAACCACAGGTGCAAGCTTGCAAGCATTGGCACGTGCATTCATCTCATCTGAGCAAATAGTGACCATAAATGCTCAAAGCCATAGCAATTATCATATTTCTGCCTATGCGTTAGCTCATGGCAGTCAGTCCTAAAAATCATCTATCTAATTGAAATTATTAATATATTGCTAATATATCATCGTAACGCTATATTATTAAATACATATATATTTACTGGTCTATCAAGTATGTATTATTGTTTATCCGTATATAACATGAACAGAATGTTGTGGAACAAAAATTGCATATTATTAGTTAAGCTAACTATAAAACTATTAGCAAAACTGACACCAGATTTTAGTTATTTTAAAACAAAAACTGATCAGAGACAGACATTAGCAGTGCTAAATAGGGATTTGATGTGAATGCATCTATGAATAGTCTACCGACCTCGCTAAGAACAGCCAATTCAGGTTTTACCCTAATTGAGCTGATGGTAACGATTGCTGTATTGGCCATCATTGTGAGTATTGCTGCACCTAGTATCAGTACCCAACTTGCTAATCAGCGCGTCAAATCTACCGTTTCGATAATTGAGAGTGCGCTGAAAGAAGCAAAGGCTGAGAGTATTATCCGTCGTCAAAACATTGCTGTTATCTATAACAGCGCTAGTAATCCTAAAACGATTATTTTACAAAATAATGGTGATACATTATCTACTTACAATATAAATGATCAAAATACTGTGACCGTTACTACTATAAATACTCCTCCTATCGTTATAACTACGGTTACTTTTCAGCCTAACAAAGTAATTGCAGGTGATGACGACATTTTATATTCCATCTGTGATAGTGGCTCTACCAACGAGACGCCTAGACAAATTCGCCTTAATAAGATTGCTAATATTACTACTACTAATACTGGGAGTTGTTAATGAGTTGCAGATCCACACAGACAGGGGTAGGATTAATTGAAGTGATGGTGGCTCTACTATTGCTTACTGTAGCCGTACTTGGTTACAGTGCTTTACAAGGTCAGGCTATAAAATCGACTAACGAATCCTTTGAGCGTTCTCAGTCATTAGTAATGATGCGCAATATAGCAGAAAAAATTCATGCTAATCCTTCTGCAATTGCCACTTACGCTGCTCAGCTCAATGCTGCAGCAGTGCCTACAGCACCTGGCAACCAATGCGGTTTAAATGGGGTGGCAGTAACTACACTTTGTACACCAGCTCAGCTTGCAGAAGCTGAAAGTTATAAAGTTAGAGCTGACTTACAGAATTATGATTTTCAAATACAGATGCATCCTTGCCCAAATACGGGTGGTACTGGAGCAACTGCAGCAACTAATATTATGTTTTCATACTGTTTAATTTCGGCTTGGGGCGATACCACTCCCACTATTGGTGTAACTGCTGATACAGACTGTTTAACATCACGAGTTGTCGATGATGCGGACGTAGTAAAACAAGCAGGTGGTAACTACTATTCTAAAGCCACATGTATGATGATGGAAATATGACATGATAAAAAGTAAATACATACTCCAAAACTCATTCACGTCAAATTCAATTGGTACTTATACGCAATTAAATTCTCTTAAAAGAGAGAGCGGTTTTACGTTAATAGAACTTATGCTTTCTCTAGTCCTAGGCCTGCTTATTTCTGCGGCAGCCTTGCAAATATTTTATACAAGCTCAGTAAATAGTCGTCGTCAGGAAGCAAGCTCACAAATTCAAGATAATGCTATTTTTGGTTTTTCTCAGATTCAGCAGCATCTAAGACGTGCCAACTATGGCGCTAAGTCAACTGATGCTTACGATGAGTTTTTTATGAATCATTTGACTCCACAGGGAGGAGTAGTGCTTACCGCGCCAAGTGGTGTCGTTACTGTTACTGATCCTCCCACACCAGTTAGTTGGTTACAAGGCAACCTGTCTGGATTGGTATTAGATGGTGCTGCTATTCCAGCAACTTTATTATCGAGAAATGAATCTGCTAACAGTATCAGTAATTTAAAGGGTATAAATAATAGTGATCAGCTGACGATTCAATATCGATCGGATAGAGATGGTACCTTTGATTGTCAGGGTTCTGCAATACCAAAAGGTTTTTATGTGATTGAGCGCTATTTTGTACGGACGGATACTAGCGTTACACCTAATTCATCAGGATTAGCCTGTGCTTCAGCAATTTACGATTATAATGATACCGCTGCTGGGAGCACAACTGGTATAGATATAAAGGAATATATAGTGCCTGCCGTTCCTGCTGTAACTACAACACCTGCTGTGGCCGCCATACCAGCTTCAACAAAAGCTAATGATCTAGTAGGAGTTGGTACTATTATTATACCTAATGTTGATTACTTTAGAGCGACGTTAGGCGTATCAACGAGTAGAGACTTTGCTACTGATCCTACCAACTTAAATATTGCTTATATACCGATTCCCACCGCTACAAGTCTTACAAGCGCAACTGCTACTAGACGTATTGTTAGTTTGCAGATAGGTATATTAGCACGTTCAAATAACCCAACAGCAACTGCGCAAGCTAACAGTGCTTTGAGGTTTACAATCCTTGACAAAGCAAATGCAGAGCTTAATAGTGGCGCAACATCTGGCCCAACTTATTTACGCAATATCTACGAAACTACTATTTTACTACGTAATGCGCGAGGGGGGGTGTAATGAAACCTAAGACTATAGGCAATCTTAAACCATCAACAATTCCTCATAATCAATCTGGTGTAGCGCTAATTGTGGTGCTCTTAGTACTCATTTTAATTATGATAGTAGGGGCAATTGCGGTCAGAAAAAGTACTACGGATCTAAAGGTTTCGACTGCCGATCAAGTAAACAAGCTCTTGTTTCAAGCTAATGATGCTGCTCTTTTGAAAGTTGAAAAGGAAGATCGTATCTTAAGTGCGGCTAGTCGTGATAAAAACGACACTCTCAAGGGCTATATGTCAAGTAGCGAACGCGAAGGTCATAAGATAAGTTTTTGTGTTAGGCCACGTAGTACTAAACTATTTAGTATCCTTGAGATCAGTGAACTTGATAAAAATAATGCTTTATTGACAGCTAGAAATAACGGATATTGTAATCCTAGTGACAGCAACGATTATGTCAGTGAAGGTAGAGTAATTACCCAAATGACTTTTGAGCGATCTGACTGTGGTGGTATCTTTTGTCAAGAGGGATCAGGCACCTCTTCTAATAATGTTGAACCGACAACGACAGGAGTCAATGCAGCTATTGGATGCACTACTTTTATCGGTTATGTAACTTCGGTTATACCAGCATTATCTAGCGCACCTTTAGGGGATGCTAATAGCAATGATACAACATCTATAGCTGGTTGCTTTAAGCAGTTGCGTACAGGGGCTAATACTGTAGACAGTTGCTTGACAGCCTTAAGTGTACCGTATCAAACTCAGCAACAGACTTATATAAACCAGCCTGTTGGCGTTACATGTGTTTCTGGAAGCTAAAAGAGCGTATAAACCAAACAGATAGATCAATGCAGTATAATCAAAAAATAGTGGTTTTTCGACAAAACTAAATATATATGGGTGACTATTATGAAAATCTCAAAATTAGCAAATAACGATAAAGCCCATGCCACTATGAAACATTGGTCTTTAAAAGTGTTGTCAACGGCTGTTTTAGCCTTTATGGCTAGTAGCGCTGGTCATACTACTGATTTAGAAATATATCAGGGGGCCACCTATGGTAACGCCTCTATCATAATGATGCTGGATAACTCAGGCAGTATGGATCCTAGAAGCATTAGTGAGGATTATACTGGTAAAGGATTAAATGTAGTCAAAGCTACTGATGGGAATTACTACTGTAATTATGATGGCCGATATGTTAGTAACGTTGTTTCTACAGAAGACATAACTCAGAGAATGTATGACGATAGTAACAATGCGATATCTGGAAATGCTGGAAATAAGGTCTACACTGTAAGCTATTGCACTGTAAATAATAAAAAATACTATGATCGTATGTCTCGTTTAAAAATGGCACTTATACCCTTATTTGCTAATCCTAAAAGTATAGGGGGATTTGGTCCAAATGTTGATCTCAATAAGTATAAAATTGGTTTAGGCAGCTTCTTTTTTCAATCGTTTATTGAAGGTGGAGGTAAGATTGGAGCTCCAGCATTAAGTTTAACTCTCGATAATAGAAAAACCCTGATTGATACGGTAATAGGTTTAAATCCCGAAACGAATACGCCAATAGCCAATGCTTATGCTGAAGCTGGCGCTTATATGTTGGGAACAAATACTAAGGGTACAATTAATGAGACACGCTATACTGAAGTCGGTGCTCTAACTGGTGATAACAATAGATATAGTCTATTCAAGTGCAATGGTGTTAGCACACAATTAGAAATAGTTAACGATGTCAAAACCTATAGTTGCAATAACGGGTATAATCAGCTTCAAAACGGAGTAAGATCAAATCAGATTAATCTCAATTTAATTGGAAGTTATGACGAGTCTTTTGTTAGAAATGGAATACGATATTATTATAAAAAAGTTACAAAAGACTGGGCAGATGGCTCTAGCGGTTTTGCACTATCAGCTGATACTACTAAAAAGCAACCTAACAAGTTAAACTATCAGTCACCCGTTGTCGATGGTTCAACACAATGTGATGGCTACGGTGTGTACTTTTTGACCGATGGTGTACCTAATAATGGTGATAGTAATACAAAGGATTTAATGAATAGAAGTCTAGTAGGTGGCTCACAAAACATGGGTAACTCTTGCAATTCTAATTTATCAAATACTAGCACTGATTCTGGTTGGGAGTGCTCTGGAGAATATTCAAAACTACTCTATAATAAAAATAATGCTAAAGGCGTACCCATTGCGACAGCGACAGTAGGTTTTGGTAATGTCTTCAAACAGATAACAGAAAAAGGTAAAATCACGAAAGCGATTACTCGTCCTAGTGGTGCTGTCGAAACGGTGCAAGTGTACCAGTGCGATGCTGACGGGATTAGCCAAGATGCCAAAAACCTATGTAAGTTAGGAGAAAAAGGCGAAGGTTATGGTAGTGGTGGATTCTTTTACACTGAAGAGTCGATAGATATTGCTAATAGTGTTAAAAAGTTTATTGAAGATGTTAGTACAGCTGAGATTGATCCAATATCAGCAGGGACAATGGCCGTGCCTCTTGATAGTTTGGGTGGTCTAAGATCACGTCAATTCGCTTATTTACCTATACTTGAACCTATTCCTAATTCCCCATTACTATGGAAAGGCAATCTCAAAAAATATAAAGTCAGTAATGCTACGATAGTTGGTAGCGATGGTAATTTTGTGTTCTCAGACAGTACTGGTCTATTTGCGAGAAACACTTATGATGAATGGAACACTATTGCTGATACTAGTCGCCCTGACACTGCTAGGCCTGATGGAGGCGCTCCACAAATTGGTGGTGCCTATCAAAAAATATTTGAAAATGCGACAGCACCTATAATAGGTAATAGAAACCTGTTTGTTGATAATGGGAGTAGTCTAGCTAACTTAAAAGTTACTAATAACAAACCAGTAAACTTTAATTCTTTACCATCAGCAAATGATAGTGATAATCGGAAAAAAATAGCTTTACTTCATTTCATGGGTTATAGCGAACCTACATCTACGCAAGTAACAGACGGTACAGCGCTAACTAGTACACAAGATAAAATGTTAAAGAACATCGGTGGTGTCTTGCATTCTATACCACAGCTTATTACCAAAAAAGTAGCGGTTGATGCTACTGGTAAGTTTGATACTAGTCAGCGTAAAGATTATCTCATCTATGGCTCTATGGATGGTGCGCTGCACATGCTTGACGATAGCACGGGCAAAGAAGTATTTACCTTTATACCCAAACAAATTTTAGATTTGCAACCTGATGCACTCACTAATAAGGGTTCTGCCATAGATGGCAGCTATCCTTACGGTGTTGATGCGCCTTGGTTAACCTATGCATCCTACACTACTAAGTCAAATACGACAGGTACAGGTGCAGCAGCTACCACTGTCAATACATATGAGGCTGATCAAAGCTTTGCGTTAGGTGGTCTGCGCATGGGTGGATCTATGTATTACGCTTTAGATGTTTCAGACGTCACCACGCCCAAGATTATCTATGGTGTTGGGTCTAATTATGCTAATCGTCTAATGGGTGGGGCGGCAGCCTTGGGTGGTACTAAGGCTAATGTCACTGGTAACACATCAGCAGAACAAAAAGCATTTGCAAACATGGGTCAATCATGGGGTAAGCCCGCACTTGGCTATGTGAAAAGTGGTGGCGAACGGGTAATGGTTAGTTTCTTACCCGGTGGCTATGATACTTGCTATGAAGATGCCAACTTTAAATTAAATGACGCAACCAACAGTAAAGCTGCCTGTAAAAGTAGAGCTGAAGCTCAAGGGAATGGCGTGTATATGGTGCAAATGGGTGAAGTTAAGACCCAAACCAATAAAGAAGAAACAGTAGATACGTCAGTTAATAATGGTAACTTATTATGGTGGGCAAGCAATAGTGGTACTAGTGTTACCGCTGCTTCTACTTCTACGACCGCTTCACTACAGTATTCAAAAGTAGATGATCTTAAGCATAGTGTTGTTACTCAGATTAGAACCTTAGACCGTAACTACGATGGCCTCATAGATCATATCTACTTCGCTGATCTAGGCGGTCAAGTCTGGCGTGCTGACATAAACAATAATGCAGATACCAAGAACTTTAAGGTGGATCGGGTAGTCAAAGTATTGGATGTCAGCGACCAAGCTAGTAATGGCGATGCCCCACCTCGTATCTACGAGAGACCATTAGTTACCTTTTATAATGGTAAGTACAAGTATAGAGATGCCGCTAATACAACTGGTAGTGCCAGTGGTGTACAAGCTTTGGTAACGGTAGGTACAGGAGATCGTAGTAATCCAGTAACAGCAAGTAGGAATGTTCCTGACGCGCTATATAGCGTTATTGATAAAGATGTTTCTCGTAGTGATCTATTCTTTTATGGAGCAGGGACAGCACCGACAATAAGTCTACGTACACCGATAAATAAAGTAGCTGGTGGCACAAACAGAAATGCTAATTTACAAAAACTAACCTTTTCTGCTGCAGATATTAGCGCAGCAGCTGTAGGAGATACAGCCCCCACGGTGGGTATTAAAGAGAATATGCAGAATGGTACAGTACAAGGCTGGTATATGCCCTTTACTACTTGGTTGAATGAGACTCCACAGACTTCTGGCAAATACAAAATGAAAATGTTTAATGAGCCAGATGCGCTAGCTGGCGTCCTGACATCCTCATCATACAACCCTGATAAGGGTCAAGTGATTCAATCATGTAGTGCTGGCGTTAAAGGTGCCACCCAACGTGAACGTACTTGCTTGCCTTATGGTACTTGTTTAGACGGCTCAGGTAACGGAATTTTGACCCCTCGCGCTACTTTTAATGCTGGCTCAGGTATTGTTGATAATATTGTTACTCAGTTTAATGATACTAGTATCTTTAGCGGCTTGGTCAATCGCTGTGAAGGTGATGATTGTAAGCTTAAGGTTATTTGTCCAAATGGTGACTGTGATCCTGTACCGCCTACGTGTACAGGGCCTACTTGCAGCCCTCTAGATGGCTTTAATACTGACAAACGTATCAATCCACTAAGTTGGATTGAGCATTGATATGTTTAAAATACTGAACAATAAAACTACGCGGCAGATAGGTTTCACTCTTATAGAGCTAATGATCGTCATTGCTATCGTTGCCATTTTAGCGGCCATTGCAATACCGAGTTATCGTGCTTTTATTATTCGTAATGCGGAATCTGATGCGCAGCGCAAGATGTTATCATTAACAAATGAGCTAGAGCAGTGGCGCGCCAAAGCTCTAACATATAAGGGTTTTAAACCGAGGTCTGATGTCATTGCGGATACAACGGGGGCGATTAACTTGCCTGCTACTAATCCACGTTATGTGATCACTATTGGGCATATTACAGGAACGACATTCAGTACATTACATGAAGGTACCGCTCGTGCTAATAATTGGGTCATAATGGCAGTCCCTGTCAATATGACTGGCGCAAAAAACTTCAAGATAAATAGTCAAGGTCTACGATGTGCTAATACATCAAGCTTTACTATTGTTGCAACTGATTGTGGTACAGGGGGGACGACATGGTAGCATCGCTTTCAAAAATGCCATATCAAAGGTCTAATAATAGTCAACAGCTAGGTTTTACTTTGATAGAGTTGATGATCGTTATTGCTGTCATAGGTGTTTTGGCCGCCATCGCTTATCCAAGTTATCAAGGCTATGTAGAGAGAACCAAGCGTGCAGATATGATGGGTGAGATGCAGCAAATTGCGAGCCGCATTGAATCCAGTAAAATAAACTACAAGCGTTACGACAGGATACCTCTATCTATTATTTTACCAGGTACACTTGCTGCTAATGGTAGTGTAAATTTCCCTAATTCGGGAACGACGCTTTATACAGTTATAGTCGGTACCGGAACTTGGGGAGAGACGAGCTGGACGACAAGTACTGGTACATTAGGAGGGCGTGATTGGACGATTAGAGCGACACCAATAGCAGGTCAGCAAATGGCTAGTGAGGGCACTATGACTCTCAATTTTCAGGGATTGAAATGCCGAGTCATCAATACGGTTAATACTTGTGGGTTAGGGAATGAGTGGAATAAATGATATTAATCGTGACATTAATGAGTAGTGACAAAAAACGTCAATTAAAATTACCTATTTTGTTTTAAGTTGTCACTTAATGACAATTTTTAGTAGGAATTCTGTAATACGAATGTATATTTGATACAAAAAATAGTCTCAGTAGAGTAAAAAAAGGGTGATATGGAATTTCTTTTAATTTTTTTAAATATAAAAGCTCAATAAGTAAAAATTGGCACGGTAGATGCAACAATAATAGTAAGAGAAAATTTATTTATATCACTAAAGATAGAATTAAATTCAAATATCCTATCTTTATATTATTCCTAAAGGAGTTCATATGAACGCTCAAAAAGGTTTTACCCTAATCGAATTAATGATCGTTATCGCCATTATTGGTATCCTAGCTGCGATCGCATTGCCTGCTTATCAAGACTATACGGTTCGTGCTCGTGGCGCTGAAGCGTTAACAGTAGGCTCAGCAGTTAAAACGACTGTAACTGAAAATATTTCTAGTAATGGCGGTAATATGCCTACAGCTGCGTGTGCTGGATTTGTTGCTCCTGCTGCTACAAACAATGTTTCTTCTGTTACTTGTGGAGCTACTACTGGTATTGTTACTGTTGTAACTACTACTAAAGCTGGTGCTAATACCTTTACTCTTACACCATCTGCTACTACAAGTGGTGTGACATGGAAATGTGTCGGAAGTAAGCCTGAGTATTCACCAGCAGAATGTCGTACTTAATTACTGAAATATATTATGTTTGTCAAAGAAGCTCTACAATAGTAGAGCTTTTTTAAAACCATATTTTCAGAGATATAGCTATTTTAGTTTTTAATTCAAGTTTATAGTCGACGGAAGATTAGAATGAAAATAGAGAAGGGCTTTACCTTAATAGAGCTAATGATAGTCATTGCTATTGTCGGTATATTGGCAGCAATTGCTCTACCTGCTTATCAAGACTATACCGTTCGCAGTAGAGTCACTGAAGCTCTGGTTTTTTCTTCTATTCTTAAACAAACTATTAGCGAAAACTATTTTTCACGAGGTGGCTATCTCGTTGGTCGCTTAGATTGCCAAGGCATTTCTAATATCTCTTTCAATAGCAATAATATAAGTAGCATTTCTTGTGACAATACCGATAGTAGTATTCAAATACAAACGACAGTGAAAGCAGGTAACGTTGCTATTGTATTATTACCTTCAGCGAGCCCGCAAAACATTACTTGGTCATGTAGTACGACTCAGGTTAGCAAATTCAGATATCTACCACCTGAATGTCGCCATATATAGTTAAGTCTTTATAAAATCGATACAGCCCATATCATGAAACAGTTTAGGTAGATTATTCTCCATCCATCCTTGGCGTAGAAACTTAGCCTGTGCCCATTTCTTTTCAATGGGATTAAGATCAGGGCTATAGGGTGGTAGCCAAAGAATACGATGGCCATGCCTGTTAAGTAGTTTTTGAATACGTTTATTTTTATAAAACCGAGCATTATCCATGACAATCACGCATTTCGTTTCAAGACTTGGAATTAGCGTGAACTTACACCAGTCATAAAATATATGGCTGTTGATATTCTGTTCAAAGTAATCCAGAGCAAACAGCATTTTTTCATACAGAGCACCAATGA
>ENA-ORXC01000772-ORXC01000772.1-marine-metagenome-genome-assembly--contig:-NODE-772-length-21090-cov-63.245372_pt1 | contig 21090 bp, 16 predicted proteins | sample MGYA00237865_ERZ511478 | MGnify/ENA metagenome assembly ERZ511478 | reverse complement strand
ATTTTGTATTTTTGCCTTCCGCTTTCGCGAAAGCGTACTAACAATAAACCAACTAGCTTAAAGCATACAGCTTAGAGCCAAAAGCCAAATTATGAGCGACGATAAAAAGATCATTTTTTCAATGCAGGGCGTTTCAAAGACGTTTCCTGGAGCACAGACACCTGTACTTAAAAAGATATACCTAAGCTTCTTTTATGGAGCAAAAATAGGAATCTTAGGTCTTAACGGTTCTGGTAAATCTACGTTGATGAAAATCATCGCAGGATTAGATACAAACTTTCAGGGAGATGTAACTTCAGATAAAGAATTTTCTGTAGGGTATCTTGAGCAAGAGCCTAAGCTAGATCCAGAAAAAACGGTTCTTGAGATTGTAAAAGAAGGAGCTGCCGAAACGGTTGCTATTCTTGATGAGTACAATAAAATCAATGATTCATTTGGTCTAGAAGAGGTATACTCAGATGCAGATAAGATGGATAAGCTTATGGCACGCCAGGCAGTTTTACAAGATGAGATAGATGCTCGCGGTGCCTGGGAGCTAGATACAAAACTAGAGATCGCGATGGATGCACTACGCACCCCACCGGCAGATCAAAAAGTAGGTGTACTCTCTGGAGGAGAAAAGCGTCGTGTGGCTTTATGTAGATTATTATTACAAGAGCCAGATGTATTATTACTAGATGAGCCTACTAACCACCTTGACGCAGAGTCTGTACACTGGTTAGAGCACCACCTTGCACAATATAAAGGAACGGTAATAGCCGTAACACACGACCGTTACTTCCTTGATAACGTAGCAGGATGGATATTAGAGCTGGATAGAGGAGAGGGAATCCCTTGGAAAGGAAACTACTCTTCTTGGCTAGACCAGAAGTCTAAGCGTATGGCGCAAGAGAGTAAGACCGCTTCAAAAAGACAAAAAACATTAGAGCGAGAGCTAGAGTGGGTACGTCAAGGAGCAAAAGGGCGCCAGACTAAACAAAAAGCTCGTTTACAGAACTATGACAAGATGATGAGTCAAGATCAAAAGCAAGTAGATGAGAAGCTTGAGATCTATATCCCTAATGGGCCACGTCTTGGTACTAATGTTATTGAGGCATCTGGAGTGAGTAAAGCCTTTGGCGATAAGTTACTGTATGAAGACCTTAATTTTAACTTGCCGCAGGCTGGTATCGTTGGTATTATAGGTCCTAACGGAGCTGGTAAGACTACTATCTTTAAAATGATTATGGGTGAAGAGGCTCCAGATAAAGGAACCTTTAACGTAGGAGAGACTGCTCAAATCGCATATGTAGACCAGAGTCACAGCAATATAGACCCAGAGAAAACTATCTGGCAAAACTTCTCAGACGAGCAAGAGCTTGTAATGATGGGAGGTAAGGAAGTAAACTCTAGGGCATACCTAAGTAGATTTAACTTCTCAGGTAGTGAGCAAAATAAGAAAGTAGCAACACTATCTGGTGGTGAGCGCAACCGTTTACACCTCGCGATGACTTTAAGAGAGGAAGGAAACGTACTATTACTGGATGAGCCTACTAACGACCTTGATGTAAACACACTAAGAGCGCTAGAAGAAGGACTAGAGAACTTTGCAGGCTGTGCCGTAGTAATTAGTCACGACCGCTGGTTCTTAGATCGTATATGTACTCACATTCTTGCTTTTGAGGGAGATAGTCAAGTGTATTTCTTTGAGGGTAGCTTCTCAGAATATGAGGCTAATAAGAAAAAGCGATTAGGTGGTGATTTAATGCCTAAGCGTATTAAATACAAGAAATTAGTAAGGTAAGTAATTACATACAATGAGAAACGCCCCATACATAACTGTATGGGGCGTTTTTATATATAAAAGTTATTGTAGATATAATAGCTACATAAAAACAAATAACATTGCACATAAGGCAAGTATAATCACAGATACAATAAGTATAGACTTATTAATTAGGATCAGTTTGTTATTAAATTCAATGCGTATCATCTTGATAGTTTTATGGTTTCACTTTATAGATACTAAAATATGTAAAAGGTTGCGTCTAAGTAATTTAAAAATTTTTGAACACTACATTTTACGATTAATTCCGTTACAGCGATAAAATTATGCAGTTTATCTGATGTGAAATCATAAAATATATTATTTAATCATTAACTCCCGGTTGTTTTAACGTGAAGTTTTCTTCCTTTTTTGCCTTATCTACTTGGCTTTTTACATCTCTCAAAAGTTCTTTTGCATCATAGATTATCCCGTCTTTTATAGTGTACTTAACTCCACCTACACGCACCACTTCATTATCATCTGTTAGTTTTATAGCGCCTGTTCCATAAAGTACTTTGAGATTTTGCAATGGGTTTTCTTCTACAATGACAAAGTCTGCAAGTTTATTTACTTCTACAGAGCCTACTTGGTCGTCCATATTAAGCAATTCTGCGCCATTGAGGGTTGCCGCTCTTATGACTTCCAGAGGGTGAAAACCTGCTTCCCTAAGTAATTCTAACTCTCTAGGGTATGCAAATCCATATAACTGAAAAATAAAGCCAGAATCTGTACCTACAGTTACACGACCACCTCTGTTTTTATATTCATTTACAAAAGCCATCCACATACGGTAGTTATTTTTCCAGTGTACTTCTTCTTCTGTACCCCAGAAGTGCCAGTAGCTACCGTGTGATATTTTACTAGGTTGATAAAATCTCCATAAGGAAGGAAGGGTGTAGTCTTCGTGCCACTCGGCTCTTCTTGCTCTCATTAAGTCACGACTGGCTTCATAAATATTAAAGGTAGGATCTAGTGTGAAATCTAGAGCGATAAGCTCCTCCATAACTGCATTCCATTTTTCAGACCCTGGTTTAGCCGCTTGCGCCCATAGGCGTCCTGCCTCGCCAAAACGGTGTTGCTCATTATTATAATTATAGTCAAGCGGATAGTTTTGTACCGTCGTGTTTTCAAATAGTGCTTCTGGTAATCCATACCAGTGCTCCATAGACGTAAGTCCAGCACGTGCACTGTTAAGTACATTCCAGCGTGCGACGCTCATTTGAGCGTGGTGCATAGATGAGGTAAGACCCAGTTTCTTATTTTCTTCAAGAGCTGCTTGCATAACCTCTGGTGGAGCGCCAAAAAACTTAATCCCGTCTGAACCATTTTTGCTATTATTTTGGACCCAAGCTCTTGCTTGTTGTGCAGTAGTTATAGTCTCTTTACTACCTTGGCCAAAGCCTGTATGCGAGATAATACGTGGTGCGATAATGCTATTGCGTGCAGATTTTTTCTTGAGGTCTAATGTAAAGTCACGACTCCTACCAGAAACCTCACGTACGGTCGTAACGCCGTGCGCCATCCATAGTTTAAAAACATAATCTGGATCTGCTCCTTGAGCTTCTCCACCTATGTGCACGTGACAATCTACAAACCCTGGTAAAAGGTACATTCCATTTGCATCTAGCTCTTTTCCGCCTGCACGTAGTTTTGGGCGTTTTGCTTCGTTAATCGCTACACCTGGATATCCTACTACTTTAATTTCGGTGATTTTATTTCCTTCTACTACAATATCTACAGGGCTTATGGGTGGTGCTCCATTACCATTTATGAGCGTTACGCCACGTATGATGAGCTGATTAAAAGGACCTTCTTGTAGGGGTGATTGCGCTTTCGCGAAAGCGGAAAAAAACAACACTCCGCATATAAATGTGATAATTGATTTATACATAACTAGTTTATTAAACTCCCGAAGAAGATTGCGTTAAGAAAGAGTTTATTGGTACCGTACCAGCTTCCTCTAAAGTTAGGATTATCTGCAAAAAGGACCACACGACCTCTACCTTGCGGAGAAACGATAAGTGAGGCACTCTTTTTCATATAGTCATTTAAGTTTTTATCAGATATAAATCCATCTATATGCGGTGTGTCTGTGTATTGTGCAACGGTGTTATACTCACTTTTTGAAGGCTGTAGCCATACGTTATTGTTCTTATAAACAGGTAATGTGTTATATCTGTAGCCAAAAGCGAGTGGGTGTGTTAAGTCTAGATCTACCTCAAAAATGGCTCCGCCTAGACGCTCCTTACCACGGTTAGGACCTTTGTTTACATAAGGTTTGCGCTCTTCGGTCTTTGTAGAGTCTTCTTTCTTATCTTTTGTGAGTTTACCCGTAGCAATTTTTGATTTTATAGCCCAGCTACTCGCAGTTCCAGAAGTAATAAGAGTATTGCCTTGAGCAATCCAAGCTTTCAAGTTTTTTTGCTGTCTATCTGATATGGCGTTGTAGTTACCAGATACCATCACTAGCGTGTTGTACTTACTTAAATCTACACGGTTAAAGTTGCTCATCATCACTTTTGTGATAGGCATATGCACACGTGTGTCAAGTAAGTGCCATACCTCTCCAGCTTCATAAGAGCTAGTACCATTACCTATAACCATAAGTGCCTTAGGAGCGTCTATTTTTTGAAAGTTGCGACTTCCTAAATCAATCCCTTTTATGCTAAAGCCAGTATTTGCCGCATAAATAGGGACTTGATATTTTTGCTGTGCAGCTGCTAGTATGTCATATACTTCATCTTCGGTCTCATCTTGACGACTTACTGGTAGCATAAGTGTACCATAATTAAAATCCCTTATACCACTTGTAGTATTTGCTGTAAACGGTTTAAAAGCGGTGGCAAGCACGAGTCCTTCTTTTTGTAGGTGGTTAAGTAGTGCTGGTGCATTATAATCATCATAATCTATAAGGTAGGCATAGCTCGTTTTTGTAAGTGGCGCTACGCGTACTAAATTATCTGTTGTGGTGATCTCTTTTCCTAAACTCGGGGTGCTGTTTAAACCTTTATAACGCATATTGTAAAAGTTACCTACAGACCACGCACTGGCATCATAGTAAACACTATCACGGTAGGTGCTATAAGTTTCAAAAAATGATTGAACCATTCTTTTTTGAGCTTGGTTAGTAGGCACTACATAACGACCATCACCTTTATCATATAGTTTAATACGGTGCTTTAAGAGTTTATCTATAAACGCTTTTGTTCTATTTGCATCATAAGGATCACCAAACTCGTATGCGGCTGCTTGATCTGTTTTTCCTTTCTTAAAGGCGCTTTTAAAGAACTCTTGTTGATACTCTCGTAGTCTAGCTTTGTTCTCTACAGCGGCCTTTACGGTAGCCATTCCAGACGTAAACTGGTTTCTTATTGTAAATGGAAAACTAATGGTGCCAAAATCTGTGTCTTGTAAATGACCACGGCTACTTGCTTGCTCAAAAAGTAAGGCGAGCGCTCCTTGTAAATCTGGATATGAAGATCCATAGCCTGGGTAGGTGCCGTCAAAGGCTTCTTTTGTAAAATAAAAACTCCCTATCTCATCTAGCGCACTAGAGAAGTATGGCGCAAAAAGGTTGTTGAGCTCCTCATAATTTTCCTTAGGCATAATAGGGTCTTTACTTCCTATAGGCAACATAGGCTCAAAGAAGTGTGTGCTGTTTGTGCCCATCTCGTGAAAATCTGTAACCACATTAGGATACCAGTCGTGATACCAGTCTAGTTTGCCACGGCTCTCTGGGTTAATAGCGAGTAACCAGTCTCTGTTAAGGTCAAACCAGTAGTGATTTGTCCTTCCGCGTGGCCACATTTCTGTATGCTCTGCGTCTATATTATCAGATACAAGTGGTGAGCCTTTATAACTATTTGCCCACTGTGTGTGGCGATCGCGACCATCTGGGTTTATGGTAGGGTCTAAAAAGATAACACTGTTTTTACGGTAGTTTACAATATCTGGATGCTGTGATGCTACTAGTGTGTATGCGGTAAGCAATGCCGCCTCAGAACTTGATGGTTCATTACCGTGCACATTATAACCTAGTTGTATAAAAACGGGGACTTCATTATAATTAGTCACATTTTGCTTTGTGTCTACAAAGGCGAGATGCTGTTTTTTAATGGCCGTCAAGTTTGCGAGATTTTCTGCAGTAGATATGGTGAGCATAACTAGCTTTCGGCTTTCGTGTGACTTGCCGTATTGTGCTATTGTAGCCTGGTTTGATACCTCTGCTAGTTCTTGCAAGTACGCTACAATCTGGTCGTGACGGGTATGTTGCTCGCCTATGTCGTACCCCAGAAACTCTGCAGGTGACGGGATGGCGGAGTCAAAAGGAGCATACTTGCCTGTAAAATAATCTTGTGCGTGTAGTTGTGGTGATAACGCTTTCGCGAAAGCGTAAAAAACCACAGTCAGTAATAGAATCTTGTGTTTCATTTGGATTGATTTGTACTTCTAAAAATACGGAAATAATTATTGCAACATCTTTATAAAAGTACGTTTAGAATGTGCTACCTTTATTTTGTGCACGGTTTTTGATACCTGCAATATTCATTATTATACTGTATGCGCAAATTTTATTTTTTACTCCTTATTACATCTATCACTTTTGGGCAATCTGCCATTACACCTGGTATGGTGCACCCCAAGGTGAAGCAAGATCCTACTTCTGATAAAACATATGCGATATATCTACCTAGAGGTTATGATGCGCAGAGCACATATCCTGTAGTGTTTGTTTTTGATGAGAAAGGAAGGGGAGATCTCATTACTCAACAGTTTTCTATAGGTGCTGCGCTCACGAGTAGTATTGTTATAGGAGCAAATTATGAGCTAGATAGCACGATTAAGCCGGCACTAAAACAGATGGAGGAGTTGATAAACCGCTCTTATGATCAGTATGCTATAGATCGTGACAAGATCATTCTTGCGGGTTTTGGCGATGCAAGTTTAGTAACGAGTACCAGCGCGCAGTTGTCTAATAGTACTTATGGTCTTATTGCGGTAGGAGATGCATTTTTAGACAAGAAGCTTCTTAGCAAAAACCCAAAACTTAAGGTGTCTATACTCTCACCAGATGAGGGTAAGCAGTTTTATAAGCTACGTGCTTATGGTACAGGATATAGCTTAGATAAATTTATAAAGGGTTACCACGTGTATGATGGAGGTGATCTGCCAGAATCTGGTTACCTAGCGACAGCGCTTACAGATATTTTAATAGATGAGGATGTAGAAAAAGAGCGCGTGCAGCAATTTTATGATACAGATATGGCCTTTGCAGATTTATTGTACAAAAAGCAAAAGCACGTTTATGCATATAACTTTGTGACAGCGCTTAAAACTAAGTATAAGAAAATACTTGATATAGACAGCCAGAAAGAGCTCGCAAAGGAGATACGTTTTAATAAAGCTTTTCGCGCTAAGCGTGATAGGAGTACTGTAATTACGTATGGTGAAGGTCTACTGGCAGAAGATTTTAAGTATTACCTAGCAGAAGACACGCAAAAGGCATTTTTTGATAACCTAGGCTGGTGGAGTTACCAGATGGATGAGCTAGATGTAAAAATAGATAGTACTGCAAGCAGTAAACAAGAGCGTAAGGCGGCTATACGTCTTAAAGGATTTGTACAAAACAGTGTAGAGCAGCAATATGAGATTGTAAAGGCACAAAATAGCACGCCAGAAAAATTACTTTTTGTAAATATCTTACGCACACTTGTAAGCCCGTCTAACCAGGATGCTTTTATACAAGTTATAGGGCTTAGTGCTCGCGAGGGAGATATTAATGCTTCTCTTTTTTATCTAGAAGAATTATTAAAATCTGGATATACAGATTATGATAATCTATATGCCATCCCTTATACAACCGCTTTACGTATAGGCCCTGAGTGGAATGAAATAATAAAAGATTACCTAGGTAAGTCTAAGTATTACTAATGCTTTGAGCTTTTTTTATAGCAGTTTTTATAGCCTCCATATTATCTGTCACCACAAAGAACTCTGAGTTTTTATTCTTTGTTTTAATGTGAATGGCTTTACCTAGACGTGTGTTAAAAAGCGTGCCGTGTGGAGTAAATCTATAGCCTATTCCCCAGAGCAATGTTGTCTTTAAGATTTTTGTACTTGCAAGGTCTAGACGGTTAGTAGCTATTTTTCTCTTAACAAGACCTATCCCAAAACTTAATATAGCTTCATCTTCTGTAATGATAATATCTAGCTTGTAAAAAAGGACAATAATCCCTGTAAAAAGCAAAGTAGTCGTTATATAAATAGCGGGACTAGCGGCAGTCTCTGCATTACTCAAATATACATTTGTAGCTGCCAGAATAACGACAACTAGTAAAAGTATAAGAATAAGTGTACGGAAATATTGTGTCTCTTTATATAGTATGTTGCTCATAAGGGTTATTGTGTCAATAAGACATTCTTTATGAGTAAAAGTTACAAAAATCTAGAATTTTAAGATGATATGATTTTATTATCAGCACTTTAGGTAGCGATGTGACATAAGTTCAGTTTGGCGCGATTATTGGCTGTTCATTACTATGTTGACAACTATGTTGTATAATCTCAACATCACTCTTAAGTATTACTACATTTATATTAAGAGTAATTTTAAAATGTCGCCTATGGATTTTAGCCAAGAAGGAAATAGTGTATCGCTCACTCGTTTTGAGTCTATGTTAAAGACTAATGATGTTCTTTTTTTTGACGCAGAAGAGTTTGAAAATATTGCAAATTACTATATCGAGAGTGGTAAAATTGCGCTTGCGCGAAAAGCTGTAAAGCTAGGTCTAGAGCAGCATCCCACATCATCAAACCTTAGACTTTTTAAAGCAGAGCTTTTCATTTTTGAAAACAAATTTGAAAAAGCCGAACAAATTCTTACAGAGCTTCACGAGCTAGAACCACATAATGAAGAAGTTTTTATCCAGAAAGCTAACATTTATAGCAAGCAGGATGATCACAAAAAGGCTATTTACTTACTAGAGCAAGCTATAGATCTTACTAACGATCCTGCAGATGTTTATAACCTCATAGGGATGGAATATCTTTTTATAGAAGATTTTCAAAACGCTAAGCTTAGTTTTATGAAGTGCCTAGAGGTAGACGAGCAAGATTATAGTGCGCTTTATAATGTAATTTATTGTTTTGATTTTTTAGAGCAGCACACAGAAGCTATAGATTACCTCAATATGTTTTTAAACAATAATCCTTATTGTGAAGTAGCTTGGCATCAAGTGGGGAAACAATATTTTGGACTTAAGGAGTATGAAAAAGCGCTTTCGGCCTATGATTTTGCCATCATAAGTGATGACCGTTTTGTAGGAGCTTACCTTGAGAAAGGTAAAGTGCTAGAAAAATTAGGTCGTTATAATGAAGCATTAGAAAATTACCAGATTACACTAGAGCTTGAAGATCCTACATCTTTTGCTTTACTTCGTATGGGTAAATGCTATGATAAGTTAGGAAGTGATGAACTTGCTATAAAGCATTTTGAGCGCTGTGTGCACGAAGATCCTTTACTAGATAATGGGTGGATTGCCATTACAGATTTCTATAAAAAACGTCTTAACTTTCAGAAGGCACTGTACTATATAAACAAAGCGATTAATATAGATAGCGATAACGTACTTTACTGGAAACGTTATGCAAAAATTAATCACAGGCTTAAGTTTTATGAAGAGGCAGAAGAAGGGTATCGCCGTACGTTAGAACTGGGTAATTATGAACTTGAAACTTGGTTAAACAGAGCAGATATACTTTTACAACTAGGTGAGCATAATGCAGCAGTTATAAATCTAACGCAGGCTATGGAGTTTTATCCAGAAAATGCAGAGGTAGCTTTTAGACTGGCAGGTCTTAACTATGCGCAAGGGAGTGACATACAAGGGCGCTACTTTTTAAAAAATGGTCTAAAACTAGATGCCGAATTTTCTATAATTATAGATGAACTTTTTCCTTACGTGGCTGCAAAGAAAGAAGTTCGAGAATTAATTGAGAAACACTCAAACTAGTAACTTTTAAAATTTTGTTTAAAAATAGGTATGTAAAGTGAAAGCTAGTATTTTAGCTAAGACTTTAAAATAATCCTATGCCAAAAACTTCACTCGCTTACGTATTTGTTATCTTAAAAGGAATGGCAATGGGAGCAGCAGATGTGGTTCCCGGTGTATCTGGAGGTACCATTGCATTTATATCTGGTATCTATCAAGAACTTATAGAAACAATAGATAAACTAGACTTTGGAATTTTTAAAGTCTGGAAAAAGGAAGGAGTAAAAGCTGCAATAGCGCAATACAATCTTAAATTTTTAGGAAGTTTATTTTTAGGAGTAGCCATAAGTATACTCTCACTTGCTCGAGTTATAAAATATCTGCTTGATGTATATCCTATTCTTTTATGGTCTTTTTTCTTTGGTCTTGTACTTGCAAGTATTGTTTATATAGGAAAACAAATTTCAAAATGGAATGCAATCACAATCATAGCATTAATTCTAGGTGTAGCAGTTGCATATTTTATCACAATAGCCGTACCTACAGAAGCGCCTAACGCGTGGTGGTTTTATTTTGTCTCTGGTTGTATTGCTATTATCGCAATGATTTTACCAGGAGTTTCTGGTTCATTTATACTCGTATTACTGGGTTCTTATGGGATGGTGCTAGGCACAATTACAGATGCTCAAGACGCATTGCTTACTCGAGACTGGTCACTCCTTAGAAGTGCTATCTGGAAAATCATACTCTTTGCTTTAGGGTGTGTTGTGGGACTTAAACTCTTTTCAAAAATCCTTAAGTGGATGTTTGAGCATAAAAAAGAAATAACCCTAGCTGTACTTACCGGTTTTATGGTAGGATCACTTAACAAAATATGGCCTTGGAAAAAAGTCTTATCTACACGTATAGATAGGCACGGAGATGAGGTTGCGGTAGAGGCAAAGAGTATACTCCCATCAACCTTTGATGGAGATCCGCAGGTACTATATGCCGTAGTATTTGCCGTTGTAGGATTTGCATTAATCTTATTATTAGAAAGAGCTGCAGGTAAAAAGAAGGTATATGCAGACTGAGACTAGATCGCTTTCTGATAAGCTCTGGCTCGTACTTAAAGGCCTAGCAATGGGTGCTGCAAATAAAGTTCCGGGAGTGTCTGGAGGAGTTGTAGCCTATGTAGCTGGGTTTTATGAAGAGTTTATATACTCGCTTCAAAAGGTAAATGGGAAAGCCTTACGGCTACTTTTTGGAGGGCGTTTTCGTAGTTTCTGGCAATACATAAATGGACGATTTTTAGGACTCCTTATTTTAGGAATGCTCATAAGTTATTTTAGTGTTTCATTATTACTAGATCTAGCTATAAGAAATTACCCCTTGTTAGTGTGGAGTGCTTTCTTTGGTATGATAATAGGTTCTATATACTATATAGGTAAAGATTTTGAAGAGTGGACTAATCGCAATATCGTAATGCTTATTTCGGGGGTTATTTTTGGTGTAGCTATAAGTCTTATGGAGCCCGCACAAGAAAATGATAATCTTCTCTTTGTCTTTATTTGTGGTATTATAGGTGTTTCTGGGATGACATTACCAGGTCTCTCAGGTTCTTTTATACTTATCTTACTAGGTAATTATGTGCTACTACTTGTAGATTCTGTAAATGCATTATTTGTAACAATAACAAAAACATTTTCTGGAGACTTTTCTTTCATTGATGACCCAGTACATATGCGATTACTTACTGTTTTGATTGTTTTTTCTTTGGGATCACTTACTGGCCTTGTTACTATTTCTCATTTTTTAAGTTATTTGTTTAAAAAGTTTAAATGGGAGACTAATGCTGCAATACTAGGTTTTATTATAGGTTCGCTGGGCGTAGTGTGGCCTTGGAAAACAGAAGTTTTTGAGCGCGACATTGCAGGAGAGATTGCACTAGATATAAACGGAACACCAATATTAGATAATTACGACCGTTACTTGCCTACAGCGTTAAATATTGAAAATGTGCTCGCCATATTTTTTATACTAGCAGGTATTTTTATGGTCGTTGCACTAGGTAAATATGGAGAGAGAACAAGACGTACTAGTTAAGTATGGCCTTTTTGGAAAAGATATAGGCTACTCCTTCTCAAGAGGATATTTTAAAGAGAAGTTTGATAAGCAAGATGTAAATGCACAATATGTAAATTTTGATGTGCCAGATGCTGCTGCTATGCAAGAGGTACTCCTAGCAAAATCTGCCGTAGGGTATAATGTCACTATACCTTATAAACAAGATATTATTCCTTTTTTAGATAGACTTGACGCACACGCAGCCGCTATAGGTGCTGTAAATACAGTTAAGACAGAAGATGATAGCACACTTACGGGTTATAATACAGATTATATAGGTTTTAGAGATTCATTATTAGAGCGTTTTGGTGAGAGTCACTTTTGTGATTTTGATGAGACAGTTCTTTCTGCATCTTCTTATAAATGTTTGATTTTAGGTACTGGAGGGGCTTCAAAAGCCGTGCATTATGCAATGCAACAGCTAGGGGTGGATTGCACCTTTGTTTCGCGAAAGCGTTCTAACACCTCATTACAATATGAAGATCTCAATGAGAAAATTATAAAAGATCACACTTTTATAGTAAATACAACACCCGTAGGAACTTTTCCAGAGGTTGAGATGGCGCCAGCGATACCGTATCAATATATAGGCGATTCTCATATAGCTTTTGACCTTATTTATAATCCAGAGCAGTCTACTTATCTTACTAAAGCATTGCAACAAGGTGCTCAAATTATAAACGGATTTAGAATGCTAGAATTACAAGCAGAGGCCTCTTGGAGCATCTGGAATAGCTAGCACTAGATTATTGCCCTATGTGCGCACTAAATAGTATATTTACTTCTTATAAAATAGAACCCTAACATTGAAAGATATGTCTGAAGAGAAGAAACCTCAAGACCCAAAAGTAGAAGAACATCTAGAAGAAACGGCGCCAGCAACAGATCGCACTATGAATGAAGAAATAGAAGCACTGGCTGCAGAGGCAAATGCAACACAACTTCCAGATGATGCTGAGGTAGCATCTGAGATTGATGCAGAAGAAGTTGCTTCTCCAGATCAAGCTGCTGCAACACCAGAAACTACAGAAGTAGCACCGGCTGCACCAGTGGTAAAAGAAATACCTAAAAAAGACTATACTACTCTTACAAAAGAAGAGCTTATAGAGGAGTTACAATCACTTATTAAAAATGAGAAAGTAACTGCTATAAAGGAGCACGTAGAGGAGATAAGTACGGTTATAAATGCTCAGTTTGATAAAGAGCAAGAAGAGGCTAAGGCTGCTTTTCTAGAGGAAGGTGGTAACATTATAGATTTTAGATACTTCTCGCCACTTAAAAAGGCATATAACGAGGTGTACTATGAGTATAGAAACAAGCGCCAGGAGTTTTATGAACGCAAGCGTAAGGATCAAAATGCAAACCTCGCAGAACGTCAATCGCTTATAGATGAGGTGAAGGCTTTAAGTAAAGAGCTAGGTGGTGCTGAGAGTGTAAATACTACTTTCAATAAATTTAAAGACATTCAAGAACGCTGGAATAATGCAGGTAATATACCTCGTGATCGCTACAACCTTGTTTGGAACGATTACTACTTTAACGTAGATGCGTTTTATGAACTCTTGCACCTTAACCGTGACTTTAGAGATAGACACTTTAAAGAAAATCTAGATAAAAAGCTACTGCTCATAGAGAGAGCAGAAGAGCTAGGAGCAGAGCCTAATATCAATAAGGCTTTTAAAGAACTACAACTCTTACACCGTATGTGGAAAGAGGAAATAGGTCCTGTAGCGCGTGAACATAGTGACGCAATCTGGGATAAATTTAGTGCTGCTACAAAGAAGATACACGATGCTCGTGATGAGAAGCAAAAAGAGATAGAGCTTGTATGGGTTAAAAATCTTGAGATTAAAAATAACATCATTGCTCAAATAAAAGAAGTAGCACAAGATGATATAAAGTCTCATAAGAGCGTACAAGAAAAGATTAAAAAAGTAGAAGCACTGCGTGAGGAATTCTTTAAGGCTGGTAAAGTCCCAAAAGAAAATAATGAAGACACTTGGGCAGCTTTTAAAGAAGCAACAAAGCTATTTAATCAAAAAAAGAACGGCTTCTATAAATCTCAAAAGAAAGAACAGTACGATAACCTTACAAAGAAGCAAGAGCTTGTACAAATAGCCGAAGACCACAAAGATAGCGATGACATAAAAGGAACGCTAGATGTGATGAAGCGCATACAGGCAGACTGGAAGAAAATAGGTCACGTACCACGTAAAGATAGTGACAAGGTATGGAAGCAATTTAAAGATGCTTGTAATCACTTTTTTGACCGCCTTAAAGATTCTAAAAAGCAAGCAAGCGCTGGCGAGCAAGAAAATCTTGATAAAAAACAAGCCTTAATGAATACCGTTAAGGAAACAAAGATGACAGGCGAGCGCACCGCAGATCTTGCGACTATTAAAGAATTTATAGACCAGTGGAAGGGTATAGGTCGCGTTCCTTACTCAAAAAAGAATATAGATCAAGACTTTAATAAAGTACTAGACGGCCTCTTTAAACAACTTGATATAGATAAGAAAGAAGCAGAGCTCATCAAGTATGAAAACCGTGTGCAAATTATGGCAGGCGGAGCAGATGACCGCGCTATAGAAAAGGAACGTTTCTTTATTAGAAAGAAAATAGATGAGACTAAAGCAGAGATTAACCAGCTAGAGAACAATCTAGGTTTCTTCCAGCACGTGGCAGATGATAACCCTATGGTGGTAGAGGTGCATAAAAACATCGCACGTCATAAAGAAGATCTTAATGTATGGACTTCAAAACTGCGTAAGATAAAAACCTTAGTAGCTCAAAATCAAAAAGCCGAAGAGGAGGCTGCTGCTGCTCGAGAAGCCGCAGAAAATGCTCAAAATGAGACTTCTGAAGAAAATTCTGAAGCATAATTGTAACAATTACTCTCGTGCCTCGTCTTTATAGTATCAATCAATAAAAACAGATATTATGAGAACGCAAGCAAAAACAACAACAGCACGAGATCCTAGACAGGGAAGAAACACCATTTTGGGGGTATATGTAATCCTCTCAACATTTTTCATCTCTGCCTACACACTGGTACAGTACTTCTCAATGTAGAGGAAATCAGACAAACTAAAAAACACAGCCTTCATCAAGCTGTGTTTTTTTTTACGCTTTCGCGAAAGCGTAATACTCCTTAGTATAATAAAACACAAAATCCGTTTCTTAATAAGAAACGGATTTTGCTCTTTCATAGCAGATTTTTTTATCTGTCACGCATATAAGGGCGAAAGACATAATATAAGTCGCTAAGAAAGAGAAGACCTTACAAAAATGTATATTTGAATATAAAATAATTTTAAAGATGCGCAAACTCTTAGTATTACTCGTATTAATTACCGTCTCTGTAAGCTGTGATGGACAGAAGAAAAACAAAGCTACTACCGAGCAGGTGACTAATTATTACTTCATTCGTCACGCCGAAAAAGTGCTAAGTGATCCGTCTAATAGTAATCCAGATCTCACTCCAGAAGGAGAGGCGCGAGCAGAGCGTTGGAAAGATTTTTTTACAGATAAGGATATAGACGCTGTTTACTCTACAAACTATTTACGCACTATGCGCACGGCAGAGCCTACGGCAAAGGCAAATAGCCTAGCTATAAAAAAATATGATCCCAGAGCTTTAAATGACGAAGCTTTTAAACTTGCGACTACGGGACTTAATGTTGTGGTAGTAGGCCACAGTAATACAACACCAAACTTTGCAAATGCTGTATACGGTGAGCCAGAGGCCTTTAAAGAAATAGACGAGTCTGAGTATTTTCATCTCTACCACGTGCAGCTTGGGGGAGAAGGTAAAGACCTGGTTAAGAAAAAAGAAGCGCTAGTTATAGACTAGCAAGCGGGACAACTAGATACCTCCACATCCTCTAGTTCAATAATGCTAAGTAAATCAAGATTATTGTTTTCATAAAGTGCATCTAGTGTTTGCAATGGTGGATACTGCTCTTCTGGCTTGTAATTGCGATAATCTACAAAGCGTATGCCGTTTATAATGCGCTCATTGTAAGCCTCTCTAAAACGTGTCCCACCTTCTGATGTTTGGTAATTATATGCAAGATAGTCTACCGTGTAGCGGTTTTTGTGTATCCAGTACATATACTCATCTTGAAAATCTTCACCACCACCTTCTTGGGCAAAGGTAACTCTAAGACGGTAGTAAGGCTCTCCTTTTACAACGCTTTCATCTACAAGTGATTTACGCACCGCTGGGTCATTAAGGCCATAAGGTAGTACAGAAAAGTAGTGTACAGAATTTACACTATTTGCATAGCGATTTTTCATACTATCTGGAAGGGTTGTAGGTGCGCTTTCGCGAAAGCGTACAAACTCTCCATTATTTTTTATAACATCCTGTTGTACTTGACAAGCAGCGTCTGTGCAACGTTCTAATGTTCTCAATCCGTCTTTTCTAGTAGCTCTATAGTAATACTTTCTAAATTTAAAATGTATGCTAGAGTTTGCAATTACCTCGCCACCAGACGCGGCGATTGCTTTATCTACAATCTCTTGTGCAGTAGGCGCTGGCGTTGTACAACTTGTAGCAAGTAGTAATAAAAAAGCGATATAAAATAATCTGTGCATAGTGCTAGTTATATGGAGGATATAGTCGAGGAATAATGGATGTGCTTACATTTATATGAAAGGGATGCAAAAATACAATCCATAATTTTAAAAGTGCTTAAGACGGGTTGTGCATTAGTATTTTTTAAGAGCGTAAATGAGTATTAATCGTGTAACATTGTATCTTTGTAAGAATGTCAAATACGGTAAACATAAAGAACAGAAAAGCTCGTTTTGAATACGAGATACTTGATAGGCTCGTTGCAGGTATTGTACTTGCTGGTACAGAGATTAAGGCTATAAGAGAGGGTAAAGCCTCCATAGCCGAGAGTTTTTGTGAGTTTAATGATCAAGGGGAGATGTTTGTAATTAATATGACCGTACAAGAGTACTCACACGCTACTTACTTTAATCATAACCCTAAGAGTGAGCGCAAGTTACTTCTTAACAAGCGCGAACTTAAAAAATGGGAGCGTGAGGTTAATAAATCTGGTCTTACCATTGTACCCTTAAGACTTTTTACAAATGAGAAGGGTTTTGCAAAACTCGAGATTGCATTAGCTAAGGGTAAGAAAACGTACGACAAGCGCGAGACCATTAAAGATCGTGACAACAAGAAAAATCTTGATAGAATTAAAAAGGCTTTTAATAATTAACGACCGCGGTTAAGAGTTTAACAATTTGTTGGGCAGCTCTTTATAAATTTCTAGCTTTTTTTGAGTTAGAAATATTCTTATGGTCATTAGGCTTTTTGTTCTCTTTTTATGCTGTGCTCAGGTATGCCTTGCCCAGTTCCCACTATCTACCCAAGGAGAGGTTAAAATAGGCGACTTTAAACTAGAAGGCGCACACGTAAATAATCTTAACTCGCAACAAAGTATTACTACAGATAGTGATGGTCGTTTTGTGATGGCTGTAAATAAAGGTGACGTTTTACTTGTTACTCACTTAAGTGCCAGAGATCAATATGTTGTAATCTTTGAAGAGCTGGCATCACATCCATTTTTAAGTATAATACTCAAAGAAAAAGAGAACACCCTTGATGAAGTAGTTTTAACGAGTAGTGATAAAATCACCGTTCAAAGCGTGGGAATTATACAAGGAGAGCGCCCCATCCCCACAACAAATGAGCGCAGGCTACAAACTGCTGGTGATTTTAAACCAGTTCATCTACTAGGTCTTCTAGGGGGTAGTCTCCAGCTGGATCCTATTATAAATGCCATAAGCGGTCGTACCAAACGACTCAAAAAATATGTGGCTATAGATAAAGAAATAGCAGCTTATGACCTTATGATGGAAAAATATGCACGGTTTTTGAGAGAACGTTTTGAGCTTACAGAAGATGAGCTTAAACAGTTTATAAATTACCTGGTAGATCTACCAGAGTTTCAAAGTAAAGCTCATCAAGAAAATGAGTTGCAGGTACAGCTTTGGCTCTGTGAGCAGTATCTTAGGCTTGTAAAAGAGTAAACATTTCATCAAATCAAAAATCAACATATGCGTACACATTACTTTATCATTTTCCTGACACTGTTTTCATCAACCCTCACAGCACAAATTACAGGTGTTGTGACAAGTCAAAATGGAGAGCAACTCCCATTTGTAAACGTATACATAGAAAACTCAAATAGAGGAACTACTACAAATGGTGATGGGGCTTACGAGCTCCTTCTAGAAAGAGAAGATCAAGGTAAGGAGATGGTCGTGGTTTTTCAATTTTTAGGTTTTGAGACCATCACACGTACGGTAGAGATAGGGTCGCCACAAGTAGTCTTAGACATTGTAATGACAGAGGCAACAACCTCTCTAGATGAAGTTATAGTTGAAGCAGGTGTCAACCCTGCCGATAGAATAATACGTGCAACCATAGCAAACCGAAAGAAGAATCTTGACGTCATAGGAGAGTATACTGCAAAGTTTTACTCTCGTGGGCTATGGCAAGTACAAGATGCTCCAGATAAAATACTAGGGCAAGAAGTAGGCGACCTGGGTGGTGGTCTAGACTCCACACGTACCGGTATTATCTATCTTAGTGAGACTATATCAGATATAAAGTACCAGCGTCCAGATAACTTTAGTGAGGTTATTGTGGCAAGTAAGGTAAGTGGTGATGATAACGGTTTTAGCTTTAATACCGCTAGTGATGCAAATTTTTCTTTTTATGAAAATACATTAAATCTCAATGCTCAAATCGTATCACCCATCGCTTCAAATGCATTTGCTTATTACAAATACACCCTAGAAGGTACCTTTTATGAAAACAACCAGCTCATAAATAAGGTAACTGTAACACCTAGACGTGTTAATGACCGTGTGTTTACAGGCACAATTTATATAGTAGAAGATAGCTGGCAATTGTACGGTGTAGATTTACATACAGATGGTGCCGCTATACAAGTGCCTTTTATAGAATCTCTTAATTTTAAACAGAATTTTAAATATGAGGACGAGCTTAAGCAGTGGGTAAAAATATCTCAGGTCATAGATTTTAGTTTTGGATTTTTAGGGCTTAAAGGTGACGGGAGATTTACAGCTGGTTACTCAGATTATAATTTCAATCCCGCATTTGGCAAAGACTCTTTTTCGGCAGAGATCTTGTCTTTTTCTCAAAATGCAAACAAAAAAGACAGTACCTTCTGGGATCAAAAACGCCCAGTACCACTCACACTGTTAGAGCAAGAAGATTATGTAAAAAAGGATAGCATACAGGTCATTAGAAAATCAAAGAAGTACCTAGATAGTATAGATGCACGTGGTAACCGTTTTAAGATAACCTCACCTATTTTCGGGTATGATTATACAGACACATATAATAGATGGAGAGTGGGAGTTTCTTCACCTTTACAGGCCATTCAGTACAATACCGTACAGGGCTGGAATGGTAGCCTGCAAGCCAGTTATTCAAACTGGAGTGATGATGATTATACAAAGACTTTTTACGCTTTCGCGAAAGCGAACTACGGCTTTTCTGAAGACCAACTGCGTTATACCTTAGGAGTCACAAGGCGTTTTAATAGAACAAATAGAGCAGTGGTGAGCCTTACAGGAGGTGTAGATTTACAACAGTTCAATAATGCCGAACCTATACGCCCTATATTTAATACTGCATACTCACTCCTTAGAGAGAAAAATTTTGCTAAGTATTACGAAAAAGAATTTGCACAAATAGGCTACGGGCAAGAGCTCGTTAATGGTTTACGAGTAAATGCAATTCTAGCTTATGAGAAACGTAACCCCGTTTTTAATACGACAGATCAAACATTTTTTCCTAGTGATGATCGCGAGTTTACCAGCAATAATCCTCTAGCTCCATCAAGTAACGGGAGTGCTGCAATCACAACACATCGCATAGGGAAGTTTTTTACAAGTGCAACGATAAACTTTGGGCAAAAATATTATAGTTACCCTAGCGGAAAGTTTAATGTACAGTCTGAAAGATATCCAGCTATAACGCTAGTATATGAGAAAGGCTTTGGAGCCTCGGTAGCCGATTATAATTTTGATCAATTACGCATTGTTGCTCAGCAAGAGTTTAATGTGGGTAATAAAGGTAGGTTATCATATGATCTGCGTGCAGGGACATTTTTGGGCACTGGAGAAGAGATAAGTTTTGTAGATAGGCAGCATTTTAATGGTAATGAGACAGTGCTCTTTGAGCCTGGTGCTATAAATAGGTTTAATGTCTTGCCTTATTATGAGCGCAGTACAAATACCGGTTACTTTGAGGCACACGCAGAGCATAATTTTAAAGGTTGGATTCTAGGTAAAATACCAGGTATAAATAAACTCAATTTTAACCTTGTAGCCGGCGCACACCTTTTAAGTACTCAAGACCAACGACTGTATCGTGAGTTTAATGTAGGTTTAAGCAATGTAGGCTGGGGTAAGTTTAGATTACTGCGTGTAGACTACGTTTATGGTCAAGGTGCACTAGGAGGAAATAAGGGTGCTTTTCTTATAGGCTTGAGTCTATAATTTATTCTGGAAATATAATACTCTCATAGGCACCTATATCTGGAGCCAGTGTTCTGTTAGTACCAATAATATCTGTAGGAACTGCATTTGCAGCGCTCTGTAAACCAAAACCGTTACCAGCAGTATCTTCACCTACTTGTAACATATTTTCTGTAGGGAGTAAAAAGTCTGGTTCTTCACCACGTATGATATCTTGATATAAATTTACATTTGTAAAATCATAAAGTGGCTCTCCTGTAAAGTCACCAAAAACATCATCAAATCGTATCTGTGAGTTTGTAAATTTAAAATTAAAAGTAGCGTCGTTATCTTGGTTAAAGCCTATTTCTTCCCCTTGATTACCGTACACTATACAATTAGTAAAATTAGCTTGAGCAAGGTCTCCTACAAGTAAGGTTTCTTGCGTTTGTAAGGTGTTGTCTAAAAATACAGCAGGCGTATCTCTAAAGCTTTGCGTCCAGTAGTTTGTAAAGGTACAGTGCGTAAAATTGTAAATACCGCCTAGTTGTACCAGCATAGAGAACTGCCCGCAGTTGTTAATTACCGTATTTGAAGCCTCAACAGAGGTAAATCTATTAAGTAAGCCTACAGCAGAGGCGTTATAAATCTGAGAGTTAGTAAGAGTGAGGCTAG
>ENA-ORXC01000771-ORXC01000771.1-marine-metagenome-genome-assembly--contig:-NODE-771-length-21115-cov-3.257439_pt1 | contig 21115 bp, 26 predicted proteins | sample MGYA00237865_ERZ511478 | MGnify/ENA metagenome assembly ERZ511478 | reverse complement strand
CACGTCAGCGGCCATTCAATACACATCAATATACAGCAGTGCTGATACAGTCATTAATCCTTATACGAGTTCAATCATAGAGGGTGCAGAAAATATTGAAATTAGTGGTGTAAGCCATAGCGGTTTGTTGACTGATTCAACAGTAAGGCCTCTGATCCTTGATGGCTTGGAGGATGGGGGACAGAATACAAATTAAGCAGACAGAAGGCCAGCTTCGATGCTGGCCTTTTGTGATGTGTTTATGAATCAGGGTTGATAAAGTTCTTCTTTTCCCTAAGTTTGTAAAATTTCCAAACATCCTTTATGACGATTTTTACAACTGAATAAAGTGGTATGGCAATTAGAATTCCTATGAAACCATACAAGGATCCTGCCGCGATTAACAGAAGGATGACGGTAATCGGATGGATGCTGAGCTTTTTCCCCATCACCTGAGGAGTGACAAGATTCCCTTCAAGCTGCTGCACGAATAACAGGACAATCAGTACCTTGAACATCATCATTGGACTGATTGTGAGAGCTACAAACAACGCTGGAATGACACCAATAATCGGTCCCAGAAAGGGAACCACTGTCAAAAACATCGTGAAAATAGCTAAAATAAGAGCGTAATCCAGTCCAATAATCTTGTAACCAATATACATAAGCGTTCCATCGACAAGCGCAATGATGAATTGGCCTGTTACATAAGTGAAAAGCGTTTTATCTATATCTGTTAAAATTTTATTGCCTTCCTGCACATGTTCTTCGGGAATCAATTTTAAAATATATGGCCTTAATTTTTCATCATCTTTCAGAAAGAAAAATGCAAGAAACGGGACAACAACGAGTACTGTCGCGATACTCGTAATCACGGAAAATACGGTCATAATATTTTCCCCAAGGTTTTGTGAAACCCTGCTTAGATAGTTTAATGCCCTTTGCTTGATTTCCTCTGCATTAATAAAACCAAGCTGATTATCATTGATGACGTTTTTCGATTCTTCCGTAATTTCCTCTACCTTTTGTGGGAAATTTTCAGTAAAGTCACTGACCTGTCCTCCTAATAGGGATCCCGCAAAATAAATAAATCCTGTGAACAACCCAGCTACTATGATGAATACAATCAAAATACTTGCAATCTTTGGCATGAATCGGTCAAGCCATTCAACTGGCTTCCGCAAAATATAATATATGAGGCCAGAAATCAGAACAGGAAAGAAAATGGCAACAATAAAGTTTTGCAGCGGCCAAAGGAAGTAGTCTATCTTCCCAAAGAGTAAAATGATAAGCAGCAGCAGGATCGTTCCTGTTGCGTATTTAAAAAAAGGTCGTTGAATCCACATATGGTTACCCCCTGAATATTTATGTCTCTTTTTAATACATACCTTAATGGATTGGCCACTAAACAAACTGGTTGTCATATAGTGGACAGTACCTTCATATAATTATAAAAATTGGTAGTTTGATATAAGTTTTAACGGGTAAATATTCTGGTCAACAGAAATAGAATCGCAGCATTAGCCACTGGTCATCTTCTGTGTAAAGGGGTCTCTGTATGGTTGCAGTCGAAGAACATCTGTTATTTATAAAGGAACTTGGCCGTTTATTTGATGAGTACGCACAATGCGAGGATAAGGAACTGAAAAATGAGATTTATAAAGATATTCAGCTTTTAGGTGAAGCAATCAATATCAGCAACTAGATTCAAATAGATTCCGGCGAGCCCAGAACAGCGGCTTGCCGTTTTTATTTTGGGGAGCATAAAATCCAGATAGTTTAAAAGGCTGGTTAACAAAAAGGTCTTTATTGAAGTTATATTTAGGAAAGCCAGCCATCTTTCTTTCATATATATGAAACAAGCATATGAAAGGGGAGGGGTTATATATGAAAATTGACCTTTCGAAAGAACAATATTTTACACTGGTGAAATTAATGCAGCTGGGAAATTGGCCGCTTGGGTTAACGGAAGCAAATAAGGAACTGGTGAGTAAAGCGGAGGATCTTGAACAGTACATTTTTTCGCTCGCAAGGGACTTTGAAGCTGGTGACGGGATTTACTATGACAAGGAAGAAGAGTATTATTACCTTTCCGAGGACCTTAAAAATACAGTTGAAGCGATTATAGATGAATACGAGGAAGACGTATTTTGGGACCAGCTAACCCATAAGCTCGCAACAATTGATTTGAAGCGCGAAGTCAGCATCAATGATTCTATAGAACAAAAAATCAATCGGCTTTTCCAGCTGAAGGCTCGTTATGAAAAATACTTCCTGGAAAATGGACTGGACAAGATTGATATATTATAAAGTAAAATCCGGCCTCATCCAGGCCGGATTTATTTTATGAAAATTCTCGCTTTTTCTGAAATGTAGTCAGCGGCAAATACCAGGGCAAGATAGAAAAATAGCAAAAGAGTTATGTCTGTGTAATGGAAAAAACTCATGCTCAGCTTGAATTGCTGTCCAAGCCCGCCTGCGCCAACAAACCCTACGACAATCGTCGTCCGCATGATGACTTCCCAACGGTAAAGTATATACGTCAAGAATCGAGGGAGAGCGGCTGGTAGTACTCCATATAAAAAAAGCTGAAAACGTCCTGCCCCGGATGAAGAAAGATTCCGAACCGGCCTTGAGTCTAAATCTTCGATAACCTCTGCAAAAAGCTTTCCGAGAATCCCGAAATTATGAAGAGCAAGTGCGATTGCACCCGGCAATACTCCAGGTTTAAAGATGAAGATGATGATCATTGCCCAAACAAGCTCCGGAACTGCCCGAGAAAAGATATACCCTCCGCGAACCATACCAAATGAAAGCCAACCATGCCATTTCTTAACCAGCGTGAGGGACCCGTCTGCAACATTCCTTGCTGCTGGTACAACTGTCAGGAATGCGGCAATTGTTGCGAAGCCAGTTGCCATCACACTCATCATTAAAGTTTCGAATGTAAGATTGAGTGCGTTTTTCCAGTTTTCAGCATGAAGATAGGCTGGACTTTCTTCATCGATACCCAAAAGCCCTTTAAAGAATTTGCTAGCGTAAAAAAGATTCTTTTCTGTAAACAGTAGGGTCAAGCTTGCTTTTTCAACAATAAAGATTGATACCCACGAGCCAACCATAAGTAGCAATAAAGCATAGACGGAAGCTGTCACAAAGCTAAGTTTATATTTCTTCATTGTACCAGCCTCTTTCTTAATTGATTGCTCCAGAGATCAATCACGATGACTAGGGCGATTAAAAAGTACACGAAAGTCCAAACTTCATCATAATGAAGGTCATCTAGACTCAACTGAATTTGATACCCCAGGCCGCCGATACCGACAAAACTCATGATGGCGGACGAACGGACTGCGCATTCAAACCGGTACATCGCATAACTCGTAATGTTCGCTCTTACCAACGGCAAGTAGCCATACCATAAAGCCTGCAGTTTTGAAGCTCCTGCTGCTTCCAAAGCTTTAATGGGTTCCGGTGATATATCCTCTAGCATATCTGCAAAAATTCTTCCAAGGATGCCGCCGTAGGGGATAGCCAGTGCAAAAATAGCGGCATAAGGAGAGAGGCCGATCGAGGCGACGAATAACCAGGCCCAAACGAGTTCATGAATAGCTCTCATGAAGCCAAGCTGGCCTCTGAAAAAAGGGCGAATATACCTTTTGATGTTGCCTTCTGATACCACAATTCCTGAGGCGAGAATTCCATAGAAAAAAGCAATGATAATCGCAAGGCTCATGCCAGCCGCAGCATAAGAAAGAGTAGTCCAGCTTGACTCCATGGCCAGAATAAGGATGTCACCTGATAAATCAGGCGTGAAAAATGCTGTTGCAATTTGTTTTGCTGTTTCTAACCCCTTGCTATGAATTAATTCGCTATTCCATTCAACAGAGAATAAGCTCATGATAAACGCCAACGATAGGATCAGTGTTAAAATTTTCCGTTTATGAAGCTCAAAGCTCAACCATCTTTTATCCATATCAAGAGATCTCCTTTAGTCTGTAAAGGCTCTTGATCTGGTCATCAGTTACGGAAGAAGCGGGGAGGTCAAAGAAGATCTCACCATCTTTAAGGGCTATCAACCTATCGAAGTATTTCCTTGCATATTCTACTGAATGAAGGCTTGCGATTAGTGTTTGCTTTTCCTCTAAAGCGATTTTTACCAATAAATCCAGGACGTCTTCGGCACGCGCTGGGTCCAGTGAGGCAACCGGTTCATCGGCTAGGACGATTTCAGGACTTTGGACAAGAAGCCTTGCAAGCGCTACTCGTTGTTGTTCTCCGCCTGAGAGGGAAGATGTTTTTTCATACAATTTATCTGTCAATCCTACCCGTCTCAGTGCCTGGGAAGCATATTCCTTATCCTGAGGGATCAGCATGGATAGGAGAGATTTAATAAGGCCCCACTCAGAAAGCCTGCCAGCAAGAACATTATGGATGACCGGAAGCTCTCCCACAAGGTCATACTGTTGACGAATGATACCGATTTTTTTTGCTCTCTTCTTATGATCCATTAGCTCAGAGAGAGGGTGGCCGTCTATAAGGATTTCACCCTGGCTTGGTGGAAGAATGGCTGCCAGCAAGTTCAGCAATGTAGTTTTGCCTGCTCCGCTTGGACCAATAAGGGCAACTAATTCTCCTTTGTTAACAGTAAAAGAGAGGGAAGATAATGCTATCTTCCGCTCATAGATTTTTGATATTTGCTTAAGGCTTATTGCTTCCTGCATGAAAATCCACCTACTTGATGATCTGTAGTTGCTTTGCGACCTTTTCTATTGCTTCATAATTTTCATTCTTCGTTTCTATAAATTTATCAGTCTGCAATAACGCCATGATTTCATTATCCTCTGAAGTCATGGAAAGAATAGCTTCTTTGATTTTGGCTTTGGTGTCTGCATCCATCTTGTTTAATGTCCAGTTGTAGTCATAGTATTCAGGAGTTGTATAAAATACTTTTACCTTAGATTCATCTACTTTTCCTTTTTTAACAGCTGCTTCCCATACAGAAATATTTAATGCGCCTGTCTGGAACGCACCTGATTCCACAAGCTTATATGTTTTATCATGTGAACCTGAATAGTTAGGCTTTCCATCAAGATCCTGATCCGGGTCAAGGCCAGCCTCCATCATAAAGTAGCGAGGCATTAAATGACCGGATGTCGAACTTTCACTGCCAAAAGTAAATGACTTTCCTTTTAAATCTTCCAACTTATCAATCTTAACATCGCTATTGGCAATAAATACGGATTTAAACTTTTCATCAATTGGTCTCTGTGCAAATGCTTCAGCTTCAGGAACTAAGTTTCTGGCCTGTACACCAGTAAGGCCCCCAAACCAGGCAAGCTGGATTTCGCCGCGTTCAAAGGCAGTGACAAGCGCTGAATAATCCACAGAAGGGACATACTCCACATTTAATCCTGTCTCCTCTTCTAAGTCCTTCGCAAAATCCTCCATGCTCCTGTTCAAGTCTGCTGCATTCTGGTCAGGAATCGCCCCAATTTTTATCGTTTCTTTTTTTGTGTCCTTTTGTCCATCGTCTGTACCATTGTCAGAACAAGCCGCAAGGGTAAAGATCATCAATAAGCTTAATAATGGCAGCCATTTTTTCATTTGTTATCACCTTTATAAATAAATTTTATGTACCCTATAAAATTTATCAATAACAAGTGAATAACTCAATACATTTTGATGAAATTTAATATGAATATTATGGGAGGGGAGGATTATTCGGTGTCCAAGCATTGGTTAATATCAAGTGAATTTTTAACAGAGCCATTTAGCACTTTAGTAAAAAGAAAACCTGACGGGACAACTCCGTCAGGTTCCTAATGTTTCTATTTCGCCTTTTCAGCCCATTCTTCCACATTCCAGACTTTTGTTACCCAATCTTCGTAGAAGTCTGGTTCGTGGCTGACGAGGACGATCGTCCCTTTATAAGCCTTCAATGCTCGTTTTAATTCTGCTTTCGCAGAAATGTCAAGGTGGTTGGTAGGCTCGTCAAACAGCAGCCAGTTGCTCTCGTGCATCTGCAATTTTGTCAGGCGGACTTTTGCCTGCTCTCCGCCGCTAAGCTGGTTCAACGGACGGGATATATGTTCATTCTTCAGGCCGCCACGTGCCAATGCCGCGCGGACTTGATGCTGATCCATGCCCGGGAATTCGCTCCAGACATCTTCAATCGGCGTGATGCTTCCTGCTTTCACTTCCTGTTCAAAGTAGGAAGGGTAGAGGAAGTCGCCACGTTCAATTTTTCCGCTCAACGCTGGGATTTTTCCAAGCATCGTTTTCAACAAGGTCGATTTACCGACACCATTCATTCCGACAATCGCAATCTTTTCACCGCGCTCGATCGTAACTGACAATTTAGGGAGAAGCGGGTGAGTATATCCAATTTCAAAGTCGGTGCCTTCAAAGACATAACGGCTGCTTGCGCGTGATTCCTTGAACTCAAAAGTAGGTTTGACGGCTGTTTCAGGTCTGTCAATCCGTTCCATACGGTCAAGCTGCTTTTGTCGGCTCTTTGCCCGTCCTGTTGTCGAATAGCGCGCCTTATTTTTGGCAATGAAATCTTCTTGTTTCTTGATGAATTCCTGCTGTTTTTCATAGGCGTTGATGTGCTGATTCTTGTTGATCTCAGCTAATTCCAGGAATTTTTCATAGGTAGCAGTATAGCGCGTCAGCTTTGAAAATTCCAGCTGGAAAATAACATTTGAAACCGGGTTCATGAATTCAGTGTCATGTGAAATCAGGATAAAAGCATAAGGGTAATCCTTCAGGTATTTTGTGAGCCACTGGATATGCTCGACATCAAGGTAGTTGGTTGGCTCATCAAGCAGGAGAACCTTTGGTTTTTCAAGCAAAAGCTTTGCAAGCAAGACTTTTGTGCGCTGACCGCCGCTCAAAGCAGAAACATCGCGGTCTATACCGATTGCATCCAAACCAAGACCCCTCGCAGCTTCTTCGACCTCCATATCAAGGGAATAGAAACCCCCTGCATCTAAGGCATCCTGGATTTCGGCCATTTGTTCAAGTAGCTTTTCGAGCTCCTCAGGTGTTGCGTCCGCCATTTTTGCTGTGACTTCATTCAGTTCTTCTTCTTTCTTAAAAAGAGGAAGAAACGCATCACGCAATACATCGCGGATTGTTTTTCCGGGTGTCAAAACTGTATGCTGGTCAAGGTATCCATACTCAACACCTGGAGTCCATTCAACTTTACCGGAATCGTGTATCAACTGCCCGGTAATGATATTCATCAAGGTCGACTTTCCGACACCGTTCGCTCCTACAAGACCAACGTGGTCTTCTGCCAGCAAACGAAAAGAAACATCCTTAAAAAGGGTACGATCCCCAAATGTGTGGCTTAAATTTTCTACATTCAATAAACTCATGATAAAATCCTCGCTTTAATCTATTTTAAGAGAACAAATATTTTACAATCACATTTCTTAATCATACTAAAATCTCTGGATTTCGACCAGCGTTTTCTATGGTGTTACATTCGCAAATACAGTCCACGACCCAAAAGTCCATGGAAACACATTATACTTGTCCCACTATGCAGGAGGGGTATATGCAGTTGATATAACAGACCCAGCGAAACCTGTTTAAGTAGGTCAATATGTTCCTGAAAGAAGTGATGTTTGGGCAGTGTTTGTTGACAGGAATTATATTCTGGCCTCTGATATTGGGTCAGGATTAAAGGTCTTATTAAAGAATAATAGTTCCTCCGCACCACAGAGCCAGGGAGTAAGATAAAGGCCATAGTAAAAGCACGCAGAGATGCGTGTTTTTACTTTTTCGTTATATAGTTTATGACCATAGATACAGGGTAAATAGTAACTGACTAACTAATTGAGGTGTAAAACATGACAGTTACGAACAGTTATTTGTTTACTAAGGAAGATATGGTCAATCCTGACCTTGTACCTGATTGGGTTATAAACGAATATAAAAACTTCCATGATGTTGTTACTCATCGAGAGTTCCCATGTTATTTTGGAATGTCTGCGGAGAAAAAAGGGGAGCTGCGCTACTCATATATCAGCCGAGACAATTGGGAAGAGTTGCCGGGGGCCATAGAAGAGTTTATCGGTTTATTTGACGAATCAAAACCTCTTATTAGGCATGGTTTGTTTGTATTCGTTGAGCCTGAAATGGAAGAAAAAACTATCGAGTATTACCGTGAATATTTCTGGAATGTCCTTCAATTTTTACATGAGAAAGACACAAAGCCTTGGCCAGCCGATTATCCTACAGATCCTGACCATCACTTATGGGCATTTTCGTTTGCGGGTGAACCATTTTTCGCTTTCGGAAATGCACCCGCCTATAAGCAGCGAAAAACTAGGGACCTGGGCAATAGTCTTGTTCTTGGTTTCCAGCCGCGCCGAATTTTCGAGGGACTTGAAGGAACGTCAAAGGGCGGAAGTATGTCACGGGAAAAGGTAAGGGAGCGCGTTGAGAAATGGGACAACCTGCCAAAGCACCCTAATGTAAGCCATTATGGCGACCCGGAACATAGAGAATGGAAAATGTATTTTATCGGAGACGACAGCAAACCAATAGAAGGCAAATGTCCTTTTCACCATAAATAAGACTAGAGGCTAAACTTTGTTATCAGAGTTTAGCCTCTTTGAGTTTTAGAGAATATAGTTTGATTTGTTCCCAAATTCCAATAGTGAATAATCCCTAATGTTAGTCAAATTGTTATAGAGCTAATTCTGACATTTTTTAAATGTAAAATAATGCCTTGTTTTGCTATAATTGTATTGGGCTAGAATTTATTCAAAGAACTGACATCCACATCCCATACTTTTTTAGAAGGGAAGGATGCTTTATGAAGGCTACAGGAATTGTGAGGAAAACAGATCAGCTGGGCAGAGTGGTCATTCCGATGGAGCTTAGGAAAAAACTGAGCATCGGTGAAAGTGATCCGCTTGAAATTTTTGTTGATGAGGATATGATTATCCTGAAGAAATACCAGCCAGATCTGACTTGCCTCATAACCGGTACAATCAGCAATGATAATATGTCACTGGCAGATGGAAGAATCGTCTTAAGCAAAGAAGGAGCTGAGCAATTGATAAAAGAGCTCCAAAGCTATTTAGCGACCAACTAGAATTAACTTTAAGGCAGTCCTCAGATGAAGAGGACTGCCTTTATTTCTTCCTATTAAATATCCTTACGATAAATCGGCATGCTCATGCAGCGCGGGCCGCCGCGTCCTCTTGATAGCTCCGAGCTTGGAATCTCAATGACTTCCACACCATTTTTGCGCAGTAAGTCATTCGAGACGTAATTTCGGTCATAAGTGACGACTACACCTGGGGCGATAGCCAGAGTATTTGAGCCGTCGTTCCACTGCTCGCGGGCCGCTGCGATTTCATGTCCGCCTCCGCATGGAATCAATACGAGCTCCTCTAGGCGAAGCACTTCCTTCAGTGTTTCAGTTAAATTGGAGCGTGCCGAAATGTTGAGCTTGTCAGGATCAATGCCTTTTTCAAGGATATAGATTTTCATATTTCCATTAGGTCCTTCAATCCCGTGATGTATTGTGAACTTCTCGTGGTCCACCATGGTAAAAACAGTATCTAGATGCATATAGGCTCTTAATTTAGGTATCTCAACTGCAACTACTTTTTTAATAGTGTTGTTTCTTGAAAAGATTCGTTTCGCCAATTTTTCAATTGCCTGGGCAGACGTTCTTGCACTAACACCAATCGCTATTACCTCAGGACTGAGTACCAATTCGTCTCCGCCTTCTAATGGATAATATTCATCACGGTCATACCAATGAGGAATCTCATGAGTGGAGAACCGTGGATGGTGTTTCAAGATAAAGTCCATGAACAACGATTCTCTTTTTCTTGCACCTTCATACATTCTGTTAATAGAGATGCCATTTCCAATAACCGCTGCTGGGTCCCTGGTAAAATAGAGGTTTGGCATTGGATCAAGAAAGAATGGGTAGTAATCATCGAGCAACTCATGTAAGTGAACCTTTTTCTCCTGCTCGATTTCTGATTTAAGTACACCAGACATGACTTTTTGGATCATTTGATCAGTTGAAAGTGAATGAAGATACTCTTCAACCGTTTGCCTTGAGCCATTCAAGTTGCTTTTGCTTTCATTCAATACTTGATGTATGAACTGTTGTTGTATTTCTTCAGTATTCAATGCTTCTTCCATTAATTTTTCCAGGTAAAGAACCTCTACTCCACGGTTTCTTAATACATCGGCGAAATAATCATGTTCTCTCTGGACTGCGGGTAAATAAGGGATATCGTCAAAAAGAAGTCTCTCTAAGTACTTAGGCGTAAGGTTTTCGACTTCTTTTCCTGGCCGGTGCAGGACCACGGATTTTAACTCGCCAATTTCAGATGTTACATTCAAAGGGTATTTCATAAAAGCAGCCTCCATATTCAGTATCTATTTCTATATGAAATAAGGAGGAAGTGATTATTATGTAGAACTCAAATTTCACTGCCCCCGCCAAACTGCTTGCCTGCAGACTGGCTCCCTTTTCTATACCCTAATAGAAGCTTTCAAACCTACTTTTGAAAGCTTTTACTTAATAGCTCTGTTAAACTAGGCTGTTGATTTTCGTTCCAGGCGCTTCGCTTTCCGCGGGGAAGAATTATGAAAAAGCCCAATTGCCGGCTTTTTCAAAACTCAAATCCTTCCTTGCAGTCGGGGAGCCTCCTCGGCGCTTCAAGCGCCTGCGGGGTCTCCCCATGACTTGCTCATCCCGCAGGACATTGATTGAGCTTCCTCGAACCTGCCCACGCACGATGGAAATGCGTTAGCATTTTCGGAGGAGTCTACGCACCTTCCACTACAATCAACAGGATTTTATAATAATATTGGGCTTTAACAGAGCCTATCCCTATAATAAGCAACTTGACCTATTTTAGCGGCAGCTGAGTTTAAAACTGTCCTATTTACCTTCTGAAAATAGTAAGATACTATTGACAAAATCAGCAAAGAAAAACTGCAGGATGTCGCAGAAATTGTGAGTACGGCTGTCTATGATTAACTAGTTTGTATTTTTAGAATATTATATTATTTGTCCTAGGGTACCATACACCTGAATCGTCCGTCCGGAGAATCAGGGACCAAAAGCTAATAGAGGAAAAGAACAAAAAGTCCCATACTTATATTATGAACAGGAAATATAGTAACTACAAAATTACCAGGTTCACCGGTTTATGGGTGGACCTGGTTTTTTTCAGCCTATTTGCCGTAAGTCCCTTTTATGATGAACAGTAGACATTATGGGATATACAAATTACATAGTTAAAAAGATCTCTAAGACTTTTTCACAAGGTCTAATTTCCACACGGGAAAATATATATATACAATAACTACTTATTGCCTGGAGGAATTATGAGCCGGAAGAAAAGTGTGGATTCGATGGCAGAGGCCAGGAGGATTCTTGGCCACGATTTTTTTGAAGCGGTCTCTGATATCCTGCCGCTAGTGGGACCGAGAATCGATATGTTCCAGGGAGATCAAGAACTGATTATAGTAGCCGAATTGCCGGGTCTTGTTTCACAGGAAGATGTGAATCTCTCGCTGGAAGGCTATAATTTAGCTATTAAGGGAGAATTGAAGCGACCTTACGTGACAGATGAAGAACAACTGTTAATCAATGAACGCGCTGGCGGTCCTTTTGAGAGAATCCTTAAAATCCCCCCTCAATGTTCCCTGGATCGGATTCAGGCCGACTTTTTCAATGGTCTTCTTTTCGTCCGTATTCCATTCGTTCACCAGCATTCCACACAAAATCGCGAGTCAATACAAATCAACTTCCACAGCTGACATGGAGATGATGATATGACTAAAATAAAATTCAAAAATATAGATATAAACAAGATCACCAATAGCTCAGGAGTCCATACAGGCGTTAACATACCACACCAATGGAAAAGCCGTGTAAGCAGCTCCGAAGGTTTCGGGAATGTGGAAGGGAAATCAAACAAGATATCTAATAATGTTTCCTTTTCTGATCGTAAAAACGGTGAGGATTGAAATGGACAATCAAGAAGTAATAAGTATGATTCAAAAGCTCAATGAAAAAATTGATTCAATTCAGAAAAGAGAATTTCACTTTCATATTGAAAAAGTTACAGTTCAACACCTTCAATTAGAGGAATTAGCCTATCATCTGGATAAAATTGATATTAAAGAACTTAGCGGAATGATGAATTTGGGGAATTCCTTTAGTCCCAATCTCGAGACTATAAAATCTCAATCAAAAAAATCGGCGGAAAAGAATCCTGAAAATGAACGTGATGAAACATCATATAGCAGCAAATCCCAAGAAGGCGAGAGGATCGAACCGGCTTTAAGCGTAATAATCAATGGGAAAGAAATTTTGTCAGAATGAAGGGGGGAGTTATATTGAAAACACTAAGCCCTGCCTTTTATATAGGTTCCATACAGATTGGGACTGTCCAGGATGCATCCTGTGTTAATTTTGGAAACAGCTTTCCAAAGGATTTTACAAGCCAAAAAAATCAAAACCAGGGATTCGGGAGTATCAGCGGGGACAATAATGATATACATGACATTATTTCAAGACTTGCACAAAGAAATATAGCTGAAATTTTTGGTGATCCCGCAGAAACTGAACAGCCAGATTGGCTCGAGGGTCTATTGAAATCCCAACAGGTACAGATGGAACAAGAATGAAGAGGCCCTTGCTTTTACAAAAGGACCTTTTTTTAATGCAAAATATCATTTCGTTTATCTATATATAGATTTCCATCCGGCTGAACTTCTGCATAGAAAACATCATCCAGTGATTGAACTCCAGCCTGTTGCAGCTGTTCATCGAGCCAAGTTCGATCCTTTTTCATTTTGTTAAGGTTTTGAACATTCACTCGTCCATCAGATACCAATTCTGTAGAAAGTGGAACAAAGTTGCCAGAAGACTTGGCTATATTCATGTCACTTTTCGTAACCGTTTGTTTGCTTTCCTTTTTCATGACCGAAAGTTTTCCATCCGTTTCGAAGATGGCATAATCAACATCACTCAAAGAGAAAATGCTCTTCTCCCTGAGCATTGCTTTCAGAGAATCTGTATCAAGACGTGTCTGCCTTAAAGCATCTTCCAGAATTACGCCTTTCTTGATCACGATCACTGGATCACCCATTAACAGCTTTCTAGCTTTCTTCGATTTTAAATGAATTTGATCAGTCAAAACCGTAAAGGCCGCCCAGCCTAGCAGAGCGATAATTCCATTTAAAATACTAACACTCGGATTAACGACAAGAGCTGCTGCTATGGACCCAAAGGCAATAGCGGATACAAGGTTAAAGAACGTCATCTGGCTGATTTCTTTTCGCCCAGACCATCTTGCCATTGAAAATAAAGCGACAAAGCCGATTGCGATTCTAAGTAGTAATTCCAACTGATTCAATATAAATCCCGCCTTATTATTATTGATGTATATAATTTGCGTATAGGCGGGATTTTTATTCTAAGTGACGGTCTTAATAATTTCTATTTCATTATCATCCTTGACAAAACTTAAGTTGCGAAAAAGTTCATTGTCATCACCAGTTACAGAAAATCCATTGTTTGATTTGGAGGTTGAAAGAAAATTCAAATTCACATTCGTTCCGAAAAATACGCCAGATGAACTGTTGATACTATTGACGTTTATATTCCCAAAAGTAATTTTAACTGAATTCATAACTTCTCCAGCCGTCAAAATGCCTGTGCCTGGCTGGTCGGCTGAATATCCGGATCGGCATTAGGCTGGTCTATGCCATCATTATCGCTAATCAAGTGCATGTTGCCAAAATAAACATTACCCTGGCCGGTGCCAAAAATACCGTTATTCTGCTTAGTCGGTGAATTCCATCCAGTTTGGGCGTTTCCACCGATGAAGACTCCAGCATTACTTTGCATCGAATTGACATTTATAGAATTAAATAAAACGCTGTTTGCCATTTTGTTCCCTCCCAGAAAAGCAACCCTTTAATACTTTTATTCGCTAAGCGGAGGATTTGTGAATTGAAGGGGACAGTGGGGGAAAAGTTGCGAAAACAGAAGGTCAAAGGGAAGGGAGTATGCAGACATAATAAAAAGAAGGTCCCATAGGAACCTTCTTCGATAAGCAAAACTAATATTATAGTTTGTTTACGTTAGCAGCTTGTGGTCCGCGAGCGCCTTGCTCAACGTCGAAAGATACTTTTTGACCTTCGTCTAATGATTTGAAACCTTCAGATTGGATAGCAGAGAAGTGTACGAATACGTCGTCTCCACCTTCGCGCTCGATGAATCCAAAACCTTTTTCTGCGTTAAACCATTTTACTGTACCTTGTTCCATTTCTTGTTACCTCCCAGTGCGTTAGCACATTATGTTACTATCCTTGCCCAAAGTGATCATTAAGACGAAATAATTTCTATCCTTTACACCGAACAAAAATAATTCTACTTCATCATAACAGATACTGGAATCAATAGCAAACAATATTAGAGTTTTGATGCTATCGGCCTATTTAAGAGGCAGCACACTCCAATTGTCATTGCATGAAGCCACTATTTTCCTGTGTCTTTGGATATAATTCGCTATTAATTCGGTCATATCTGTCTGGATTTCTTTTTTTACCTGCTTACCTCTGAACATATTAAAGTTTCCACCCCCGCCTGAACGATAATTATTGACCACTATGTTGAAGGGATCACTAAGTTTTAGTTTTTCTCCCTTATATTTCAGGAGTGTAACCCTGTTGCCGAGGGGCTTAGAAATATCAAGATGATATTCTATTCCTTCCCACATATCATAGTTATAATGCTGTGGTTTAGGAGACTCAAAGGACGGATTAACCTGGATTTCTCCATCGTCATTCAAAATAAAATACTCTGCCGATTTTTCAAGCGCGTCTTTAATATCCTGTCCAGAAACGGTAATCACTTTTAAAGTATTAGGGTAAACATAGTTGGAAACGATATCCCTCATGGTTACCTTATTCGGAAATCCCGGGGCACCATTATGGAAAAGAGCTGTCGCAGATATATCTACACCGGCAGCATCCATCTGTATCTTATTAATAAATTCGATTAGCGGATGGTCTTTTTTTCGGACTTCCAGAGGTGAATGGACGCGCATATCCCCGACGATTTCTCCCAGTGGCTCATCCAGCCAATCTTGCGTCGAGTCTTCATATAGACTTGCCAACTCTACAATCTTTCCGTCTGGCTCCGTGTTTTCATCTATGGCTATAATATCTGATGCATTTTCAACAATAGTCCAGCTTCCATTCAACTTTTCAAGTTTGATCGATACCTTCGAAAAAGCCTGTCCCATATGCCCTGGCTGTGCAACCAGGACACCGTTTAGTTGAGTGGAAAGCTGACGATGCTGGTGACCGGTCAGAAGAACATCAATCCCGGCTATTTCCATGCATATCCGATAGGCCTGATTTTCGCCAGTGAGCTGTTCAGTCGGATCCCCAGTCTCAAGGTCTCTCTCAAAACCGCCATGATAGGACACGATAAGAAGATCATACTGCTCGTTTTCTTGTAAATACTCAACCCACGTGTTTAGCGTTTCAAAAGCATCCAGGAATTCAAGCCCTAAAATATTATCGGGGTTTTCCCAGTTTGGTATATAATGCGTTGTCACTCCAAGCACTGCGATACGCAAACCATTAGGGAAGGTTTTGATAAAATACGGCTTACCGAAAGCTGGTTCTTTAGTTTGCTTTATCACTATATTAGCAGATAGCCATGGGAAATTTGATTCCCTGATGGCGTTATTCAATAAACTCTGTCCAAAATTGAATTCATGGTTCCCAATGACCGCTCCATCATAACCGAGATCATTCATCACACTGACAACAGGGTTACTTAACTCGTTCATATGTTTCGCGAAATGATACATAAGGGGAGTGCCCTGGATAACATCGCCGTTATCGATCAGAATGGTGCAGTTGCTAGTTTTTAAAATGTTTTTGAAGACAGTTGCTAGTTTAGCCAATCCCGAATTTGTCTGTTTATTATTACCGTAATTAATAGGTAAAATATTTCCATGGATGTCGCTTGTTTGCAGAACAACAAGCTCGCATTTTTTCATCAAATCACTTCCGTTCACAATTAAAATTACATATTCAATCCTTCCCATTTATATTAAAAATTAAAAAAGCGCTTAAAAATCAAGCGAGCCAAATACTTCCTAAAAATCATCTCTCCGGTAGAGTAGGCAGTTTAAGAAGTTCCTCAGAACTAGCTTTAGTTACACTTGAACTTGAAGAATGATACATGATGGTTTTACAAATAGTAAGAAAAAAGGAGGGAGCATTATGGGTAAATGGAATGAAGAAGGAGCTGCCAACAACAATCTTTCTGCTGAAACAATTGCGAGTTCTAAGCTGGTGGGAAAACCGGGACTACAGGAGCATGAGTTTTCGGAAGAGCTTGCTGATGGGGGAGAGAGGGATAAGGCGATTGAGAAGCAATTAAAGGAGCATCAACCAGGCATGTAATAGAAAGGGGAATTATTAATGAAGAATAAAAACAATTACCTCGACAAAAGAGGAGATTTCACAGCTCCTCCTGAAGGTACTGCTGACTATCCAAAGAAACCGGATCACAGGAAAATTGAACAGGATAATAAAAAGAGGAAATGAACTGAGGTTTGTGTTGTGTTGATTGAAAACTTAGCATGACTTCGGACAAGTTTTGATGAAAAGGCCGAAAAGCTGTCCGAACTTGGCATGACTTCGGACAAGTTTAGAAGAAAAGCACCAAAAGCTGTCCGAACTTGGCATGACTTCGGACAAGTTTAAAGGAAAAACACCAAAAGCTGTCCGAACCTAGCATGATTTCGGACAAGTTTAAAGGAAAAACACAAAAGCTGTCCGAACTTGGCGAGACTTCGGACAAGTTTTGGTGAAAAGGCCGAAAAGCTGTCCGAACCTGCTGAGACTTCGGACAAGTTTAAAGGAAAAGCACCAAAAGCTGTCCGAACTTGGCGTGACTTCGGACAAGTTTAGAAGAAAAGCACCAAAAGCTGTCCGAATCTAGCGTGACTTCGGACAAGTTTTGATGAAAAGGCCGAAAAGCTGTCCGAACCTGGCGAGACTTCGGACAAAAGCAAGAATAGTTGTCAAAGCTGAATTCAAAAAATTCACTTTCCTTTTTTCTTGTTCTTTTGTATCATATTATTGTAAGGGAATTTAAGGAAATGAAGGAGGGGTTAAAATGATAGCTGTTAAAATTATAATGCAAACCTATACGATGGTTTATTTCCCCTCATATGATGTATAAGTAACAAAACTAACAAAATTTGATTTTCACGACAAGACCTTCGTAAAAAACGGAGGTCTTTATTTATGTTTTGGTATTCCTTCCTTACAAAATAATATGGATCTAAGGAGCAACAATATATGGAAATTAGAAATTATATGAGTGAAGATGAAATTGGTTGGGTTCGTTGTAGAATACTTTCTTTTTTAGATACAGCATATTTTGATAACGTTTTAAAGAAAAAAGAAAGATATGACAATCCATCAATTGAGTTAGTAGCAGTGATTGATAACAAAATTGTAGGTTTATTGGATATCGAATATGAAACAGAAGAGCGAACAGTATGTTCCAGAGGGAAGGGACTTGGCGGAATGTTGTGGCATATAGCAGTCCATCCTGATTTTCGTCGAAGGGCAATTGGCAGGAGTCTTCTACTGGAAGCTGAAAGAATATCTAAAGATCTTGGTTTGAACCGGATTGAAGCATGGACAAGGGATGATGAATGGGTAAATAAGTGGTACGAGAATAATATGTTTGTAAAAGCAGCATCATATTTTCAAGTATTTATCGATGGTGAAGAATTAAGCGGAACGATCAAAACTGAAATTCCTGGCTTATATCCCGTTCAAACATTTGCACATTATGTTGGAGAGAACAGGGAGTTGATTAAGAATAAATTTAAACGAGTCCACGAATGCAATTGTTATGAGAAACAATTGTTTTAGTTTCAAATTTTAATATAAAGTATTTGTAAAAGAACAAGAACGCCTGGGTAAAATTCCAGGCGTTCTTGTTTTTGAAGCTAATTAACTGTAATCTCTTCTTTCGTAAATTCAATTTCAAATCCCAAATCTTCGAGCATTTTATGGTCAGCAGTCGTTTCTTGCCCTGCTGTTGTTAGATAGTCTCCAACAAAGATTGAGTTGGCAGGGTAAAGACCTAAAGGCTGCAGGCTTCGTAAATTAACCTCTCTGCCGCCGGAGATCCTGATTTCTTTTGTTGGATTGATGAATCGCATCAGGCAAAGGACTTTTAGACAATATCGAGGATTCAATTCATTGGTTCCTTCGAGAGGGGTACCGTCAATTGCGTGGAGGAAATTGACTGGAATTGAATCGGCGTCCAGTGCCTTCAGGCTCCTGGCCATATCGACCACGTCTTGCTTTGTTTCCCTCATTCCTATTATCACTCCGGAGCATGGTGAAATCCCGGAACTTTTAACAAGCTCTACAGTATTGACCCGATCTTCGTATTTATGTGATGTCGTGATGGTATCGTGATGGTTAGAGGAAGTGTTGAGGTTATGGTTGTATCGGTCTACACCAGCAGACTTGAGCCTTTCTGCTTGTGAAGGTTTAAGAATTCCAAGACAGGCGCAAACCTTAAGGCCATATTTTGCTTTGATTTCCTCCACTGCCGAAGTAACAGTATCAATTTCCTTTTCACTTGGTCCTCTGCCGCTGGCAACGATGCAATAAGTGCCAGCATTAAGTTTAAATGCTTGTTCTGCACCTTTTAGGATTGAGTTCTTATCCATCATTCGATACTTTTCGATAGGGGCATCGGAGACGCTCGATTGCGCACAGTAACCGCAATTTTCCGGACACATTCCTGATTTGGTATTGATAATCATATTTAGCTTTACCCGATTTCCATAATAGTGATGGCGTATCGTGTATGCTGCCTGGAGCAATTCAAGCAGTTCCTTGTCGGGACATTCAAGTATACTTAAAGCCTCTGCATCTGACAGCTCGTTCCCATCAAGTACGCCCTGCGCTAACTCCTTCCAGTATCCCATTGATTGATCCCCCTTTTAAGCTGCTTTTCTTAAGTGTTTGAAGCTGCCCTTGGACAAAACAGATTTTTCGAGTCTATGACCCATCATGCCGGCGAATACAGCAAGGATTATGTCTTTTGGAAGGGGGACAACCATCCATAGCCAGGCCATTTTATAAGTAAAGCCTTCTGGTGCAGCGGCCCAGAATTTATAAGCAAAGTACATCCAGTTCGTTCCGAATACATAATTGATAACAAGACCAATTAATGATGCAATGATAAAAGCTGATAAAGTACGGTTCTTTTCAACAACTTTACCTGCAACGTAGGCTGTTAGGATAAATGAAAGGATAAATCCGAATGTTGGACTGATGAAGGTAGACATGCCAGCGCCAAACTTGGCAAACACCGGTACACCCACTAATCCTACTAGTGCGTATACAGTCATTGAAATTGCTCCCAGCCGGCTGCCAAGGATGATCCCTGCCAGAATGGCAAAAAAGGTTTGGAGTGTAATCGGTACCCCGCCAACTACCATAAACGGCACAAACGAGGTAATGTTCGCCCCAATAGCCATAAGGCCGACGAACATGGATGCTAGAGTTAAATCAAGTGCTTTAAACTTCATGTAAATTGCTCTCCTTTTCTGTAATATAAAATCAGAATAAACTTTTTGAATATTTTATGTCAACTTAAAAATAATTAAGTTAACAAATATTATTCTATAAACCATTGAGTTTAGGTAAATTAAAGTTACGAAGGGAATTAAACTAGTAGATTTTGAGATAGCAGGTTGTACAGAGGAAGGTTATCATCCATTTTTAAACAAAGGCTGTCTTCGTATAGATTGTTGTTAAAATCCTAAAGCCGATTTTGCAGTTGTTCATTAAAAATAAGCAAGGTGCACGGGGATAATCCGTGCACCTTAAATCATCTAACGCGATTATTCATTGCTCGTTCAGGCAATGGACGATCTATATCCTTCTTTTTATCAGTTTCTAATGCAGGATTTTCTGTTGGGTCAGCCTTGTAATCTTCAAAAGCGGGTTCACCCAAATCCAGCTCGCCTGGACTGAAGGCATTCGTTGGATATTCTTTGGTCGACTTCTTTTCGACATTATAGCCTGAAATGGAACTGTTGACAGTATGATCTTTTTCATCTTTTATCTTCTCTATTGAATCTATTGCTTCTTTATCATTTTTGTATGATTTAAGGATATGCTTTTTCTCAATCTCCATTTCGATCAGCCTCCTATCGGTTTTATTTACTTATACCCAACATATAATACAGACTAACTTTTACTTTTTTTCCATGGCTGGTCTTTTTAGACTATCTTTCTGGTAAAATATTTTTAATACAAGGATGTTATTGGCATCTAAATTGGATAAAGGGGATTTTTAATTGTGAGGAAAAAGATTATATGGATAGCAAGCGGGACCATCCTGGCAATCTTTATCGGACTGACTGCTGCGGGGAATTACTTTTATAATGTCGCTATAAACCGGAGCCAGGATTCTGTGGAACTCCATGGCGGCGGGGAAAGTGTCACGGCAGCCAAACTGTTAAGTGAAGAAGAGGAGCAGAAGAAGCTGGAGGAAATTACAGCCTGGACAAAGAAACAAAAATTTGAAGTGGTCGAATTAAAATCAGAAGACGGACTAAGGCTGAAGGCTCGTTTATTAAAAAATGATCAGCCCTCTGGGAAAGCTGTGATTCTAGCTCATGGTTATAAAGGGAACAGTGAACAAATGCCAGGAATCACGAAGTTTTATTATGAGCAGGGGTATGATATTCTTAAGCCTGATGCCAGGGGGCACGGCCTTAGCGAAGGGGACTATATAGGTTATGGCTGGCATGATCGCAAGGATTATGTACGGTGGTCAGAATTCTTGGCTGAAGAAGCTGGGGCTGATAAAATTTTCCTTCACGGATTTTCCATGGGAGCTGCGACTGTCCTGATGGCGAGCGGGGAAAAACTGCCTGAGCAGGTGAAGGGAATCATTGCTGACAGTGGCTATACGACGGTGCTCGAAGAACTAAGCCACCAATTGAAATACATGTATAATCTTCCTGCATTCCCGGTTATGCAGGTTACCAGTGTAATC